>Ga0182792_1001150_pt1 | contig 22441 bp, 18 predicted proteins | sample Passage237B_FD_130497 | JGI IMG/M metagenome (GOLD analysis project Ga0182792, IMG submission 130497) | Cellulose adapted compost microbial communities from Newby Island Compost Facility, Milpitas, CA, USA - Passage2 37B (version 2) (version 2) ...
AAGAGAGTATATGCTGTTAACAGTGGAAAACTCTGAAAGAGTTTCCCACAATTAACAGCTTTAGTAATAATAAAAAATTTATAATTTGTATTATTAACCTGTCCGAAAAATGGGGAGCGTACATGAGGTAAAGCCTTCTATTGATGTAGTTAAAAAACTGGCTGCTATGCTGGGTACCACTTCAGCCTATCTACTTGGGGAAGCTAAGAGTGATGAACTTTTTAAAGACCCGGAGATGCTGAGGAGATTAAAAGAGATTAATTCTCTTCCGCAAAAAGACAGGGATTGTATTCTCTATAACTTAGATGCTGTTTTAAGAGATGTTAAAACCAGAATGGCTTACGCTTCCGCTAAATAGATATAACATGAAAAAATATTTTCTTCTCATCTTATTCCTCATAACAACCTCAATGCTATTTGCTCAAAATATTAATGATAGCCTATATCAGGCAACCGCTCAAAATGACACTACCATTATTAAAGAACTTTTAAAAAGAGGAGGTGATGTAAATTTTATAAAACAGCAAGGTTGGGTAAAGGTAAACCTATTAATTACAGCAGTAAATAAAAAAAATATTGATGCCGTAAAGATTCTTTTGGAATATGGGGCTGATGTCAATTGGAAAGATGGATTCAATTCAACAGCATTGATGTATGCTGCAAGCAATGGAAGTTTAGACATTGTAAAGCTTTTGGTTCAAAACGGTGCCGACACTAATCACGCAGATGACCAAGGAAATACGGCTATTTCAGCCGCTAAATCCAATAAACATGAAGCTATTGTAAAATTTCTTGAAGCCAGAAAGTAACAGTAACATTTACTGGGATTCAACTAAAACTACCAGATATCAACCCTAAGAACAGGCAATATGCGACAAAAATAGGAACTGCAAATAAAACAATTCTATTTACGGCACGTCCTTCTTTTATAAATAGCAATACTATAGAAACAAGTGCTATTAAAACCATTAATATTAGCAAAAAATAACTAAAGACATCACGTACTAAGGTTTCCTTTGCGTATGCTTCAGCATCAGTAACAGATTGGTCACTGGAAGTATTAAAAATCCAGTTTATTAATTCATCCCTTATTAAAAGATTAAAAATAAAATACACTACTGTAATTAGCAGTAGTGTATAATATTTTTGTGCTATAAATTTACCCATAATTCATATCAATCAGTCACCACTGGACTTACCGGACAAACTGGCGGAAGAGGAACATCTGCTGCTGTTACTTTATACTTCATTAGCGTCATCCCATATACCCACCTATCTGTAACACTTAAAAGCGTTCCTTTAAATGTGGGCGAACCCATTGTAAATAACTTAGGACACCAATAATTTTTCTTCAAAGAATTTTCTAAGATAGTTAACGATTTATTAGATAATCTCCAGTAAGATGGGTCTATTACTTGTTGCTCTTTTAACAGTTGCTTTGCATCCCAATTGTAAGCATCATCTCCTTTTAAAATTGGGCCACTATAAAGAGACATCAAGTCCTTCCATACATCATCCAAAATCAACTTATTACCTGCCCTAACCCAATCTTGAATTTCATTATTTGCATATTGAAGCGGCCACATACTAACAAAAGTACCAGTACCTCCTTCGATCCACTCCAATTTATCAACAGCTTGGGCTGCTCCTCCAGCCCACCTTGTTTCAAACCCTTTTGTTTCGGTAGATGCCTGAAACCAGTTATAGAAGGCTTCACGTTGTTCTAAGTTAGCATAATTACTACTTCCACCTTCTTGTTTAATATTAAACTCATTAGCAGAGCTAAATCGATTATTGACGCCCTTTTTCCAACTTTCTCTATCTGATGCTAACCAATGACCATCCTGCCCTGTCCAATCTTTTTCAGCTATGGCTTTATCTCCATGGGCTTTTTTGTAAGCGTCATAATTCTCATATTCAGTATTTCCATCGGGATCAATCATTAAAATTGGATTATTCCCTAATACTGAATAATTACTTCTACCGGCATTAGTTACTGGATCCAAATTCCATCTTCTTGCAATTCTGGAATCCATTTCCCAATATTCAGCAGTATAATGATTGGGATGTATTTCTTCAACTTTTTCTTGTCCCTGCGCACCATACATATACCCATTCGCCATCCAGGTTCTTCCTTCCAGCAATTCTCCGAAAGGTCCATAATCGGAAAATGAAGTGACTTTGGCAAGGTAAAAGTCTGCTTTGGAATCGCCTGTCCTGTCCCTACCACTTTTGAAGTCACTAATCACTACGCGTACGTTACCTAAATGATCTTTCAGCTCATAATTCTTGCGCCTTGTAATTCGTTTAAAATGGTTCACAACAGGAAGGCTGGCTCCTGGCTCCAAAATACCTACACGGTCTGATCCATAAATCGGTAATTCTTTAAGTGTTGGCACTCCTGAGGATTCCTCATACACCGCCATAATGTTTCCACTGGCATCTCTTATATAATAGGTTGTAACATCATTGGCCGGGGTATAGCTTCCCCCTGAATTATTAGTCCTTATCTTTTTACTTATCCTCTGACCGGCAGCATCATAAACAAACTCTATATCAGAATTGTTACCCACCTTGGTCACCTTTTTCACTTTGCCATATACTGACCAGGAAATACTGCTAATGCCTTCCTGGGCATCTGATATCAGGTTACCGATCTGGTCATATGTATAATTGTCCAATATCTGGCCACTTTCTATATCTGTAGCAGATGCTGAACCTACAACAGCATCTGAAACGGATCTTAACCTGTTATTGGTTAGCCATCCGGAAGTTTTATTGTAATTATAACTCAAATTGTCCATCAGGTTTCCACTTTCATCATACCTTTTCAAAGAGGTGATGTTACCGTTTTTATCATAGGCAAATGATGCATCAAACGCCTGGCCGGTGCTTATACTTCTGGCGGCCCAGCCGGAAGCCTCTGTATAGGTACCATATGAATACGCCCGAGATATTCTGTTCAGCTGGTCGTAACGGTAAGCCATCAAACGGTCTGACTTCTGAGATGTAGCACCAATAATTCTTCCTTCTAAGTCCTTGATATCCGTCACCATAATGGATATATTTCCATTATACAAACCTCTGTTCACTGTACCTCCTATAGCATTCACTCCCGGAGCCCGACTGTCGAACGTTTGGACAACGCCTGCCTAACTACTCTTACCTCTACAACACATCCTTTTTCCCCAAAATAATATAACTGAATATTTTCAAAACCTTTCTCAACTTCTCGCATTTACAAATGCGAAGACTCCCTTTAGATAAGAACACTATAACTATCTAATACATCCATCTATTAAAAATTTAACGCAATCAATCCGCATATTTAAACGCACAAGCTTAGGTTCGTCAATGAAATTCAAGCTTTTGAAATATACCTAAAAAAAGAGCAATAAACCCATAACTCAATATCACCAAATTCCCTAAATGCATTTCAACAAATGTATCTACTGTAGCTATATTAGGTGTTTTTTTAAAACTCTGATTCTTACTCTATCACCACAATTATATCTCTGATCAAATACGCCTAAATTATAGTTACTAGTTAAGGAATAAATTTTACCATTAAACTGATATATGAACTTGTAAAAAACATTTTGCCCATCAACTGTTTCTTCGATTCTTTTATTAATTACCTGTCCACTAACAATACCAGTATCACCAAATACGAAATTGAAATAATTATAAAGCTGTCTATATGTTAAAATCAACAGTATTAGGCTAAAGCCATTTAGCATTATCCAATAATTTTTCTTCATTCAATTATACTAAAAAAAAGGAGGCTTCCTTTTTAAGAAAGCCTCCTTTTTTATGAAAACTATGACTACTCGCTTCTATTATTATTACTTATAATATGCAGCCAGCCTTTGTATTCTTCTCTGGCACATCCGGTTTTCAGTGTGTAGTAATAAACTCCATCACTCATACCTGCCGCATCCCAGCTGTTATCATAGCTTGAATTTTTGTATACACGCTCACCCCAACGATTGTACACCTCAAGTTTAGCACCAGGAAGGATATCGTAGTTGTTTATATCCCTGATCACATACGTTTCATTTTTACCATCATGGTTAGGCGTCATAAGGTTTGGAATCACCAGCTCCTGACGATCAAAGATCTCAACTGAATCGATTGCAGGTAATTCAGCCCAGCACCAGTTTGTATCTACAACAGTAACCAGGAAGTAGTTTCTACCTACCACTTCCGCTTTAAATCTCTTGGTCAGAGGAGTAGTATGGTTTACCATCACACCTACCGTGTCAGGAATGCTTGAATTTGGTGTGATCCATACATATGCATTTGGCACACCTTTTACAACTGTAGCGACTGCATCAAAATCCACGTTAGAACAAAGTGTATCCTGCAGGATATCCAGTGTAACGACAGGAAGGTCGTGTACCGTCAGGTACATCGAGTCAATTACCGGTTTACAGATGCCATTGTCAGCGATTAGATACCACTTTTGTTTCTCTGCAGGTGCTTTGGTATTTACCTGGGAAACCAGGCTGGTTGTATCGAACAACACCGGCGCTCCTGGATTTTCAGGAACCCATTTCCAATACACATCAGCAGGCAACACACTTCCAAGAATGTATGCATTATCAATATTTTTACAGTATCTGTATTCTCCTGTTTCGTTCGGACCAGCATCTACTTTTGGATCAATAACTTTTACTGGTACTGAGTCTACCGGAGAAGGCTGACAGGCTTCTACAAACAGGTACACATAATAATATGTTGTATCCTTAGGATTGTGTGGTAAAGTATATGGATTACCATTACCGATAACACTATCCTTTAACGCCCTATCTTTCATATACCATACTACAATTGCATCCGGATTGTAGATAGAATCAATACTAAGATCGATCTCACCCAAAAAGTCTTTGCAAATTTCACCGTGAGATGCATAGGCTTTCAAAAGATCATCTTTAGGATCTTTGTTGACCTTAACTTTTACCGATTTACAATCTGAGATTCCACAAACATTTTCCAATGCCACATAATAAGTAGTGGTCGTATCCGGAGGAGTTATAGAAACTTTGGAACCTGTGGTTACACTATCTATTCCACATCCGTCTTTGTACCAAATTGGCTTTACTTTAGGACCAATAGTTCCTGTAACAGAAAGCTCAATGTTTCTTGTATCTGTGTTACAAATCACTGATCTGTCAACATTGGCAGAAACAGGCGCATCAGGCACTGTAATAACTACTATCTCAATGGATTCGGTAACAGAACATGTAGTAGAATCTTTTACCACTACCGTATAGGTAGTAGTTTTTTCCGGATTAACATTTATAGTACTATCTCCTGTAGGATTAGCTCCCTGAGAAGCAGTCCATGCATATGTAATCTTAGGAATACCGCCTTTGGTAATTAATACATTAATATCTGTATCCAGACCTTTACAGATCGTATCCGACTCTGCTGTTAGTGATATTTTAATAGTACCATTGAAAATAGATGCAACGGCTGAGGTATCGGTACAGCCATCACCTGATACTATTACTTTGTATTTACCGGTTACAGCAGTGGTATAGGTACCTGAATTTGCTCCAGGAATCGTCACTTCATCTTTCAACCACTCATAGCTGTAATTACTCTTCACCGGAGTGGCTGAAGCAGTAATGGTAAGTGGTTTATCATCACAAATCAGCCCTGAGCCTGCAAGCACAGCACTTGAATTAATAGTGTTGTTTTTAATGGAAACAGTTGCCGACGTATCAGAACAGCCACCGCCTGTTACAACAACCGTGTAGTTTCCAGTCTCATTAGTAGAATAGTCTAATCCGGACTGGCCACTAATGACCTGACCGTCTTTGTACCAGATAAGTGTACCACTTCCTAAGGTCGTATCCGCCACAATGGTAATTTGCTTGTTATCACAAATGATTGTATCACCTGCAATGTTTACACTGATCTCTTTGGAGTTGTTTGTAATCTTAACACTTGCTGAAGAATCGGAACACATTCCATCGTTAATGGAAACGGTGTATTCTCCCGTTTCATTGGTAGTAAGTGTCAGACCTGATTCGCCAGACAACAATACTCCATTCTTATACCATTTAAGAGTTCCAGGACCTCCACCAGTTGTATCCGCAGTAATTACAATCGGCTTATTATCGCAAATCAAACCTGTTCCAGTTATGGAAGCAGATATTTTCTTAGTATCGTTAATGATCGCCACGCCATCTGCAGAGTCTGCACACACACCATAATGAATGGCTACAGAGTACTGTCCGGAAGCTAATGCATCAATGGTCAGACCCGAAGCATTCGGAATAAGCACTCCATTGTGGTACCACTTAATAGTTCCGGCATTCGTTCCGGTTGTATCAGCAGTTACAACAATTGGCTGATTGTCGCAAATAATATTTCCTCCGGTTATTGACGCATCAACTGTAACAGTGTTATTAATAATTTCAATCTCATCTGAAACATCTGAACACAATCCATTTATAATCTTAACACTATACTTTCCTGTTTCCTTCGTGCTATAGGTTAGGCCAGTATGTGAAATAAGTACACCGTTTTTATACCACTCAATAGTAGCGGCATTTGTACCCGTAGTATCCGCAGTGATCAAGATGGCTGTATCATCGCAAATCTTTCCGTCACCATCAATTTTAGCCGTTACACTAACGGTTTTATTTTCAATAGTCGTTGTGTCCGACTCATCAGAGCAGGATCCTCCGGTACCAGCAACTACCGTAACGGTATATTTTCCGCTTATTGAAGTGCTGAACTTATTCGATGGGCCATTTTGTACTTCCACTCCATCCCTCTTCCAGATGAAAGTACCACCGGTCACCATAGGACTTGCCGTTAGCTCAATCGCTTCGTTATCGCAAATCGTTTGTGTTCCTGTTAAATCAATTTTAGCTTCAAGGGTATTGTTTTCGATAACAGCTTCCGGAGAAGTGGTAGAGCATTTATCATTGGACACCACTACTTTATAAGTACCACTTTCCTTTGTAGAGTAGGTATCGCTTAAGCCTGACTGAACGTTTGTAGTTTCTTTAAACCAGTCAAATTTATACGATCCAACAGCAGGAGTCGCAGGAGCTACCAGAGCTTTAAGATCCACTGGTTCATCTTCGCAAATGAACACTGTACCTTTCGGATCTAAATCAACGTCAATGGATTTATCTTCTACAAATGCGCTGTCCAGTGCAGAAATACAACCATCCAGGTTGGCTTCAACCTTATACCAGCCTGGAGCAGAAGGAGTAAAGGTGCTTGCTGTCTGACCAGCGATGTCGTTGCCCGCTGCATCTTTCCACTTATAAGCAGCCGAGGATGGTGTTGCTACTGCGGTCAATGTTGGAAATGCATCGTTACAGATCACCGCTGTATCGGCAGTAATATCCACTTGTGGCAATGGCTTAACAGTAATAGTCTCTGTAACCGCAGTGCTACAGGAACCTGCACGTTCAGTTAAAGTAATTGTTCCACCAGTAGTTCCTACATTGACCGTAACAGACGCATCCGTCGCAGAACCTACGATTGTGAGGCCACCTGTCACAGACCATTCATAAGTATTGTCAACGACCAAAGGAGTGGAGAACGTAACATTATTGGTATTGGCACAGATTGCAAAACCATCTTCACGCGTAATCTTCGGAGTAGGTTTGATACACAAAGTAGTACATGCAGAAAATTCTGAAGTGTTATGCGCTGCGGTGGTGCTTCCTGCCGATGCAGTAGCGGTCACCTGCAGGTTTGTTCTTCCTCCAAGCTGGGCAGCAGTTGGTGTTAACGGCGATGGCCCGGAGGCTATAAGTGTTTTTCCCTGTAGTTTGTCAGTGACATTACCATCACAATTGTTACACTCATCAAGTGCATACAACTCGATAAATGACCCGGTAGGACCAACCAGTGTAAATGCTTCCGGCGTACCTGTAAAGGTAGGAGCGGCATAAGAGCTGTTTCCCCCATTGGACAAAACGATACCTCTTAAAGCATTACAAGAAAATGAGTTATGATGTATGGAATTATTTATTGAAGTTGCTCCATCCACAACAACTCCGTTACCGCCGTTTTCAGCTATGGTATTTTTTTGAGGATCAGTAACCCCACCTATAATGTTCCCAACACTTCCACCTTTTAATGCAATACCATCCCCGGCATTTTTGCTAATGATGTTATTAAACACCTTGTTTGCATCGCCATCATCCATGTGAATACCATCTTTCCCGTTTTCGGAAATTGTATTCCCCTGACCACTTCCAGTGCCGCCAATGTTGTTCAATGTTGCACCTTCTGTCAAAAGTATACCATGATTCACGTTGGAAGTTACCGTATTGCCATAAATACTATTGCTTGTAACAGGAGCCCCCTGTCCTGAACCTCTGAATGCAATTCCGTCTCTGTTGTTGGTGACCGCGTTTGCTTCTATTGTATTAGTATTACTTCCATGTTGGATACCAATACCTCCTCCTTCGTCATCAATTGCTCTGATTCCATTACCAAAATCATTCGTACCATCCGTTCCGATGTAATTACCTTTTATTGAGTTGTTTCTGGACTGACCGCCTCCAAAGTCTGATTGAAGGAAAATGCCCCAGGAGTTGTTTCCTATATAGTTAGGATATTCAGTATCTCCTATTTTGTTGTTATAAGAACCCAACAAAGAAATACCGTCCTGACGGTTTCCTATATTTTCATTTTTAGGACCTACCCCTATTCTGTTATGATAGATAGTAACATCATGAACATTGGAAGCCTCCTTGCTTAACTGAATTCCGTGTCCTCTGTATTCTTTATTATCCAGAGGGTTAACACCGAAACCATTTCCTCCAATTACGTTTCCTTCGGCTGCAGTCAAACCTCCAATAGTTATTCGCTGAGATCCGCTTTCTAATTTTATACCTGCATAAAAGTTTCCGATGATTTTAGACCCATCTTCATTGGTTCCAACATAATTCCCTGATATCTTGGAATCTGCAACACCAGAAAAATAAATTCCTACTTGTAATGTACCATCGTATTTGGTCGGACATTCATCAAAGGTACAAACCGGTTTCCATGGATCACAGGAAACTGCTCCACATGGTCTGCTATCTATTGCACCTCCATTACCGGATATTATGTTTCTCTCCTCTACGGTAGAGCCTCCAATTACATGACCACTTCCCCCATCAATTCTGATACCTGCGGCTTTGTTAGGAATTGCAATCTGACCATTTATATCTGTACCTATATGGTTACCCCAGATTTTAGTATTGGATACCCCATTTACAAGTATACCATTACCGACACTTCCTGATATAACATTTTGATTGATGGTCACATTTGAGGATTCAACATATATGCCCTGCATCTTAAAGGGGAACTGGTCGTTAGGAGAAAGTCCTCCATTACCTAAATAGGTTAAACCATCGGCTGTCGTTCCTATGAAGTTCCCTGATATTTTTACTCCACCGGAATTTGAACCAATATGGATCGCTCCCATTACATTTCCCCCACCATTTACTTCAGGAATTGTCATAGTTCCTGATATCACGTTATTGGATATCGTTGAATTTGCAGCCCCGGTAAGGAAAATACCTCTGTTTTTAATACCTACTACAGCATCCCCATTTTGATTTGTACCAATAAAGTTATTACTGATTGTGGTATTTTGACCATTATTTACGCGTATACCTGTGGTAAAATTCTGAAAGGCCAGTCCCTTTATCTGAACATTGGAAACATTTTCTATAAGCAAACCATTCTGGTAATTGCCACTTAGTACTATTACAGGTTTGCCATTATAACCTGGCGCAGTTGTTCCATCTATCACCAAACCATTAGCATTTCCTCCATTATTGATAGCAGGCAACTCTGAGTTCAAGGTGATCGTACCTGCAACTGAAAAATTAATCAGGTGAGGCCCTCCTCCATTACTATTGGCATCAATGATTGCCTGTCTCAAAGTTCCTGGTCCGTTATCAGCTGTACTCGTTACAGTATAAGTATTCGCCAATAGATCAGACGTAAAAGTAAGCAATACCACTATCAGGAATAGTATAACTTTTTTCATATAAGATAGGTTAAAGTTAGTTCGAAATGGGGTTTTTCTGTTATTAAATATGAATTTTCTTAGTAAAGAAAGAATACCAGTCAGAAATATACAAATTTTTATTGGAAAGTTCTATTATTTTTGACGTACTCAACTAAAAAAGAAATGCTTTGGTTAAATTTTGCATCAATTATAATTGTCTTTCCAGGTTCAAACTTAAGCATTTATATACAGTTGCCCCACACGAGATTTCTTATTTATATGGGAAAAATGGATTTGGTAACCATCGTACTTCGTCTATTTACAACTACGTTATTTCGGCCACCCAAAAACATGAAGTCCATCAAATAATCCTAAAAACTAATCCCGGTGATAAACGAATACTAAAAATCTCTTTTTTAACAATCATAAACGACTGACTAAAAAACAAAAAGGTCACCATCAATGGCGACCTTTCTTATTTGCTTAATCTTACATCCGATTAAAAGAATTCTTTCATTTTCTCGAAGAATCCTTTGTCATGCTTCCCCGGGTTGGGCTTGAAATTGTCTGAATCTCTGAGAGAAGAAAGAAGGTTTTTCTCTTCTTTAGATAACGTTTGCGGAGTCCAGACATTTACATAAATGAGCTGATCTCCTTTGGAATATCCATTCACCTCCCTCAGACCTTTTTCTTTCAGTCTCAAAATCTTACCACTTTGCGTTCCCGGCTCTATCTTAATTTTCACTTTACCGTCAATAGTCGGCACCTCTACGGAAGTACCCAAAACAGCATCTATAAAGCTGATGTACAATTCATAAATAATGTTTTGTCCATCACGTTTTAGGAATTCGTCTTCGGTTTCCTCTATTAATATAAGCAGGTCTCCTGGTACTCCTCCGCGGCTTGGGGCGTTTCCTTTACCGGACATGCTTAGCTGCATTCCTTCTGCAACCCCTGCCGGCACCTTTATATTGATTACTTCTTCTTTTAACACTCTTCCATCTCCATCACAGGTAGGACACTTTTGGGAAATAGTTGTTCCTTCTCCATGACAGGCATGGCAGGTAGACGTACTCACCATCTGGCCAAGCATTGTATTTACGACTTTCCTTGTCTGGCCGGTACCATGACACACCGGACAATTCTGAAGAGAAGAACCATTTTTCGATCCGTTTCCACCACAATCGTCGCAACTTACATAGCGCTTAACCTTTATTTTTTTCTCAGCTCCCTGAGCAATTTCCTGAAGTGTTAGCTTTAATTTTATTCTGAGATTACTTCCTCTACGCTGCGCACGACCACCTCTGCCTCCTCCACCGAAGAAGCTTTCGAACGGACTTCCGCCTCCGAAAATGTCTCCGAACTGGGAGAAGATATCTTCCATGTTCATACCGCCGCCTCCGCCGAAGCCGCCACCTACTCCCTGATGACCAAACTGGTCATATCTTTTCCTTTTCTCAGGGTTGCTCAATACCTCATAGGCTTCCGCAGCCTCCTTGAACTTTTCCTCAGCGGTAGGATCATCTGGGTTTTTGTCAGGATGGTATTTGATCGCGATTTTTCTATAGGCTTTCTTAATTTCTTCTACACTTGAAGATTTGGAAACACCAAGAATTTCGTAGTAATCTCTTTTAGCCATTTTTTATGCTCCAATAACAACTTTTGCAAAACGAATCACCTTGTCATTCAGATAATAGCCGTTTTCTATAACGTCAACAATTTTGCCCTTCAGCTCTGGTGTTGGAGCAGGAATCTGAGTAATAGCGTCATGAATTTCGCTGTTAAACTCTTTTCCCCGCTGGTCTTCCATTGCTTTTAGACCTTTCTGCTCAAGGGTTTTTATTATTTTATTTTGAATAAGGGTGACACCTTCTTTAATTGCGGAAACTTCAGTAGCTTTCTCGATGGACTGGGAAGCCCTTTCAAAATCGTCCAACACAGGTAGTAAGCTTACCAGAACATCTTCATTTGCAGTCTTTATAAGCTCGAGGCGCTCTTTGGAAGTTCTTTTTCTGAAATTGTCAAACTCAGAATACAATCTGAGGTACTTGTCTTTCAACTCCTCATTCTCCTTTTTCAGGTTGTCAACTTCATTTGTACCTCCAGAAGTTCCTTCGGTAGTTTCTTTTCCTTCCGAAGTAATGGTCTCCTGATCCGCATTTTCTGTCTGAAATTCTTTTTGTTCGTTCTTTTCTTCCGGTATCATTACTAATATCGCTAGGTTTTCATTTTATTTAAATTTCCTCAAAGCAAATGCCTTCCAGGACTTTGGGGAAAGGATTTCAATTACTTTGCCAAAAGAGTTTTCACTGACAAGTTGACACTATTCGTTTAATGCCCTCCAGATCAGGTCCTTTAACTGCATTAAACCATAACCTGTATAGGAAGAAAACATGACGAAAGGTACGTCGGGAAGCTCCTTTTCAATAAGTCGCTGAAGTTCCTCGTCGAGCAGGTCTGTTTTAGAGATTCCCAGAATTCTTTTTTTATCAAGTAGTTCCGGATTATACTCTTTCAATTCATTTAACAGAATTGTATAGTCTGCTTTGATGTCTTTACTGTCTGCCGGAATGAGGAAAAGCAAAATAGAGTTTCGTTCTATATGTCGTAAAAAACGAAGTCCAAGCCCTCTTCCTTCAGATGCCCCTTCAATGATTCCAGGGATATCTGCCATAACAAACGACTTGTCATCCCTGTAGCTTACCACCCCAAGGTTGGGTGTCAGCGTAGTAAAAGGATAATCGGCAATTTCCGGTTTGGCAGCAGATACTTTGGATAATAGGGTGGATTTCCCTGCATTGGGGAATCCCACAAGACCCACATCTGCCAAAAGCTTCAGTTCAAGAATAACCCACTGCTCAATTCCCGGTTCTCCCGGCTGCGCTATGCGAGGTGCCTGATTGGTAGGGGTTTTGAAATGATCATTCCCTAATCCTCCCCTTCCTCCTGGGACAAGTATAATTTCCTGGTCGTGCTCACTGATTTCTGCCATAAACTCATTGGTTTCGGCGTCGCGGGCTACTGTACCGAGAGGAACTTCAAGAATTATATCTTCACCGCTTGCTCCTGTACGCCTGCCGCCTTCTCCTTTCTGCCCGGAAGGGGCTATAACATGTTTCCTGTATTTAAGGTGAAGCAAGGTCCACAGCTGACTATTACCTTTGAGGATAATATGTCCGCCTCTGCCACCATTTCCACCGTCCGGACCACCCTTATCGACAAACTTTTCATGTCGAAAATGTATTGCTCCGGCACCACCCGCTCCCGATCTGCAGCAGATTTTTACGTAATCAATAAAATTTGAAGAAGCCAAATGAAATAGCTTTAAAATATAAACTGTAAGGAGGAATTTCCTCCTTTAACTACTACTCTTGTACCGAATCTAATACCTCGCAAATATCCTTAAACACCTGCTCAATGGAATTCATTCCATCTACTTCTTTGTAAAGGCCTTTTTTGCGGTAATAATCTGCAACCGGAGCTGTTTCATCCTGGTAAACAATAATTCTCTTGCTGATTACAGCAGGATCTTTGTCGTCGGCTCTGTTGGAGGTTTGCCCTCTGAGCACCGCTCTTTTGGTAAGCTCCTCTGTCTCAACGGAAAGCCCTATAACCGCATCTATTTTAATTCCATTTTCATGGCACAGATGGTCTAATGCCCCTGCCTGAGGTACAGTTCTTGGAAATCCGTCAAAAATGAAGCCTTTGGAGGAGAGATTCGCTTTTATCTTGTTATTAATCATTCCGATCACTACCTCATCCGGAACAAGCAAGCCATCATTTATAAGTTGTTGTGCGCTTTTACCCAATTCAGTACCTTCTTTCATTTCTGCTCTCAGCAAATCGCCTGTAGAAAGGTGAATCAAACCATATTTTTCAATAATATTCTGGCTTTGCGTGCCTTTTCCTGCATAAGGAGGTCCAAATAAAATGATGTTTAACATAGTTTCGTTTTCGTTTGAGGGGCTAAAATTAATGATTTAAATGTTTATTCATTCTGCTAATGCGTAAATATCCTTCAAATTTCTTCCATACCCATTGTAATCGAGGCCGTACCCCAGCACAAACTTGTCGGGGATCTCGAAGCCTTTAAAATCAATCGCTAAATCTGTTTTATGTTTTGAAACCTTGTCCAGCAGGGTTAAAACGGATATGGAAGCAGGATTTTTCTTTCTCATTTCTTCGCAAACGGCCTGCATGGTAAGCCCCGTATCAAAAATATCGTCTACCAGCACTATATGCTGGCCGCTGATATCTTCCTTCAGGCCTATCAGCTGCTGCACTCTGCCCGTCGTTTCCGTGCCCACGTAGGAAGTGGTTTTTACAAAAGTAATTCTGGCTGGTATCTCAATTTCCTTAAAAAGGTCTGACGCAAACATAAATGCCCCATTCAGAATGGCTATAAAAAGCGGATCTTTCCCCTCCAGTTTAGAAGAAAGATCGCTTGCCAGTTCCTGTATTCTCAGTTGAATTTTTTCCTTGGGAATAAAAATTTCAAATTCTTTATCTAGTATTTTCATTGGCAACGCCAAAAGCTTAGGATTAACAGTGTCGATATTCCTAAAGGTACAAAAATTTCCTTACCCGACTTAATGCTTAATGCAGCCCGGATGCCTATTTTCTTTCACGTTCAAAGGTGTTGCATTAAATACTGATACATTTTGATCATCGAATCAATATCTTCTTTATGCACTTTTTCATCAGGAGAATGAACGTTATCTTCCGGCGCACCAATAAAAACCCAGTCAAAAGGATAGGGCGATGCCTGCAACTCTTTTCCATCGCTTCCTCCATAAGCTTCTACTTCCAGCTGAAAAGAAATTCCCGATGTACGTGCCAGATCAATGACTTTATTCAAATAGCTTCTCCTGGGTATACTTCTGTCTCTCATGGAGATAACCACTCCTTCTCCGTGCCGAACCCCTTCTGTTATCCAGGTAATATCAGAAATCAGTGCCTGACGCACTTTAAACGTTTCATAGATATATTTGGCAAGTACCGACACCGATCCCCCTCCATGCTCTTCCCAGCATGAAAAAGCAATGATGCCATTCTCCAGTGTTTCGGCAAGTTTTAAGGCATTAAAAACCCCCAGCCGGTTGTCCAGGTAACATGACTGAACATAATGCTGATCCTCCCTGAATTTACAGTCAAAAACAAGTTCTGTACCTCTGTCGATTGGACGTGAGAATTTATAAGTAAGCTCTTCTTCTTTAGTTACCTCCAGTTCACACACAATTTCCCCCTGACTATCCCTTCCCCTAAGCTTATAGCCAGTCTTCGCTTCCGGTCCACCAATCGGAACCAGCTGATTTCCATACCTCACTGTAAATCCTATGGAATCCATATGAGCAAATACCGCCGTTGCAGGTTTTCCGAAAACCAAGAGAAAACTATCCTGAAACTCATCCCCTTCAATAATCTGTGGTTTCACCTTCCAGGAATGCTGGCTGGCCTGAATATACCGGATAAGGAATTCTTTCATTGCCCCTTCATTTCCGGAAGGTGCATGTACGGAACATAGTTCTTTTAGCAGATTAAAATTCATAAATACGATTTGGACACGTTTAAATATATGTCAAATTTTGGCACGTTTAATGAATAGTTATTGTTTCAGTAAAAATATTTATAACTTAAAGTTTTAAATTACAAGCTTAGCTTGTTTTGTAAGGATTGCACAAATCCATACTGGTTTTAATAAATAACTGAAGGACTCTTCTGATAATGCGTAAAGCACTTTTATTGTTTTTATTTCTTATTTCCTTTACAGGAACAACACTCACTGCTCAGCCCAAACAGAATTCCAATATGCTGTTGGACGATGAGATGCTGCAGCTTGAGGCTACAGATGCAGTGAATGCGATGTATAATTTTAAATTTGATTTTGCTGAAGATAAATTCAGGGAATTTAAAGAGAAATGGCCCTGGCACCCCATGCCATACTTTCTCATGGGACTTAGTACCTGGTGGAAAATAATGCCCAACATCGACAATGAAGCTTACGATGCTCCCTTTGAAGCATATATGGACTCGTCCATAGTGGTTGCCCAAAAACTTTTTGAACAAAATCCTCAAAATTATGAAGCTGCTTTCTTTCTGTCTGCAGCTTATGGATTTAAAGGAAGACTCTACGGGGAAAGAAAAAAATACAGCAAAGCAGCCTTCGCCGGAAAAGAAGCCTTGCACTACCTTAGTAAATACTCTGACAACAACTCCCTTAGTTCTGAGTTCCTGTTTGGAAAGGCGCTTTTCAACTACTATGAAGTCTGGATCCGGGAAGAATATCCGCTGCTACGGCCGGTTCTGGCATTTTTTCCCAATGGGAATAAAGAACTGGGCATGAAACAGCTCAAGGAAGTTTCCTACAACGCCTTCTATACAAGGATTGAAGCGCAGTATTTCCTTATGAGAATCCATTATCTGGAAGAGGAAAATTATGCGAAAGCATTTCCTATTGCCCGGTACCTTTCTACAACCTTTCCGGATAATCCCTATTTTCAACGGATGTATGCCATGCTTGCTTTCGTAAACGGACAACGAAACGAAGCCGAAGTTGCATCTAAGTCGATTCTGGAGAAACTGGAACAAAAATATCCCGGCTATGAAGAACGGGCCGGCAGGTATGCGTCTTATTTCCTTGGGTATATCAACAAGTACAATTACAGGGATAATGCAAAAGCAAAAGAGTATTTTAAAAAAATGCTTGTTTTCTCTGAGCAGACCAATTTAACGGACTCCTATTATTACCTGAGTTCACTGTCAAACCTTGCGCAGATCGCCCACGAAGAAAAGGATTACGAGACAGCCAAGAGTTACTACAAAACGTTAATGAAAAGGGCTGAGAAAAAGGACCCATTGTACAAAGAAGCGAAAGCATACCTCGATACGAAGAAGAAAAAATAAAAAAACAAACACGCATTTCGATTAAATCAATGCGTGTTTATTTTTTTTCAACAACTATAGAATTGGCATTACCTTAGAGTCTTTGTAGGTGGAAAGAATAACCATAGACTGCATATTTCCAATCTCCTCTATATCCACCAGTTTTTCCAAAATCAACTCCTGATAACTGGAAATATTATGGGTTAATACTTTCAACAAAAAATCTCCTGAACCGGTAATGTGATGACATTCTATTACCTCTGGAATGGTATTGATTCGTTCCACAAATGATTTGATCTGATTTTTTTTATGACTTGAAAGCGAAATCAGGATGAAAATACCCACTCCAAGTCCCAGTTTTTCAGTATCTACCTGAGCATGGTAACTTTTAATGAGTCCTGCATTTTCCAGCTTCCGAACCCGTTCCAGAGTAGGTGCAGGGGAAAGTCCGATTTCCTGAGCAAGCTGAGAATTGGTGATTTTGGCATTCGCCTGCAATTTCTCAAGTATTTGTCTGTCGATTGGATCCAGTTTAGAAATAATTGGCATAGTTAAAATATTGGCTGGAATACTTCCGATATAATGTTCAACCTAAAGATGTCTGTCATTTAAAATACGTTCCGATTAAATCGGAGTGACTTACAATAAATTAGTATTTATTTCAGGGTTAAAACTACTACTTTTCTTAAATCTATTTAACATTTTTCGTTTTTCGATAATAAAAATACTCGATAAAGGTTGGATGGTACCAAATAGCTGATTTTGCAGAATTAGGCTCAAGTATCTGCAATGTTCCTTCAAAATACTTTTTTATAACTTCCTGTAACAGATTTATTCCTTTCACAAATTGCAGATAGGGATAGGTGGCAAAATTGTCTTCCCGATCTGTTTGTATTGTTGCCTGGGCCAGTATGTTTCCTGTATCTATGCCGGCATCGACCAGATGAACAGTTGTTCCGCAATTTTCCACATCACTGTTCACCAGCGCCCAATACCCACCATGGACACCTCTGTACGCAGGTGTGATCCCTGCATGGATGTTTATAATTTTCCCCTGAAAGGTCTGTACAAATTCTTTGGACAAAATCCTGGTCCCATTGATTATGATAAGGTCAGGGGCCATGTCCTGAATAAGCTTAATGGAATTCCTTGCATTGGCAGATCCAATCTTATGAAGTACCTCTTGCGGAATCGGCGCTGACGACATGCCCGCATTATGCACTATGGTATGAATTCTTTTCTCAGCGCTTCGCTTTAAAAATGGATAGATCAAAATCTGAAATACCAGCTGGCCCAGAACTTTGAACAACCCTAACTTCCGAAGTCTTCCTTTAATAAGTTTGCTTCTCGAAACGGGCTCTTCAAGGAATACTTCCAAATCCGGATAGGCTTTTTTCAAAGCATGATAAATCATATTGGTAAAATCACAGTCTACAGCAAGCAATAAAACTCTGTGCTTTGTCATACTTCTTTTGCTTTTTGTAACACATGTGTAGCCAGTTCGGTCATGCTTGCAGACTGCATACCAAACTGTCTGTTCAGATAAAGAAACCAGTCCAGCAACTCTTCCAGTTGTTCCATATTTCTTTGCGTATTCTGACCGAAGTTATGCGGATGCCACCACAGGTGGTACAACTCACCCCGCTTTGCAGCACGGTACATTTCCTTCTTAATCCGCCTTATTTTCATCCTCTCCAGAAAGAACAGCGAAGTCGAGTAGGGCCTAAAAAACCTGCTGGCAGCAATGTTTACCGGAACGCCCGACTGACCAACACGTGGCAGGGGATTGGAAATAGGTATGATGGGGAAATAGCTATCTAAAAGCCTTACCAGTCTTTTCAATAAAGAATTCTCACTACGGCTTCTGGCATCATAAACGTACGAATCCGGGTTGCCACGGTAAGCAATTAAACCATTTTCAGCAAGAAGCGGCAGATATTCTTTATTGATCTGATTTCTGGGGAATACAATCGATTTCATTTTGATACCAAGTCTTTCCGCAGCCTTTAATGCTGCTTTAAGATCCGCTTCGAAGGATTTTGGGTCAATAAGCGGTTCCAGACAATAGTAATGTGAAAAGGTATGGGTTTCTATGTCCTGATGTTTTTTTGTCCGGATAAGACGTATCAGTGCCTCACCATAATGGTATGGATCACTTTGTTCGTCTTCACCCAGGTCGACCAGGTGGTTATAATTGGAAAGAGTTGGATTTTGGTAGTGTGGCAGTTCCTTAGGAAAAGAGTTTAGCAGGTCAATTTTCTTATCATAAAACAAAAAACCCACAGTAGCCCAGGAAACGTGAATACCTTTTCGCTCAAACAGGTCAAGCAGCAAAGGAATTGCCTGCCGGGCACCCAGAATATTTTGCCCATACCCCTCTTTGGTACGATGGTCTTTTACCCCCCATAGCAATTCAAAATCCAGCGATATTACAAAGTACCCGGGCATACGTCGTATATTAAGAAAACAAACTTAGAAAATTCTCCTGATTCGATTTTACAGAATAGCTTTTTACAACTTTTTCTCTTGCCTTCTCCCCCATTTCAGAACGGAGCTGTGCACTGTCGATAAGCTTTGTAAGAGCAGCGATCCAATCTGCTTCTGAATAGCACAGATAGCCATTTACTCCCTGGTCTACAATTTCAGTGTTCACGCCAACCGGATCAACAACAGCAGGAATGCCAAGTGCCATATACTGTAAAGCCTTAAAGCCACACTTACCTCTTGTCCATTTATTATCCGCAAGAGGCATTATTCCAATATTGATCCTAAGAAGGTCCTCCTGTTCTGTCGATTCCTTCCATTTAACAAACTCAAGTTCCGGGAATTCGAATTCAGGGGTTTTATTGGAAATTACCAGCAGTTGAAACGACCGTAGCTGATACACCTTTCTCAAAACAGGAACGATCTGTTCCAGGTACATCATGGTAGTATGAGTACCGGTCCAACCGACAACCACCTTATCGGTTTGCTGGTCTTTTAGTTTACTGTGAAGCCCCTCCGTATCGATAGTAGTCGGATTCAGCAACGCATTTTGATTAAACTTCAACGCATGCGTTCTAAGGTAATCGTTACCACAGCTGACCTTATGGGACCACTTGATAATCTTATTTACCTTACCCGGATTCTTTACGACTTTTGTAAGAAAGTTTTCCCTGCCGGTCTGTGCCATCCAGATGGCGTCGTCAAAGTCGTAAATAATTTTTTTCCCAAGCACTTTGGCAAGAATCCATTCAAAAACCGGAGGGCCTACCGGAGAAGCTTCGCGGTGAATGAAGACATACTGACAGGCAGATGCCTCCATCAACAGGCGGAATCGTCTCAAAAAACCCATCAGGATTCCCGCAATTTTTCGATGCAACTTCCCGTTGGAATACAGCACCTTCCAAGTTTCCACCCCAATAAAAGGTTGGAAAACAGGTTCTATGTTATTTATTTTTAATAAATTTATATACTGTTCAAATCGAAATCTTTGAGAAGGGGCAGAATTTAAGGGATAAGGGATTAAGAAGAGAACTTTCATACTACGATTAAAATGCTCGGAATAAAGGATTTATTACTAACTCCCGCTTACTTATTTATCATTTATCTTGTTGCCTTTATTTACAGAAGTAAGTTTGTAAAAAATAAGGAGGATAAAAAATATTTTATTTTCGGGCTTACCTTCAAGCTTATCGGAGCCGTCTTTTTAGGTCTTATTTACGCCTTTTACTATAAAGGGGGAGACACAGCCAACTACTTTAATGATATTACGGTAATCTATAATTCATTCTTCAAAGATCCGGGCATTGCATTCAAACTTATTATTTATAACAATACAGATTTTAATCCTGATCTGACTCCCTATTTAAGTAATATGATTTTTGCCAAAGATGCAGCAAGCTACTTTGTTGTGAGGTTGGGGGCGATCTTAGCTTTGTTCTGTTTTGGCACCTACACCATTATATCCCTGGGATTTGCACTATTAAGCTTTAGTTGCATCTGGCTGTTTTATACAGCTTCTACAAAACTATATCCGCACCTGCGAAGAGAATTTGCTATTTCTATATTCTTCATACCTTCCATATTCTTCTGGGGGTCCGGTCTTATGAAAGATAGTATAACTTTTGGAGCTGTAGCGATAACTTTCTTCGCATTCCATAGTTTTTTTCTTGAAAAGAAGAAAAATCTCACAGATATCTTACTTTTAGTCCTTGGTATTTATATCCTAAAGTCAGTTAAAATTTACATAGCACTCTGTCTTATTCCTGCATTATTTGTCTATTTATATGTTGTCTACTACAGCAGTATAAAATCAAGAGCACTGCGAATTCTCATTAAACCGTTGCTTATGATTATAATAGGCGGTCTTTCCTATTATGCAATTGCAGAATTGTCTAAAGAAAATTCGCTCTATCGTCTGGACAAGCTTGCAGAAACTGCCAGAACTACCGCAGGATGGATTAGTTATATTAGTGAACAGCAAGGTGGTTCTTCCTACTCCCTGGGAAATTATGAGGCAACATTTAGTGGAATTCTGATGAAAGCCCCGGAAGCAATCTGGGTTACACTATTCCGACCTTATATCTGGGAATCCAAAAATATAATCATGTTACTCTCTGCTTTTGAAAGCTTTTTTTTTCTTTTTCTTACCTTCAAAGCAATTTATAAACTTGGATTCATCAGGTTGATCAAAGAAATTAGAAGTGATCCATATGTACAATTTTCTCTATTATTTGCACTTTCCTTTTCTTTTGCAGTAGGTATTTCTACCTATAACTTTGGAAGTCTTGTTCGCTATAAAATCCCAATGATGCCATTTTATCTTTCTAGCATATATATATTATCCAGCACAGCCCAAACAAAAACAACACGGCACAGAATAAAGAGATACATAAACTAAATTAACCCTGAAATACTAGTAATTTCCTTAACAAAGGAATCATACTCCTATACTGGATAATAATTTTGGGAAGCTCTCTTTTTCAATTTCTTCCTTAAAACTTCGTTGTTAAAAATAAATTTATCTGATAACCTCTTATTCGCACTAGCCGCCAGCGAAAACCCTGGAATCATGTGGTACATAAAATTTTAATGAACCATTTTCTGATCCAATAGCACATTTAACAGTATAGACCTTAGTTCATTTAACTCAATAGTCCTCCCTAACCTCTTAAAATTGATAGTATATGGCTCGTATGTAGGCTTATTATTTATTCCTGAGACAATACTAAACAATCCGGTATTGAAGCCAATATCAAAAATAACATTAGCTTTCTTTGCCAGTAGGGAAAACAATTCTAGTTCTGATGCATCATCATTAAAACCATAAAACAATGAATCAACATTATGATCATCTGCTTCAGAATATGTTTAACAATATTTCCGGTAGTCTTTAAGTCTACTATTCCATACCCCCTCCATCTAAGTGTTACTCGATCAATAAAAGAGCTTATTTCTACCAGATGATTATTCCGGACTAAATTGAGCCACCTATTCCGGACTAAATTGAGCCACTAATTCCGGTCCAAACTGAGCCAGTTTTAATTGTCAAAAATTGGTTATTCCGGACTAAAGTGAGCCACTTAA
>Ga0182792_1001151_pt1 | contig 22432 bp, 21 predicted proteins | sample Passage237B_FD_130497 | JGI IMG/M metagenome (GOLD analysis project Ga0182792, IMG submission 130497) | Cellulose adapted compost microbial communities from Newby Island Compost Facility, Milpitas, CA, USA - Passage2 37B (version 2) (version 2) ...
AGTCTCTGGCTTTCGTCCCTGAAGGGCAAGCAGAAGCGCAAGCGCGCGGCCAAGCCGAAGGGCAAAGTCAAGTGGATCGAGACCGCCCAGTCCGACAACGGTCGGGTGATCGCGATCAAGCGGGATCCGGCGAAGATCTCGAACCTCAACTCGTACGTCGCGTGGAGCCCGGCCGGCAAGCGGATCACCCAGGGCTCGCTCACCGCTGATTCAGGCTGGCTTTCATATGTCCTGCCGCTGAGTCTTGACCTGAGCTCTGACGGCGAGATCCTGGTCTACGGATACCAGTACTACACCTACAACTACCCGGTCTCGAACCTCGAGGAAGGAACCAGCGTCAAGTCGTTGTCCGCCGGTTATCTCAACCCGATCAACCTCGTCGGGGAGTTGTGGCCGACCATAGTGGGCAATCGCATAGTCGCCCAGCAACAGCGCGCGTTGGCCGGGGTGCAGAAGGCGAACAAGGCACCGTATGGCAACGATTTCAGGTTCTGGTTCAACGTCGGGGACTCGGGTCTGGAGCTTCATCGGACCGACGTTTCGGCCAACAAGAAGGTCGCGGCGGCCGAACTCGTCTCCCCGAGCGGTGACGACCGGAACCTGAGGGTGATCCTGGTCTCGAAGATCAGCGGGCTGGGAGGCTCGATCGGCAGTGGCGCCTGCCTGCTCCCCTCGAGGGGTCAGGCGGAGAACGTCAGCATCTCCCAGGACGGCAAGTCGATCGCCTGGGAAGACAAGCGGGGGGTGGTGGTGGCCGGTGCCCCGACCTTTGGCGGAACCGACGTCTGCAAGCTGACGCGCGGCGCCAAGGTGATCGCCAAGGGCGGCAGCTTCCCGTCGATCGGCCCCGCGAAGGTGGTCAAGAAGCGTCGATCTCGGGGCTAGACGGTCCGCTGATAGGAGCTGAATGCCCGGGTGGCGAAGGCTGCCATCAGGGCTCCGAAGACGAGCAAAAGTCCAGTGCGGGTGGCAATCAGGCCCCAGTCCGGGCTGCCGTCGAGCAGGGCTGACCGACCGGCCTCGATCGCCCAGTTCACCGGGTTGAACTTCGCTGCCGCCTCGATCCAGTTCGGGGCAAGCGCCAGCGGGATGAACGCTGCGGCTACGAAGGTGAGCGGCAGCAGCAGGAACTGCATCATCGCGATCAGGCTTTCTTCCTTGCGGATGATCAGAGCCAGGCCGTTGGAGAAAGCGCCGAACCCGAAGCCGACGACTCCCGCGATCAGGATCAGCACCAACATGCCGAGCGGTCCGCCCGGGTAGTCGGCGCCCATGATCCAGCCGAGGGCGAGGACGATCAAGGATTGGATCGCGATCGTGATGAAACCGGAGAGCAGGCGGCCGGTGGTGATCGAGGATCTGGTCACCGGCGAAACGAGGAACCGGTCGATGATGCCGCGGTTGAGGTCGTCGATCATCGCCATTCCGCCCCAGCCGGCCGAGAAGAACGCGGTCATGACGATCACGCCCGGGATGATGAATTCGTGGAAGGTGACGCCGGCCGGCCAGCCGGGGGTCTTCTCCATGTTGGTGAAGAGCCCGCCGAAGAGGACCAGCCAGATGATCGGCTGGACCAGGGTGACGGCGATCCACCAGGGTTGCCGAATCAGGGCCCGAATGTGTCGCTGGGCCATGTGCCAGGTGTCGTTGAACAGGTTCATGCCGCCACTTCCTCGTTCTGATTCTTCTCGGCCTGTTCCATGGTGCGGCCGGCGTATTTCAAATAGACGTCATCGAGCGACGGTCGCGAGATCGTGACCGTGTCGGCGGCGATCCCGGCCGCGTCGAGGGCGCTCAGGATGGTCGGCACCGAGCGCGCACCGTCCTCGGCCCGGGCGTGGAGGACCCGCTCGTGGATGATGATCTCGCTCAGCCCGTCGACGGCGCCGAGCGCGGCGGTGACCTCGGCCTGGTCCCGGCTGTCTCCTAAGCCGACCTGGATCGCGTCACCCTTCAGTTCCTTCTTCAGCGCATCCGGCGTGCCCTCGGCGACGATCCGCCCTTGATCGACGATCGCCAAGTTGCCGGCAAGCATGTCGGCCTCCTCCAGGTAATGCGTGGTCAAAAGGATCGTCATGCCCTCGCCGGATGCGAGTTCCGAGATCTCCTCCCACATTTCGGCGCGGACCTCGGGGTCGAGCCCGGTGGTCGGTTCGTCGAGGAAGAGCACCTTCGGCCGGTGAACCAGGGCCATCGCGATGGTCAGCCTCCGCTCCATGCCGCCGGAGAAGCCGCGCACGATCCGGTCGCCGTCCGCGGCCAGGCTGAACGAATCGAGCAGCGAATCGATGCGATCCTCGAGGTCCCGGCCTCCCATCCGGTAAAGCTGCCCCTGGAGGCGCAGGTTCTCCCGGGCGGTCGCTTCGCGGTCCGCGGTCGAGCTCTGGGCGACCACTCCGATCTGCTTGCGCACTTCCGCCGCCTGGCTGGTCACATCGAACCCCATCACCGATGCGGAGCCGGCGGTGGGGTGGGAAAGGGTGGTGAGGATCTTGACCGTGGTGGACTTGCCGGCCCCGTTCGGTCCGAGCAGCCCGAACACGGTCCCCTGCTCAACCGAAAACGAGATCCCGTCCAGCGCTTGGACATCGTCTCCGTACCGCTTGCTGAGTTCATTCGCCTCGATGGCGCGCTCTGCCACTCCTGCCTCCTCGATCGACTGGTCGCCGCAGCCTACCCATCCGGTTTACCCGGACGGGACGTCCATTACTCCGGGGGCACCAATCTCGGGCTCGACCGGTTCGGGCCAACTCAATTCCCGGGGCGCCTCCCGCATCCGAAGGACCCGCGCGGGCACCCCGCCGACCACGGCGTTGGCCGGCACGTCCTTGGTCACGACCGAGTTTGTGCCGATGACCGAGTTGTCGCCGACCTTGACCCCTCGGAGGATCGCGGCGCCGTAACCGATCCACACGTTCGAACCGACGACCACGTCCTCCATGTAGATGCCCTGGTCGCGGATCGGCTTCTCGATATCGACCACGCCATGGTCGAAGTCGATGAACATCGTCCGGTCGGCGATCACGCATTCGGTCCCGATCCTCACCCTGCGATAGGCGGAGATCGTGCATTCCTGGCCGAAAACCGTCTTCGGCCCGATCTCGACTTCGCCTTCATGGCAGCGGATCTTGGTGCCGTCGCCGATCCAGACCCAGCGCCCGAACTTCATCCGAGCCCTGGGCCCGGTCTGGAGCTCGAGGCCACGGCCGAAGAAGACCGGCCCGTCCGTGACCCAACGACGACCGGTGCGAGTCAGCAGGCGTCGCCACGAGTAGCGCCAGAAAAGCAGCACGTACTTGGGCTTGAGCATGCCCTTTCGGGCGAACGATGAGAGCGAGTGGATCAAACCGGCCGTGAGTCTAATTAGACTGGCTGGGCCGATGAATGACGCCGCCACTTCGCTCAGCCCCCTTGCCGAACGACTGCTTTCCGGAGACAAGCGGGCTTTGGCCCGGGCGATCACCCTGATCGAATCCGATGACCCGGCCGGCTGGGAACTGGTCCGGGAGGTCTATCCGAAGACCGGCAAGGCCCGGATCATCGGCTTCACGGGGCCGCCCGGGGTGGGCAAGAGCACCCTGATCGGCGCCCTCACCAAAGAACTTCGGACCGAAGACCGGCAGGTCGCCGTGCTGTCGATCGATCCTTCCAGCCCCTTTACCCAAGGGGCCCTGCTGGGTGACCGGATCCGGCTGACCGAGCACTTCCTCGACAAGGGGGTCTTCATTCGCTCAATGGCCTCCCGAGGGGCCCTCGGTGGACTCTCTGAGGCGGCCCTCCAAGCCGCCTTGGTCATGGATGCCGCCGGTAAGGACGATGTGCTGATCGAGACCGTCGGGGTCGGCCAGGGGGAGATCGACATCGTCGACCACGCGGACACGATCGTGCTGGCGCTGATGCCGGGATCCGGCGACTCGATCCAGGCTCTCAAGGCTGGAGTGATGGAGATCCCGGACATCATCGTGGTCAACAAGTCCGACCACCCGATGACCGACACGATGATCCGGGAAGTTCGCGGCGCCCTTTCCCTGGCCCACACGCCGGGCGGCTGGCGGGTGCCGATCCTCCGCACCGAAGCGGCCCGCGGGGAAGGAATCGAAGAACTCGCTGCCAAGGTCGCCGAGCATCGGGCTTTCATCGAAGCCGAGGGGACGCTGGCCGAGCGACGGGCCAGGAACCTTCGCTCTGAGGTGCTGGGTATCGCCACGGCCAGGCTCAGGCGCCGTCTCGAAGCGGCGATCGAGGATGATCCCCGGGTGGCGGAACTGCTGAACCGCGTGGTCAGCCGGGAACTGGACCCGGCGTCGGCCGCGGCCGAACTGCTGGAAGGAGAGATCGATGACTGAAGATCAGAGCACGAAAACGGCTCCACAGCCCAGCCTGGATGACGTCAAAGCCTGGGAGGGCTACCGGGTCGACGACCTGACCGGTCACGGCGTCGCGCGGGTCGAAGGACTATTCGTCGATGGCGAGTCCGGTCAGCCGACCTGGATCCTGGCCAAGCTGGGCCGCTTCGGCAAAGTCGTACCGATCTCGATCAGGGAATGCGCCGCCGCGGCAGGCCGGGTCTGGACCCCGCACGACCGCGAGGTGATCCGCAACGCCCCGGCGGTCGATCCCGCCCTCCCGCTGAACCGCGAGCAGGAACAGCAGGTGCTCGACTACTACGGCATTCCGGAGACGGTCGGCCGCGGAGCCGAACTCAAGGACCGCCCGGCCGGCTCCACCACGGCCAACCCTCTCACGGCCTGAACATCTGGCCGAAGTCGGAAAAGTTGGCAATAATTGCCAACTTTTCCGACTTCGGCCGGTGACTAACAGCCCAGGGCGCGGGCGATGACCATCTGCTGGACTTCGTCGGTGCCTTCGCCGATCGTGAGGATCTTGGCGTCGCGGTAGAAGCGGCAGACCGGGTATTCCTCGATGAAGCCGTAGCCGCCGTGGATCTGAACCGCTTCCTCGGTGGCGCGGACCGCGAGTCGGCCGGTGATCAGCTTGGCCTGGGCGGCGGTCAGGGTGAAGTTCTCGCCGCGATCCTTCTCGATCGCCGCCCTGTAGGTCAGCAGGCGCGCGGCTTCGAGCTGGGCCGAGATATCGGCGATCTTGGCCTGGATCGCCTGGAATTTGGAGATGGACTTGCCGAAGGCCTGACGTTCCTTGGCGTACTTGATCGCCTCGTCGAGCGCGCCCTGAGCGACGCCGACGGACATCGCGGCGACTCCGATCCGGCCCCCATCGAGGATCTGCAGGAACTGCTTGAAGCCCTGGCCCCGCGGCCCGAGCAGATTCGACTCGGGCACCCGGGCGTCCTCGAAGGTGAGGGGGTGGGTGTCGGAGGCGTTCCAGCCCATCTTGCGATAGGGCGGATCCACCGTGTAGCCAGGGGTGCCGTTGGGCACGATGATGTTCGAGATCTCGGGCCGGCCGCGATCGTCGGTGCCGGTGACCGCGGTGACCGTCACGCAAGCGGAGATGTCGGTGCCGGAGTTGGTGATGAACTGCTTGGCGCCGTTTACGACCCATTCGTCTCCGTCGAGCTCGGCCCGGGTCTTGGTGTTGCCGGCGTCGGAGCCGGCTTCGGGTTCGGTCAGGCCGAAGGCGGCCAGCTTCTTGCCGGAGGTGAGTTCCGGCAGCCACTCGGCCTTTTGCTCATCCGTGCCCCAGTTGTAGATCGGAGTCGTGCCGAGCGATGTGTGGGCGGCCATGGTGATGGCAACCGACGAATCGATTCGAGCGAGCTCTTCGACTGCGAGCGCGTAGGAGAGGATGTCCCCGCCGCTGCCACCGAACTCCTCGGGGAAGGGGATGCCCATCAGGCCGAGGCCACCCAGCTTCTCGACGATCTCGTAGGGGAAGGTCTTGGTCCGGTCCAGCTCTTCGGCGACGGGCGCTACCTCGCTCACGGCAAAGTCGCGGACTGTCTCCCTGAGTAGACGCTGCTCGTCAGTCAAATCAAAGTTCATGCGGGTGATCCTATGGATCACGCCCCAAGATCGAAGTCGACCTGGATCGAGTTGGTCCTTGTGTGAGATATCTCATGTAGGTCGTATCATCAGACTTACTCTAATAGGGTGAAGTCAATGAACGTGGTTCTCGCGACGAGAGCCAGACCCGACCCCGAGAGGGGAAGCACCATGAAGCGCAACCCGAGAAACAGGAATCGATTCCAGATCAAACCGTTGAAGATCACGGTCAGCGACGCCGAGATCTTGGCCGACCTTCGCCACGGCGTCGACGGTCAAACCCGGTATTCCGCTACCAGCCGGCGGGAAAGCACCAACCGGTGAATCCGGAGCAGACGATTGAGACCGCCCGCACGGTCGCGGCCGACCTTGCCGCCGAGAATCCGGAGATCAGTCGGGAGCTGAGGCTGAATTGGCAGGACCCGACGGCGATGGCTTCCAAGGGCATGGAAATGGCCGGCCTCGACTACATGCGGGCGGTCATGGATAAGGAGGTGCCGCCGGCCCCGATCGCGGTGCTGATGAACATGGCCCCGGTCGAGCTCGAAGAGGGGCGCGCAGTCTTCTCGGCCTTACCCGGGGAAGAGCATTACAACCCGATCGGCGTCGTCCACGGCGGCTTCATGGCGACCCTGCTCGATTCGGTCGCCGGCTGTGCCGTTCACACGACCCTCGCGCTCGGTGAGGCGTACACAACGGTGACTTTGGAAGTGAAGAATCTGCGACCGCTGACCCGGGAGACCGGTCTGGTCCGCGCCGAAGGCGAGGTCACCTACCGCGGCCGCCGGCAGGCGACCGCCGATGCCCGGCTATACGCGGACGATTCCGGCAAGCTCCTGGCCAGCGCCACGTCGACTTGTCTCATCATGAGCTGAGGTCGCGCGCCAGCGCGACGAGGAGATGGACTCCGAAGCCGGTCGGGCCCTTGCCCCAGTACTCGCGGCCTGTGTCCCAGGCGGTGCCGGCGATGTCGACGTGAGCCCACGGCTTGCCTTCCGTGAACTCCTCGAGGAAGGAGCCGGCATAGATCGTGCCCGCCTTGCGCTGGGCCGAGGCATTGACCAGGTCAGTGATCTCGCCCTTGGTCAGGTCCTTGTACTCGTCATGTAGCGGTAGGCGCCACACCAGCTCCCCGGAGCGGTCGGCCGCCTCGCTCACCTGGGTGGCTAGTTCGTCGTCATTCGAGATCAGAGCCGCGTACGTCGAGCCGAGCCCGATCAGCACGGCACCGGTCAGGGTGGCGAAGTCGACCATCCGGTCGGCGCCTTCGCGGGCGCAATGGACCAAGGCATCGGCCAGGATCAGGCGGCCCTCGGCGTCGGTGTTGGTCACCTCGACCGTCTTGCCGTTGAGCTGGGTGATGATGTCGCCCGGCTTCAGGGCCGTGCCGGAGGGCATGTTCTCGGTCGATGGGAGAACGGCGATGATGTCGAGGGCGAGATCGAGCTCGGCGATCGCGTTCACGGCCTCGAGCACAGCCGCACCGCCGGACATGTCCATCTTCATCTCGTGCATGCCGGCCGATGGCTTGATCGAGATGCCGCCGGTGTCGAAGGTGACCGACTTGCCGACCAGGCCGAGCTTCTCGCCGGAACCCTTGCCCGTGTACTTGAGGGTGATCAGGCGCGGCTCGACATCCTCGCCGCCCTTGGACACCGCTTCGAGACCACCCATGCCGGCCTCGACGATCGCCGTCCGATCCATCACGTCGACCGTCACCTTCTCGTGGGCCTCGGCGATCTCACGGGCACGGCCGGCCAGGTACTCGGGCGTGGCCACGTTGGCTGGCAGGCTCTGCAGGTAGCGAGCCCGGTTGCCCGAGTTGGCGACGACCTCGCCGATCCTGACCATCGCGGCGATGTCCTGGTCGGTGTTGATCTCGACCGCCTTCAGGCTCGGCGGAGCCTCCTCGCCATCGCTGCCGGACTTGTAGCGGTCGAACTCGAAGGCAGAAAAGCCAGCGCCCTCGACCAGGGCGGCGGCAACCTGTCCCGGCTCGATCCCCTCGGGGGCTTCGGGCAGCATCCAGGCCAGCGTTTCACCCTTGACCTGCTTCAGCGCCTTCTGCGCTACCGCGCCGATCACGCGGGCCTTCTCCGCGGAGAAATCCTCCTTCTTGCCGAGCCCGACGATCACGACCCGTTCGGGGTGGCCGGGGTAGACGATCACCTGCGCCTTGAAGTCGGCCCGGGCATCGGCGGCGCCGGCAGCACTGGCCAGCGGTTCGGAGAGCTCGTCTCCTTCGAAGAGACCGACCGCCACGAGGTCGGCGTCGAGATCGGACAGGGCGACATCGGTCGTGTAAGCCTTCATCGGCCGGAGTTTAGAGAGCGGACGACGTGGTCAGAAGGAGGCGGCGCGGTGCGTCCCGGTATCGTCCGTATTCCCGTTTCGTCCACTGTTTTCCGATTTCCCCTCGAGAATTGAAAGGCACCATGGCCCGCACCGTCATCCTGAGCACTGCCCGCACCCCCTTCGGCAAGATGGGCGGTGGACTCGCCACCGTGAACGCGGCCGAACTCGGCGGCGTCGCCATCGCCGGTGCCCTCGAACGGGCCGGCGTCGCACCCGACCAGGTTCAGCAGGTCAGCTATGGCCAGGTGATCCAGGCCGGCCAGGGCCAAATCCCTTCGCGTCAGGCCCAGATCAACGCCGGCATCCCGAAGGAAGTGCCCTCCGAGACCGTGAACAAGGTTTGCGCTTCCGGCATGCGCGCGACCGGCCTGATCGATCAGGCGATCCGCGCCGGCGACATCGAAGTCGGTGTCGGCGGCGGCATGGAATCGATGTCGCTCGCCCCTTACCTCCTGCCCGGCGCCCGGGCCGGTTTTCGGATGGGTGACGTCAAAGCGGTCGACTCGATGACCCATGACGGCCTGACCAATCCGTTCACCCACCTGCAGATGATCGCCGAGGCTTCCGGCGTCTCGAACGAGCTGGGGATCAGCCGTGAGGAGATGGACCGCTGGTCGGCTCGTTCCCATGAGCTGGCCCAGAAGGCGCAGGAGTCCGGCATCCTCGGCGAGGAGATCGTGCCGGTCACGGTCAAGGGCCGCAAGGGCGACACCGTGGTCGACCAAGACGAGGCGATCCGTCCCGGCACCACCGCCGAGAGCCTCTCCAAGCTGCGCGCGGTCGGCGGCGACGATGCCACCCACACCGCCGGCAACGCCCCGGGCGTGAACGACGGCGCTGGTGCGCTGGTGCTCGCTTCCGAGGAATGGGCCGAGGCCAACGGCAAGCAGCCGATGGCGACGATTGTCGGCTACGGCCAGATCGGTGACGAGTACGCCTGCCTGGCCAAGACCCCGGCCCTGGCCGCCAAGGCCGCGCTGGAGAAGCTCGGCAAGTCCCCGGAGGAAGTCGATCTCTGGGAGGTAAACGAAGCTTTCGCCTCGGTCACCCTGAACACGATCAAGATGCTCGGCATCGACGAGGAGAAGATGAACGTGAACGGTGGCGCGGTCGCTCTCGGTCATCCGATCGGAGCTTCCGGCGCCCGCGTGATCGGCGCTCTCGTCCGCGAGCTCCAGCGTCGCGGCGGCGGTCTCGGCTGCGCCGCGATCTGCTCCGGCGGCGGTCAAGGCGACGCCATTCTCGTTCAGGTCTGAGGCGTCGCCTCGGCCGGTACCCTCGAGGTATCGGCACCGAGGTAGAACGCAAATTTCTGGTTGATGGCTCGGAGGCGCCGGACGGCGCCTCCGCTGTCGCCATCGCCCAGGGCTACCTGGTGCTCGACGAGCAATCCGAGGTGAGGTTGAGGCAGGCCGACGAGGCGCTCACCCTGACCATCAAAGGTGGCCACGGTCTGGCCCGCGAGGAGAACGAGATCGAGATCGACCGGGCTTCCTTCGGGGATCTCTGGCCGGAGACGAAAGGTCGGCGGGTCGAGAAGGTCCGGCGCAAGATCGATCTCGATGGCGGGCTTATCGCTGAGCTCGATCGGTATTCGGGTGCCTTGGAAGGACTCGCCGTTGTCGAGGTCGAGTTCGGCTCGCAAGACGAAGCGGCGGCCTTCCGTCCACCGGCCTGGTTCGGCCGGGAGCTGACCGGTGACCGTGCCTGGGCCAACCAGAGCCTTGCTCTTCGAGGCAGGCCGGTCAAGTCACTCGAGTTCCGGCTCAGGCCGGGCGAGGACCCGGCCGCCGGGATCTGCCGGGTGATCACCGCCCGGGCAGCCCAGGCCGCGGCGGCGGTGCGGCAGGCGGCCGCCGTCGACGACCCGGCCGAACCGGTGCATGAGGCCCGCAAGAGCTTGAAGAAGGTCCGGTCGGCCTTGCGGCTGCTGCGCGGGATGATCCCCGAGGCGGACCGCAAGGCGGCGAACACGGCCTGCCGCGAGGCGGCCGCCCGCCTCTCAGGAGCCCGGGACGCGGAAGTCAAGCTGGGGACGCTCGCGAAGGCGATCGGCCCTGATGCCGAGCCGGCCGGGGCCGGTCGGTGGCGAGGCGAACTCGAATCCGAAGCCGATAGCCACCGCGGCCAGCTGACCGCGGACGGACTCGCCGAGATCGAAGCGGCGATCGACGGCGTGGCCCGCGAGTTTCGCGGCCGGGAGGTTCCGGGATCGACCGAGCAGGTTGCCGGCAACTCCGGCCGCGCCTACCGCCGTGGCCGCAAGGCGACGAAACGGGCCGGCAGGAGCGGCGCGGCCGAGGATTTCCATGCCTGGCGCAAGCGAGCCAAGGACCTCCGCTATCAGCTCGAGATCCTCGAGCCGCGGCTACCGGCCGAGTTCAAGGCTGCGCGTGAGCGGGCCGAGGAACTGGCCGACCTGCTCGGCGACCTTCACGACCTCGACGTCCTGGCCGAGGACCTGTCCGGCCGGGGTCTGGCTGAACCCGAGCGGTCCCACCTGGAAGGACTGATCGCCGAGGCCCGGGATCTTCAGGTCGAGCGTTGCCTCGAACTCGGCGCCAGCACCTATGCGGACAGGCCGAAGCGATTCACCAAGCGGATCGCCGAAGCGCTCAGCGACGCCTCCTGAGCACCTTGATCGGTGCCAGGCGGCCGGCCCCGACGATGTCGGCCTGGTCGGTGGGGATGGCCCGAAGCCGCCACAGGCCAGGCTTCAAACCGGCCGTCGGGAACACCTTGCGGTTGCTGCCCTCGCTCATCGAAAAGGTCGTGCCTTTGCCGGTCGCCTTCTGCTTCGAGCAGGGCTTCCGCTTCGGCCCTACACACCTGAGCCAACGGGTCGAGACGGTGACGGGCTCCGAGGCCTTCGCCAGCAGGACCGCTTTCGCTCCCCGTCGGAGCTTCTTCGTCTTGAACTTGACCTTGCTCAGCACGGGAGCCGTCACGTCACCGCCGATCCGGTAGATCCGCATCTCGGTCAGGCCGGTGTCCTGGCGGATGCCGGTCGCGACCATTTCGGTCCCGGATGGACGCCGGATGAAGCCGATCCCTTCCGCCTCGTATTCGTCGCCGGGGTCCCGGTCGAAGAGATGGGTGACCTGGCCGGTCTCGGGATCGATCGCGACGATCGATTTCTCGCTGCCGTTGTCCCGCGAGGCGTAGAGGTTGCCGCGGAAGACCTTCGCCCCCTGGATGCGCGGCGTCGGTTCGCTGAGCGTCACGGTGTTGATCAGCTCGAAGTCGCCCAGCCGGTAGACGAAGAGCTTGCCGGTGTCATTCCACTCCATCGAGTAGGCGACGCCGCGGGGCTGGTCGACCGCGATCCAGGGCACTCCGTCCCGCTGGACCGAGGCAGGCAGCAGGTACCGCTTGCCGGTCGGATCGAGGGTCTCGGCGTCATAGAGGACGACCCAGGGCTCGGCGTAGGCGGGGCCGTCCTCGATCGGGGCGTAGAGGATGCCGTCGGCGACGTCGATATCGCCGACGTGGTTGTGGCCACTGTTGCCCAGGTCGTCGGGGATCGCGGTAAGCGAATGGTCGACGATCGGCGTCGAGGGGTCTTCGACCGAGGTCCGGATCAGCCCGATGTTCCACGAGAAGAACAGGGAAGTGCCGTCACTGGCGACCCCCTGGGAGCGGTAGATGCCATCCATACCGTGGAATTCGACCTTGCCGGTCTCCACCCAGTTGCTCACCAGGTCGGGGCTCGCGGCGGCAACGGCCGGCGCGGCCAGCAGCATCAACAGCAAAGCGAATACGGCTCTTTTCATCTCCCGCAGCCTCTCTCCCTTGATTCGGACCATCGCTAACGTATCCGTTCGTGGCAGAGGCAGCCTTCTTCGACCTGGACAAGACCCTGATGGCGGGCTCTTCCGGCATGCAGTTCGCGAAGGTGGCCCGGCAGCGGGGACTGATCTCGCGTGGCCAAGTCTTGCGCTGGGGACGCGACCACATGCGCTACCGGATCAAGGGCGCGACCGATGATGAGACGGGGGAGATCCTCAAGGTCGCCCGGGAAACTCTCTCCGGCGTCTCCTACATGGAGATCTCCCGCATGTGGCCGGAGGTGCTGGCCGGCATCCTGCCCCGGATTTACCCGGAGATGCTGGCCGAGGTCCACCACCACCAGGATGAAGGCCGTTTGACCTACATCGTCAGCGCCGCCGGGTCCGACATGGTCGAGTCGCTGGCCCAGGTACTCGGCATGGATGGCGGCATCGGCACTCGGTACGTGGTCGAGGACGGGGTCTATACCGGCGCGCTCGACGGCCCGTTTGTCTACGGGCGGGGCAAGGTAACCGCGATCGAGGCGATCGCGGAGGCGGTCGACCTCGATCTCGAGAGGTCCTGGGCCTACTCCGATTCGGCTTCGGACCTGCCGATGCTGGAGCTGGTCGGCAACGCCGTCGCGGTCAATCCGGACGCACCACTGCTCGAAGCCTCCCGCCGGGAAAGCTGGAAGGTGATGCGCTTCGAGCGACTGGGCCGCAATCTCGCGATCGGCGGCACCGTGGCGGGCGCCCTGCTGGTGGGCGGCATCGGCGGCTGGCTCTCGAAACGGAGAACCGGCTAGGGCGTAACCGCGTCGCCGCCGGTCTCGCGGATGCGGTCGAGGAGAAGGACCAGCTCCTCATGCGATTCCGTCGAGAGGGCGGCCATTCCGAACTTGTCGTCGTTGAGGATCTTCGTCGCCTGGCCGGCCGTGTTTCGGCCGGCCACGGTCAGTCGGGCGAGGGTGGTACGACGGTCCGAGGGATGGGGGACCCGTTCCACGTAACCGTCTCGTTCGAGCCGGTCGATCAGGCTGGTGACGCTGGTCGGGTGAACCTGCAGTCGCTCGCCGATCTTGCCGAGCGGCAGCGATCCGCCCTCGGTGAAATAGAGCAGCATCAGGACCTCGTACCGGGCGAAGGTGAGGTCGAAGGGGGAGAGCAGTTCGTTCAGATGGCCCATCAGGATCTGCTGCGCCCGCATCAGGGTGGTGACCGCGGCCATCGCAGGCGCGGGCTCTTCACCCCAATGTTTCTCCCACTGACGCCGGGCCTCCCGCAGGAGGTCGATGCGAGTATCTGTGGATTCCACCGAAGTCATCTCGACAAGGATCGCACAAAAAAGCTCGGATGCCCTACTATCTGACAACCTAGCTTATGGAACCCTTTTCGACCCCAGCCACCGAAACTGCCAAGTCGGACGCCGCGCGCAAGGCGCAGGAGGCGGCCGAAAAAGAGTTCACGACGATGTCGGGCAAGCCGATCAAGGCTCGCTACGGACCCGAGGACCTAACCGGAGACGCCGAGATCAAGATCGGCGAGCCGGGTCAATACCCGTTCACCCGTGGGCCGTATGAATCGATGTACCGCGGCCGCAACTGGACGATGCGCCAGTTCGCCGGCTTCGGCACGGTCGAGGAGACCAACGAGCGCTTCCACTACCTGCTCGACCACGGCCAGACCGGCCTCTCCACGGCCTTCGACATGCCGACGCTCATGGGCTATGACTCGGACCATGCCCGCTCGCTGGGCGAGGTCGGCCGGGAAGGAGTCGCGGTCGACACGATCGACGATATGGAGATCCTCTTCCAGGGCATCCCGCTGGGTGAGGTCTCGACTTCGATGACGATCAACGCTCCTGCCGCGATCCTGCTCGCCTTCTACGTGCTGGTCGGCGAGAAGCAGGGAGTCGCATCGGAGAAGCTCTCCGGCACGATCCAGACCGACATCCTCAAGGAGTACATCGCGCAGAAGGAGTGGTGCTTCCCGGTCGAGCCGGCGATGCGGCTGGTCACCGACATGGTCGAGTACTGCACCGACCACATGCCGCGCTGGCACCCGATCTCGATCTCCGGCTACCACATCCGCGAGGCCGGAGCGACCGCCGCGCAGGAGCTCGCCTTCACACTCAAAGACGGCTTCACCTACGTCGAGCGCGCGATCGAGCGGGGCATCGACGTCGACGCCTTTGCGCCGCGGCTCTCCTTCTTCTTCAACGCCCACATCGACTTCTTCGAGGAGATCGCCAAGTACCGGGCCGCCCGCCGGATCTGGGCCCGCGAGCTCAAGGAAACCTACGGTGCCAAGAAGCCGGAATCGATGCGGCTCCGCTTCCACACCCAGACCGCCGGCGTGTCCCTTACCGCGCAGCAGCCGCTCAACAACATCGTCCGGACCGCGATCGAGGCGCTGGCCGGCGTGCTGGGCGGCACCCAGTCTCTACACACAAACTCCTTCGACGAGGCGCTCGCCCTGCCGACCGAGGAAGCGGTGCGGGTCGCGCTCCGCACCCAGCAGATCATTGCCGAGGAGACCGGGGTCACCAACACGCCCGACCCGCTCGGTGGCTCCTACTTCGTCGAATCTCTGACCGACGAGATGGAAGCGGAGGCCTACGCCTACTTCGACAAGATCGACGAGCTCGGCGGCATGGTCGAAGCGGTCCGCCAGAACTTCCCCCAGCGTGAGATCGGCGAGGCGGCCTTCGACTTTCAGCGCCGGGTCGATGATGGCGACTTCACGATCGTCGGCGTCAACCAGTACGTGACCGAGGAAGAAGACGTGCCGCTGCTCCACATCGACCCTGCCCTCGAGACCAAACAGGTCGAGCGCCTGGCCGCAACCAAGGCGAAACGTGACTCGGCCGAGGTCGAGACCGCACTCGCGGCGCTCAAAGAGGCTGCCGCTGGCGAGGCCAACCTGATGTATCCGATTCTCGATGCTGCCCGGGTCCACACCACGGAGGGCGAGATGATCGCGGCGATGCAGGAAGTCTTCGGCACCTACACGGAGACCCCGGTCTTCTAGTCAGGAATAGGATCCGTCGAGATGAGCGCAGCCGCAACCGCCGAACCGAAAACCGACCGCAAGATCCGTGTCGTCGTGGCCAAACCCGGCCTCGATGGGCATGACCGGGGGGCGAAGATCATCGCCCGCGCTCTGCGGGACTCCGGCATGGAAGTGATCTACACCGGCCTCCATCAGACCCCGGAGCAGATCGTCGAGACCGTGATCCAGGAAGACGCCGACGCGATCGGCGTCTCGATCCTCTCCGGCGCCCACATGACTCTGGTCCCGAAGATCCTCGAGTTGCTGGAGGCCGAGGGCATCGACGATGTCCTGATCACGGTCGGCGGCACGATCCCGAACAAGGACATCGAAGACCTCAAGGGACTAGGTGTGAACGGCGTCTTCACCCCGGGCGCTCCGACCGACGACATCGTCGAGTTCATCCGCAGCGGCGTCAAAGACCGCGAGCTCTAGCCCGGCCCGCCGCCGAGCCTCGTCTCGCCAAGCCCGGCCCGGGGCTTCGCGAGACGCCACTTTTCGTCGCATATGGACTAGAAGTGGCGTCCCGATGATTGGCGGGCGGTCTCGCGGGATAGGGTTCGCGCATGGCTTCGATCGAGACTCTCGCCTTGCGTGACGTCGGGCCCGAGGGTGGGCTCGACCAGGCGGAGATGGTGGCCGGGCGAATCGTCGACTTCATCGGCCAGGCCCAGCGCTCGCTGGTCCTGGCGCTCTATGACGTGCGCCTGCCGGACCCGGTCGGCTCGACCGTGGCCGACGCCTTCCGCGCCGCCGCGGAGCGCGGGGTAAAGATCCGGCTCGCCTACAACGACGTGCCCGAGGATCCAGACGCCGGCAACTTCCTGCCCGCCGTCCACCCGCCGCCCGAGACCAACCCGGAGATCCTGGCCGAGCTGCCGATCGAGGCGATGCCGATCAAGGGCATCCCCGACCTGATGCACCACAAGTACATGGTGCGAGATGAAAACGCGGTCTGGACCGGCTCGGCCAACTGGTCGGTCTATTCCTGGACCCGCCAGGAGAACGTGCTGGCGATCATCGACCACGGCGAGGTCGCCCGCGAGTACCTGGAGGACTTCGAGGAGCTCTGGAGCACCCACAAGGTCGAGCGCTCCGGCCACGGCGACCCCAACCCGATCCGGGTCGGCGAGGCAACCGTGCGGGTCTGGTTCACCCCCGGCCACGGCGAGGAACTGGCCCAGCGGATCGCGAGCAGGCTCGGTGCCGCCCGCCGCCGCATCCGGATCGCCTCGCCGGTCCTCACCTCGGGCCCGATCCTCAGCACCCTGGCCGAGATCGCGTCCCGGCCCGGGCTCGACATCGCCGGCGTGGTCGACGAGCCGCAGACCGACCGGGTCTACGAGCAGTGGGCCACCACTGGTTCGAAGTGGAAGATCCCCCTGCTGACCAGGGTGGTGGAAACCCTGCCGTTCAACGGCAAGCGGTCGGTGCCCTGGGGGACAGGCGCGATCAGGGACTTCATGCACGCCAAAGTCACGGTCGTCGACGACACGGTCTTTCTCGGCTCTTTCAACCTCTCCCGGTCGGGCGAGGCCAACGCCGAGAACATGGTCGAGATCGAGGATCCCGGCGTGGCCGAGAAGATGGCCGCCTTCATCGACGAGACCCGCGCCCGCTACCCGCGGAGCTCCGTCCCGGAACGGAGGCGCTGATGCGGTCGCTCGGTAGCGAGGTTCGACCCGGCCGTGCGGAACGAAGAAAAGTGGCGTCTGCCCCGGCACGCGGGGGTTAGCCGGTGCCACTCGATCTCCTAGCTGGTATAACCAGTGAAATTGATGTGGAGGGTTGAGGAATGAAACTGGGTTGGATTTTCACGGTGCTCATTGCTGTCTTGGGGATCGCTGTCGGTGCCTCGCCGGGCGCGGCCAATGCGGCGGAGCAGTGCCACATTCTTCCCGGTGGCACGCTCGGGGACGAGGAGCCGCCGCCGGTTCCAAACCGGGCCGGGTCGCCAACCGACAAGGGGCCGGGTGCCAAGGGGGCGAATCCGACCGTGGGCGGTCTGCCGACCAGGGTTGACCTCCATTCGAAGACGACCAGCCAGAACCGCAACTACTACTTCGCGGTCAAGGGCGGCAAGCTCTACGTAAAGCCGAACTTCGAGCGGACCGGCAAGCGCGGCAACTGGCAGCACGTGATGGCGCCCGACTGCCTCGAAGGCGACATCCAGGAGATCGATGCCGATGACGACGAGCTGGTCGCGATCAACTCGGACCGGCAGATCTTCGGCATGGACAAAGCACTTGAGACCCCGGCGGAGTTCAACTGGAGCTCCCGCTGGGGCTTCCCCTTCTGGGCCGGAGACGGCTACACAGTCCCCGACGACGCCGTGGCCTGGGCCTGGACCGTGATCTCACCGCGTGAGTCGGAGTACTGGGTCGACCCGGCCGGCAACCATCACAAGGTCGGCGAGGGCAAGTGTTCCCATGTGCTCAGCCTGCGCGGGGGCGGAACGCGCATCACCATGAACGACCCCTGGCTTCCTCACGACCGCAGTTACGAAGTAGGCGGGCCGCGTCGCGGAACCTTCAAGATGAACAACCTCGCCGCTTCGGGTTCGGTCCTCTTCGTGATCGGCGACCACGGTGATATGTACACCAGGCTCTGGGACTTCGACATCGCCGGCCTCGACAACCTCTTCTTCCCCTACTCGTACGAGGACCAGCGCGGGGTCGAGAACCCGGCAGTCCAGCTGCCGGGCGCCCATTGGGTCCAGCAGCCGAAGATCAACGGCAAGATCACCAACCGGATCAGCATCACCACGATCGGCCGTGGCACCGAGCATCGCATCTTGCGGGTCGAGGGCCGGAACGCCAAGGGAGTACCCGGCTTCTGGCAGAAGGACCTCTACGTGCTCAACCGGGGATCCGCCGGTTGGAAGTTCATCGCCACGCCGAAGGCCAAGGTCACCGGCAAGGCGCTCGACAACCCGCGAGCCGACACCAGCAAGAAGGGTGTGGCCAAGGCCGAAGACAGCCGCTACGTGCTCGACGGCAGCAGCTACTCGGCCGAGATCCCCGATTTCAATCTGTATCTCGGGCGGTCCGTGCTGCGGGTGAACCTTTCCGGCGGCAAGGCCCTGGACCTCAACCTCTTCCTCGACGATGTCGTCCGGACGATCCCTCGCGAGCGTGGCCTCGATGACGTCCCGCGGCGGCTCCGGGGCACGATCGGCGTGACCGCGGCGAATCGCAAGCTCGCGGCGACCAACGATGAGGCGCGCGGATTCATCGAGAACGTGCTCGGCAACAAGGACTTCACCCAGACCTGGATCGTCGCCACCACTTCGTCACTCAGCATGGACGACCTCGGGCTGACCTTCAACGCATCGAGCGGCAAGAGTGCGACCCCGGTGAAGGATCCTGCCTTCAAGTCGCTTTCGCTCAAGCGAAGCGGGAAGGGGCTGAAGTTCTCCTTCGAGACCATGACCGAAAGCCCGGCCAACGTCGTGGTCACCCGGATCAGGAACAAGAAGGGCAAGAAGGCGAAGGTGGCCGTCGCCCGCCTGACCCGGACCGGCACCTTCACCTGGAAGCCGCGCCACCTCTCGTCCGGCACCTACCGGATCACGGTGAGTTCGATGGGATTGGGCGGACGCCTGGACAGCCGCGGGTTCAAGGTCCGGCGGACCGGCTCCGGCTTCAAGATCAAGTGATGATCGACCTGCTTTCCACGGCTGCGGTCCCCGACTTCGTTCGCGAGGCCCAGTCGATGCTCCGCGACGGCTCGAACTTCTCGTGGTCCATGGTGACCCTGCTCGGGCTGGTGATCTACGTCTACGCGGTCGAGGTCGGGCGCGGCCGGTGGGACATCGTCCTGGCCGGCCTCGCGTTCCTGATGATGGACGGCTTCAACGAGCTGGTCAACTCGGCGATCTTCCATCTCACCGACCGGGCGCCGCTCTGGACGGTGACCGGGGACACGAGCTATCTGATCCTGATCGGTCTCTCGATCGAAATCGTGCTGCTCTTCGCGATCAGCGGCGTGGCCTTCGTCAAACAGTTGCCCGAAGACCCGAAACAGAAGATCCTCGGCCTGCCCAACCGGTTCGCGCTGGCGGCGCTCTTCTCGATCTTCTGCGTACTCGTTGAGATCATCCTGGTCGAGCTCGGGATCTTCCACTGGGACTACTGGTGGTGGAACACGCCCTTCATCCCGTTGATCGTGATCTTCGGCTACGGCACCTTCTTCGGCGTCGCCGCCTGGGTCTACGACATGGGCAAGAACACCAGCAAGCAGATCAAAGTGGTCGGCACCATGGCCACGATAAACCTGGCTTTGGGCCTGGCTCTCGGTTTCGCGGGCTGGCTCTGATTGACTCGTCAGTCAATAACCGGCGAATCCCGGTAAGATTCTGCGTCGCAAAACAGCATCTCCGGCTCTCCGCCCTTGAATCCGGCAGAGCCCCTCGTAAGACCCCCTAAGGAGGCTTCAGTTGAAGATCTGCGTCCTGGTCAAAGATGTGCCAGACGCCGCGGTACAAAAGCGCATTGATCCCGGCACCATGCGGCTCGATCGCAGCGGCGAGAACACTCTCAACCCCTTTGATACCCACGCCATTGAGGCTGCGATGCAGCTCAGGGAAGGCGGCGAGCTCCAGGTCGACGAAATCGTCGCGGTGACCATGGGCACCGACACGGCGGCCCGCGCCCTGCAGAAGGCCGTCGCCCTCGGCGCTGACCGCTCGGTCCACCTGTCCGACGAGAGCCTGGCCGGCTCCGACGTCTGCGCCACCGGCCTCGCGCTGGCCAAGGTGCTCGAGTCCGAGAGCCCCGACCTGGTCCTGCTCGGCCAGCAGTCCGATGACGGCGAGTGCTACACGATCGGCGCCGTCGTGGCCGACCACCTGAAGATGCCGTCGCTGACCCAGGTCATCGACATGAAGGTCGACGGCGAGAAGATTCGCTGCGAGCGTCAGGCCGAGTACGGCTACGACACCGTGGCCCTGACCCTCCCGGCCGTGATCTCGGTTGGTGACGCGATCAACGAGCCGCGTTACCCGAGCCTCAAGGCCATCATGGGTGCCAAGAAGAAGCCGCTGGACAGCAAGTCCGCCGGTGATGTCGGCATCGATGCCGCCAAGGTCGGCGAAGCTGGTTCGCAGACCACGGTCATCGCCCTGAACGATCCGCCGCAGAAGGAAGCCGGGGAGATCATCGAAGACGAAGACACCGCGGAGACGGTCGAGAAGATTGTCGCGTGGCTCGAGGAAAGGAAGCTGATCTAAATGGCCGGCATTCTCGTTTACGCCCTGCATGACGACGAGGGCAACTTCAACAAGAACTCGCTCGGCGCCCTCTCCGAGGCCGCCAAGCTGGCCGGTGAGCTCGGCACCGAAGCCGCCGCGATCGTGGTCGGCGACGTTTCCGACGACGGCGCTGCCGGTCTCGGTAAGTACGGGGTGACCAAGGTCTACCGCGCGAAGAACGTTCCGGAGGGTCTCGCCCAGCCGATCGTCGACGCGATGGCCAAGGTCATTCAGGACAACGGCTACACCTACGCCCTGTTCGGCGGCGGCCTGCTCGGCTTCGAGATCGGCGCCGGCCTGACCGCGCGTCTCGGCGCCGGCGTGACCATGGAAGTGACCAAGGTCAAGGTTGACGGCGGCAAGCTCGTCTCCGAGCGCCCGATCCTGCAGGACTCGAAGATCGCCGACGTCGGCTATGTCTCCGAGCCCGGCATCATCATCGGCCGTCTCAACGCCTTCGACGTGGTCGAAGGATCCGGCACCGCCGAAGTCGTCGATGTCGACGTCGAGCTCTCCGAGTTCTCGACCAAGGCCGAGATGATCACCCGCGGCGAGCAGCGTGGCGCCGACGTGGACATCGAAGCTGCCGACATCCTGATCGGCGGCGGTCGTGGCCTCGGTTCGGCCGACGGCTTCAAGGACTGCGAGGAGCTGGCGGGCGCTTTCGACAACGGCGCCGTTGCGGCGACCCGTGCGGTCGTGGACGCCGGCTGGTACCCCTACGCCGCCCAGATCGGCCAGACCGGCAAGACGGTCGCGCCGAAGCTGTACCTGGCGGTTGGCGTCTCCGGCGCCATCCAGCACAAGGTCGGCATGCAGAACTCCGAGAACATCGTCGCGATCAACAAGGACGCGAACGCTCCGATCTTCGAGTTCTCCGACCTCGGCATCGTTGGCGATCTGAACAAGATCATGCCCAAGCTCACCGAGGCCATCAAGGCCAAGAAGGGCTAGCAGCAGTTACCGGCCGGGGGAGCGTCAAAGCTTCCCCGGCCCTTAGTTTTCCCGCGTTTGCTTCACCCTGATTCAAGAACTTTTCGTCTCTCCACCAGAGCCGTCCCGAAAGGACCAAGAGCATGCCGCCCGTAGCGCCCTCCGAATATCCGCCCCCCTTTGATTCCGAAAGCGTCATCACCGCGCCCACCGATCCCGAGGACGAGCGCATTGAAGTAGGTGTCGCGATCGTCGGTGGTGGTCCCGCCGGCCTCGCCGCCGCGGTCAAGACTCTCCAGCTGCTCGAGAACAAGCCTGAGCTGATGGAGAAGCTAGGTGAGGTGCCCGTGGCCGTGGTCGAGAAGGGCAAGGTCTGCGGCGCCCACGCGATGTCCGGCGCCAACATGCGCCCCTCGGCCATGGAGGAGCTCTTCCCCGACATGCCGCGGGAGGAGTGGCCGGTCTACCGCGAGGTGACCAAGGACGCGGTCTATCTGCTGACCGAGAAGCTCGCGCTTCCGCTCAAGCCGATGCCGCCGAACTTCAAGAACCACGGCAACTACGTCACCTCGGTTTCCAAGCTTTCACGCTTCCTCGCCGAAAAGGCCGAGGAGATGGGCGCCTACATCCTGACCGAGACCACGGCCGACAAGCTGCTGGTCGAGGATCAGATCGTGCGTGGCATCCGCTCAGGTGACCGCGGCCGCGGTCGCCAGGGCGAGGAGCTCGGCAACTTCGAGCCCGGAATGGACCTGGTCGCCAAGGGCACCGTCTTGGCCGAAGGCGTGGTCGGCCACCTGACCTACGCCGCACTCGACCACTTCGACATCGGCGGTCTGGACCCGCAGCGCTTCGAGCTCGGCGTCAAGGAGATCTGGGAAGTCGAAGAGCCGCTCGACACCGTCATCCACACGATGGGCTGGCCGCTCCGCAAGGCCGCCAAGTACAAGGAGTTCGGCGGTTCCTTCATCTACCCGATGGAGGACAACAAGGTCTGCATCGGCTTCGTCGCCGGTCTCGATTACACCGACGCCACCTTCTCGGTCCACGACGCACTCCAGCAGTTCAAGCTGCACCCCTTCGTGAAGAAGATCCTCAAGGGCGGCAAG
>Ga0182792_1001154_pt1 | contig 22381 bp, 13 predicted proteins | sample Passage237B_FD_130497 | JGI IMG/M metagenome (GOLD analysis project Ga0182792, IMG submission 130497) | Cellulose adapted compost microbial communities from Newby Island Compost Facility, Milpitas, CA, USA - Passage2 37B (version 2) (version 2) ...
ACGCGATTTCATGTAGAAATTCCGGATCATCAGTTCTGAGAGCGTACGCTGGAAATCCGCCTTAAACCGGCCCGATACCTCCGGTGTGAAACAGGAGTCCTCAAACAATGCCGGCAGGAATTTCCGTACATCGTAACCATTCAGCTTTTTAAACTCTTCGGGCAAGGTCGGCGTCCAGTTGAATCCTCTGGCCTCGTAGCTGGCCATATAGAGACTCTTGAGGGCGGTTTTGCGGAGATCTCCCAGCACCGACTGCAGCCGGCTGATGATATAGTTAAAATGAAATGCCGTAGCCTCCGCATCAAAGTGATCGACAATTGGGCCGGCAGAATATCGGCTGGGGAGGACGAGGTTTTCTCCCGAATTGGAACAGACATAGCGCACCAGCCTCCAGTCACCTGCAGGGGCTTCCCAGGTAAGGGTCTCCGATACCGGGTCAAAAAAGGTAGTAACTTCCCTGATTTCCGCAGGATCCACCGGGCCGGGTTTATCGGGTATAGCGAGAACGGCGATCTCCTTTCTGAATACCGGTTTGCCGTCGTTACCATATTCGATGATCCGCTTTCTGCCGCGGGGATCCTTTTCCGGAATTTCCGGGAAAGGGATTTTTATCCGGACGGATTTACCCCCACTGGCCTTTACTTCCGACTTGTAAATCGACTTGGCTGCATGCTGAGCCGGGATCCACTTGCCCCCGGCATTCCAGCTACTGGCCGTATTCATACCTACTTCCAGTCCGTACTTCCCGGCTTCCTCCACCGCCAGCTTGATATTTCTGAGCGATGCTTCCCCCAGGAATTCCGGTCCTGTACCTACCAGCACGGTGTCATAGGATCCGATCTCGAAGATCGTGAAGCCCGCCACGCCCGCGTCACTAAAGGACTTAATTTCTTCTTTCAAACGGACGGTATCGACATGCCCACCCAGCCACCAGTGATACACAATGGGATAGGCATATTTGGGAGGGTTTAAAAACCCCTGGGACATTTGCTGATAGGTGCTCTGGCCCATGACGGGGCTTGCCAGAAGCAAACTAAGGAATAAGCGCTTCAGAAACTTCATTGCGAGTCGGTTTTACCACGATACTACCAGGGTACCAGTTACATTTTCAAGCAGGAAATATTTCCCGAATTCGTCGTTCTGCTCTTTGAAAGGATAGTGACCTGTTTTCCAGGGATAGGAAGCATTCACATGGGCTACAAAATTCCCGGCGCTGATATGGTCCTGCGCATAGACGCGAACGGTAGCATTTATCAAACCGGAAACCACGTACCTCTTATAGATATCTTTAACACCGGAATGAGCCTCTTTCATAGACACCATTCCGTCTTTCTGCTCCACAAAAACCCGGCATTCGCGGTTCCATGACGTGGGCAGCTGATAGGTTGAATGACCGTTTTCGAGAATGGTCTCCAACCCCATCAGAAGTGGCGCCCCCTGCGGGAAGCGAAACCGATCCCGAACCGTGCTGTTGGGGTGATAGCCCGAGAAGATGAAGGCATTGTCCGAACGGGCGACCGTCAGTACCGGGCTCTTGATGGAGGGGTTCAGCCGGTCAATTCCGATAGAAATTCCGAATTCCTGCAGGACGTAGCGCAGGTACGCCGGACCGGGAAAATACTGTTCCGGATTATCGGGAGTGAGCAACCGGCTGCCGGTGAAATTACTGGAGTTGGTGCCCCGCAGGTAGACCACCTTCCCTCCTTTCCATTCCGGACTCGTGACCGACCAGGCAACGTCTCTCACCTCTCCTTTTTGCTCAAACTGCAGCAACGGACGGGTTCCAGTTTCCCTGCGGTTACGGATCACCGTGGCAATACCCCCACCATTGAACAGCGACCGGTGGTTGATGAGCAGGGGGAAACTGGTAGTCAGGACGTCGGTCTGGTAGCTGTTTTTAATTTTGAATTCTCCTTCCAGTGCCGTTTTGTTTTCCAGATTCAGGAGCCTTTTGAATTCTTCGGAGGCGTGGTCGGCCGGTCCGTATACGATCAGTTTACCCCCACTACGCACAAAATCAGTGAGATGTTTTTCAAGTGAAGAACCAGCATCCGGAACAATGGTTAACAGAACCGATTCCCTGAAAAAACCGGGCTTTTTACCCAGGACACTCTGGAATGAAGCAGTTGAGATAACCGTATTGAGCGGAACGCCATTGTTGATTGCCTGACGGATAAACCAGTCGCCGTAGTAAACCTCCGACAGACGCCCGGGAGCATTGATAGCCCAGTCGTGGTATTCGTCAAAAGGATATACCCACACCAGAGGTCCCGGGGCAGTCGGTGCATCATACCGCGCTTTCAGTATATGCGGGGTCACCTCGTCGGGTACCTGTGTCGGCATATTGCCATAGGAATCGTCGATGCTCAGGAAATTGAGGTGGGTAGGGATTCCGATGTTTCCGTCGCGGTCGATCCGGCAGACAGACATGGGAAGGTAAATATCGTGCGGTTCCCGGCCATAGCGGTCGAGCCAGGGGCTGTTGAGCCACCAGGGGTCATGGGTATAGTAGCGAAACAGGAAACGGTTGTCGGGCAGTTCGGCCATGCGTGACATATATCCGATCATTTCCAGTCCGAAATCTCCGTCCAGGGCAGCCCAGGGGGAGTTGGGTGGTGGCAACATATTGAACCCGCCTTCGTAGATATTTTTAAGATGAACGGCATCCCGGGCCAAATCGGCACCTACTGAAAGGTTAGTGCCTCGTGTCTGTATCTGAAAATCAGGGCACTCCTTACGGAAAAGCTTCCAGAAGTCGAGCACTTTTTGCGAAAAGGCCTCCAGTTTATCCTGTTTGAACTCCTTCCCGTCGAAGGTCGATCCGGTGGAGGACCAGCCCTCCGCTCCAAATCCAAAACCATTGCTGAACCAGATGTAGTCGAATCCCAGGTCGGACAGAAAGTGCTGGCTTTGACGGCCGAAAAATGTCCCAAAAGGTGTCTGATCAGGGATACCGTTGGGGAACCCCGCATAGGAATCTTTATCCCCTTTCAGTACGGAATAGCAGTCCACAAACGTTTTATGCCCCATGGCGCTGCCACCAAGTATTTCAGGGTGCTTTTTGTATTTGAACTCTGACTTGGCGAATTCAGGACCGGGATCAAAGGTAGCTCCTACCCGAATGGGTTTTCCGGTGACCTTCATCCCGGCTTCCTTCAGGGCGTGGATAATGAATTTCAGGTCTCCATAAGTGAATGCAGGCGGGTTGTCAAGGTACAGATAAGCCCGCTCATGGATCGACAATTCCTTAGGCCCTGACCCAACCTCGTGCTTCGTATTGGGGTTACCCATATACTTTGCCCATTCCAGGGGCTGATCGGGAGTGCCTTTATAATCCAAAATTTCAGATCCATCCCCTACCCATAACATCACCGAAATGGTATCCGTATGACGCAACAGGGAATGCCACTGCGTGAACATTTCCGTAGCCACTGCCCGGATGTACTGTTTTTCATTGACCTTGAAAGGTTTTAAAGACGCCTCCAGCGTGATGTTATGGAAAGACTTACCCTTCAGGGTCGACAGCTCGTACTGCCCCAGGAGGGAGAATGGAAGGAGGAATAGCGCCGCTAAACTTAATAATTTTCTCATAATCAGATAAAAATTTACTGCCGGATGGTTCGACTAACAGGGTTATAGGAACGGATGGAATAACAGGCCGTCGGCTTCAAAAGCATCCCGGAGCAGACAACTACGCACTGCTAGTCCGTTTTGAGACTTATTTAAGCCAATGTTTTAAAGGGTTAACAGACCGGCAGCAAGTGCCGCCGGCCTGTAACATCCTACCTATTATAAACAACCTATACAACTAACTATCTTTCAGCACTGTTTCCCGGTCCGAACCCAGTCGAACTAGTAACCCTGATTTTGACCAAGGTTGGGATTGATGTCGAGTTCTCTCAGCGGGATCGGCATTACCCATTCATGGTCATCCACGCGGAAAGCCAGTCCCCTGGAGGCAAAGTATGCATTCATCACGGTTTGCAACCTGCCGGTACGGACCAGGTCAAACCAACGATGTCCTTCCAGGAAGAATTCAACCTGGCGTTCTTTCTCCAGCGCCAGCCGCATCTGATCCTTTGTCAGGCCTTCCAATACGGGTATGCCCGCTCTGGTCCGGATCATATTGATATACGTATGGGCTTGCTCGGTCTGGTTTTGTTCATTCAGGGCTTCGGCGTACATCAGGATAACATCGGCATAGCGCAGCGAGGTAAAGTTTATGCCACCGTCGCCGTTCACGCCGGTCGTGAAATCGACGAATTTCAGTCCATGCAGGTCTTTTTCATAGCGGCCGGCAACGAGTCGTACCGAATCGCCGATGGAGGCTGACCTGCGGCGGTCATTGGGTTCGTAGGAAGCAGCAATCTCCGCCGTTGGAAGAACCCTTCCCGACCCCTGCATATTGTTGGGGAACATGGCCATGTCGAACCGTGCAGGAGTGAAGATCGAAGAAAACGAGTTACCCTCCCCGACATTACCCGACAGATACTTGATTTCGAAGACCGATTCCGGCAATTCATCATTTCCGTTGGTAAACAAACGGCCATAGTTTTGATCGAGCGTGTAGGTGTTGGCGTCGATCACTTCCTTCAGCACCGAAGCCGCCTTGTCAAACTGCTTACGGGTGAGGTATACCTTGCCGAGCAGGGTTTTCGCGGCACCCACAGAGGCTCTTGATTTGCTCATGCCCGTCACCCCGGTCAGCAATGTGGCGGCTTCCGTCAGATCACGCTCGATGAGTCCGTAAACTTCGGCCGTAGGCTTGCGTGACATGTCGAATTCCATGATTTCCTTCGGACTTCTGAAAGCGACCTCGACCAGGGGCACATCACCAAAAACCCGCACCAGGTAGAAATAGGCATATGCCCGCAGAAAAAGCGCTTCGCCTTTTACCTTTCTCTTGTCAGCTTCAATGAAACTTGTCGCGTCAATCCGGGAAATAATGTCGTTGGACCTCGAGACGGTCGAAAAGCAAATGGACCAGATATTCCCAAGGAAGCCATTCGACGTAGTAGGATTCATTTCGTCGAACTCAGTTTCCGCAACGGTAGGGGAAGTCCAGCGGATTTCGGCGTTATCCGTCGTAAGGTCTCCGAGGTATACAATATTCGCGTTGTGCAGCCCCTGCAGTCCGGCGTAGTTTCCTATCAGCGCCGTTTCAAAATCCGCAGGGGTTTTGTAGAATGAATTTTCGTTGATTTCATACTCCGGCTGAAGGGAGAGAAAGTCGGAACAGGAAGCCGTTACCAGCGCTGTGATGATCAAATATCCGAATCTTTTCATAGCTCAATGTCGGTTAAAATGATGTTCTGATACCCAGTGTAAAGGTTCGCGGAAGCGGATAATTGAGATAATCGATACCCGCATTCGTCACGCTATCCCCCGTAGTGCTTGATTCCGGGTCATATCCGACGTAATCCGTAAAGGTGTAAAGGTTCGAGATGTTGAAATACACGTTAAAGCTGTTGAGCTTCATTTTGGACACGACGGAAGCAGGCAGGTCATAACTCAGCGACACATTTTTGATACGTGTAAATGAATTATCGAAAAGATAATGGGAAGATGTGCCGAAGCCCAGAGCATGGTTACTGCGGATGGCCCTCGGCATGATCCCATCACCGGGATCCTGTTCCGATCTCCAGCGACGGTCCTGAATGACCAGACCATTCTGCACCCCGTTTGACCCCAGGAGGCTTCCTCCCGCTTCGAGATAGGTGTAGGCACCCTGTGAACCCACAATCGATACGCTGAGGGTCACACCACCATATTTGAAAGAGTTATCGAAGCCCCAGGTGAAATCGGGCCACGGACTGCCGAGGATCTGACGGTCATTCTGGTTGATGACACCGTCCCCATTGATATCCTCAAATTTGAGGTCACCGGGCTGGGTCTGCGGATGGTAAAGCGCGGCACCCTCCAGTTCCTGCCGGTTCATGAATACTCCTACCTTGCGGATCAGGAAAAAGCTCGCCAGAGGATCGCCTACCTGCGTGATCTGGAAATCCGAGTTGGCGATACGGCCACCTTCAGTGGCCAGCTTCTTTACTTCGTTGCGGTTGGCACTGAAGGTAAAGTTGCTGCTCCATTTGAATTTTTGGCCTGTAATGTTGAGGGTATTCAGGCCCAGTTCAAAACCCTTGTTTTCGATATCACCGATGTTCTGGGTTGAACTGGTGAAGCCCGACGCGGCGGGGAGCTGCACAGCCAGCAGCAGATCGGTTTTGAGGTTGCGATAAATATCTGCAGTCAGGTTCACCCTGTCACGGAACAGTCCCAGATCTAACCCGAAATTGCTCTGCCTGGATTTTTCCCAGGTCAGATCGTCATTCGACAAGCTGCTCGGAATAAGTCCCTGACGCAACCCGTTGTTCTCCACATAGCGGGTTGGACTAAGCAGCCCGATATGGGTATAGTTCCCAATCTGATTGTTCCCCGACACCCCGTAACTGGCTCTCAGCTTGAGGGTGGATAACCAGTTTACGTCCTTCATGAAATTTTCCTCAGCGATGTTATAGCCCACCGAGAAGGAAGGGAAAGAACCCCATTTATTGTTGGCTCCGAATCGGGAGCTACCGTCGCGGCGAATGGTGGCCGTAAACATGTATTTTCCGGCATAGGAATAGTTCGCACGCGCCATCCACGACAGCAGGGACCACTCACTCACGATCTGTGTTCCGGCATTGACAATCCCTGCAGATACATAGGGCACATATTCGGTGGGAAAATCCGAGGCCCCTACCGACAGGCGGTCGGTACTGCTTTTCTGAGCGGTAAAGCCCGCTACAACCCCCAGAAAGTGTTTCTGATCAAAAACCTTGTTATAAGACAGGGTGTTCTCATTCAGCCAGTTGATGGTTTCGAATTTGGAACTGCCCGCCGTTGCCGGATAGTTCAGGGACGTGAAATTGGGCACCGCTGAAGACCGCCAGAGACGGATTGAACTGGTGTTGTAATTTATCCCTACCGATGTCTTGAAAACCAGGTCGTTGGTAATATTGAATTCCAGAAAATTGTTGGAAAACATGTCGAATGCCTTGCGTCTGTCCTGCGTACCGTCAATCACAGCAAGCACGTTCTGGAGGAATCCCAGGCCATCGGTGACGTCATCCTGATTGAAGTAGTAGTTACCATTCTCGTCATACACCGGAATAGTGGGGGCAGCGGCCAGTACATTGGCCAGGATTCCACCTGACCCGTAGTGTGATTCCGTATTGGCAAAACGGCCGTAACCGTAGGAGCCATACGTCGATGTACCCAGTTTGATACGGGGATTGATCTGCGCATCGACATTTACCCGAAGATTAAACCGGTCATAATTGGAATGAAGGATGATACCTTCCTGCGCGAAATACCCGCCCGAAATCAGATAACGGGTCTTTTCATTGCCTCCGGTGGAGGAAAGTTGCAGATTTTTTACGGGAGCCGTACGGAAAATCACGTCCTGCCAGTCGGTATCGACCGTCAGGCTTTCAGGGTTCCGGAACTCCGGGCGAACCCGAGTAGCCGCCGAACGCACTTCGTTGGGGTCTTCTTTTTTCCCGCCCGCATAAATCCAGGCATTGTCCCGGCCATCTACCAGATAGTCGGCATACTGCCGGGCATTCATCAGTTTGAGTTTGTTGGCCACCTCCTGGAATCCATAGGATGCATCGAGGGTGATCTGCGATTTGCCGTGGGTACCCCGTTTGGTAGTGATAATCACAACCCCGTTGGCACCCCTTGACCCGTAAATCGCTGTCGCTGAGGCGTCCTTCAGGATCTCTATCGACTCAATGTCAGATGGGTTGATCGAGGAAAGCGGGTTGATACGGGTGGCGGTATTGTTCGCCATGGAAGTCGACGAATAGCTGTTGGAGCCATAGGAACGCATGTTGGATCCGCCTCCACCCGAGCCGATGGGAAATCCGTCGATTACATAAAGCGGCTGGTTGCCTCCGGTAATCGAGCTTACACCCCGGATGAGGATATTGACGTTACCACCGGGCGCACCCGTCGTCTGACTGACCTGTACCCCGGCCACCTTGCCCTGGAGCATCTGGTCGAAGCTGTTGACGGATGGCTGGAGAAACTGCTCCGATTTGATACTGGCTATGGAACCGGAGACATCCTTTTTGCGCTGGGTTCCGTAGCCGACAACGACCACGTCCTGCAGGAGCTGATCGTCGGTCCGCAGTCGGATGGTCAGGCTGCTGGAATTGCCCACAGACACCTCCTGGGCTAAATATCCGATAAAACTCACCACCAGTACTGCATTGGGACTCACGTCCAGCCGAAAATTACCTTCGACATCAGAACTCGTTCCATTGGTAGTACCCTTTTCGGTAATCGTCGCTCCAATCAGCGGAGCATTTTCGCTTTCAGCGAGAACCTTACCGGTCACGGTAATTTTCCCAGGCTGCGCAAACAGCGATTTGGAAGGCATGACTGCCAGGCAAAGACAAAAGCCCAGCAGCCACAGTTTTAATTTGCTATTCATTGTTCGTTATAGGGTAATGGGTAAGCAGGTTTATTCAGTGAATTCCGATTTAGTCGTTGGGAATGATCACCGACTCAAGGCCAAGGTAATCAGCCACTTTCCGGATGGTATTGGCATGATGGCCAACCCCCAGAGCAAAATGATGCGTAGGCCCCTGTTTCATCCAGCGATGCAGGAATGTCCTGACATCGGGTCTGAAAAAGCCTCTGGTATTCGTGTTACCGGTAGGGGGTATAGGTCCCGCCACCGACTGCCCCTCCGCGATGACAAATTTGAATTTGCCGTCGTAGGTTGAGTTGATGCTGAGCATGGTAATAGGTCCTTCCTTGATCTTGAACTCGACCCCGGCCCCGAATCCTGGCTTTCCATGGTACTTGATGAGGCTTCTCAGCACGGGTCTCCCCTCCGCAATGGCGATGTTGTGAGGCCCGTCATGCCCTACCAGGACAAATCCTTCCCTGAAATCGACCGGATGGAACTCGGCAAAGCTGCCGCCGATTCCGAGCCGCTCCATAATGAGCATCGCAAAACAGGTCTTCAGATCCGACTCTCCGCACATGGGGAAGCCGGCGCCGGTCAGAAGTGAGTTGCCGACGATCAGGTTCGACATGACGAGTCGTTCGACGCTGTCGTCCGGCCCCTCATAGTAGTAGGCCAGCCCGTCCAGTTTTCGGGCTTCAATAAATTTTTCGAGCGCCACCGCAACCCGCGCCGAAGTTTCCAGATCCGAATCCCTGAGTTTTTCCGAAATGGGATCAGAGACCGGATCAGGCGTATCGAAGAAATCCAGAATGCGTTTCTTCATCGGCTCCACTTCAGCCGGTGTCGTGGACTGATACATGGAAACGATTTCATGTGATTCACACTGCACGATGTGAGCCCCGAAAAAAGCCGACAGGGCGGTGGAATCGGAATGCATGTCGTACATGGCCTCGATCGGATGACCGATATGCCCGATGCGGGACGTGCGCAGGTCATGCAGCACCGCAGCAATACGCACATATTCAGCCAGTTCGGTATCCACCTGAGGATCGTCGTACAGGGTTCCGATAATGATATCCGGAATACGCTTTCCCATGCGGGCAGCCACGCCGGTAAACTCGGGCAGGGAGCAGATGTCATCGTTGTAGAGCTGCATGAAGGTGGAAGCCCTCGAATAGTCCATGGCCTGATCGGGCTGAAGGGCCACCAGGACAATCGGTACGTTCAGGTTGCGGATGATCGTCGCAAACGTACTGGACGTAGCGTAGGTGACCATATCACAGAAGATCAGGTCCAGGTTCGCGGCATTGAGTTTAGGAACCAGGTCATAAGCCTTGAAAGCATCGTCAACCAGTCCGAAGTCGATGATTTCTGCGGGTGGACCCTGCCGGAGTTTCTCGATGAGAACCGCCTGCTTCTCCAGCATCTTTTCCAGTAATCCGTCGAACTGCGGCCAGTATTTGAAGTAGGCGACCCCGAACACCCCGATGCGGGGGACGGTCGCAGGACGCTTGTTGTGAATTACCGGTTGGTGGTTGGGATCCGAAAGCGAATGAATCATATTCAGTTAGTGTTAATTTGAATTTTTCTTAGTGCGTTAACCTAAAAAAGGCGAAATTTTTGGTACTAATCTCATAATGCACTCATATCTAATCAGTTAGAAGCCAATTTAATGGGTGCCAGCCTGGGGATGAGCACAATGAACCCACCGAAAGCGATGGGATAAAGCAGTCCGCATGCAATCCAGAGGGGCGTGTAGCTGAAATTCTCGATGATTTTACCGATCATCGGATTGAGGAGCAGTCCGGATACCGCGCCGGCCGTACCCGACAGTCCTACCACCGTACTGGTACCTACAGCCCCGAAAACGTCGGAAATCGCTGTGATATAATTGGTTATCCAGAGACCGTGCGCGAACATGTAGAGGCACATGAAGCCAACGGCCAGTTCTACGGAGGAAACCCATTCGGTCAGGGGGAGCAGCATGGTCAGTGCAGCCGCCACGCCCATCACGATTTTCCTGGCCTTACTCATGGAGCCGGTTCGCAGGGAGAGCCGGTCTGAAAACCACCCACCCATGATATTTGAAATACCAAGTGCAAGAAAGGGCACCCAGAAAAGTTCGCCGATACGCTCATAGGAGACCCCGCGGGCTTCACCCAGGTACTTCGGGATCCAGAACATCATGAAATACATGACCGGATCGAGGAGAAACCGCATGAGGATAAAAACCCAGGTTTCCCGAATCCGAACGAGGTCACGGATCGAGACGGCAGGCCGGGCTTTTTCGACTGCCGGCTGATCGTTAACCGCTTTTTTCCAGGGAATCAGCAGCCAGAGCAGTACCCAGAGGATACCAAACCCCCCGGAAATCACAAAGCCGCTCCTCCAGCCGTAGACACTGGTAAGCCAGATCGTCAACGGGGGAGCCACCACAGCCCCGATCGCCGATCCCCCGATCGCGATTCCGTTCGCCAGCCCCCTTTCCTTCTCGCTAAACCAGGTATACACGGTTTTGGCGGCACCGGGAAAAGCCCCGCCCTCACCCATCCCGAGCAGAAAACGAAAGGCCAGCAGCTGGGAAAAACTGTTCATGAAGCCATGCAGGGCATTGGCTACCGACCAGATACCCACCGACAGCGCCAGCCCCTTTTTCCCGCCAACCCGGTCAATAAACCACCCTCCCACCGTGAACATGATCGCATAACTCAGCAGAAAACTGGTATTGACCCATCCGTACTGTGTGTCGCTGATGTGAAAATCTTCCTGGATCTTCAGGATCGCGATGGACAGTACCTGCCGGTCTAAAAAGCTGAGCCCCGTTGCCAGAAAGGCAAAAAACACGACCAGCCATCGAAGTTTGCTCATGGTTAGAGTTTAGTTAACGCACTAAGTTGATATGGCAAAAATAGGATCATGTGGCATTTTTTGCAACTATTCTTTACTGAAAATAAATATTCATATATTTTGCAGGAAAATTGCGGAGAATTTCTGTTTTAAATACAACGTTTTCAAATCATCCTAGAGCGTTAAGAAAGATTGGTATCACTGTGTATCAGGAAATTCCTTAACTTTTATACTGAAAACGGTTTAACCGGAAATGACCTATCTATCCTATCAGCGTTAAAAGTATTATTAGCATGAATGCAGCGGGAAATCACAAGTTTTCCTCCATCAGTGAAGAGATTATCGCCAAGATCAAAAGCGGAGAATTCAAACCGGGCGACAAGATTCCGTCAGAAAATGAAATCATCAGCGTATATAAGGTCAGCAATACGACCGCGCGTAAAGCCCTGCTCGACATAGAACTCAAGGGGTGGGCCCGTCGGATCAAGGGCAAGGGTACTTTCGTACTTAACCGCACCATGGACCGGCGGCTATTGCGTACCCTGGGTTCGATCGGAGATACCCGGGTGGGTTTTACGGAAAAACTGAAAGCAGAGGGTTTTGAACCCAGGGATATCATACTGGAAAAAACCATCCTGGAAGAAGGGGTTTCCCTGGGCATTGGCGGCAAACACTACATCATAGAGGGCCCGGTAATGAAAATCCACCAGCTGCGCTATGCCAACGACACCCTGATGAAGGACGAGACCAAATACATTTCCCTCATCCTTTGTCCGCGGATCAACCACCTGCCTACAGACGTATCCTATTACAAGATCTATGAAGAGAAATACCGCTTATCCATTGCGCTGCTGAAGCAAACCCTGCGCTGTACGATCATCGAGCCGAAAGACGAGGACAACCATTTTGAAGCAGAAGGTCCGTTGCCCGTTTTTGTACTCGATAGTGCCATCATCACCTCCCTGGATAAGGTGGTGGAGCTGGAACACTCCTACTACCGGGGTGATAAATATCTCTTTGGCATTGAAGTCCACCCCGACAACTAGCTGAATTACAGAATGATGGTCCGGTTTCCGGAGATGAATACCCGGTCATTGAAGACCAGTTTAAGCGCTTCAGTAAGGACGGATTTCTCCGTATCCCGACCTAGTTTCGCCATTTCGGAGGCCGTCTGCCGGTGGCTTACCCGTTTGACATCCTGGGCGATGATGGGTCCTTCGTCCAGGTTTTCGTTCACAAAATGGGCTGTGGCGCCTATGATCTTCACCCCGCGTTCATAGGCCTGACGGTAGGGATTGGCCCCGATGAAAGCTGGTAGAAAGGAATGATGAATGTTGATGATTTTCTCGGGAAAATGACTTACGAATTCCGGACTCAGAATCCGCATATACTTGGCCAGGACGATATACTCCGGTTTGAAACGCAGCAAAAGGTCGAGCAGTTTGGCTTCATGCTGTTCCCGTGACATCCCTTCGTGGGAAATATGGTAATAAGGGATGTTAAACTTCTCCACCAGGGGGCGTAGTGTGTCATAATTCCCAATCACCGCCTTGATATTGGCCCCTAGCTCATCGAAGGTATATCTGATCAGCAGGTCAGACAGACAGTGATGCTCCTTGGTGACCAGCACGACAATATCCTTTTTCTTGTCGGACTTCAAGCGAAGCCGAAGGCCTTCGGGCAGTGCTTTCCGGAGTGCCGTAAGTACGATCTCCGGCTCAATCACCCCTTCGAATTCCGTCCGCATGAAAAAATATCCGGATGGACTCACATATTCATCGTTGCGGATGATATTCTGCTGATGTTCAAAAAGTACGCGGGTTACGGTAAAAATCAGTCCTTTGTGATCAGGACCATCCATCAATAAGATATGTCTGTGGCTCATGCTAAACGGCAATCGAATTGGACAAAATTAAGAACATTTTTCCGACCCGCTGTACCCGTTCCTCTATTTTTTAGGAGATTTTACCAGAAAGCGTCCTCTATGTGACGGATCGAATATTTGCTTTTCCCCTGAACATGGATCGAAATGACGTCGAAGCGGACATCGTGTTGCCAGTCCTGGTCAAAGATGTAATGCTCGGCCGCTTTTCGGATCAGCCTTGCCTTTGATGCAGTCACAAATTCTTCGGGTTGTCCATAGGAGACCCACCTGCGGGTTTTCACTTCCACAAAGATCAGCAGTCGCTCTTTCACGGCTATCAGGTCGATTTCAGCGTGATGGTAACGGTAATTACGGTGCAGGATCTGATATCCACTGCGTTCGAGAAAGGTCGCAGCCTGCTCTTCTCCCCAGCTGCCGGTTGGTTGGGTGTCGGTCATTTTCAGATTAAAGTATAGTATTTGGAATATTTTTGGGCTTAATCTTGTTCCCTATGCAAAGTGATTGCCTTAATTTGAATGTATTTGGTGAAAAATAAAAGCGTTTATTTCCGCGATCTGGGAATAATCGATTACAAGGAAGCCTGGGACTACCAGGAAAAAATCTTCTCCGACGTCGTTGCAAAGAAGGTGGCGAACCGGAATCTGGCTCCGGAAGAACAGTTGCCCACCGACAATTACCTCCTATTCTGCCAGCACCCCCACGTTTACACCCTGGGCAAAAGCGGGAAGGAAGAACACCTGCTGCTCGACAGTGATCATCGGAAAGAAAAAAAAGTAGAATATTACCGTATTAACCGAGGTGGAGATATCACTTATCATGGTCCCGGCCAGCTGGTAGGTTACCCGATCCTTGACCTGGACAATTTCTTTACCGATATCCACAGATATATCCGGAATCTGGAAGAAGCGGTCATCCGAACTCTGGCGGAATACGGACTGGACGGCGGAAGAATCAACGGACTTACCGGCGTATGGCTGGGCTATGACGGAAAGTCATCCCCCCGGAAAATCTGCGCCATTGGAGTCAAAACCAGCCGGTGGGTGACTATGCACGGGTTTGCGCTGAATGTCCACCCAGATCTCTCCTATTTCAGCCATATCGTACCCTGCGGGATCAGTGACAAAGCAGTCACATCCATGCAGCTCGAACTGGCGCGAAAAGTGGAAATGAGCGAAGTGGCAGGCAGGCTGAGAAATCACCTGGCAGAAATATTCGAAATGGAACTGATTCAGAATTAACCGGTCACATTGCCTTGCTGTCACATTTTCTGTAAATAGTTTACCTTTGTCAATACGACATTTGTCTGTTTTGCGTAATTTACCACCTTCCCTGCACGGTCTGAAGCCCAACTAGAAATTGAATATGTCTCCGGAATTTCGAAAAAAAATCAGAAACATACTTTTTCTGGACCTCGAAACAGTGGCTGCTTACCCTTCTTATGCGGAAATGCCGGAGAGAATGCAGGCATTATGGGACAAGCGGGCAGCCACGATTCGCAAGAGAGCCGATTATGAAGACTGGACGAATGCCGATCTCTATTATGATCAGGCCGCTATTTCGGCAGAATTCGGCCGCATCGTATGTATCGCCTTCGGGGCAGTTTACTTCAATGAGGAGGACGAGCCTGCGTTCAAGGTAGCCTCCTACAGCGGTGATGACGAAAAAGCGATTCTGATTGCCTTCCGGGAACTTCTGGAAAAATACAAGTACGACCAGCTGGTTCTCTGTGCACACAACGGCAAGGAATTCGATTTCCCCTATTTATGCCGTCGTATGCTGATCAATGGCATCGAGTTACCCAGGCCATTGCAGATTTCGGGTAAGAAGCCATGGGAAATCCCCCACCAGGATACCATGGAATTGTGGAAATTCGGGGATTTCAAAGCGTATACATCCCTTGATCTGCTGGCCGCGGTGTTTGACCTCCCCAGCAGCAAGGAAGAAATGAGCGGGGATCAGGTTACCCGGGTCTATTACGAAGAAAGGGATGTGGAAAAAATCAGCCGGTATTGCATGGAAGATGTAGTCGTACTGGCCCAGCTCTACCTTAAAATGCATCTCCAGTCACCCATTAACGAACTAAACATTACACGGGTATCATCCTAACCCAACCTTGAATACTTCCCCGGGAAACAACCCGGATTAACCACACCGTATCCCGGATATCTCCGGCGCTTACGGACTTAAATAAATTTATGAGTAGAAATAAAAGAGAAAAGAAGACGTCTTCCCCTAAAAAGACTGCCAAACCGGTCGTATTGGATTACTTTACCGAACTAACCCAAAGTATCCGATCGGAGCTGCAGGATATTGCCCAAAACATTCCGGACCCTATCTTCAGGTACCAGGATGTAGTCGCCGGATTAAATCTTAAAGACCCCAAACTACAGCTTCTGTATCAGGAAATATTTCAGGATCTGATTCTGGAGGGCAAAATCATTCCCACACAGGAAGGCCTGTTCCGCTGGCATGAAAACCGTGAGACGGCTGTAGCCCGAAAAAGGGAAAAAGAGAAAGCCCGCCCGTCGAAGGCGCTCCGGTCGGATGAGCTGACCGGCCGGGTGGAACATGTACACCGGGATTATGCCTACGTGGTCGTAGAGGGTCTCGAAAGCGATATTTACGTCGACAGCGATGATCTGCGAGGAGCCATCGACGGGGATCTTGTTAAAGTGCAGCTCTATGGCCGAAGGCGAAACAGCCATGATCAGGGACGGGTCGTAACGATTCTGACACCCTCCGCCCAGCAGGTCGTAGGAGTGCTGAAACATGGCGGACGCTATGCCTTTGTCAAACCCGACAATCGCCGGATTTATGAACCGATCGATATACCCCTGACCGAAATCAACGGCGCCGAAAACGGAACCAAGGTGGTAGTCGAAATAACCCACCGGGCAACCCGTTCGCGCCCAGCCATGGGAAAGGTGATAAAGGTACTGGGTCATGCGGGGGAACACAATACCGAAATGCACGCCATCCTGGCCGAATTTGGGCTTCCCGTGGAATTTCCTGACGATGTGCAGGCAGAATCGGAAGCCCTACCCGATACGATCTCAGAAGCTGACCTTAAGGGACGTCGTGACTTCCGCAACATCACTACCTTTACCATTGACCCATACGACGCCAAGGATTTTGACGATGCCCTTTCGTTCCGAAAGCTGGAAAACGGAAACTTTGAAATCGGGGTCCATATCGCAGATGTATCCCATTACATCCGTCCCGATACTGCCCTCGACAGGGAGGCCTATCATAGGGGGACGTCGGTCTACCTGGTTGACAGGACCATCCCCATGCTGCCTGAAAAAATCTCCAACTTCCTCTGTTCCCTCCGCCCGAATGAAGACCGGCTGGCGTTTTCAGCCGTATTTGAGCTGACCGATGAGGCCAGAATAGTAAAAGAATGGTTTGGCAGAACCGTTATCCATTCCGACCGTCGGTTTACCTATGAGGAAGCCCAGGAAGTAATCGAAAGCGGAACCGGAGAATATCACGAGGAGCTTACGAAACTGAACGAACTGGCCAAAAAGATGCAAAAGGATCGTTTCAGCAAGGGTGCCATCAACTTCGAGACTACGGAGGTAAAGTTCGTCCTGGATAAAGACGGAAAACCCCTGGGGCTCCAGATCAAGGAACGTAAAGACGCCCACAAGCTGATTGAAGAGTTTATGTTGCTGGCCAACAAACGCGTCGCCGAATTTGTGAAAAGCCTCTCCCGCAAAACGTCGGATCCCAATACGATGATTTACCGTATCCACGAACCGCCCGATCAGGAGAAGCTGGCTACTTTCTCCACTTTTGTCGCCAGGCTGGGGTATAAACTGGAGGTAACCGAAAACAAAATCGCCAGGTCATTCAACAACATGCTGAAAAAAGCCGAAGGAAAGCCAGAGCAGAACCTGCTGGAAAACTTGGCGGTACGAACCATGGCGAAAGCCCGTTACAGCACGGAGGACATCGGGCATTTCGGACTGGCCTTCAAGCGCTATTCCCATTTCACGTCTCCGATCAGACGTTATCCCGATCTGATCGCACACCGTTTACTTCAGCATTATCTCGACAAAGGGCAGTCGGTAGACCAGGAAAGTCTGGAAAAACAGTGTGTTCACTGCTCGGAAAGAGAAAAACTGGCTACCGAAGCCGAAAGGGCCTCCATCAAATACAAGCAGGTCGAATATATGTCCCTGCAGGAGGAAGACAAGGAATACGAAGGCGTGATCTCGGGTGTAACCGATTTCGGCATCTTCGTAGCCATTATCGAAACTGCTTCAGAGGGCCTGGTTCGTATGAATGATCTGAATGACGACTACTACGAGCTGGATAAGGAAAATTACCGGCTGGTGGGTGAGCGGACCGGCAGAATCTTTGCATTCGGGGATAAGGTCAGGGTAAAAGTCAAGGAGACGAATCTTTCCAAAAGAAGTATGGACCTGCTCCTGGTCGAAGACGGTGTTGCCGGCCAGTTCGAAAAAAGAGGCAGAAGACGGTCAACCCCACAGTCGGGCCGTAACCGGCGTGAAAAAGTTGGAGGCCGGCGGAGAAAATAGTACAATACAAATAGTTTTTAGAACGTTATCAAAGATCCAAAACCATCAAATAGAAAACCATGAAAAAAGCTACCACCTTTCTTGTTGCCTTTCTGATTACCACCCTGTGTGCCTTTGCCCAGCAACAAAAACCTGCCAGTCCGAGAGTATCGGCGGAAGGTGCCAATATGAAAGTCGAGTATGGACAGCCTTCCAAAAAAGGGCGGGTGCTCTTTGGGCCGGAAGGAAGTGATGCGCTGGAGAAATATGGAAAAGTCTGGCGTATCGGTGCCAATAACGCTACCGAAATAACGTTCAAAAAGGACGGCACCTTTGGAGGCAAAAAGGTAAAAGCCGGTACCTATACCCTCTTTGCCATTCCGACTGAGAAAGACTGGACCCTGATTCTGAACAGCCAGCTAGGTCAGTGGGGCGCATACAAATACGAAGAATACAAGGACAAGGACGTGCTGAAAGTGACCGTTCCAAACAAAAAATACAATAACTCCGAAGAAAAGCTGACCTTTAAGGTACAGGCAAACTCGCTTGACTTCCAGTGGGATAATGTAGGCTTTTCCGTACCCGTGAAATTTTAATCATCCGGTTTCGGACAGTAAGATTTGGGCATCCCGTCAGGGATGCTTTTTTTGTGTTTAAAAAACTATTTTATCGGGCCAGCCGTGCTCTTTATACTGAGTAAAGTCACTGTTTCACTTCCTTTAAAATATAGGGAACCAATCAATCATCCATTTTATAATGAGATCCAAACTCTACGCTCTTTCCATTTTTTTCCTGCTCATTTTACTTTCCGCGATTACCTGGAAAAATACCTCAGGTATAACCCAGGAAGTAAGCTTACGCATTGATGAGGATGCAGAAAAGGGAACCTTGTCCATCTTCCGGGAGGGGCTGACTACACCCATCCTGGTGCAGAATGCGCAAAGTGACTTCCGCCCCTTCCTGCACCCTCTACTGTCTCCGGATGGGAAAAAGGTCATTACGGAGTATAGTCCAGGTCATCACCCCCACCAGACAGGTATCTATTGGGGTATCACGCGTATCAACGGCCGCGACTATTTCCATAACCCAAAAGGGGATTACTGGAAGCGGGTTTCCTATACCGTTTTGGAAAAGGAAGGAACCAGTGTTTCGTGGCAGACAGTTTACGATCTGCTGGATGAAAAAGGAGAAACCCTGCTCACGGAAACGCAAACCTGGAGCATGGTGATGAAAGCCCAGAAATACTACCTCAAACTGGAATGGCTTGGGGAGGCGAAACAGGATCTGACATTCGCACAGTACGATTACGGTGGCTTATTCGTCCGGATGCCCTGGAAAAAGGGATTACCAGGTCAGGTGGTCAATGCAGCCCGGCAGGTAAATGAAAAAGCCGAAGGGCAACCGGCCATGTGGGTGGATGTGGGACTACAGCTGGAAGGCCGGGACACCTTTGACCATATTGCTATTTTCGATCACCCCCAGAACCGGGGTTATCCGCAATTGTGGCGTGTCGACGGACAAATGGGAATCGGAACGGCCAAGGCACGGAGAGGTGAATGGAAACTTCAGAAAGGAGCTTCAGAAATCATTCGCCACCAGGTAGTCGTATATAGTGGCGATCTGGACGACGTAAGTTTGAATAACGACTGGCTTGCATTTTCGGAAAGGGGAAGTACCGCTGATCTCTGGCGGTTGGCCCAGGAAGAAGGACGTAATGCCAAATTTCTGACCCCGGAAGAAGCGGTCGCAGCTATGACTGTGAAGGAGGGTTATAAAGTCAACGTTTGGGCTTCGGAACCTATGATTACACAGCCGATGGCCTTTTGCTGGGATGACCGCGGACGCCTTTGGGTCGCTGAAAACCGTGATTATGAAAGCCGGGGACACGGGTTTTCGAACTCGGGAGACAGCCGTATTTTAATCCTGGAAGATACCGACGGCGACGGAGTGGCCGATACCCGTAAAGTATTTGCGGAGGGTATCGCTTTCCCGGCGGCACTGGCCGTAGGATTCGATGGTGTATTCGTAGGAGCGCCGCCAAACCTGCTATTTATTCCCGACCGGAACCGGGATGACAAAGCCGATATGGACAATATTGAAATCCGGCTCACCGGCTGGGGAATCCGCGATCGCCACGAAACGCTTAACAGTCTGCACTGGGGGCCTGACGGATGGCTCTACGGCACGCAGGGCTTCGCAACTCCTTCCAAAGTTGGTAAGCCAGTCGGAAAGGGCAAGGTTTATCTTGGAAAAGACCCATATCCCGAAAAAATTGAAGTGGAGAATGGCGTCGACATCAACGGCGGCGTATGGAGGTACCACCCTACCAAAGATATTTTTGAAGTAGTAGCTCACGGCTTCAGTAACCCCTGGGGGATTGATTACGATGCCAAGGGACAGCTCTTTATTACAGCCTGTGTGATTCCTCACCTTTGGCACATCATCCCCGGCGGAATCTATCACCGTCAGGGTGGCCAGCATTTCAACCCCTACCATTACAGTGACATCCGCACCATCGCCGACCACAGCCACCGATCGGCTCACGGAGGGGCGCGTATCTATCAGTCCGATGCCTTCCCGGAAGATCAGAAGGGGCGTATTTTCATGGCCAACATCCACGAGCACGCAGTGCTGTCAGATATTCTGGTCCGAAAAGGTTCGGGTTTCGTGGGTAAGCATGGGGATGACTTCCTGTTGGCCAACAATGCACAGTGGGTAGGCTTCAGCATGGAAATTGGCCCCGACGGCAATCTCTATGTGCTCGACTGGCACGATGCCGATATCTGCGGTTCGGATGTATTGAACAAGGAAACCGGACGGATTTTCCGCGTGACTCCGAAGAACTCACTGGCCAAAGATTTCAAAGGCAGATACGAAGACCTCAACAAGCGCACCGACCTGGAGCTGGCACAGCTTCAGACCAGCCCAAGCGACTGGCATACGCGACGTGCGAGAGTAATTCTTCAGAAACGCGCTTCTCAAAAAGCGATCGACAAGAAAGCAGTCGCCGCGCTCCGTACCATGCTCGGAGATAAGTCGAATGGGGATCTTCGGTTGAAAGCTCTCTGGAGTCTGCACGTTACCGGCTCCCTTAGTCAGAAAGAGCTGCTGGCGCTACTGAAAGACGAGGACGAATACCTCCGCGCCTGGTCGATCCAACTCCTGTGCGAAGACGACGGCAACCGACCTGAGATTATCGCTAATCTGAACGCGCTTGCCACATCCGACAAATCACCGGTTGTAAGACTTTACCTCGCCGCAGCGCTTCAGCGCCTGACACACGAAAACCGCTGGCAGATCCTGAAGGGACTCGTGACCTTCGCGGAAGACAACACCGATCATAACATTCCTAAAATGATCTGGTTTGGACTGGAACCACTGGTAGCCGAAAATCCGGAACGCGCTCTGGAACTGGCTGCAGCTGGCCGTCTGAATCTCCCGAATAATTACATAGCCCGACGCCTGGTCGATGGAGGAAAAATTGAAACCCTGCTCAGTCTACTGCCTACGGATAGTCCCTCCACTCAGGCTTTACTGGAAGGTATCCGCGACGGACTCGAAAGCAGGCTTGACCAGGGTGTTCCTGCCAACTGGAACAAAGTGTACACCAAACTGAAATCGGGCCCCACTCCAGTTGCTGCCCTGGCTACCGAGATAGCTCAGAAGTTTGGAGACAACGAAACGACTGTCGAGCTGATACGGGTGGCTGACAACAGCAGCGCACCTGCGGAGGAACGAAAAAAAGCGATCACCAACCTGGCAAGACGTCAGAAGAAAGAGCTTATCCCGATACTTTCAAAAATTCTGGACGACAAAGCTGTGCGTCAGGAAGCTATTCGTGCAGTAGCCTCCTACGATGTCGCCAACCTTGGCCGGAAAATCCTGCAGGATTACAAATCCTACACGGCGGCAGAAAAAAGCGAAGCTGTCATGACTCTCTCATCGCGGTCGAGCTATGGCAACCTTTTGACCAGGGCGATCGCTTCCGGTGAAGTGCCTAAGAAAGATGTTCCTGCCTATGCCGCCCGGCAACTGCTTCGAGTGGTGGGTAGTGGGTTTGTGGAAGTTTGGGGTCCCATCGAGCAGCAAAACACAGGATCGCAGCATGAATATGCCCGCTACCGGAGAATACTCTCCGACAAGGCGCTGGATGCAGCCGACCTGGCAGCAGGAAAGAAACTATTCTTAACAACCTGCGGCCCATGCCATAAGATGTACGGCAACGGCGGCGACCTTGGTCCGGATATCACAGGGTCCAACCGCAGCAACCTGGATTATTTACTGACCAATATCCTTGAACCGAGTGCCGACATTCAGGACGACTATAAGATGGTGGTAATTACCACCCGCGATGGCCGGAATTTCGCAGGAAATATTGCTTCGGAAAACGACCAGCAGCTCACCTTGAAGGTAGTAGGCCAGGATCCGGTGGTACTTGCCAAATCCACCATCCAGTCGAGAGAAGTGACACCGGTTTCCATGATGCCGCCGGGACTTCTCGAAACGCTGTCAGAACAGGAAGTTATAAATCTGGTGGCTTATCTCAAAAAGGCGGATAAGTAGTCCTATAAGCGCAGATAAATGCAAAAAGAGGCTGTCTAAAAAGGCAGCCTCTTCTGTTGGGTGTGGGTTGATTTTTTGGATAAAACCGACATGATCTTAAAA
>Ga0182792_1001155_pt1 | contig 22376 bp, 15 predicted proteins | sample Passage237B_FD_130497 | JGI IMG/M metagenome (GOLD analysis project Ga0182792, IMG submission 130497) | Cellulose adapted compost microbial communities from Newby Island Compost Facility, Milpitas, CA, USA - Passage2 37B (version 2) (version 2) ...
CCCTGCGCGGGATTTCGCAACCGGGCATTGGTACCTACACCGTCTACATAACCATCACTTTGGGCCGAGCCTGCCACAGGGTACGGTCTCTTGAAAGTCTTCGCAATCGGATCATAATCGCTGCGCAGGATATAATGGTGTTCATAATTGGTAAAATAGGCATATTCTCCCGAAGGGTGGATGACAATGAAAACTGCCGTTGACGGGAAAGGGTTGGCAAAGGCCAGTTTACTTTCACCGGTTGCGAAATCATAACGCCATATTTCTCCCGCACGAAAGATAGAATAGTACATCTCACCGTTCACGGGATGTACCGCCGCACCGTTGACCCCTCTTGCCACCCTGTCAACGACCTGGCTTGATGTAAAATTGGACGAACGCGAAAATACATAAAACGCATTTTTCGTGTCAGAGGCATGGTTTTCCGCGGTCACCAGATCCTGGTCACCGTCAAGTCTCCAGGTCATGACAGATTTGCGACCTACGCCCTGTGTCTTGAAATAATATGCATACTTTTCCTCCAGATCGATCTTACGCGCAGAATTGCTTTCAGCCGCCACATAGAGGTGATTGGGATTCTTCGGATCCAGGGTAAACCAGGTCATTTCCTTGAACGCACCGCAGTCACCAAATGGCCCTTCTTTCTCCTCAAACTGGCTGCCAATCTCGTAGTAGGTACCCACCAGATCCGAAACAAGCCATTTCTTCTCGTAGACAAACACCGCCGGTGCTTCCCCGTGCGCAAGTTCCTCTTCGCCGCTCTCGTCCATCACATACACCTGTACATCCCCGTCGAAAGCCCCGGACGGGACAATGCAATACAAGGCATTACCTTGGACACTGACAACTTTAGCTGTTTTGCCTCCGATAACGACTTTGACCTGAGACGGATCGTTGCCGAAATTGTCCCCATAGATCACCAGATTGCTCCCCGCTCCACCTTCTTTCGGAAGAAAGTCCGTGACCAGCAACGGCTTTGAAGGATCATAAGCTACTGCCTGCTCTTCGCTGCCGACGTCCTTGCATTGCACACAGCAGAGCACAATCAATGCAACCCATATCCCTTGGATCGGCCAACATCTCCTATTGGTTTTATTTACTTCCATAAACGTTTTATATTGGTTAAATTTTCTCTTTGTCTGTTGTATTCATGACTTCCCTTACAATTGATACAGCCAGAGCGTACGCAGGCCTTATACGACAGCTTCACGATCAAAACAAACAATTCATATGTGCGATATAATCATATCGTCTATGCCCCTCAGCACTACGGGTAATCAGTTCAAAAAAACGCTCTAATCCAATGTTTATCTTAACAAGAGCAAGTGAGATGTTTTAGATTTACCTAGTTAGCCGGCCTCATTTAATCATCACTATCTGCGATCTCTAATTGTTAATACAATTTTAGACAAAGACTATGTAAATAATCAGTTAAATTGTCTCATTTTTTTGCATTATTGTATCATCCGATTGCTACTGGGGCATAGCTATAAACAAATAGATATTTTTAATTAATAGAAATTCTATAATATTTATATTATATACAACAAAATGCTTTATCTAAAAAAGCAAGCACATCTGCACACCTGCTTACCAATAGGCAGGCGTGCAGTATCTAGCGTAGTAAAAATGAGGAAAGTGCTAACTAAATCCTCTATTGTCATGCTGACGATAGGAATTGCAAAGCAATCATTCATGCCATTGAACCGAGCATAGCGAACTCATTGATGCCATGAGGAACAGACAAAGATCAATAAAGCTAACACAAATGAATAACCATCTGTTTATGTATGCTTATTAGATTATCTTCGATGAGCCCTTCGGGGTTCCTCCTATTCCTGAACGTATTCGGGACAGGCTGTCGGAATGACAAACTATCTCTATCAGGGTTGCGTACGGGGCTGTGGGGCTGATAAAAAAAACGCACATAATGCACAACGGGTAGTATACTATTCATATCTTATGATAGTCTTTCCATAAATAGATCCAATATTACCAGTGATTTCCACAGGCCAGCCCGTATCATTGAAACGATATGTATAAGTATCCATTCCGTTGTTATCTTCTATGAAGATAGTTTTTGGTTCGGGCAAAAGATCTGTATAATATAAAGATATACTGTGTCCGTTTCTGACAATACCTGGCAAGTCTGCATCTGTCCCCATATTTGCTAAATCGACATCGATCTCTGTCCTCACAGTAGCAACACTGTGCTCTGGGACTACGGTAGATAGATCAAATGGATGAAAGCCCAATTGTTCGTACACTTTTGACAAGTAGTTCGGGTTTGATATATACGTGTACAAAACATCCAGATTATATCTATTGCCAGATGGAGTAGGATCGATTGGCAATGGACCTATCAAATATCCGCTCAATCGTGAAGCCGCCACATCATTGCCTTCGTATCTGTAGTGTATTTCTTCTTCCAGTCCGATACTACCAACTTGGCCCCACATGGATCTCATTATCCTCCGATACTTTATTTTAAAGGGTTTCCGATGTGTTCCCTCATAACTATAGCTGGCCAACAATACACCTCCCATCATACTTTCATTCTCGTTACCTGTTCCGATCGTTTCTTCAACCGGAAACAAATAACGGCTTTTCTGATACAGACTATCCAGATATACTTCCTTAAGCCTTCCCTGACTATCCCAATAGTAGCTAAGTCGCTCTATGTATTCATTTCAAGGCGCTCACCCTTGTATTCTGTAGCGAGACGCGAATAGGCAACTTTTCCATTCGCCCCATAATAAAATACTTTATCGCCAATCTTTTGTATCCTGTCCTGTGCGTCATATTTAAAGGCAACTTTTGTAATTTGATTAATGATAGGACGCGGGAAGGGACTTTGTCCCTCTTGGATGACCACACGAGAGGTATTGGTCAAGCCGCTTTCAATGGAAATAATTTTACTTTCCCAAAAACTGTGATCATCTTTTTGGCAGGAAATGATCCCCAAAAAAAGAATACTATATATTAACCTTCTCATATTTTAATTGGTTATTAAATTGCAATAAAACAAAAATAAGGTTTTTCCCAGATAAAAAACCTTGCCATTTTACTTTTTACTTTTTACATTCATACCATGACTTCTATAGCCCCTCTCAAATTGCTGAAAGCCTCTGCAGGTTCGGGAAAGACGTTCAATCTGGCTGCCCATTACCTGACCCTACTTTTCGCACACGAATACAAATACCGGGAAATACTCGCTGTCACCTTTACGAACAAGGCTACAGAGGAGATGAAAACCCGTATATTGGAAGTCTTGAAAGGGCTGGCACAAAACGATCCTGCAACATGGATCGATGATTACCGAAAGATCATCAGCCGTGCCTACCCCACCCTGTCCCCTTGGGAGCTACAGGAACGGGCCGACAGCATCTATCGGCGCATACTACACGATTACAGCCGTTTTTCGGTCAGCACCATAGATGGATTTGTTCAAAAGGTCATTCGCAGTTTTGCTTTTGAGTTGGGGCTGGACAGCAACTATACCTTGGAAATGAACATCGACAAGGTCAAGGAAAGTCTTGTCGAACGATTGGACAAAGACCTGGACAGGAAGCCCGAACTCGTCGACTGGATCATACAGCTAGCCAAAGAACGCATAGAAGATGACCGCAGTTGGAACTACAAAGGCGAACTGCTTGGCCTGGCCAGTGAAATATTCAAAGAACGCTTTGCCGACTTTGAAAAAGCGCTCTTAAAAATCGGACACGAAAATCTGGATAAGACTTTTGCGGACTATGCAAAAGATACACGCGCTTATATCCGCCAGGTCGAGGAGACTATCGTACAAAAAGCCGGTGCAGTGCATCAGGCCTTTTTGAAAAGTAACCTGACTCCCGACGATCTCAAGCAAAAATCCAGAAACCCGCTCCTCACCAAACTACCCAAGATCGTAAACAAGGAATTCCACGAAATTTCGGCCTTGGCAAAATTGATAGATCAACCTGCAAACTGGTTTCAGCCAAAGACAGATGAATCACCTTACTATACGATCAATCCATTGCTCAAAGAGTTGTACCACTACTATACCGCGCAACAGGCAGATTATATTCTCGCACAACAGTTCCAGAAAAATGTCTATTACCTGCGGCTCATGCAAGAAATGGCCGCACTGCTAAAAACTTACCGGGACGAGACCGGGAGTCTATTGATCAGTGATGCACAGAGCCTGCTTTCGGGTATTACCCAAGATGCAGGGGACAATCCGGCCTTTATCTGGGAAAAAATCGGCAACACATACAGGAATTTTCTTTTTGACGAATTCCAGGATACCTCTGTTGCACAATGGGACAGCTTTAAATCCTTGGTACAAAATGCCCTCGCCTCACCAAGCCTACATACCATAGATCATCTGATCGTAGGCGACACCAAGCAATCCATCTATCGATGGAGAAACGGAGATTGGCGCATCCTGGAGAGTAAAGTCAAAGCACACTTGGGCGATTTCAACGTCGTAGACGACAATCTGGAAGAGAATTACCGAAGCAGCACCGAGATTATTGCTTTCAACAACAGGATATATGCACTCTTGCCAACGATGATCCAGCATAAGCTCAACAGCAACATCGAAACAACCGAAAGCCCCGAACTGCTGGCATGGTGGAGAGCGAGCAACTATGACAACATCATAGCCGATATCTATAAAAACACGGCACAGCACACCCATGCCCACACGATAGAAGGCGGCATCGTCAAGCTGGTCAAGATAACCAAACCGGAAGACGAAGACCGGATATTCAGTGATACTCTTTTTCAAGAATTGGCTATGGCCGATACCATTCGTGAGATACAGCGCATTACCTCCGAGTTATCATACGCTTACGGCGATATCGGTATATTGGTACGCCGCAATACCGAAGCTTCCATGCTTGTACAGGCACTGATGGAAGCCCAGATTCCTGTCGTATCGGGAGATGCTCTGATGCTGGCAGGCAACAGTGCCATACAGTTGCTTATCCACACCTTGTACACATTGGTTGGCTATGAGCAAAACATATCCCTGCACAAAGCTGAATGTCTGGCTCTTTACGCCCGGATCCAAGAAATAGACCTTGCTCCCGAAGCATTCCTTGACCTACAGAGCAAGACCTTAAAGCAACTTGGCGACTATCTCCCCAAAGCGCTTTGCGAACAAGCTCCGCAATGGATACAACTACCTCTTCCCGAATTGGTCGAACGGCTTATCAAGGCTTATGGACTTGATCTCCACAGGGCCAGCTTCGCCTATCTTCTGGCTTTTAGGGATGTGGTCAATACCGCAATACGACAAGGTGAAAAAGGTATCCGAAGCTTTCTGAATTGGTGGGAAAGCGACGGTGTCCGCAAGACATTGCCCTCGCCCGAAGGTATCGACGCCGTACAGGTCATGACCATCCACAAATCAAAAGGACTTGCTTTCCGGGCCGTGTTCATTCCATTCTGCAATTTGAGCCTCGAAGGAAGGAGCAATACTATTTTTTGGGTTCCTGCCCAAGGTACGGCCTATGAGCAACTGGGTTCTATACCGCTGAAATACAACAAAGATCTGGCAACTTCCACGGTAGCAAGTTACTATTTCGAAGAAAGCCTATTCAATCATATCGATGCACTGAATATGCTCTATGTCGCAACGACCAGGGCCAAAGATTATCTATATCTTGCCGTCAAAGACAGAAAATCGACCGACAATCTGACCAATACAGGTGATCTCCTGCTTAAGATCCACGAAGAGCAATGGGATGAAAATGAGCAGATCGCCATCGAGAAACCCATCGCCCGCCCCGGAACAAAAAAAGAGATAATTCCATTAGTACTCGAGCAGTATCCCACCACCGATCGGATGTCAAAAATATTTGAACCTTTGGAAGAGCGAAACATTGTACACCTGCTACATATCCACGAGGCAGGGCGTACAGGGACGATCCTACACCAAATCCTTGCTGCTGTCATCCGCACCGACGAACTGGAAGCATGTGTTGATGCCTTGATCGTGCAAGGTATCTTGTCCGAAGAAGAAAAACAGACCTTTATCACATCAGCGACCGAAGTCCTGGAACATCCTGAACTGAGCGCTTTGCTTCGACAAGCCAAAAGCAGATTGGCCGAACGGGCGATCGTCACGCAGAACGGACATCTTCAACGTCCCGACCAGATACTTTTTTTAGAGGACAAGGTTGTCGTCATCGACTATAAATTTACCTTTCAAGAAGAGCTTCAGCACGAGGAGCAAGTGCGAAAATATGTCAATCTATTGAAAACCATGGACTATAAAAATGTAGAAGGGTATCTATTCTACGCTACGAATAAAAAATTGAAAGCCATCTTTTAATACTTTACCACTGTTATGAAACCATTTTTAGAAGAAGTTGCGGAAAAGCTGGTCCTCTCCTTTGGAGAGGAGCTCAAGGATTGTGCGATCATATTCAATAACAAAAGGCCGGTGATCTATCTGAACAACCATCTGGCAGAGATCCTACAAAAACCATTCTGGAGCCCTGCAACCTTTACCATACAGGAATTTTTGGCCCTCTCTACCGATCTGAAAGTGGCAGACTTTTACACACAGTTTTTTACCCTTTACGATATTTTCAATAAATTATTGCTGGCCGAAGGCGGAAGCCAGATCCCTATGGACAAATTCTTTCCGATCGCACAGACTATCCTCAGCGACTTTGCCCAGATCGACATGGACAATGTACCTGCCCAGCAACTGTTTAAAGAATTGGAAGATATTGCGGTGATCGATCAACAATTTGATTTTCTGACCGAAGAACAACATGCTTTCCTAAGCCAATTTTGGCTATCCTATTCCGAAGGAAAACACAAAAAGCAACAGGAAAATTTCATCCGCATGTGGCGTAGGATGCCCCGATTGTACAATGGTTTCCATCGCGACCTCCAACAAAAAGGTTGGATCACCCAAGCGCAGGTCTATCGGCAGTTGGCCAATGGCATTTGTTCAAATCCCGATTTTGTCCAATCCTACAAGAAACTCATTTTTGTAGGATTCAATGCTTTAAGTCAGTCGGAAGCGATCATGTTCCAACGTTGGCAACAGGAAGACAAGGCTATCTTCTTCTTTGACACCGACAGCTACTACCTGACAGATCCTTTGCATGAAGCAGGGCTGTTCTTGCGCAAGAATTTCGTACAATACGGTCTACACAATCAACTGGACAACGAACGCGCCTTTCTCAATTTCCATACGGCAGAAGCTCATGTCTACAAAGTACAAGGGCAAAGTGCACAGGCCAAAATCCTCAACACGGTATTGCAGGAAGATTATCAAACCCTGTCCCAAAACCCCACTTACGGAGATACCGCCATCATACTCGCGGATGAAAGCCTACTCGTCCCCACCTTGCAGACCATTCCTTACGAACATACACAGGAGGGCATTAAAGGTATTCCCATCAACCTGAATATGACCATGGGGATCAGTTATGTATCTTCACCGCTCTACGGATACGCCGACCTGTGGCTGACCGTACAAGGATACCTCCAACAAATGGAGGAGCAAGAAGCGACAGTTCCCTACCGATTGGTCGAACTCTTCCTCACACATCCTTTGAGCATAGTCCCCGAATACCTACGCCAACAAATGAGTACCGAATTGGTGAACGAACAACTGGCTCATATCCCCCTGTCCCGACTATTGGAGCAAGGCGGTATATTCAACGTCTTCTTCACCAAGGTAGCTGATGGAGCTACACTGGCCAAAGGCCTGCGGGGAGTCTTGGAATACACCCTGCGGGATTTGTTGCAAAGCAACCGTCTCACAGAGATAAACGCCAGCTTATTCAGTAAAACCCTGCAAGAGCTCAACAGGCTTCACGATACATTACAGCACTATGCCCAAGGGCTGAGTCCGGAACATAAATTTGTCACGGCACTGATCCGGCAAGCTTTACAAAGCATAGCCGTACCCCTTTCCGGGGACCCGCTGTCCGGTCTACAGGTCATGGGACTCCTCGAAAGCCGAAACCTCAATTTTGAACATGTCGTCTTTGTTGGCATGAACGACGGTACATTACCCAAAAACACCACGGCCAATTCCTTCATTCCGGATAGCCTCCGTCGGGTATTTGGTCTCCCTGTACTCGAAAACCAGGATGCCATATCCGCATACATTTTCTACAGGCTGGTACAGCGGGCAAAGAAGGTAAGCTTTGTGTACAACAGCCTGACTGATGAAAGCAATACCGGGGAGCCTAGCCGCTTTCTCAAACAATTGGAATACGAGAGCAAGCTCCAGTTCCACTATCACGAACAGCATGTGGCCATCGAGGTCGAAAAAGTACAAGAACGAGAAATCCAAAAGACGGACGCTATCCAATCCAAATTGGATGCCTATCTACGTGGCGAACGAACTTTATCCGCATCGGCCCTGACCACCTATATTGCCAATCCATTGGACTTCTTCTTCAAGGAAATCGCAGGAATCAAAGAACCTGATGAGATCAACGAAGTCGTCGAGGCCAACCATTTGGGAAGTATCCTCCACCAGACATTGGAGGATTTTTACACAGCCTTGAAGATCGAAGATCCACACATCACCGCACAGCGCATTCGGGAAGGTCGAAAAAATTTAACCCCCTTTATAGAAGAGAGTTTTCTGAAGGTCATCTATCCCAACCGAACCGATAAAATACGATTTACGGGTATGCAGCGCGTCATCATGGCGATTGTGGCGGAGTACTGTCACATTATCCTGGATTTTGACGAGGATAATGCTCCCTTTACGATTATACAGATGGAAGAAAAAATGGTTGTGCCCTTCGACTTCGCTGACATTGACGGCAACAGACAGACTATCCTACTCAAAGGGATCATAGACCGTGTACAGTTGAAAGAGGATGGTACAACCCAAATCGTGGATTACAAAACGGGCAGTGACAAGGTAAGTTACAAGAGCTTGAGCGAAGCCTTCGATACACATAGCAAGAACCAGAACAAAGCCCTCATTCAGACACTGTTCTACACCTACGTATTCGAGACGGCAAAACAGATTTCCTGCGTAGAACCTAACCTATATGTCGTTCGTAAAATGAAGAAAGACGGAACCTTGTTTCACACCAAAATCGTCGTAGACGAAAACGGCAAAACGAAAAGCATTCCTACGAAACTATCTGCTGAATTTTTAGCCAGTCAGAAGACCGAATTTCTGGACTTATTGCGTCACAAACTCCGGGAGCTCTTCGATCCCCACACCCCGTTCTACAGAAGCCAACATGAAGATAATTTTAGGTATTCGCCGTATAAAGGTCTATAAATAAAAGCAGCGATGGGATTTCAGATTCCATCGCTGCTTTTATTTGTTATCTATACCGCTTCATCGCTCGATCGGCACGTTTTCTAGCCGTACCGATTTTGTAATGGAGCCATTTGTCCTTAAAGATCTTGCGCATGGTATCGTCGAAATGACGCGTAATGAACAAGTTGCGTGCACCTTTGAGCTTCTCACCAAAAGAATTGGCCAAGGCACGCACCGAAATGGAGTATCCCTCTGTTTCGTACTGAATGTAGTGCCACCAGCCCGCAGGCATGTACAACGTCTCTCCGGGACCGATCACGGCTTCGTAACCGTCCAAATATCTCAACGCCGGATATTCTTCAACACTGCTTGTCTTCAGATTGGCAATACTATGGAAGTTGTACGGTAACTTGTACATCAGATCCGACTGCTCATTCGGAAACACCCAGATACGTTTCTTACCTTGAATCTGCGTGATAAAGACATGGGACATGTCTATATCAAAGTGATTGCGTGTTGCCGAACCCTCACCCCCAAAAAACATAAATGGCAAGCCTTGCAATACCTTACCTCCTGTAGGATCATTATAGATCACATCCTTCTTCAGTTCTGGCCGGATCTTCAACAGATTGAACAAAAACAAGCGCAGTTCCGTAGGTTCGGTGCTGATCTTGTCCAAATACTCTGCAAAACTCATGCGTCCTATCGGTGGACTTGCCGCATGGTTTTGAGCTTCCTCTTCACGGCCGTAGACGTCGATCTGTTCGTTACCCGCTATTTCTTTAAAATAGTCGTAACTCCACTTGCCCCAGCACGGACTATCCGGACTGATAAAGTCTTTAATGATAACGGGCTGACCTTTATTGAGATAATCCCTCACAAAATCCTTTGGAGCGACACCCGAAATGCTATTGACAGGTTTCAGTTTCACAAGCTACTTAATTTAAATACAACACTTAAACATTTCTTCTAACCGCATATCATTGATACTTGAAGGATCTGTATATAGTACACTCCTCAAATAACCAATACAAACTTAAAAAAAAATATTTCTACATTTCAAAGTCCAGAACACATTTTCCAATATTTATTTAGAAAAGTTCTAAAGACCAAGTTGTAGAAATATTTTGAAAAAACAAGTGATCGTAATCACTTAATTGATTAATAAGACCATAGGTCTTGTTCAAAGTCCATCAACGTCTTTTTGATACGCTCGGATTCAAGAAGCCTTTCTATATCATTTCCTACATAATCCTTGATCCTCAGGTCTTCGGTATTGGATTGTTTGATGATATAACTTGCAAATATCCTTTTGATAAATACATCGTCGTAACTCAACCCTGTCGCATCATTATGCCGGTTCATCACCTCTTTATTGACCAACACATGCCTGGCTTCGGGAAAATAAATCCAAAAAGCAGGGATAGGATCGATCTGAATGGTGGGATCGTTTTGCACTGGAACAGGTACTTGTTCATTGGCCGTATTGTTTTCGCCCGTATTTTCCGGTCGTGGTGCAAATGGATCAAACGGATCTGCACTTCCTGTATTGCCATCACTGACCGGAAGCGCATCTGCACCCGGTATGTCCGGTGTGATCAACGGTGCGATCCCAATAATACGTGGCTCAAATACAGAACGTTGTTTGTCAAAAATCCAATCTTCCTTGATACGAAATTTGAGGACATTCTCTCCACTGAAAGCACGATTTTCGTAATGGGAGCTAATCACCTCATTGTTTTCATTAAACTGCTCTACCAATACACTGTCTCCTCCCAACCTTGCCATGACCTGATCGATGGACAGTACCGCCATATGCTCAAAATTGTCCCCCGTAGGATTTTCTTCCGTAGGCGTAGGGTCATAGGCTGTCAGCTCCCCTGCCTGAATGGCATTGACCAAGATGTCCATCAGCCTCGATTTAGGTGATGCAAAAACTTGGTTCAGCTTTTCACGCAAGTCGATCTCTCTCCATACCCGCTTTTGATAGGCAACATCTGTCTGTCGAACAGGTGCATAGGGGATTACTTTACGGTTTTCTATATCGGACTTGACAAAATAGCCATCCACGGGCTTTTCCATAGGCACAGGACTGGTGCTATTGGAAAGATTGGCTTGCTGCGCAAATGTAGGTAGAGAAATACCTAAAGCTATCGTTAACAAAAATATTATCTTCTTCATAGAATTCCCTTCTATTAGTTCGTTACTTGGAACGTAATGGGGTTCAAGTTTTGTGCCACACCGTCCGGCCCTACCCCTACAATATCATAGATCATGACGACCGATCCTGAGGTCAATCCACCCAATGCGGTTTTCATCTGTCCTGAAAAATTATTTCCAGAGGCGGCGAATACCAAAGGATCTACCCTCGGCTTAGCGATATACATGTTAAATTTGGTCACCGAAAACTTCGCATCAAAATCAAAATTGTCTAAGGCGGCCGACACGACAGTCTGTCCACGCAATTGTGCTGCCGAAATCCTTCCCCCATCTTTACCTGCTACACGCGCAGTGGGTCTTGGAATACGTTTCACACGAAACTTGGAACTACCGAGATTCTGTACCTTTCCATCGATCGTAGCGGAGACATTCAGTGTGACATCACCGGGAGACGACACCCGTGCGATATACTTGGCATCTCCCCGCGAAGTGAGATTGACCCCTGCTCCGGAGACTTTCAAACTCTCTGCCGGAATACCGGGAGCCGATATGGAAATAGGATTGTCTACCCCAATGTAAAACACATTCATTGCATCCGGGGAGACTACCGCAGATGGCTTAGCCACCTGGAATGTCATTGGCTCTGTTTCATATACCTTGACTGTGCCATCTGTCTGTTGTACTTGGATAGAGCCTTTCCAAGTGTGTGTGCCTACACCCGGGGTGACTGTATAGGTACCCTGTCCGTCCACAACAGGTATAGACGATCCGTTTACGGATATCTGCGGAGTAGATTTCGAATCGTAAGCCGTTAGGAATACCTTGGCGGTGTAGGGCTGCCCAGCAATCAGATAGGACGTTGGAGCAACGGCCACTGCCGCAAATTTATCCAGATTGACTACAGCCTGATCCATTTTTCCAAAGATATGTTTCACGACAGCCGACTCGGCATTTTTCGCATCGGCATGGATCTTCTCCAGAGCCGTGATTGCTGCCGTCAATGGTATGCCATCGCCAAAGTTGACTTCTTCCCAACTTCTTTTCACTCCTCCTCTTGGTTTAGGATCCTCAGCGGACAACGAAAAATTAACTTCATTGTTTGTCAGTTTTTTCAATTCTGCCGCTGTAGAATTAATCATCTCACGCAGTTCCTTACCCCTTTTCTGATTGATCATCAAACGAGCTGAGATATCGGTACTGCTCCGAAAAGTAACATCTCCTGTCTCTTCATTCATTCCTCCACCCTCTTGCGTAAGCAATTGATCGTATTCCTCGAGCTTTTCCGTCAGCTTTGCCACCAATTGTTGCGCTTGTTCGGCCTTATCCAACAATGGCTTGGCGCGCTCCGGGTTCTCCTTCATCTTCGTCTCCCGAAAAGCCAAAAACATATTGTCTATACCCGCCTGCGTATTCTGTGTTGACGTATTCAAGCTATTCCCAAGATTTTTAAATGCATCGAGGATAGAATCACTTACATTTAGTGCCACTAAGCCGAGCAGCACCAAATAAAGGATACCTATCATCCGCTGTCTTGGTGTTTCTTTATGTCCTGCCATAATTTTCTATGCTCCTTTTAAAAATTTAGATACAAAGAATATTAGGACCGATTAGCACTCATCGCAGACAACATGTTGCCGTAAATCGCATTTAATGACGACAGGTTTTTATTGAATGTGCTTACTTGCTCTTTAAATTGCTGCATGTCGGCCGCTGACTCATTAAATGTCTGTAGATCTGCAGCAGCACGGTCAAAAGCATGGCTCAGTTGCGAAGCGCCGATCGAAGCAGCATTCAGCTTGTCCGCAAACTGATTTGTTGCTGAGGCTGTATCAGCAACCTTAGAGATTGCCGCCACTTTGTCTCCAAAAGTCCGAAGACCGTCACCCAGATTCCCGATGAGGTTTTCATCGATTTTAGCATCTTGCAGCAATTTATCCAACGCAGCTGTATTTCCTATAGCGACAGGTTGAGCAGCTACAGAAGCGGTACGCTTCGGCAATTCGCCATTATAGTCTTCATCCAGTTCCGGATACACCCTTGTCCAGTCCACCTCTTTCTCGGCAGATATGAATCCCATGATAAAAAAGAGGACAGCCTCCACCGCCAGACCGACTCCAATCATCCATTCGCCACCTTTAAAGTGCAATATCTTAAACATCAAACCAATAATAACGACGGTAGCCCCCCAATTGATGAAGGTATTGATCCCAAAGCCAAACTTCTTTTTCTTTGCCATGTTTTGATAAAATATATTTTCTATGTTAATGAGTCACTCCCGGAAAATTCGTTATCGACCTAAATCCGATATAAGATTTCGCCGTATCCTGGTATTCGTACTGTCTCGTCCCATTCTGCAAAAAGAAGCCTATATCTTTCCAGGATCCTCCCCGCACCACTTTACGCTTCATCGCTAAAGGATCGTCTGCTTTAGCATGATGCGTATAAGTCGGGTTCATATCATGCACAAACGAATAAGCCGATTCGTTATAAGTAGATTTAGTCCATTCGGCTACGTTGCCAGCCATATTGTACAAACCAAAGTCGTTGGGAAAATAAGAATAAACAGGCGCGGTATATGCAGCACCGTCATCCATATAGTTTCCGCGCCCCGGTTTAAAATTGGCCATCAGACAGCCACGGGCATTACGTGCCGTAGGTCCACCCCAGGGATACTGCATCCCTACCTTACCTCCCCGGGCAGCATATTCCCATTGTGCCTCTGAGGGCAGTTCGTAGTCCAAACGAGGCTGTTGCTTGTTTTTATATGCTGCGTTATTGAATAGGCGGGTTCTCCAGACATTGAAAGCCTGTGCTTGTCTCCACGTGACACCGACTACAGGGTACTCGTTGTACGACGGATGTGAAAAATAACCGTTCACCATAGGCTCGTTCTGCGCATAGCTAAAGTCGGCGAGCCATACTGTGGTATCCGGATAGACAAACATGGTATCACGACGTATAAAATCGGACCTTTTCTTTGTTGGATTACCTTTTGCGGCTATGGCAGCCTGCAGATCATACCATTCATAATGATAACGTAGCAAGTTGGGGTCCAATTCGTTCTTGCCGAATATCCTGTCCTCTCCCTGATAGTACATGCTACTTATCTTTTCCAATACATTAGGATCCTTAGACTTCCATGGGGAGTTTTTGTACACTTTGTCCCAATCGATGTATCTTTTATCGCCATTGGCCGATTGTATGAAATAGGTATCATCTCCAAGAAAATTTTGGATCAACACAGAATCTCTTACCCAAAATACAAACTGCCTGTATTCACTATTGGATATCTCTGTATCATCCATATAAAACGGAGCAATGGTCACCTGCCTGTTTTGAGCGGTCTGCGAAAAGGTAATATCTTCGTCAGACTGTCCCATAATAAAGGTTCCTCCCGGGATCAAAACCATACCGTGAGGCGTTTTATTCGCCTTCAGTTTATTCAACTGCACCCCTACCAATTCTCCTGAATTCCCTGGACTCTTACAGCCCATTTGTAACAGGATCAATCCTGCAAACAGAAACACATAACAGGCAAAATTGTATTTGTTAAAGTTCATAAAAATTCATCTAGCTAGGAAAACCATATGTTTTCGAGCCTCTAATATACGCTTTTCTAAGTACGCAAATGTACAGGATAATGTTTTACTTTGTTTAGACTTTACAAAAGAAAATAAAATTATGTAACAATCTATCCACTTTTAACATCTTTTAACAGTTGTTTCAACAATAAAAAGCAGCACTCCGTACTGCTTTCCTTTTATTTGTTCACCTGCTTTATATACTGCTCTACAGCCATAGTCATACTTGGTGCTGTCGGTGTAGGTGCAGGGATATCCAATATCAACCCTTTTTCCAACAAGGCCTGCTGCGTACTGGAACCAAAGGCAGCTATCCGCGTATCATTTTGGACAAAGTCCGGAAAGTTTTCGTATAATGACTGTACGCTGGATGGGCTAAAGAAGACGATGATATCGTAAAATACGTCCTTCAGATCGGTGATATCACTGATGACGGTACGAAACAGCACCACAGGTGTAAAATCGTATCCATTGTCCTGCAACCATTTTTGTGTTTCCTCATTGGCTACATCCGAACAAGGGAACAGAAATTTCTCGTCACTGTGCTTTTTAAGTACTTCTTCCAAGTCTTTGGCCGTCTGCTTGCCGAAGAAAATCTTACGTTTACGGTATTGGATATACTTTTGGAGGTACAACGCTATGGCTTCAGAAATACAGAAGTACTTCATATCGGCCGACACTTCAAAACGCATCTCTTCGCATACCCTAAAGAAATGGTCAACCGCATTTTTACTCGTAAATATCACGGCTGAATAGTCCGCAAAGTTGATTCGCTCTTTCCGCACATCCTTTGCCGAAACTCCTTCAACATGAATAAAACCACGAAAATCCAACTTGAGATTATACTTCGAAGCCAACGTAAAATAAGGTGACTTGTCGTTTTCAGGCTTAGGCAAAGTAACTAATATACTTTTCACTTTTTTTGCTCGCGCAACATCAATCTGCATAAATTCTCTCTTTAATTTAATGGCTTAGCATCTTCACTAAAATTAAAATCGGTGCTATTTCTAAGGTGCAAAGATAAAGAATTAAATAAAAGATTGAAAACTTTAGTTGCCCGAGCATGTGGAAGGCGATCGTAAAGAACCTGTATAAAAACAGTACAGACACCGCTCCAGAGAATAAAATTAACAAAAATTTAAAGTAAAAAACAGGTACAAAAGTAAATATCAACAGACCGGGTATAAGGATAAGCATACTATTGAAGTAAACCAGATACAACACCACAATATATTCCCGCACAAGCCGCTCGATTTCGAAGACAGAACCTATCAGACGTAGTACAAGGATTTTTGCGGCAAACAACAAAGCCACAGATCCCGACAGCCTAAAGAAATTGGACAAAGACAATACCTCCATATCCCTAAAAGCCGACACATACACCAATAAGAAAAGTGCCAATGAAAAACTGAACAGGATATAGAGAAAGATATAGGGCCAAGACGTCAATACACTGTCCTCTTTGCTGATGTTTTGCAAGACCTGCTTGTCGTAATATGCCTGCACAATATTTCGGAATAAGGATGTAAAAAAAAGACGTACCAGACCTATGCCTAAGATCAGCAACAACAATACCACGATCACCCAAACCGGCCGTACAAATTTGGTCACAGCCACTTCTGCCGCATGACCTGCTTTTGCCTCAGACAAAGAATCCATGAAGCCCATCCATCGGATGAAATCATTGCCTTCTACAACAATGTGTTGCCGCAGGCTGTCCAATAGCGGATTGGCTCTTGCCTCATTCAAAAAAACGTATTCCCGGGACAATGAATCGTGCACCTGCCGGACATAAGCCAGTGAATCGATAGCTGATGATGAAGGCACATTTTGGGCGAAGAGATGCAAAAAATTGAAAAAGAATAAAAAGAAAAGGATTGAAAAAACCTTTTTTTTGCTAACTTCCGTCAATTTTAGTACCATGTGTTTCATGCGCAATCAAAGGTATGATTTTTTAGTGGTATCTAACTAACGCTAGCACACGAATCTAAAAGCTAGCGCACGAATCCTTTCGTGTGCTCAATTTATTTCAGTCTCCTTTTCATTCTACTACAAGACTACGCTATCTTTGTATGGAACAATCCTTGCGATGCATGAGCCGAAAATATAAATTTCATAATCCCGAAGGGTTATATTTTGTTAGTTTTGCTGTAGTTTATTGGATTGACTTATTCACAAGAGAGGAATATTGTTCTATATTTATCGATACACTCAAATTTTATGCAAAGGACAGACTCGAACTATACGCCTACTGTATCATGCCTAGCCATGTCCACATGATCTTTAGGGATAAAAATAATAAACCGGAACTTTTATTGGGCAATATCAAGAGATATTCCTCGCAACAGATTCAAAAAGCCATTGAAAGTAACGCTGAAGAAAGTCGAAAAGACTGGCTACTCTGGATGATGGTACAGGCAGCTAACAAGGAAAAGAATGTAAACAAAAGGATGTTATGGCAACATCATAACAAACCAATTGAACTATGGAGTTCCACTGTCATCGATCAAAAGGTAGATTATATTCACGACAATCCTGTGAAAGCAGGCTATGTAACGAAGCCTTGGCATTGGAAATATAGTAGTGCTACTAATTATGCTAATGGACTAGGGACGATTGAAATTTGTGATATTGGTTAAACTGGAAAAGGTCGGGCACACGAAGGGATTCGTGCGCCAGCATAAGAAAAAAATCTTACAACATGACAAAAGAACATATCACACGCTGCCCTTGGTGCGGAGATGACGCCGAATATGTCAAATATCACGACGAAGAATGGGGCAAACACACGAAAGACGAACAGACACTTTTTGAATTTCTCATACTCGAATCAGCGCAAGCGGGATTGAGCTGGCTCACCATCCTACGAAAGCGGGAAGGATACCGAAGGCTTTTTGCAGACTTTGAAGTACAAAAAGTAGCCCAATTCACAGAAGGGCAAATAGACGAAATAGTCCAGGATCCGGCCATCGTACGACACAGTGGCAAGGTTGCCGCCGCTGTACAAGCTGCCCGCATCTTTATAGACATCCAACAAGAGTTTGGTAGTTTTTACAACTATCTATATAGTTTTATGCCCAATGGCCAACCTATTGTTAATACACTGGAAAGCCTACGCAATGCCCCTACTTCCACACCTGAATCTGACGCCATCGCAAAAGACCTCAAAAAACGCGGTATAAAATTCTTCGGAACAACGATATGTTATGCATATATGCAAGCTGTAGGCATGGTCAATGATCATCTTGTGAACTGTAGGTTTAGATAAGAGGATCTAAAAAGCCGTCATGTTGAGCGAAGTCGAACACATCTCAATCTAGTAAAGCATTCACTATGAACGAGATCGTTATTCATACTATGTCTGTTTTCAAAGGCATTCATGATTGCTTCGCAATTCGACATGCTCAGGATGACGAACTGGAAATTCAGGGCTTTTTAGACACCTTCCTATAAATATCGGGAAGATTACGGCATTGCCCGTTATAATCCAATCCATAGCCTACCACAAATTCTTTATCCACCTCAAACCCAACGTACATAATATTGTCAAAATCATATTGTAGACAAGAGGGCTTAAGCAGAAGCGTACATACACTGAGACTCGCTACTCCCGATCTTTCCAAACCCGCCAGCGTATGTCTTAACGAGGTTCCCGTATCCACAATATCCTCCACCACGATCACATGTCTCCCCCGAAGATCGATCCCCAAACCGATCAGCTCCAGTACCTCACCCTTGTCCATCCCCTCGTACGAAGCCAGCTTGATAAAAGACATTTCACAAGGAATATGGATCTGTTTCATCAGATCGGCCATGAACATAAAACAGCCATTCAAAACGCCAACAAAGACCGGGTGTCGGCCCTCATATTTCATACTGATATCGATCCCCATCAAACGTATCCGTTTTTTGATCTGTTCGTAATCGATAAAACGTTCGAAACGCAGGCCGTCTATTTCTATGTGATCCATAATTATTTTTCTTTGCCAAATAGCTTGTCCAGGATAGATTTTTTCGTAGCTTCTTCCGCTTCTATCTCGCGCATGGCCCTTTCGTGATCCTCGACCACATCTTGGTTCGCTGTATCTGCAGTATCTACAATAGCCGGTGCCGCAGGTCTCCATCGAGGTTGCAACAATACTTGATAAAAACCGTAGTACTCCGGCACTTCTACATTGGTCAGATCCCCCACTTTGGTCATGATATGTCCATACGTATTGAAATGCCGTTGTACCCAAGGCTTCAAATGCCCAGTATGGTCAAACGAAGAAAGCCCCGTCTTGGGTCTGGGAATAATGCTGGATAAAAACAGGCTCTCACCCAAGGTAAGCTCCTGCGGTTTTTTCTGGAAATAATATTCAGCTGCCTCCGCGATACCATACACGTTCCTGCCCCATTCAATAATGTTGAGGTAAATTTCAAACAGTCGATCTTTACTCACCTCTTTGGAAGCTTCCATGAGCCACACCAACAGGATCTCCTCGATCTTTCGATCCATGGTCTTCTTCCTGTTGAGGAAAACGTTCTTCACCAACTGCATGGATATCGTACTGGCCCCTCGTTTGAATTTCCGTTCTTTGAGGTTGGTCGAGATAGACAGTTTGAACGCCTCCTCTTCAAAACCATTGTGCCTATAGAAAAAAGGGTCTTCCGTATTCCGGACTGTCGTCTTCAGTACATAAGGCACCTGCTGTAGAGGTACAAATTTCGGATTTTGAGGACCAACGACAATATTTCGCACCAAGGTGGTATCCTCATATACCGAATGGACGAATGGATACTTCAACGAGTCTACACGTGCTTTACCCCATTTGATGACTTTCAGATCCTTGTCATCAATAGACGAACGAAACACGATATTGTCCGGATTGTCAAGCTCTATCGCAAAATCTAAATCGTAAGCGATATTTCCAGACACCTCTACCCCTTCCAACGATTCGAACAAACCTTGCGGAATAGCGTCAAAAAAATCCTGTGCCGCAAATACTCCTGTATGTACAGATAGTTCTACTTGTCTTTTCGGTTTTCGCGTGTATTTGGCTTGCGGACTTACGGTGAATTTTTCTACCGACACCGAAGAGCCCTTGCTCAGTGCTATATAGTCATTGGATATATCAAAGCCTCCATCGAGCTTGATCTCCGGCACGACAATATCCTCACTGGACAATCGACGGTGATTAACCAATAGGTTGTGCGATTCTACTTCACCTTCCAGACTGAGCAAATCTTTTGCCTGTCGCTTGATAGGGTGCAAGTCGAATATCAACTTATCAAAACTGACTTTGAGCCCATACTTACGCCGTAAGAACGGAAGTTCCGTTCCTTTTTCCTTGGCTGATATCTCTACGCGCAGCTTCTGTCTGCTGCTATTCACATGACCTTTCAGCATCCACTCTGCATCATGTTCATTGAGAAACAAAGACGTTTCAAAATCTCCTCCACTCACTATAGCTTCGGGAACACGGATTTTTTGTGTGCTACCTGTATCGCTATAGGAAACTTCAAAATCCTGTACCTTTAAATTTTCCGGCACTAGCGAAAAAAACTGCTTGGCCAGCTTTTCTGTCCATTCTGCAAAATTCTTTTCGGAGGGCTGTTCTATCCGCACACTATCTTTATCCTTCTTACGAAACAAAAAATCATAGTTGCTGGTCGAATCGCCTTTCACAAAAGACACCCTTCCTTTTGTGACATCCAGATTTCCGATCTTGATCTGCCCCCAAAGCAAGGGTAATATACGGATGCGGACTGCCAGCCGTTGCATTTGGGCCAAAGTGTCTCTTTGTTCAGGTACGATGGCCATATCCTCAAAAACGACCGTTGTCAGCCCATCAAAGCCATAGCGTGCAGTATGCAAGTCGACGTGGTACTCCTTTTTCAGCTTATGCTGTACCTTTACCATCGTACGGCGAAGAATATCTCCCCGCTTGGACAATCCTACGGCAACTCCTATTCCTAACAGCACGATCAATGTACCCAACACCACAATCCATACTTTCTTCTGTCTGATAGTCATCTTCATACACAGCTAAAATAAGGAACTTTTTCAAAGTAGGGGTATTTTTTTTGTCCACGTAGGAATCCATGCAGGGTATATTTGTTTTGTACGCACGAAAGGGTTTGTACGGGACAAATGCTAAAATAATTATTTTTAATGTTATGAATGGTGTTGGGTCGAAAGGGAGGATTTTGTTATACACTTTTATGCGCCTCTCTCGCCGGCGCAGGGCGACTTCTTTTCTCTTGAGTGGCTGTTGCGCAACTAGTCTTGCTTTGATGTATTATTTTGTTATATTTAGAATATGCAAGGCAGAAAAGTATACCAAGAGAAACTGTTTGTCAACTTCCAGTTGTCCGACCATGTTCCCGAAGACAACCTATACCGCAGGATACTCGGTCTTTTGGACTTTGAATATCTTTACAGGCTCACAGCTGAATATTACGGAAGGGAAGGACAGAAGAGCATCGATCCGGTAGTCTTCATGAAGCTCATGCTGGTGGGCTATCTGGAGAACATCAACAGTGACCGCCGTATAATCGAAGTCTCCAGAATGCGCATGGATATCCTTTTCTTTCTCGGATATGACCTTGGGGAAGCGCTGCCCTGGCACAGTACGCTGAGCCGTACCAGGCAGCTTTACGGACAGGAGATCTTCACTTCCATCTTTCAGCAGGTACTGGCCCTGTGCATAGACAAGGGTCTGGTCTCGGGCAAGCGTCAGGCAGTGGACGGCTTTTTCATAAAGGCCAATGCTTCCCTGGACAATATGGTCCGCCGGGACATACTGGAAGATGCCCAGCGGTATGCCAGGGAGCTGGAAGAGAATGCCGAAGAGCTTTCTGCTCGTACGGTGGAGCTTCCCAAGGGCAAGGGGCGCAAGCATTCCGGTCTGGCCCCTAAGAAGAACCCCTCGAATGCCACACATGTCAACCCCCATGATCCCGATGCCAGGATGTCCGTCAAGCCCGGGAAGGTCACGGCGCTGAACTATCTGGGAGAGGTAAGCGTCGACACCGGTTCGCACGTGATCACCCATGTGCAGGCATTTACGGCCGATAAACACGATTCACAGTGTCTCCCCGAAGTATTGGACAGACTCGTGGACAACCTGTCGATGAACGGGCTGGAAGTACAGGAGGTGCTGGCAGACAAGGGGTTCAGTAGCGGGGAAGCACTGGAGTCATTGGAACGGTACGGTCTGACCGGTTATATCCCCAACCGGGGAAGGTTCGTGTTCAAACGTCCCGGGTTCGTCTATGATGTACAGACAGATTCCTTTACCTGCCTTAATTCCAAGTGGCTTACCTACAGGGGTACATACAAAGACGGGCAGTACTTCAACAGGCACTACAGATTGAATGTAAAGGAATGTTCCGGATGCCCTTTC
>Ga0182792_1001157_pt1 | contig 22341 bp, 18 predicted proteins | sample Passage237B_FD_130497 | JGI IMG/M metagenome (GOLD analysis project Ga0182792, IMG submission 130497) | Cellulose adapted compost microbial communities from Newby Island Compost Facility, Milpitas, CA, USA - Passage2 37B (version 2) (version 2) ...
TGGGCGACCAAGTGTTCAGGTATGACATACTGGCTTATGCGGATGCCAATTTTTTTGATGTATTCACCCTCCCGTTCATAAGAGGGGATAACAAAACTGCACTGGCAGAACCCAATACTGTTGTACTCACCAAGGATATCGCCGAAAAATATTTTGGCGACGAGGACCCGCTGGGCAAAACGCTCCGTTTTAAGACGGAGGACAAAGCGCCCATGAAAGTAACCGGTGTGATTGAAAATATTCCAATCAACAGTCATTTCCAGTTTGGATTGCTGGCTTCCATGAGAAGCCTCGACGATGCGAAGCAACAGAACTGGATGAATTCAAACTATTATACCTATGTAGTATTAAAGGACAAAAAAGATTTCGACAAGCTGGAAGCAAAGGTACCGGTGATGGTTGACAACTATATCGGGCCGCAGATGAAAGAGGCTACCGGTCAGACGCTTTCAGCATTCAGGAAAACTGGAAGCAACATTACCTTTCACTTACAGCGGCTTACGGATATTCACTTATACTCCGATTTCCACTATGACCTCAGCAAACCCGGTGATGTGAGGAATGTGTACATATTCGGTGCCATTGCGCTGTTCATGCTGTTGATTGCCTGCATTAATTTCATGAACCTCTCTACCGCGGCGGCCTCCAAACGTTCACGCGAGGTCGGTGTCCGCAAGGTGCTGGGCTCCATGAAGCGTGAACTGGTCACCCAATTCCTGGTGGAATCAACCCTCATTGCGGCTATTGCATTTTTGCTTTCACTGGCATTGGTCTGGCTGGCGCTGCCACTCTTCAATGACCTTTCAGGGCAGCAATTGACGTTCAGCTTTGCCGAAAAACCATTGATGATACCGGCTTTGATGGGCGTGGTATTATTCACGGGATTGGCTGCAGGCAGCTACCCAGCATTTTATCTTTCCTCTTTTAGACCCGTGTCTGTATTAAAGGGAAAATGGAACCCGGCAAAGCACGGACTGAGTTTCAGGAGCGCTTTGGTGGTCTTTCAGTTTTTTATCGCTGTCATGCTCATCGTAAGCACCACGGTTGTTTACAAACAACTTGCTTACATACGTCATAAGGATGTCGGGTATAACAAGGAGAAGGTGATGGTCATCTCCAACATATGGGCATTGGGAAACAACATGGAAGTTTTCAGGCAGCAATTGCAAAACGACCCTGCGGTAGCCGGCGTAAGTGCTTCGCGGTATCTGCCCGCGGGCGGTAGCGGCAACAACAACTTTTTTGTTGCTGCAGCAAACGACCCCGACAGGCTTGTAAAAACATTGCGCTATGAAATCGATGAACAGTACATTCCGACTCTTGGGATACAATTGAAAGCGGGAAGGAATTTCTCGCTGCAATACGGCATGGATTCCTCGAAAGTAATCTTGAACGAAGCTGCCGTAAACGCACTGGGATGGAAGGAGAATGCATTGGGCCAAACCATAACCAGAACGCTTAAAGGTGGCGAAGAAAGCTATCAGGTAATCGGTGTGGTCAAAGATTTTCACTTCCGGTCATTGCATGAGCGCATCTCACCGCTGGTCATGGTACTGGCACCTGACCCCGGGAACCTGGTCGTGAAAATCAAAACCGCTGACATTCCCGGTTTTACGGCAAAGTTGCAACAGCGGTTTGCAGCATATGGCGCCGAAGACCCGATGGATTATTCCTTCCTCGACGAACGATACTACCATACCTATCATGCTGAGCAAAAAATCGGCATCATATTAGGCATTTTTGCGGCGCTCACCATTTTTGTTGCCTGCCTGGGCTTGTTTGGCCTCGCCAAATTTACGGCAGAGCAGCGCACCAAGGAAATAGGCATCCGCAAAGTGTTAGGCGCCACTGCCATGCAGTTATCAGCTATGCTTTCGAAGGATTTTTTAAAGCTGGTCATGATTGCCTGTGTCATTGCTTTTCCGTTTGCTTGGTGGGTAATGCAGCAATGGTTACAGGATTTTGCCTACCGAACCGATATATCCTGGTGGGTATTTGCCGCAACGGGCCTGCTGGCGGCGGGGATTGCATTGGGAACAATCTGCTTCCAAGCCATCAAGGCTGCCGTGGCGAATCCGGTGGATAGTTTGAGGAATGAATGATTTTGACGGCACCGGTCTTGCCAATCCACCCTTCCATCTCCGCAATCCGGCGGTTGCACAACTCGCCGGCTATTTTCAACAGCGCAGATGCGCGATAGTAGAGCGTCCATGCTTCCTCTTCCTTCACTGCAAAGCCCGCTGCGTACCGACTGTCGTTGTAGCTATCCTTGAGCAAATTGAAAAGCGCCTTGTCCCGCGGATTATCACGGGGGAAAATAGCCGCAATCTCCGGTGCAAGCGTGTTGCATAGCTTGAGCATCCATGTCAGGTTATGTGTACTCGGGCGCATATACAGCATGACCTTGAGCATGGCCTTGGCAGCTTGCTCCACCGTTTGGTGGATCATAAACACCGCCATACCAAAGTGGCGTTCCGCAAGGCAATACGCCGCACAATCCATGAACTGGCAGCTGTTATTGAACCATCGCTGCCAGCCCTCGCGTGTCTTTTGCAAAAGCGTTTCATGGCAGACAAATCCCTGCCGCATAGGCAAAGCGTTCGCCCGGCTGTACAACAGGGCACCATGCTGGAATACCTTGCATACGAAAGCATCGCCAGCAGCCAAGCGTTGCATGGCTTCGGTATAACGCAAAACCACGGCGGTATACTGGTGTTCCTGGTCATTCAAATCATTGGCCAGGTGCTGGATATCAACTGCGCACCGCTGTTCCTCATCGCTGTACACCAATAGCATATCCGCCTTGAACCATCGCTTACCGATTTTCTGCGTGAAGCAATGCGCATGTTTCAACTCGTGTCGCTGCAAGGCGAAACAGAAGATAAATGCAGTAGCTATCCGTTTGGTGAGCACTTGGGTTACTTGGCGTAGCGCAGCCTGCTGCGCCACGCTGAGTTCGCTGGGGTCGATGTCCATATTTCTTCCTGTTGGGGGGTTAAACGGCATACGCTAACTGGCCATCCCTGAGCTGTTGCATGCGCTTACGGCAATGCCGATCGGCAGTTTCTATGATAGCGGAAACGCACTCCATCAGTCTAACGGCATCGTCCGCATTCACATCAAAATCCGTGCTGTACCGGGCATCGCTGTAACCTTTTAATAGGATAGCCACAAGACGGGCCTCTTCGGGGGTCTGTTGCGGCAATGCGATGGAAGAATTGAACCCGGCAACATCGATAAGCCGGAGCAGCCTGCCTAGTCCATGGCTATTGGTGCGGTAACCTGTCATCACCCGGAGTACACCGGCATAACAGTGTTGCAGGGCCTGGTGAAGCATATATACGGCAAGATGGGGCCGATTTGCACCATGGTAGAAGGCTGCACCTTGGAGGAATCCCCGAGCGAGGTCGTACCACTTTTCCCAAAATTGCTCCCGTTTGGCAATCCGATTGACGATAGGCTTGCCCTCGCCCAATGCTGCAAAAGGCATTTCGTTCCGGTCATGGATGAGGGTTCCTTTTCTATAGATGGCAGAAAAGAAGGTGCTCCCGCCTTGCAGCGCCGCGTTCACTTCATCCATGGAATGGACGATGGCGGTAACCTCAGCGATGGACCTGGCCGCTTCCTCCGCCCGTTGCTGGATAATGGGCCCATGAAAGTCGTTCCCGATGGAAGGGATAATCAACAGCAAATGCTTGCTTTTTTCCGGCCAATCGGCGTGACCTGCCTCAGCAAAACAACTTTTCCGCCATACTTGATGAACGGTGCTGCCGAAGCAGATGATTTTCTCCACGGGTACCGCGTCTGCGATTGCCGTGGCCAGGCACCGTAATTCTTCGCCAAGGCAGGCTGGTGCGGTGTTTGTCAATGTGTTGTGTGTTTCCATGGTATTTCGATTAATTTTATCTTGCAGCTAAAAGTCGATTCCTATTGTTTTTGTAACTTGCGCTCAGGAATAAGCAGATTCTCTGATTGATATAACAAAGATAATATCATTAGATATCAAAAACAACAATAAACCGCGCCAACATGCAAGACTTTTTAGAACACATTGATTTACAATCAGAAAAAATTGGACCCCGCCTGAAAGAAATCCGTAATACACTCGGAATGACCGTAGAGGAGTTCTATAAGCCGTTGATGAAAAGCTTCAATAATGGTTCATCCATCGAAAACAATAAGCGGAAATTAGGAAAGCGGCTGGCAAAAGATATTATCAATCACCATCAAATCAACCCAGTCTATCTCGCCACCGGCAACGGCAAAAAGCTGCTTGGTCCAAGTGGCGATAATATCTTGGCGAAAAGTGGCACCAATCAACACGGCCTTGAAGAAAGCGTACCGTATTATGATGTGAACCTAGCCGACTTGCAATGGAAATCACCAGACCTTTTCGGCGAACATGCCGCGGAATACTATGTCAACTATCGCCCCTTCAACGATTGCACGGCTTATCTTCCCGTTTTCGGCGACAGCATGTATCCGCGTTTTTCCAATGGCGAAATCATTGCCGTGAAGGAAGTAACCAATCACGGAATCATCCTTTGGGGAGAAGCCTACCTCGTGGTGACGGACGAACGCGCCAACAGCATGGTAACCGTAAAATTGCTGTACGAGCACGATGATGCCACCAAAATTGTCCTCCGATCCTGCAACCCGGCCTATAAAGGCGACACCGTCATCGACAAAAAATCCATTGCAAAACTGTTTATTATTAAGGGCAAAATCACCCGAAACCAATTATAAGGATCAACAAAATGCACACTCTGCCAAAAAGTGCAAAAAAAATGCAAGAGTTGTTTGTAAGTTGAAAAGTTTGGCATCTTTCTGGCTAGGATATGGATAGGTTTAGGTTGATAGCCCCTAACCCCATTGGGGCGGCCGTTCCGATGCATATCGGAACGGTTTTTTTACGCCTCAATTCCGCTAATCCCATGCGAGTTGGGCCGGATTTTCCTTAACTTAGGCCCATGCATTCCAATCCATTTTAGCATTAACTAATTGCATGTCATGAAGAAAATCCTTACACTCGTTGCGGGGTTGTGCAGCATGTTGCTTGCGGCAGCTCAAGAAGAAGCCCGATTACTGCGCTTTCCGGCGGTCTCCGGCAATCAGGTGGTCTTTACTTATGCCGGCGACCTCTACACCGCATCCACCAATGGCGGGATAGCCCGCCGCATCACTAGCCATCCCGGCTACGAATTATTCGCCCGCTTCAGCCACGATGGCAAGTATATTGCCTTTACCGGCCAATACGATGGCAATACCGAGGTCTTTGTCATCCCATCCAATGGCGGCGAACCGAAACGAATTACCTATACCCCTACACTCAGCCGCGATGACGTAGCCGACCGGATGGGACCAAACAATATCGTGATGGGCTGGACACCGGACAACCAGCATGTAATCTATCGCGGCCGTGGCACGTCGTTCAACGCCTTCAAAGGCAAACTCTATCTCGCTCCCCTCAATGGCGACCTTAGCCAAGAGCTTCCCTTTTCCGTGGCCTCCTGGGCTTCCTACAACGCCGATGGCTCAAAATTGGCAATGAACCGGGTGTTCCGCGAGTTCAGGACCTGGAAATATTATCGTGGGGGCATGGCTGATGACATCTGGCTCGTGGACCCTAAAACTGGACAGACGGAGAACATCACCAACCATCCGGCACAAGATGTGTTTCCCATGTATTATAAGGATAAAATCTATTTCGTAAGTGACCGCGACCGGACGGCTAATCTTTTCGTATATGATACGCAGTCGAAGCAAACGCAGAAAGTAACGAATTTCACGGAATACGACGTTAAATTCCCTTCGTTGGGTGGTGATGCCATCGTCTTCGAAAACGGGGGCTATATCTACCATCACAACCTGCTCAACGGCCAGACCCAGCAACTGCACATCACCATCGCCGAGGATTTCGCTTCGGGGCGTACCAAGCACGTGGATGCTGCCAAGTTCATTTACAGTGCTGACCTGTCTCCCGACGGCAAGCGGGTGGTATTCGGTGCGCGGGGTGATGTGTTTACGGTACCCGCAAAAACCGGTGTAACCCGCAATTTGACGCAAAGCAGTGGCGCACACGACCGGAGCGTGGGCTGGAGCCCCGATGGACAGTGGGTAAGCTACATCTCGGACCGGACCGGCGAAGATGAGCTGTACATCCAGAAACAGGACGGCACGGAACCCGCCAAGCAACTGACCAAGGGCGGTGGGTCTTATAAATTCAACCCGGTGTGGAGCCCGGATAGCAAATACCTACTTTACGGCGACCGCAATCAGGAGCTGTATGCGGTTGCTATCCAATCGGGAGCCAAGACATTGGTCGTACACGCCGACGAAGGGGCCGTAGGCTCCTATACGTTCGCGCCCGATAGCAGATGGATTGCCTATACCTTACCCGGCAGGGCACGTGAGTTTACGGTCATCAACCTGTACGACATGGATACCAAGAAAACCATTGCCGTGACCGATACATGGTACAACAGCGGACAGCCCGAGTTCAGCCCAGACGGCAAGTTCCTCTATTTCGTATCGCAACGCGATTTCAATCCCACTTACGGTAGTACGGAATGGAATCATGTGTATAACGACATGAGTCGCCCTTACTTTGTCCGGCTGAGTGCTGCCACCAAATCCCCCTTTGAGGCGGAAAGTGACGAAGTAACGGTAAAGCCAGCGACCGACGATGCAAAAAAAGGCGAGAACAAGAAAGCCGATGACACTTCCAAGCAAGGGGTAACCGTGACGGTAGATGCAGATGGATTGGCCGACCGGATCGAAAGCCTACCCGTTACGCCCGGCTCCTATTTCGGACTGATGGCTACGGAAGACGGCCTCTATTATTCCAGCAGCAACCGTGAGGGCAGGGGGCTTAGGTTTTTCAGCCTTGGCGACAAAAAGGAAACAGAAATCGGGAATTTCAGCAGCTATGCCGTGAGCTCCGACAAAAAGAACATACTCATCCGTAGCGGAGACGGGTTTTTTATAGAGACACTTGGCAAATCCAAGATCACGCCTTCCAACAAAGTGGATTTAGCCGGGATGAAAGTCACGGTAGACCTGAAAGCGGAATGGAAGCAGGTATATGACGAAAGCTGGCGGCAGATGCGCGATTACTTCTACGACCCCAGCATGCATGGGGTGGACTGGAAGACCATGCACGACAAATATGCGCCGCTTCTCCCCTACGTAAACCATCGCGACGACCTCACCTACTTGATAGGCGAATTAATTGCCGAACTCAACGTGGGCCACGCTTATGTGAACAGCGGAGACCGACCCGTGGTCGAACGTATCCCCATGGGACTATTGGGAGCCGTCGTCAGCCGCGACAAAAGCGGCTACTACCGCATTGACAGCATCCTGTCGGGACAAAGCTGGAACAAATCGCTCATATCCCCGCTAAAAGCCCCCAACGTCGCTGCAAAAGCCGGGGATTACATCATCGCCATCAACGGTACGTCCATGAAAGACGTAGACAACCTTTACCAAACACTGATAGGCAAAGCTAATCAGCTGGTGGAAGTCAAGATCAACGAATCGCCGACGGATCAGGGCGCCCGTAACGTATTGGTCAAGCCCATAGCGGATGAATCATCGCTGTATTACCATGAATGGGTACAGCAGAATATCGCCAAGGTCGATGCCGCCAGTGGCGGGCGTGTCGGCTATGTACATATCCCCGACATGGGGCCGGAGGGCCTTAACCAATTCGCTCGCTACTTTTATCCGCAGCTGGATAAGGACGCTTTGATCATCGACGACCGCGGCAATGGCGGTGGCAATGTGTCGCCAATGATCATCGAACGGCTGTTGCGCAAGCCCGGTCTTGGCACCATGCGGCGAAACAGCAAGACGGCCGCCATCAAACCCGACGCCCATGTGGGGCCCAAGGTGTGTTTAATCGACCAGTATTCAGCTTCCGATGGCGATCTCTTCCCCTGGCAGTTCAAACACTATGGCATCGGGCCGCTTATCGGGCAACGTACATGGGGTGGCGTCGTGGGCATCAGCGGGACTTTGCCCTTCATCGACGGCGGCGATATGCGCAAACCCGAATTTGCCCATTTTGCGGCAGATGGCTCGTCATTCATTATCGAAGGCGAAGGGGTGCATCCGGATATCGAGGTCATAAACGACCCCTATGAGGAGTACCGGGGCACTGACGACCAATTGGCCCGCGGTATAGCCGTGCTGCTTGAGAAACTGGCGGAAGGTGGTGCAACAGGTGTGCCGAAAATACCAGCATTCCCCAATAAATCGAAATAGTTCAACTGACTCAAGAAAAATGGGCGCTCAAAAGGCGCCCATTTTTCTTGACATGCTATATTCTTGCCAACAATACCATTAAAAAAGCAACAACCTCATATTACTCCTTAAAAAACTACAAATAACCAATTTAATCCTAATCAATATACATACATCAATAAGATATTATATTTATTTTTCAATAAAAATCAAATTTTATACTAACTAATTCAAAAATTACATATATTTATTGAAATAATAGCAAAATATCATGGACACGTCAATCATTCGTCCTTACTTCAAATCCATACACCCATGAAATCCGTGAATTTTTTAAAGGATTACACATGTAAGCCGGAAAATTGGGATGAAATGTACGATTCAAAGGCTGTCAGGCAGCAATATACTTCGGTATTTTCCAATCTCCAGCAGTTGGATACCGACAGCTTGAGCAGCAAGCACAATATTGCCAGCGAACTGTTCATGAACCAGGGAATCACCTTTACCGTATACGATAACGAAGAAGGAATCGAACGCATTTTTCCATTCGACATTATCCCTCGCATCATCACCGGGGCCGAATGGGAACAAATCGAACGGGGCATAGCCCAACGCCTTAAGGCGCTCAACTTATTCCTAAAGGACGTGTACAATGAACAGCAAATCATCCGGGAGGGTATAGTACCTGCCCACCTGATTGCCTCATGCCCGCATTACAAAAGAGAAGTCTTCGGTATCCAAGTCCCTTATGACATCTATGTACACATCTCAGGCATCGACCTTATCCGGGGCAGCGATGGCAAATTCTATGTCTTGGAAGACAATCTCCGTACGCCATCCGGTGTGAGCTACATGCTTGAAAACCGGGAGGTAACCAAGCGTATTTTCCCTGACATGCTTGCCTCAAACAATGTGCGCCGAATCAGTCATTACCCGGTGCTTCTGCACGAAATATTACTCGAACTGGCTTCCACGCAGATATCCAATCCACGTGTGGTCCTGCTTACTCCGGGTATCTACAACTCGGCTTACTATGAGCATTCCTTTCTTGCCCGTCAAATGGGGATTGACCTCGTCGAAGGCCGAGACCTAATCGTAGATAACCACAAAGTGTACATGAAAACAACCAAGGGATTGGAGCAAGTGCATGTCATCTACCGGCGCTTGGACGACGAGTACCTTGACCCCTTGGTGTTCATGAAAAACAGCGCATTGGGTGTACCCGGTCTCATCGGAGCTTATCGAAAAGGGAACGTCTCCATCGTCAACGCGGTAGGCAATGGTGTTGCCGACGACAAAGCCGTATACGCTTATGTACCTGCCATGATCGACTATTACCTCAACGAAGCACCCATCCTGCAGAATGTTCCCACTTATCAGCTGAGCGATCCCGAGGCCATGCATTACGTAATGGCAAACTACCAAAACATGGTCATCAAAAACACCAACCAATCGGGTGGCTATGGCATGGTAATGGGCAATGCCATCAGCGAAAAAGAATGGTTGCGGGCAAAGGTTATCATCGAAAACAATCCGCGCAACTATATTGCACAACCCATCATGCAGCTATCCACCGTCCCTTGCTTCATCAACGGCAAAATTGCGCCGCGGCATGTAGACCTCAGGCCGTACGCGCTTTATGGACCCAAGGGAATCAAATTGGTGCCCGGAGGCCTCACACGGGTTGCGCTTAAAGAAGGTTCCTTGGTGGTCAATTCATCTCAAGGGGGCGGCAGCAAGGACACGTGGATAGTGGACGAATGAACTTACTTTTCGATAGCTTATTGATATGCTTAGCAGGATAGCAGACTCACTTTTCTGGTTAAACCGGTACATGGAGCGTACGCAGAGCGTACTCCGCGTGGTACGCAGCCACTACATCATCTCATTGGACAACGACGCCATCGGAAATACAACGTGGAAGCCGATCCTGGAAATATTTGCCCAATTGCCCGAGGCTGAAATCGCACAGATCGAAAAACAGACCAATGCGGTATTGAAAAAAATCCTTACGGACACTAACAATCCCAACTCCATTAAAACCATCGTTGCAAGGGCCAGGGAAAACGCCCGCGGCGTGCAGAACCACATCACCAAGGAACTGTGGGAGGCAGTCAATTCGATGTACCACCTGACCAACAAATCACACCTCAGCCAGAAATTAGCTGGTCCCGAAACGTTGGAAGCGGTGGACGAACTCATGCGCCAAAGCGTATTGTACGCCGGCGTCGCAGACATCACTATGCAACGCGGAATAGGATGGGACTTCATGAAGCTGGGAAAATACCTTGAACGAAGTATGGAAACGATTGTCGTGACCGATAAACAGTGCCAGCTTTTCGGCTATGATATGCATCAAGAACGCGATATCACCCAATGGCGTTTCCTGCTGATGTCGCTTGCGGGCTACGAGGTATACCTCAAAACCTACCGGACATTCAAGCACAACAACAATATCCTGCACCAGATGTTGCTCAATGCCGACTACCCACATTCGGTCATCTTTTCCCTCACCCGGATAAGCCGATACCTGCGGGATGTAATCAAGGATAATGAATCGAGCGAAAAATTGGCATTAATGCGTACATTTGGCCGGTTGTACAGCAAAGTCAAGTATATGGAGCCAGACCGTTTAGAGACCATTGATTTACAGCTGTTTTTCAGGGAGTTGCGCAATGAATTGTTGATTTTTCATAACCAGTTGGAGAAAGTCTTTTTCGCTTACTAGCTCAATGCTTGAAAAAATTGGCAAATGGCAATATTCAAAATCCATCATATAACTCGCTATGAATATGACAGTCCCGTGGTGGACAGTGTCAATGAAATCCGTATCTTTCCATATGCCTGTGCCGAACAGGAACTGCTGCAGCTAGAACTGAACATCTCGCATGCACCTGATGTCCATATCTTCCACGACTACTGGGGGAATAAGTGCGGTCAATTTTCGGTGATTTCCCCACATCGTGCGCTGTCCATCGAAAGCAAGGCCGTCATCCGTACCACCCGCTCCAGCCAATTGCAAATCGATTTCCATAGCGGGTTCGACCAATTACGGACGGAAGTGGGGAATAGCCTCACGCTTATCGAGTTGACCTATCCGGATACGATTGCCAATCAAAATGACATCGACGATATCGTAGGCCAACTTACGGAAACGGCCGGAAGCGTGGCCGCTGTGGTGGAGCAATGCGCCGAATACATCTTCAAACGGTTCAAGTATGTCAAGGGTATCACCACCATCGAAACCACGGTGGATGAAATCCTCGAACACCAATCCGGAGTCTGCCAAGATTTTGCACACCTCATGCTCCAAATCCTTCGCAGCATGGGCATCCCTAGCCGCTACGTAAGTGGATACATCTGCCCGAACAAGAACGGTATGCGCGGGCAGGGGGCTACGCACGCTTGGGTAGAAGCCTACATACCCGGCTATGGGTGGGCAGGCATAGATCCGACCAATAACGTTTGGGTGACCAACACCCACGTCAAGCTGGCCATTGGACGCAATTTCAATGATTGCAGTCCGGTCAAAGGTACATTCAGGGGAAATACCAAACAGCATTTATCGGTATACGTGTCGGTAGGTTATGAAGATGGCCATGTGTTTGAAGGCACCAATGCCGTCAAACAAGAACCCGCTCAAGCAATCACTCAAACTGTCGAAGCTACAGCGCATATCAGCACGCAGCAACAATAGTCCGCACGATGACGCCGGACTAAATCAGGCCCGTTACCCAAGCCGGGTAGATGCCCAACAGCAACGTAATCAAAATAGCCAACAGCAACACCGTCTTATACTGGACGGTCAACGTCAGCTGGTCGCGGTCAATGGGCCGGAAATACATGGCGACGATGACGCGGAAATAATAAAAAATACCCATAGCCGCATTAATCACAGCCAGTACGACCAACAAGACCTGGTAGTCGGCCAAAACTCCTGAAAACATCATGAATTTACCGACAAAACCGGCCGTTAGCGGAATACCAGCCAGCGACAGCATGGCAATGGCAACAGCCAGCGATAGGTATGGATTTTTCTTGGCAAGTCCATTGAATGCCTCGAAATGATCGCTCCCCGTCGCACGTTTAACCAAAATCAATGCGCCGAATGCAACAACCGACGCCAACGAATAGGCACCAGCATAAATCAGCACAGACTCCGCAGACGCGGTGCCGATGGCGACAATGGCAAAAAGCATATACCCCGCATGCGAAATACTGGAATAAGCAAGCATCCGCTTGAAACTCTGCTGTACGATAGCGGTAATATTTCCCACGAACAGCGTAATCACGGTCATGACCAGCAGAACCGGCATCCAGAAGTCCTGCAGCGGCGCGAAACAGAAATAAAACAAGCGAAGAAACCCGGCAAAGGCGGCGGTCTTGACCACCGTACTCATGAACGTGGTAATCAGTATCGGTGCTCCATCGTACACATCGGGTGTCCAGAAATGGAATGGTGCGGCGCCCACTTTGAATCCCAGCCCTACAATCAACAACAAAATACCGGCATAAAACAGCGGAGAAATCGCTTGTGGATTGGACACCACATAATTTTTTATTACGGCCAAATCAAACGATCCGCTTGCTCCGTATAATAGCGCGATGCCAAACAACAGGAAGCCCGTGGAAAAGGCACCCATCAGAAAATACTTTAACGCCGCTTCATTGGAGGCAAAATCCTTCTTGCGGATACCCGCAAGGATATAAAGCGCCACGGACATGATTTCTATCCCGATGAATAGCATCGCCAGGTTATGGAAAGACACGACCAGCAATGCCCCTGTCAGCGAGAAAATGATTAGCGCGTAGTATTCGGCAACGTGTATACTACCTGCATCAAAGTAGTCCTTGGATAAGAATAGTACCAATCCTGTCAAAAAAACACACAATATCGAAAACGCGACCGCATAGTGATCGAATAGCACCATGCCGCTGTACAGTGGCTTAGCTTCTACTCCCCATTGGGCTACGTAAAGCGCCGTGGCAGCCACCAGACCCAACAAGGAAACCGGCAACAGTGTATTCCGGGCTTTGAACAACCCCAAATACAACACCAATATGGCTAATAAAGACAGCGTGATGATCGCACTCATGTTTATATGTATCTCTTAATGCCGTTCCGTTGGCTTATCGCCAGCGGCAAGTTTTTCTTAGTTTTCAATTAATACACCTACCTTGTTAACCAAATCCGTGACCGCTGCCTCTGACAGGTCCAAAAGTGGCTTGGGATAAACCCCGGTACCGATGACCAATACGACGACCACTGCCAACACCAGCAGTTCCGATCCCTTGATATCGACAAAGCCGGAAGTTTGTCCGTTTACGTCGCCCAGCATGGCCTTCTGGTATAACCGCAGCATATAAACCGCACTTAAGATGATGGTGAGTCCGCCAAAAACCGCATACCAGATACCGTATTCATACACACCCATCAGCAACAAAAACTCTCCGATGAACCCATTGGTCAAGGGAAGGCCCACAGCGCCCATGACAATGACCAGGAACAACATCGCCAAAACCGGGGCCGACTTGGCTATCCCTCCCATCGCAGCCACTTCACGTGTACCCAACCGCTGGGAAACGATGTCCAATACGAAAAAGAGCCCAACAACGTTGATGCCGTGATTGACCATTTGGATAATGGCCCCCTGTACCCCCTGTACATTCCAGGCAAAGATACCCGCACCGATAAGCCCCACGTGTGCAATCGACGAATAGGCAACCAACCGTTTCACGTCCTGCTGCTTGAACGCGATGATGGAGGCGTATACGACCCCGATCAAGCAAAGCACCAAGGCCAGCTGTCCATAGGCCGCGAAGCCAAGGGGTGCGACCGGTATCAGCCAACGGATTACCCCATAAACACCCATTTTGAGCATGATGCCTGCCAGCAGCATCGTACCTGCAGCAGGCGCCTCCGTATAGGTGTCCGGCTGCCAGGTATGGAATGGGAAAATCGGCATCTTAATGGCGAAAGCCAGGAAAAACGCCCAGAAAATCCAGCGCTGGGTGCTGGAATCCAACACCAGTTGGTAAAATGACGTAAGCTCGTAGTCGCCGGACGGCACCTGCAAGTGCAGGTAGATAATCGCCGCCAACATAAACAAGCTCCCCAAAAACGTATAGATGAAAAATTTCAGGTTTACACGGATGCGGTTCTCGCCTCCCCAAAGCGCACAGATGAAATAAATCGGTATCAACGCTACCTCCCACCCCACATAGAACGCGAAAGCATCCAACGCCGTGAACACCAACAGCAATCCCGTCTGCATAAATAGCACAAGTGCATAAAAGCCACCTTTGTAGTCGTAACCAAAGGCGGAAAGAATAATCAACGGAATCAGTCCGTTCGTCAGCAACACCAACGGCAGGCTGATGCCATCGATGCCGATATGGAAATGGATACCCAAGGTAGGTATCCAAGCGAACCGCTGCTCGAATTGCATGCTGGCATCCGGCGTGAAGTTTAGCAGGAACGGAATCGTGAGCCCCAAAGAAACCAACGACACCAACAACGCCAGTTGCCGGGCTGCCTTTGCCTGTTTTACAAAGGCAAGCACGATTGCTCCAAGGACCGGAAGTAACAAGAGTATAAATAGATTGTCCATGTACGCGGGATAACTTCGTCTCGATTAACCGTTAAAAATACCATAGGCCAAGAGCGCTACCACAGCGATGACCATCATAAAAATATAGAACCCGACATTGCCGCTTTGCAGCAAACGGATACCTCTACCCGATTCGCCAACGGTTTTGCCCAAGCCATTGACCACCCCGTCAATACCCCATCGATCTATCGTACGATAAAAGAATACCGACAGGGCATTCAGCGGACGTACCACCAGCAGGTCATACAGTTCATCCACATAAAACTTCCGGTAGGAAAGCCGAGCCAGCAGTCCCCGTGGCGTATCGTCAGAAGCTGGAACCGCGGCCTTGGTCACATATTGCCGGTAGGCAACAACCGCCATGGCCAAGGCAGCCAAAGCCGATACGCCCATCAGCAGGTATTCGGTACTGTGCTCCAAATGGAACTCCCCGGTTTTGGCAACGGAATCAGCGAATACAGGGGCGAGGAAATCGCTCAACGCATGGCTGCCCCCTAAAGCCGAGGGTATGTTGAGCAAGCCGCCCACGGCGGCCAGTACAGCCAACACAATCAACGGAAATGTCATCGTTGCCGGCGATTCATGCAGATGGCTCTCCTGCTCCGTGGTACCCCGGAACCGGCCGAAGAAAGTAAGGAAAAGCATCCTGAACATATAGAACGCGGTGAATAACGCCCCGATGAAACCAAGCACCCACCAGAGTTTATTCGCCGCGAATGCATGGGCCAGGATTTCGTCTTTGGAGAAAAAGCCCGACAACGGCGGGATGCCCGCAATGGCTACGGTACCGATAAGCATGGTGAGGTAGGTTACGGGCAACTTTTTCTTCAATCCACCCATATTCCGCATGTCCTGTTCGTCGCTCATGGCATGAATCACCGAGCCCGCGCCCAAGAACAACAACGCCTTGAAAAACGCATGGGTAATCACATGGAAAAATGCCCCCGTGAATGCACCCACGCCCAAGCCCAGAAACATATAACCCAACTGGGAAACCGTGGAATAGGCCAACACTTTCTTGATATCATTCTGGGTAATCGCGATGGCCGCAGCCAGCAAGGCCGTGCAGATACCAATGGCGGCCACCACCTGCAGCGTGATCGGAGACAGGGTAAACAGGATGTTGGATCGCGCAATCATGTAGATACCCGCGGTAACCATGGTGGCGGCATGAATCAGCGCAGATACCGGCGTAGGACCGGCCATCGCGTCCGGCAACCACGTAAATAGCGGAATCTGGGCAGACTTGCCCGTGGCCGCCACAAACAGCAACAAGGTAATCAACAACAGTGTCGTGTCGCCCACTGCCCTGTCGGCCGCCTGGGGGAATATCCCTGCAAATTCCAGCGTACCAAACGTAGCAAACAGTAAAAATACCGCAATAAGAAAACCCAGATCGCCGATGCGGTTCATCACGAACGCTTTCTTGGCTGCGGACGCATAGGAAGAATTTTTAAACCAAAACCCGATCAGCAGATACGAGCACAGCCCTACGCCTTCCCAACCGATGAACATCACGACGTAGTTTGACCCCAACACCAACAGCAGCATGAAGAAAATAAACAGGTTCAGGAACGCAAAAAACCGAGCGAACCCTGCATCGTGCTTCATGTACCCGATGGAATAGACATGGATGAGGAAGCCGATGCCGGTAACGATAAGCAGCATGGCGGCGCTCAGCGGATCCACCAAAAATGAAAGCGAGACATGGAGATTCCCGGCATTGATCCATTCAAAAACGGATTGGGTAAAGGAAGCCGCTTCCCCGGCTTGGCGAGCGGCGTATACCATAGAAAAGACGCCGCAACTCAATAGAAAAGAAACCAGCACAACTCCGCTACCGATTACACCGACCAATGATTTGGGCAGTACACGCCTACCGAGCCCATTGACCAGAAAACCAACCAATGGCAGCAACGGAATCAACCAAACTAAATCTATCATGTTTTTTTACTCGTTCAAATCTTCAAATTTTCAAATCAGCACATCTTCAAATCAGCCTACCCTCGCAACCGGTTCAACGCATTGATATCCACCGAGCGGGTATTGCGATAAACCATCACGATGATGGCCAACCCTACCGCCACCTCCGCCGCAGCCAAGGCCATGATGAAAAACACGAATACCTGTCCGGCAGGGTCTCCGCTATAGGCCGAAAAGGCGGTCAACAGCAAGTTAACTGAATTGAGCATCAATTCCACGGACATCATGATGATGATGACGTTGCGGCGAATCAATACGCCGATGACACCTATGGCAAAGATAATGCTGCAGAATAGGATGTAATGATTGAGCGGAACACCTTGTATATTTTGTACGACAGTCTCCATCTATGCTTTTTTTGGATCGTTTTTGGCCAACAGTACCGCCCCTACCATGGCGGTCAACAACAGGATCGAGGAAATCTCAAACGGAAGTAGGAAATCGCTGAAAAGCACCTTTCCCAAATTGCCCACCAATCCGATATCGGGATTTTTCAGCGTAATCGGCTCGGAGGCTTCCAGTACCCGAAACGATCCGGCCAGTGTCACCAACAGACACATGCCGGCGATGACGCCCATGAATTTCACCAAATTGGATTTCAGCGGTTCGGTATCTTTATTGAGGTTGAGCAGCATCAATACAAACAGGAAAAGTACCATAATGGCTCCCATATACACGATGAAGTTGACCACCGCAAGGAATTGTGCGTTCAATAGGATATAATGCACGGTAAAGGTGAAAAACGTGATGACCAAATAGAGTACGCTATGTACCGGATTTTTGGTGAATATGGTCATCAGCGCAAAAAAAATGGACAGAAAGGCTACGAAATAAAAGACACTCATTAGGCGGTGGTTTCTTGTTCTTTTTTATAGTCAAACCGGGGCTCTACCAATTTATCTTTGCCATAGATAAAGTCCTTGCGCAGGTAATCTGCGGTGACATGGGGGCCATCCAAATAGATGGCCTCCTTGGGGCATGCTTCTTCGCACAGTCCGCAGAAGATACAACGCAACATGTTTATTTCGTACACTGCTGCGTATTTCTCTTCCCGGTACAGGTGTTCCTCTCCCTTCTTGCGTTCTGCCGAAATCATCGTGATGGCTTCCGCCGGGCAGGAAAGCGCACACAACCCGCAAGCGGTGCATCGCTCCCTTCCTTCTTCATCGCGTTTGAGCGAATGTTGCCCCCGGAAATTCTTGGAATAGGGCCGTTTCACTTCGGGATAACGGACCGTGGGGATACGCTTGAAAAAGTGCTTGATGGTGATGGATAATCCCTTGAAAATTGCGGGGAGGTAAATACGTTCCCAGAAATTCATGGGTTTTTGTTCCAAAACCTTTTTTCTATTGCTCAACGACTGCATGTTATCTCCCTATAAATCCCAAATCTGGTTAAAAAAATGTATCTTTTATGACGGTGATTACGCCGGTCAATACGATGTTGGCGATAGCCAATGGAATCAGCATCTTCCATCCCAGGTTCATCAACTGATCGTAACGGAACCTTGGAAGCGTCCACCGGATCCACATAAAGAAAAAGATGAAAGCAAAGATTTTGGCGAAGAATACTAGCACACCGATAATGGTAATCCAGTTTTGCGACAATCCCAGGTCATGCATGAACGGGAAATTGTAGCCGCCAAAATAAAGCGCCGACATCAGGGCCGAAGATACAAACATATGGATGTATTCGGCAAACATGTAAAGCCCCAGCTTCATCGATGAGTATTCCACGTTGTAGCCACCAATCAATTCCGTTTCGCATTCCGGCAAATCAAATGGTACACGGTTGCATTCCGCAAACGCACACACCAGGAAGATGAGGAAACCCAAGGGTTGCACCCAGATATTCCAATTGACGAATCCTGCCTGCTGCTCAACGATTTCCTTCAAGGAGAGCGATTGAGTGACCATCAGCAGGGCAATCAATGAAAGCCCCATCGCGATTTCATAGCTGATGCTTTGCGATGCCGCACGCACCGCTCCCATCAATGAAAACTTGTTGTTGGATGCCCAGCCACCGAGCATGATGCCATAGACGCTCAACGCTACCACACCGAACATGTACAGTACACCTACATTGACGTCCGCAACCTGCAGTTCGATTACCCGATCGCCGATGGTCAGTTCCTGCCCCCACGGGATGACCGCACTCCCGATACAGGCGGTGATGATGGCGATGGTCGGTCCGATGATAAACAACGTCTTATGCGCTCCCGCCGGAATGATTTCTTCCTTGAAAAAGAATTTTCCCCCATCGCACAACGGCTGCAAGATGCCGAAAGGCCCTGCACGATCGGGTCCAAAGCGGTCCTGCATGAAGCCAGCCACCTTGCGTTCCGCCAATGTCGAATACATCGCGATGACCAGCGTAATGACGAAAACGAGGCTTACCAATAAAACTTTTTCTACAACGAATGCTACTTCCATATTTCCCGGTTAACTCACCTTCAAATCTTCAAATCCCCCTTACGGCAATAGCCGTTCTGCTCGTTCAAACTGTTCCTTGTTGGCCGCTTGCAGGACCAAGTTCTTCTTCACTACGGGGGGCGGATTCAGCTGCTCGTAATGATTGGCCGAAATGACCGAGGTATGCTTCACCTTACGTGGCCCTTCTATCACCCAGTCCGAAGTCGATTTCTTCTCGAATCGGCAGGTGTTGCAGATAAACTCCTCCACCTCGCCATATTCATCTTTCCGCGCCGTCACCCGCAGTACTTCTTCTCCTTTGTACCAAAGGGTGACCTTGCCGCTGCAAGTGGGGCAATCGCGATGGGCCTCCACGGGTTTGGTAAACCATACCCGGTTCTTGAAACGGAAGGTCCTATCGGTCAACGCGCCGACAGGGCACACGTCTATCATATTACCCGAAAATTCATTGTCGACAGCTTTTTCGATATACGTGGAGATTTCGGCAGCATCGCCCCGCCCCAACACGCCATGCACGCGTTGCGGAGTAAGCTGATCGGCCACAAACACGCAGCGGTAACAAAGAATGCAGCGCGTCATGTGTAGTTGTATCTTGTCGCCGATGTCAATCTTATCGAACGTACGGCGTTCGAACTCATAACGTGTTTCGGCTAGCCCATGCTCATAGCTCAAATCCTGCAAATGGCACTCCCCGGCCTGATCACAGATGGGGCAATCAAGCGGGTGGTTGATGAGCAGCATCTCGACCACACCTCTCCGCGCTTCCAACACCTCCGGTGACGTGATGTTCTGCACCTCCATGCCATCCATCACCGTGGTACGGCATGAGGCTACCAGCTTCGGCATGGGCCGAGGGTCTTTTTCCGATCCTTTGCTGACTTTCACCAAGCACGTACGGCATTTGCCACCGCTGCCTTCCAGTTTGGAATAGTAACACATGGCAGGCGGCACGATGTCGCCGCCGATGAGGCGCGCAGCATTCAATATCGTCGTTCCGGGAGGTACTTCTACCGGAATACCGTCTATGCTTACCTTAAATTTTACGTCTTCAGCCATCTTCTTTTTTTTTCTCGCGGCGGCGCAACTTTTTCGCGGCGACGCGCGGCAGCTATTGCTTCATCTTTTTCTCCCAGCGGCGCTTAACACGCTAAAGATTATTTGCTATCCGATGGATGCCATTCTTTAAATAAGCAGCATTGAAATTAATCAACAACCCCAATTTTAACTCAGTCAATTTCAGATATGTTGACACTTGCTTAAAATGCACATCCATTAACTTTTCGACACTCTTTAACTCAATAATTACCTTATCTTCAATAATAAAATCCGCCCGGAACCCCGCATCCAATACAATGGTCTCATGTATCAAGGGAATGGGATGCTGCCGTAAAAATCCAATTCCCGTTTTTGCCCATTCGTATGCGAATAATTCTTCGTACACACTTTCGAACAACCCCGGCCCGTATTGTCGATGTATACTAAACGCAACATCCAAGGTTGCCGTCGCTATTTCGTTCTCAGTCATGCCTATGTTCGCCTTTCCGCCGCGGTCGCCGCGTGTTCGTTGCGCCGCCGCGAGAAAATCACACCACTGGTTCAAGGGGATCGGCATAATGTGCCAAGCCATAGTTACGGACTTGCGCCTCCTGGCCATTGGTCACGTGCCACTCAAACTCATCCCTGAAATGACGGATAGCACTCGCTACCGGCCATGCCGCCGCGTCACCCAGCGGGCAAATCGTATTCCCTTCAATTTTTTTTGCGACATCGACCAGCAAGTCGATATCACTGAACGCACCATGCCCAAATTCGATTTTATGCAGTACCTTCTCCATCCAACCCGTACCTTCGCGGCAGGGCGAGCACTGCCCGCAACTTTCATGGTGGTAAAACCGTGTGAAATTCCAAGTGTTGCGTACGATGCATTGATCTTCGTCAAAGGCGATGAAACCTCCCGACCCCAGCATGGTGCCACTTTGGAAGCCGCCATCGGCCAACGATTCGTAGGTCATCAGGCGAGGTTCACCTTTCAACGTCTTCACAATCAGGTTGGCTGGCAGGATGGGTACCGAAGAACCGCCAGCGACCACGGCCTTCAAGCGTTTGCCATTGGCTATCCCACCACAGTACTCGTCGGAATAGATGAACTCTTCCACCGGCAGCCCCAATTCGATTTCATAAACCCCCGGTCTATTAAGGTTGCCGCTTGCGGAAATCAATTTGGTTCCCGTACTGCGTTCAATTCCGATCTTGGCGTATTCCTCCCCACCGTCATTGATGATGGGCACGGTGGCTGCGATGGATTCCACATTGTTAACCACCGTTGGGCAATTGTAAAGGCCCGAAACGGCCGGAAATGGCGGCTTGATCCGGGGATTGCCACGCTTGCCCTCCAACGATTCCAACAAGGCGGTTTCTTCCCCGCAGATATAGGCACCGCCACCGGGTTGGACATACAGTTCCAGGTCGTATCCAGTACCCAAGATGTTTTTGCCCAGGAATCCTGCATTTTTTGCCTCAGCAATCGCTTTCTCCAGGATGCGTATCTGGGGCATCATTTCCCCGCGCACATAGATATAAGACGTATTAGCTCCCAGTGCATAACTCGACACAATCATGCCTTCGATCAAGGCATGGGGGATGTGGGTCATCAGGTAACGGTCTTTGAATGTTCCCGGTTCCGATTCATCGGCATTGCACACCAGGTAGCGCGGTACTCCCTCAGGTTTAGCGAGGAAACTCCATTTCATCCCCGTCGGGAAGCCCGCTCCGCCACGTCCACGCAAGCCCGATCTCTTCACCTCCTCCACCACTTCATCCGGCGTGAGTGTCTTCAGCGCCTTCTCCACAGCACGGTATCCCCCTTTTTGGCGATACACCTCAAAGGTATTGATGCCTGGGACATCGATATGCGTCAATAATAACTTACGAGCCATAACCATCTGCTATCAGCTGTCGGCCATCAGCCGTTTGCCGCTGATTTTTCCTTTAGTTCATCAATTAATCGATCTACGCTTTCCTCGGTGAGGTGTTCGTAGAATGTATATTCCGGACCGATTTGCAACACA
>Ga0182792_1001158_pt1 | contig 22326 bp, 20 predicted proteins | sample Passage237B_FD_130497 | JGI IMG/M metagenome (GOLD analysis project Ga0182792, IMG submission 130497) | Cellulose adapted compost microbial communities from Newby Island Compost Facility, Milpitas, CA, USA - Passage2 37B (version 2) (version 2) ...
CCGGGGCGTACCTCGCTTACGACACCGCTGTAATCCACACGTGCCAATGTAGCATCGATGTCGGCCTGATCCTTGAAGACCCCATCATACAGGTAAACCAGGAAGTTGGAGTTCATGGGCTTGCCGGTGGTTTTCTGCCACTCGGGGGCGCCTGGCGCTTCGTCCCAGAAGACGATTTTATTATAGGCATAACCACCGTTGACGCTCACGTTGTATTTGAAGTCTCCGGCATTGCCATTGTAACCCACCAGGAAGTCGAAACCCTGATTTTGGACCTTGCCTATGTTTTCAGCCGGCAGGCTCATACCGGTAGTCTGCGGTACGGAGGCATTTCTGGGATAGAGAATCTTGCTTCGACGATTGTAAAAGTAGTCGAATTCGAAGTTGATTTTTCCATTAAAGAGACTACCCTCCAGACCGATGTTGGAGTTGTTGGCTACCTCCCAGGTTACACCGAGGTTCGGTACCCGGGTTTCATACAGCGTTTTGGTTTCGATATTATTGATGATATAACTTCTGAAACCATAGGTCGACATGTACTGGTATTCCTGTAGGGCGTCATTGTAATAGATCTGGTCATTACCCATCTGCCCCCAGGACCCGCGGAGTTTCAGGTAGTCGACGGCTTTTACACTATTTTTCCAGAAGTCTTCTTCCGAAATGACCCAACCTGCCATGATTCCGGGGAAGAAACCGTAGCGGGTGTCCTCGGGGAACATATAGGAGCCGTCATACCGCCAAAGGAACTCGGCGAGGTACTTTTCCTTGAAGTTGTAGGCGACCCGGCCAAAGTAATTCAGACGGGCTCTTTCCCAGGCACTTCCACCATTGTTCTTTTCTGCGTCACCACCGGCGAAGATCTGGTCAACCGCTTCAGAGATAAAGAAACGGCGATAGGCGTTGAACCCTGCCCATTTTACGGTTTCCTTGTTGCTACCGGCCAGAAGGGTAATCTGGTGCCCCCCAAAATTTCCTTCCCAGGTTCCTACCAGACCCAGCATTACGTTGAGCTGATCTTCATTACCCTGGGTAAGGTTAGGTTCGGACGGGCCTCTCTTTCCGGCCACCAGCTTAGGTGTGCCGTCTGCTTCATATTCTCCCTGGAAGGTGTAGAGATACCAGGGCGTTTCCCAGCGTTTGGTTTGACGCACCATCTTGTCGACAGCGGCTGTACCGGTGAATTTGAGTCCCTTTACACCGGGGACCATCGCTTCGATGTTACCGTTGCTCTGGAAATAATAGCGTGTATCCCGGTCGTAGCCCGTCTGGTTGGTAGTGATCACTACAGGGTTCTCACCATATTCGATATCAGGTCCTGGCAGACCGTTGGGCCAGTAGGCAGGCTGGGTTGGGATACCCCGCATCGACATCCGGAAGATGGCAGCGGCCGATTTGGTTGGAAACTGGCGGTTTTCCTGCCGTCCCAGGACGCCTATCGAGGTTTTGATGTATTTATTGATATTACCGTCGAGGTTGAGACGGATATCGTACTGCTTGTACGCCGTCGCGGAATTTTTGTAGTAAGCGTCCTGATTCTGATAGCCCAAGGAGGCCAGATAACGCATGTTTTCGGTTCCCCCGTTCAGCTGTACGTTATGCCGGACCTGAGGAGACCAGTTTTTCAGGGTTGCCTCGTACCAGTCGGTATCTGGATGCAGCCAGGGATCCGAGCCGTCACGGTATTTCTGGATATCGTCCGGACTATAGGGAGCGCGTCGGACCGTTCCGTCGGGGCGGGTATATACGCCGGTACTTTTATAGGCTGCGTGGGCGGCCTGCCACTCCGAAACCGGCAGCTCGTAGATGTTTAGTTCGTTAACCATTTCGGCAAACTGAGCCGCATTGGCGAGCTTAGGGATGATCGTTGGCTGGCTCCAGCCCTGGTTGAAGGTATAGGACAGCTCCGGTTTGCCCGACTTACCCCGCTTGGTGGTAATGAGAATTACCCCGTTTGCTGCCCGGGCACCGTAAATAGCGGCGGAGGCATCTTTCAATACGGAAATATTCTCAATATCGGCCGGATTCAGTCGATCCAGACCACCAGCCCGGGCCGGGATGCCGTCAATTACGATCAGGGCGTCGTTGTTACCCAGGGTATTGGATCCCCGAATCCTTATACCCGAACCGTCATAACCAGGCTCACCGCTACGGTTCGTCGCGATTACCCCGGGCATACGGCCTGCGATGGAGTTTGAGAGGTTCACGGTAGGTGATTTAATCAGCTCCTCACCTTTCACCGTCGCAACGGATCCTGAAACCGTGACTTTCTTTTGCACCCCGTATCCCACAACGACCACCTCGGACAGTGACTTAACATCGGTAACCATTGAAACGTCAATTACATTCCGGTTACCAACTTCCACTTCCTGAGAAATGAAACCGATGTAGGAAAAAGCGAGAACGGCATTGGAGCCCACGTTGATGGTGTATTTACCATCGAGATCAGTGGTCGTACCCACTGTGGTACCTTTCACAATGACACTAACTCCTGGTAGGGGGGAGTTTGCTTCGTCGGTAACGGTACCTGTTACGTTCCTTGTCTGCGCAAAAACAGACACAGCCAGGAACAACCCGACAAAGCACGACAAAGTAGATTTGAACGTACTCATATTGGTATGTTTAGGATGAGAAAAAAGAAAACTCTAAGTTGCTGTAAAGCCCTGGGTAGGTATCAGGTTAGCGAGAGTGCAAAGGTTTTTATCATAGAATTGTTTAGGTTTTAATAGGATGAATGCAATTGCAAATTTGTAACTTTTTTTGATATAATTTCGCTTTAAAGCGTCATATTTTTCAAAATTTTAAAATGTATTACTGGCAGATTTGGCCTATTCTCAGAATGCCGGTATAGGGCGGATGAAATAGCCCCTTGCTTTCAGTAAGGTCAGCAGGCCGAACTCACCGCCCAGGTGCCCTGCTCCCACGGCTATAAACGTGGAGCCTTGCCGTATTTTTTCTTCGATACGAGGGATCCAGCGTATGTTACGGTTTTTGAGCATCATTTGTTGCGTATCCACACTACCGAGTTTGCTGTCCTGCGTGAAACGGTAGATTTCATCGATATCCTCACTCTTGTACAGGTCAATTAGTTTTTCCCCTTCCAAACGCACCTGATCCAGGTTCCGGATTGTTTCGAGGAACACGGGGATCTGGGTACTGTCGGGTATGGAATCGATGACCGCCATTTGTTCCTGCACCGTCTCCAGTCCGCCGATTTTTACGCCGGCATTCCGGGCTTCTACGGTCAGCAGCCTTTCGACCGATTCGGTCGTCCTGCATTTGAACAAACTCACGGAGATGAGGGCATTGAGCGTCACCGGTTTGAAGTATTCAACAATCCCGGGCTGCATCCCCAGATTATTCGTGATAAAATCTTTCACCAGGGGATAGTCCTCCGCCGGAATCAGGTCAGACAGCTTTTTCCCGTCTTTCCGGAACATCATGGAAGTCATGTGGGTAAAGAGTTCCGGGTCGGCGGGGTCTACTTCCAGCAGCATTTCCCGGGCATTCTGCAGGGTGGTAATCAGGGAATCGCCCGGCGTGAAATCTTCCGGACAGATCAGGTGAATGGTACCAAAAAGATAGGAGGGATGCTTCAGATCAGGGCCCGAGATTTCCCAAAGGAGGGAGTTCTGCTGGGCCGAGCAGTGGGCAAATGAGGTGAAGAGCAGAATGATCCCCGGAACCAGCCGGTAGATGGTGTTTTTCATTGAGTGGATACGCTATGACTCGTTGCTACCATTTGCCAAACGGTTTTTTCAATAGCATCCTGGTCATAGCCACACAACGTATACAATTCTTCCGGCTCCCCGTGCTCAATAACCTTGTCGGGAATACCCAATCTTTTTACATCGGCCTTATAGCCGTGATCTGAGGCGAATTCCAGGATTGCACTTCCTACTCCTCCCTGAAGACAGCCGTCTTCAATGGTTACGATCTTGGCGAAGTTTTGGAAAACCTCGTGTAACATATCTTCGTCCAGCGGCTTGGCAAAACGCAGGTCATAATGCGCAACGCTGATTCCCTTTTCTTCCAGATTTTCACAGGCAGCAGCCACCGTGTTACCGATGTGGCCCAGGGAAAGAATGGCGGCAGCATCTCCGTCTCTCAGCTTGCGTCCCTTTCCTACGGGGATTTTTTCGAAGGGCGTTTTCCAGTCTGGCATTACGCCCTGTCCGCGTGGATAACGGATGGTAAAGGCTGCGCTGCCCTGCTGGGTTTCCTCATCCTGAGCGGTATACATGAGGTTACGAAGTTCCTGCTCGTTCATGGGCGCAGCCACGATCATGTTGGGAATACAGCGCATGAACGCAATATCGTAGGCACCGTGATGGGTGGCACCATCTGCTCCCACCAGGCCTGCCCGATCGAGACAGAAAATGACGGGAAGACCCTGTATGCACACGTCATGAATGACCTGGTCATAGGCCCTCTGCATAAAGGTCGAATAGATATTGCAGTAAACCACCGCTCCGCGGGTGGCCATACCCGCCGAGAAGGTAACTGCATGCTGTTCGGCGATGCCCACATCAAAAGCCCGCTCGGGGATCTCCTTCATCATGATGTTCATGGAGGAGCCCGAAGGCATGGCAGGGGTTACGCCAATGATTTTTTCGTTTTTCTTCGCCAGCTCCACCAAGGTATGGCCGAAAACGTCCTGGTACTTGGGCGGCTGGGGCGATGTATAGACTTTTTTCTGGATTTCTCCCGTAACCTTGTCGAACAAACCCGGCGCGTGCCATTTGGTCTGGTCTTTTTCCGCTGGTCCGTAGCCTTTTCCCTTTACGGTCAGACAGTGCAGCAGTTTCGGGCCGGGAATATGTTTCAGGTCATCGAGTACGTGAACCAGGTGGTCGATGTCATGCCCGTCGATAGGTCCGAAATAGCGCAGACCCAGGGATTCGAACAGGTTACTTTGGTTGAGCAGGGTGGTTTTCAGCGCATTCTGCACTTTCGATACGATTTCCTGTGCGCTGATCCCGAAGTTGCTCAGTTTACCCAGCAGATGCCAGGCCTCATCCCGGAGCTTGTTATAGGTCTGGGAAGTGGTAATGTCGGTCAGATAGGCTTTGAGCGCCCCAACGTTGGGGTCGATGCTCATGCAGTTATCATTCAGGATGATCAGCAGGTTCGAATCGGAAGTGCCTGCATGGTTCATACCCTCGAAGGCCAGACCGGCCGTCATTGCCCCGTCGCCGATAACCGCAATATGTTGTCTTTGCTTGTTGTTTTCCAGCAGTCCCGACGCCACGGCCATCCCAAGTGCCGCCGAAATGGAAGTGGAGGAATGCCCTACGCCGAATGCGTCATATTCGCTTTCTTTCCGGTTGGGGAAACCGGCCAGTCCGCCTAACGTACGGTTGGTATGGAAAAGGTCGCGGCGGCCTGTGAGTATCTTATGGCCGTAGGCCTGATGCCCTACATCCCAGATCAGCTGATCGTCGGGGGTATTGAAAACATAGTGAAGGGCAACCGTAAGTTCTACAACACCCAGGCTCGCACCGAAATGTCCGCCATAAACCGAGACTACATCGATAATATACTGCCTCAGTTCATTACAAACCTGGGGAAGCTCCGAAGTATTCAGTTTGCGTAAGTCTTCAGGAGAATTAATTTTAGATAACAAGTTTCCTGGTGAAATTAGCATTTTCCGAAGGCCTCAGGCCTGTGTGAATGTTGGTGTGGTTGCAAAGTTATTTAAAATAATAAACTAATAAATACCTGTCGGTTGTGTTTGTTGATTAGCTGAGGTTGATAGGTATCCGAAAACGGTGTTCCGGGCAGGCTACTTTCGCTGGCTGGCTCTGAACAGTTTTTGCTTTTCCTCCTTGGTAAGGCTTTCGTAGCCCGACTGGGAAATCTTGTCGAGAATTGAATCTACTTCGTCCTGGTCGGGCATTTCCACGGTACGGGAAGTTGTCGTCGGGCGAGTATAACCGGTAGTGCTGCGCTGAACGGTTTTGGCGCTGTAGGTGACCCGTATATTGGATTTTTTTCGGAACAATCGGTTCCAGGCATCTCCGATGGCATAAACCGGTTTGCCCATATCGTTGCCTGTTTGCAACAATTTGATGAAGATAAATCCCAGCAATGCACCACCCAAATGGGCCAGATTGCCGCCTGCATTGGGGCCTACCGACTGTGCCAGTGACAGGATGATGTAAAACAGTGCTATGTATTTGATACGTACCGGTCCGAGGAGAAGCAGGTGAAAGGTGTAATTAGGTAATAGGGTAGCCGCTCCGACGGTAACGGCAAACACCGAAGCTGAGGCTCCCAGCATGCGGGAGATGCCTACCACTCCCTGGAAATAGGGGGAAATGTTGTAAATCAGTACATAGGCGAATGCGCCTGCCAGACCACCCAGAATATAGAGGGCTACCAGTCTTTTTGTACCCAGATATTCGTCAATCAGCCTTCCGAACCAGTAGAGGAAGAGCATATTGAACAGAATATGCAGGATTTCTTCGTGGGCGAAGAAGTAGGTAAATACCGTCCAGGGCTTACGCGCCAGCTCCGGCAGGGCTGAGGGAACCCTCAGGAAATCTACCACGGTCTGATAGATGCCCTGCTGGTCGGTCAGTGTAAATATTACCCTTAAAATCAATAACAGAATGAATACGCCGACATTCAGCAATATCAGTTTTACAAGCGCGTTGTCGGGCTTGTTGATTTCACTTTTCAGATTGTCGAGTAAACCTGCCATGGTTTTTAGTAGAATTTTTGTCGGCTGGACCCCCAATATTTCAACAACAGATACGCAAACAGCATTCCACCCAGGTGGGCGAAGTGGGCTACGTTGTCGTTAGGCGAATTCTGAATACCTGCATATAAAGAATAAAGTCCGTAAAAAGCAACAAAATATTTAGCTTTTATCGGGAACGGAATGAAGAGCATAAACAATTCGGTATTCGGGAATAACATCCCGAAAGCCATGAGTATCCCAAAGATCGCACCGGACGCACCAACCATGGGAATGTTGACATCCCGTTCATACAGGGCACGGGCCAGTTCCTTGCTCTGAGCGATCAGTTGGGGACTGTCTGGATGAGCCTCGAAACTGTTGATGAAACCCTGGGCGGCACCGAGGTAATAGTCGGCGTGGGAGGATATAAGTTGGATCAGCCCCTGGGGGTTGGGGTCGAGCAGATAGGCGTTCAGAGTCTGGCGAAACCCGTTGAGTTCGAAATAGTTAATACCTGAAAAAAGTAAGCCCGCTCCGATTCCCGTTACAAAATAAAAGGTGAGAAACCGTTTGGGGCCCCACATCCGTTCGAGCAGAGGTCCGAAAATGATCAAACCGAACATGTTGCTGAACAGGTGGCCGAAGCTGCCGTGCAGGAACATGTAACTGACATACTGAAAAGGCTGATAGTCGGCTGAAAGGAACGACCGCAGGGCGAACCGGGGAGTCAGATCAAGGCTCTGATCCAGGAAAAAGATCGCAATATTGGCAATAAGAATGTTCCGAACGACGGGAGTAATTTGAAACATGTGTCGGTATTTGGTAGAGTTCTGAGTCGCACTGCCCCAGGGGCAGTTTTAAGTTTTAATGGATTTTATTTTCTATTGGTTCCTGTAATTGGATTTAAATATCCCTGCCAGTTTCTCGAGCGTAAGCCGGATGATGATCGGATCGCCTCCAGGAGTCCGGTTGGGATCGGAGGTGTCAAACAGGCGGTTCAGCATTTCCTTGATTTCCTGGGAGCTCATTTTAACGTTGTATTTGGGTGCGAAGCGCTTGGCCAGGGATCGGATGAGGCCATCGGGGCGGCTTAATTTCAGCTCCGTATAGTTCTGACGGATCTGGTCCAGCAGTTCTTCAAACATGTCCTGCTCATTTTCATCGGGAAGGTCAGAAGGTACCCCGCGGATGATAATGGAGTTGCTCCCGATGTCGTCTATTTCAAAGCCCAGGCTTCGGATCGACGCCCGCGTATCCTGAACCAGCTGCATGTCGGAGGCTGAAAGGTGTACCGTTTTGGGGAACAGCAGTTGCTGGCTTCCGCCGGTTCTGCGGGTCAGCATGTTCCGGTACTGTTCATATAGAATGCGTTCCCAGGCTGCACGCTGATCGATCATCAACGTTTCTTCAGGAGTCTGAGAGATGATGTAGCGGTTAAAAAGCTGGAAATAGGAGGCTTCGGTAGCTGGCTGGATAATTCGCTCCGATGCCAGCTGATTGGCCCGGCTGGCAACGGTAAAGGACTGCTGCGTTTCTTTGGGGATGTCGGCGAATCCAGGGGTTGGCTCTTCCTTCACATCGAGTCCTTCGAACAGCTTTACCCAGTCCTGTACACTGTGACTACCCGAAAAGCGGTCGCGGCTTTTCTCGTCCCCCCATGAGGAGGTACTGACAGGCCGCGGAGTACTCTGGGGGCGCAGGAAGTTTACATCACTGTCGAAGTCGATGGAACTGCCCAGATTGTAAACCCCGATGGCCTTACGGACAGCGGCCATGATGATCGCGTAAACCGATTTTTCGTCGTCGAACTTGATCTCCGATTTGGTGGGGTGGATGTTGATATCGATATGGGCCGGGTCGATTTCGATGAAAAGGGTGTAAAAGGGATGGCTGCCTTCGGGCAGGGTGCCGTCAAAAGCCGATACGATGGCATGGTGCAGGTAGCTGCTCTTGATGTAACGGTTGTTGACGAAGAAAAACTGTTCTCCGCGTGTTTTTTTGGCGAATTCAGGTTTGCCAACATAACCCCGGATGCTTAGCAGGGACGTGTCCTCCTGGCAGAACGCCAGTTGCTCGCGGTAACTTTTACCGAAGATATCCGTTATCCGCCGTACGAGTTTACCGCTGGGCAGATTGAAGATTTCGGTCTGGTTGTGATGGAGGGTAAAGGCCACCTCAGGGTTGGCCAGGGCCACGCGCTGGAATTCGTCGATGATATGCTTCATCTCCACCGGATTCGACTTGAGGAAGTTTCTTCGGGCGGGGACATTATAGAAAAGGTTCTTTACCTGGATACTCGTACCGGTTGTCCAGGAGATCGATTCCTGGGTTTTGAGTGCGGAGCCTTCCATTCGGATGAGCGTGCCTACCTCGTCGGTCTTCCGTGCGGTTTTCATTTCCACCTGCGCCACCGCAGCGATGGAAGCCAGTGCTTCCCCCCGAAAACCCATCGTACGGATGCGGAACAGGTCGTCGCTGTTCCGGATTTTCGAAGTGGCATGCCGTTCAAAACACATGCGCGCGTCGGTAGGGGACATGCCTATTCCGTCATCTACTACCTGAATCATGGTTTTACCTGCATCCTGGATAATTACCTGAATGGAAGAGGCTTCCGCGTCAATGGCGTTTTCCAGGAGTTCTTTTACAACCGAAGCAGGCCGCTGCACGACTTCTCCGGCCGCGATCTGATTGGCAATAGCATCAGGCAACAATTGGACAATATCAAGAGTATTCATGGAATATTCAGACGTGGATTTTGATTAGGCTATCGACAAAGTAACGATAATATTTTGGGTTGCCATAGCAGTTCAACCGCTAAACTTTTCCTGCGAAATATATGCCAGATGGTTTCGGGAACAGACGGGGGCTTGCCGCGAAATGAACAAGATTCTAAGATTTTTTTTGAAAATATAAATTTTCAATTTAACTTAACAGATATTAGCCCGCTTAAAAATTCGAGGAAATGGAGAGCCGACGGGCGTGATGAGCAGTTACCCGTCCTTAATTTCATAATGTTTTAACCCCATATAACTACAATAATGAAGGGTGTAGTCTTAAAAAGAATCAATCTTACAATGGCTATCAAGTGGATCGTGTTCATGCCGATTATCCTTCCGCTCTGCATCGTTTTTGGAGCGTTAAAGGGTATTACCAGCATGATCGACAAGATGGCCCAGCAAATGATGATTGATATCGAATCCTGATTTCTCCGGCGCAGACCGGTGACGCGGTTTTCAGAAGGCTGTACTGCTCTTCGAAGATAGAAAGGAGCAGGTTTCAGTCCTTGCGCTTCAGTATCCCCTTCATTCGGGAAAGTGTCCTCTTCTCAAACTCCCAGAAGAAATTGAATTTTCCGAACAACCATCCCCAGACAAGCAGCACGACTTGGTAGATGGGCAGGATGACAAAAATGCTCAGGCAGATCCGGGCCAAGGCGGGGGTATGATCCCCTATATCCATCCATTGAAATAGGATTTTTTTCATATACACCACCGAAAGTCCTGTACAGGCGAATACGACGAGTATAATCAGTACGTCCCATCCGCTGTTAACATTCCAGCGATTCTTGAGTTTTTCCCACATATAGCTTCGGTGTAAAGTCTGCCAAAGATAAGGTTAAGAGGCGGGAGAAAAAAATTCTGTTAATTTTGACGCCGTTCTACTAAATACCATATCGCGCATGACAAAGCTTTGGCAAAAGGAAGGAATTTCCGTTTCGGATAAAATCGAAAAATTCACTGTGGGCAGGGATCGTGAAATGGATCTTTATCTGGCCCCTTATGACATTCAGGGAAATCTTGCGCATGCGAAGATGCTGCATTCGATCGGTCTGCTAACCGACGAAGAGCTTTCACAGCTGCAGGCCGAACTGAAGGGAATCTATGAAATTATCCGGAAGGGTGAATTTGTCATTGAAGACGGGGTGGAGGATGTACATTCTCAGGTAGAGCTGATGCTTACCCGGAAGCTGGGCGATACGGGCAAGAAAATTCACAGCGGCCGTTCCCGCAACGACCAGGTCCTGGTTGATCTGAAGCTTTTTTCGCGCAGCCGGCTGAAAGAAGTGGTAGAACTTACCGGGAAGCTTTTTGATATTCTGATACAAAGGGCCGATCAGCATAAAGATGATCTGCTCCCCGGCTATACCCATTTGCAGATTGCGATGCCTTCCTCCTTCGGTTTATGGTTCAGTGCCTATGCCGAAGGGTTACTCGATGACCTCGTACAGCTTCATGCAGCCTACCGCCTTGCCAACCGCAACCCGCTGGGTTCGGGCGCCGGATATGGTTCGTCCTTCCCGCTCGACCGGCAGATGACTACTGATCTTTTGGGTTTTGAGGACTTGCATGTGAATGTGGTGTATGCGCAAATGAGCCGCGGGCGAACCGAGCAGGCTGTCCTCAATGCGATCTCTTCCCTGGCAGCCACCCTCTCCCGCCTGGCTATGGATGTTTGTCTTTACAACAGCCAGAACTTCGGCTTCCTGTTGCTGCCCGATGAGATGACCACCGGCAGCAGTATCATGCCGCATAAGAAAAATCCGGATGTGGCCGAGCTTCTTCGGGCAAAGTGCAACCGGCTGAAAGCCATGCCTTCCGAAATCACTCTGGTCCTCAGCAACCTGCCTTCCGGCTACCACCGGGACATGCAGCTTTTGAAGGAGATACTGATGCCCGCCTTTGACGAGATCATCGAATGTCTCGACATTACTGCCTATATGCTCACAAACCTGAAAGTAAAGACCGATCTACTGGCAGATGCCAGGTACGATCTTCTTTTCAGTGTAGAACGGGTCAACGAACTCGTGATGCAGGGGGTACCTTTCCGGGATGCCTATCGGCAGGTAGGGGCGGAAATCGCCGATGGTTCCTATCAGGCCTCCCGGGGCCTGAAGCATTCCCATATAGGTAGCATAGGCAATCTGCAGCTCGATCGACTGAAAACGCGTATGAATGACGAGCTCTCCCGCTTTGGCTTTGAGAAGGTTGAATCCGCAATAGCTAAACTTCTGGGGTAGGGGCCAGGTTCGGAGTTTAAAACCGCAGGGGTGGCTCTCCCGCCCCTGCGGTACTATATACCCGGGGCGCTTACAATCCAGTGGTTATTCATACACATTCGGATATATACGGATGTAAACGGATTGATCAGCGCTGCGTCCCGGATCGTGAGCGAAGGCCTAAGTTTTCATACGATCATGGCGTAAGGCAGGCCTGACCAGCCGCTGGACCAGAATCCTCCGTGAACAAACCGGTGTCATGCTTCAGCGGGATGACTATTCCACCCGGTACCGTCTTCCGGCACCTTAACCCCTATTCATAACCACCCTACGATCAGAAAATACAGGTTCAGAAAGCCACTTGCCAGGGCGTTCATCCGCATCGTGTGTTCGTAACTGGCTTCCGATTCATCGCGCCGAACCCTGTTCCACCAATACAGGAAGTATACGAGTACAGGCGTCATGAAAGCACCATACAGAAACCAGTTTTCTATTCTTCCGGTGGAGCTATACCAATACCCGAATCCCGCAAAGGACAACCCGAAAAAGATCCCTGCGTGGAGGAAGGTGCCTTTGATACCTACCAGCCGGCTATAGGTCATATCCCCATTCCGGCGGTCTTCCTCATGCTGATATACCTGGGTTAACGGATAGACGGCAATCAGGTTGATCGTGCTCAATACCGCAGGAATCCAGATACCGTTATTTTCCCAACCAGCACCCCCCGTAATGACCTCATAACTTGCCAGGAAAGTATAGCAGCCCTGGAAGACGGCGACTGTCAGCAGGCTGAGAACCGGGAATTTTTTCAAACGAATTGAGGGGTGACTGTAAGCTTTCGACACCAGCCCATAGAGTACCAGATAAAGGGTGAAGAACAGGCCCAGATTCAGCAGCCATGACAGAAGAATTGCCATGAGGTCCATGGACAGGGCAGTAAACCACAAAGCCCGGGTTACGGGTGGTGGCTTGCGGATTAGTCCAATACTACCCTCGTCCCTGTCGAAATAGCTGTTGTAGGCATTGCTGGCCGGGAACAGCAGCAGATGCATCAGCAGAAAAGCCGCGACCGCTTTACCGCGCATCACGTTTTCCGACTCGCTCAGGGCAAACAAAAAGACCGGAGCCAGAAAAATCGAAAAGGGTAGGCGCAGGTGGATCAGCGTAGAGCGGAGTACACCCGTATTCATCTCAGCCGGTTAGTCACAGCATTATTTTTTTTGTTTGAAAAGCCAGGGCAGCAAGTCGGGGTCGGCAAAAGCATTATCCCAGCTGTTGTGGTTAACGCCTGGGTATTCGGTATACTTCACATTCCCCCTGGCGGCTTCGATAGCTTTGACCATAGATCTGGAGTAATCCACATGAACCACACTATCGTCTGCTCCATGGAAGACCCAGACAGGTACCTTTTTAGCAAAATTAGACACCAGGCTCGTGTCTCCGCCACCGCAGATAGGCACTGCCGCGGCAAAAAGTTTGGGGTGACGGGTGATAGCCTCGAAGGTACCCATACCGCCCATCGAAAGCCCCATGATATAGAGCCGTTTTTTATCAATTTTGAATTGCTTCTGCAGGTCACCTACCAGCTCGATCACTGCGGTGAGATCGGGCGTTTGGGTACTGGCGTTATAGTCGTAGACGAAACGGTTTTTAGGCTGGTTGCGGTCGATCTTTACCGAAGACCAGTAACTGTCTTTACGGCACTGGGGGAACACCACGATGGCAGGAAATTCCGACTGCTTCGAGACAAACAGATTGGCCCCGTGTGTCAGCTGGGCTTCGTTGTTATCCCCACGTTCGCCCGCACCGTGCAGGAAAACAACAAGGGGGTATTTGGTTTTCGGATTGTAGTTGTCGGGCAGGAGAATGCGGTAAGGCAGTTGCAGGCCGTTGGATGCAGCGAAGGTTTTCTTCTCATACTTTTCCTTCCCCTGCGCGAATGTCAGGGCGGGACTCAATACGGTCAGAAATAACCAGAACAATAGTAGCCTGACGGAAGGGGTGCGTTTTTCCATGTGAATATCCGTTTTCGGTTGGGTCAGAATCTTTATATTGGCTGTTTAAACATTTATTTATGCCCAAATATAAGGATTGCCACGCATTTATTACCGGATTGGGCATTGCCGTTCCTCCGTACCGCATCGCTCAGGAAGTAATCGGTCGATTCATGAAAAGGCATATGATGTCGCAAAAGCCCATTGCCCGTCAGATTGACAGGTTGACCCGACAGTCGTTGATCGACTACCGGTATACGGTGGTGAAAGATTATGCGCTGGAACCGGAATACTTTACCTTTTACCCTCCCAAAGAAGACCTCGAGCCATTTCCTACGGTGAGCCGGCGTATGCAGCTCTACCGGGAAGCCGCACCTGAACTCGGGGCACAGGCGGCGGTGGAGTGTCTGGCAGAGGCGGAGGTTGCTCCGTCGGATGTTACCCACCTGATTTGCGTCAGCTGTACAGGCATGTACGCCCCGGGCCTGGATATTGACCTGGTCGAACGACTGGGACTGAGCCATTCCGTAGCCCGGACCAGTATCCTGTTCATGGGGTGCTATGCCGCTTTCAACGCTCTTAAGGCAGCCTCGGCCATCGTGGCGGAAAATCCGGGGGCGCGTGTACTGATCGTGTGCGTGGAACTCTGTTCCCTGCATTTTCAGAAACACGAGGGGGAGAACAGCCGCCTGCTGTCCAATATGCTGTTTGGGGATGGTGCTTCGGCGGCAATGGTGGAAAACCGTCGGCCCAAACAGCGAAAGGCCATAGGACTGGTGCATTTTCTCTGCGACCTGTTCCCAGAAGGTAAAGACGACATGACCTGGGAAATTGCCGATTGGGGTTTTGTGATGAAGCTGTCCAGTTCGGTACCCGAGGTACTTCGCGACGGACTGCCCCGGATGATCGGGAAGTTGCGGCGGGAAAGCGGCTGTACCGGTGAGGAGTTCCGACATTTCGCCATACATCCGGGGGGACCGCGAATTCTGGAAACCGTTGAACAGGTCATGGGACTGAACCGCGAAGACAACCGCTGGGCCTATGAGATATTAAGGGACTATGGCAACATGTCTTCCGCCACTCTTTTCTTTGTATTACACCGGCTCATAGGCCACGAAAACAGTTCAGATGGGGACTTGATCTATGCCGCCGCCTTCGGTCCCGGGCTAACCTGTGAATCGGCTCTCCTGAGGGTATCCGTTTAAACGGGATTCGAACCGCTGTTCTGCTAACTGCCTTTCTAAGTGGAATATTTGGGGATCAGATTGACTCGAAAAGCTCAGGTGAAGGGTTTTCGCTTATCTTTGCAGACTAATCATGAAACACACGACTTATGCTATCCAATGAGTTTCTATTTTTTGCCGGGTTTATCGCAGTCATTTTGCTGATGCTTTTGCTGGACCTGGGTATCTTCAGCAAAAATGATCATGAAGTAAAATTTAAGGAAGCTGCAGCCTGGACCGGTGTATGGGTAGCATTGTCAATGGCGTTTTATTTCATCATCCGCACGCACGGAGACCTTATCCACGGCGTGGATAGTATCGAAGACCTTTACCGGTTAGGTCAGAAATACGCCCCCCACCTCAACCTCGTCACCGGTAGTTTTGAGGAAGGGATGGAGATCTACCGGGCCAACATGGCTACGGAGTACATTACCGGCTATCTGCTTGAATACGCACTCTCGATCGACAATATTTTCGTCATCATTCTCATTTTTACCTCCTTCAATGTCGCGCCCAAATACTATAAGAAGGTGCTTTTCTGGGGGGTACTGGGCGCGATCATCATGCGTTTCGGTTTCATTTTCCTGGGCTCGGCCCTGATCCAGAAATTTACCTGGATCATGTATGTGTTCGGCCTGCTCCTGGTATATCAGGGTGGAAAAATTTTCTTTGAGAAGGATGAGGAAGAGCAGATTGATCCCGCCAAACACCCGGTTGTCCGGTTTGCTTCGCGGTATCTGCCCGTATTCCCGCGTTATGTACAGGAGCATTTCTTCGTTCGTACACGGGAAGGGAAATTCTTCTTTACTCCCCTGTTTGTGGTGGTTCTGATTATCGAATTCACCGACCTGATCTTTGCGGTGGATTCGGTGCCCGCCGTTTTTGCAGTTACAAAAGACCCCTACGTCGTGTTCTTCTCGAACATTTTCGCGATCATGGGATTAAGGTCGATGTTCTTCTTCCTGAGCAACATCGTCGGCTTATTCCGGTACCTGAAATACGGACTGGCCGTGCTGCTGGTTTTCATTGGCTGCAAGATGCTGGCTCACGATTACCTCAAGGAAATCGGCTTTGAGACCGTATACTCCCTCTACGTAATATTGGGCATCCTGTTGATCAGTATCCTGGCATCGGTGGTAATTCCGGAAAAGAAAGAGGCGGAAAAAGCCTGATCAGGCCCAGACCTTGGTGCCCTCGGTACAGTTGCGGCACATTTCGATTTCGCTGCGGTCCCGGATCAGCTGCTCGCGGAACTGCGTATAAACCGGTCCCTGCCAGAGTGTCTTGAAGGACTCCTGCTTGACATCGCCCATCTGGTATTCGGCGTCCTTGTCGAAACAGCAGGGGACAACCACACCGTCCCAGGTAATTACGCACGAATGCCACATCTTCCAGCAATGGTCCAGCAGGGCATTTTTGATCTTGTATTTACCGCTTTCGTCCTGGTAGTAACGGGCATATTTGTCGAGGGTGGGAATGAGATCAGAGCCCTCTTCGTAGTCATAAATCTGGGCTGTCTTATAGGCTACCTCATCCACGCCGATTTCTTCGGCCAGTCTTTTTACGTCTTCAATCTGGTGCTCATTCGGCCTGACAACCAGGAACTGGAAGATAACATGGGGCGTCTTCGATTTCAGCTCTTTTTTCCATCTGACGATATTTCGGGCACCCTCCAGAACCTTATGCAGTTTTCCGCCCACCCGATACTGCTGGTATACTTCCTGGGTGCTTCCGTCGATGGAAATAATGAGCCGGTCGAGCCCCGATTCTACCGTCCGGCGCGCCTTGTCATCCGAAAGGTAGTGCGCATTGGTGGAGGTAGCCGTATAGAGGCCCTTGTCTGAAGCGTATCGGACAAGCTCAAAGAATTTTGGATGAAGATAGGGCTCGCCCTGGAAGTAGAAGATCAGGTAGAGCAGGGTATCGGCCAGCTCGTCGATCGTCCTTTTGAAAAGGTCAGCGTCCATCATGCCCGTAGGTCGGGTGAAAGAGCGCAGACCGCTGGGGCATTCGGGGCAACGGAGATTGCAGGATGTCGTAGGCTCGAAGGAAAGGGCAATGGGTAAGCCTTTCTGAACGGGCTTGCCGGTATATCGGGAATAGTAGAAACTGGCCAGTACCTTGAGGGCATTCCAGGCTCTTTTGCCGGTTACCTTTGACATGAAATTCAGGCCATCCTTCCAGTTGCGGTTCATGAGACTGTTTTTTCGGGAAATAATTCCTTAAGCGGTAAAGCTAAGAAAAATTCAGGGATAACAGACTTGCCTCCGGGCAGGTACAGGTTGGAATAAACACCGATAGCGTGAACATCCGACGCCGGGGAGAGTGGATTTCCATTCATAAATACATATTTTGATCATTTCCCCAATCGTCATTTTTCCTTCAGCATAGCGAATCCGGGCTGGGAATCGCTGAGAACTAATAACGGAATTTAAAGGCGGCCAGACTCCCTCCGTTCATTCCTTCAGCCAAGTCTCCCTAACCAAACGGAGGGTTGAGCACGAAGGGATTCCATCCAGAATGAAGCAAATTCATTTGCCGGCCTCCAAAACGAAAAATTTTTTCGAACTTATTTTGAGAAACTAAATGGTTGCATATATTTGCAACTGTTTGGTTTCAAATAAAAAAGATTACAACAATGAGAAAACTGAAATTGCAGGTGCAAATGTCGGTCGACGGTTACATTGCCGGTGAAAACGGGGAGCTGAACTGGGCGACAATGGAGTGGTCGGACGACCTGAAAAATTATGTAGATGAAATAACCCGGCCTGTAGACACGATTCTGCTGGGCAGAAATCTGGCGGAAGGGTTTATACCCTACTGGGCAGGAGTGGCTGCCGACGCGAGTAATCCGGAACAGGAAGCCGGGCAGCTCTTTAGTCAAACGCCCAAAATTGTCTTTAGCCACACCCTTGACCTATCGAAATGGGAGAATACGGAAGTCGAAAAAGGTGACTTTGTCGGGCGTATCAACGGGCTAAAAGCGCAGTCGGGTGGGGATCTGATCGCGTACGGAGGAGGAAAATTTGTATCTTCACTGATTCGGGAAAAATTGATCGATGAGCTGCATCTGTTTGTGAATCCCGTGATATTGGGTAAGGGAATGTCGATTTTCCGGGAAGTGGTGGTTCCGCAGAAATTAAATCTGGCTGGATCCCGGAAGTTTGAATGCGGCATATCCGTGCTGGTTTATACCCTGGCCTGAGAACTGGATTTTGCTTGTCATTCCCAACTCTCTTAAGCAACCTTATCCGTCCTGAGGTAATTTTGATCCTAACCTTAACATTTTTCTTTTGTAACATGCCACGATACGGGATTCATCTTCACGGCCTGTTTTAAGGACGTTTAACCAAACATAGGCAGCTTCCTGTCGGTAGGCAATTATTCTTAAACTCAGGTATTAAATCTTTAACCAGCTGATATACTTCGATATGATAACGCTCGTCAATACCGATCTGGATCAGTACACCCTACAGGCGAGGAGGGAATTTAACGCTCCTGTATCGCTTGTCTGGAGGACTTATACGGAAAAGGAATTACTGGACCAATGGTGGGCTCCCAGACCCTGGAAAACCGAAACGATCGCTCTGGATTTCCGGGTGAACGGGAAATGGGCCTATGACATGGTTGGCCCCAACGGGGAGCGCCATAGTGCCATGCAGATCTTCCGGGAAATCGTTTTCGAAAAATACTTTTCGGGTATAGATGCCTTCGTGGATGAAGAGGGAAATATCGACGACACAATGCCCGTGGCAACATGGAAAAATACATTTGAGCCTACGGTCAACGGCACGCTTGTCATCATCGATTCGGTATACCCCGATCGCGAATCACTGGAATTTGCCCTGCGAATGGGTGTCGACAAAGGCGTTTCCAGGGCTCATGATCATCTGGCTGAAGTGCTCCAGTCCCTGATGCGTACGAAGACGTAAAAGATTCATTACCGCGATTACAACCAAATATTTTCTGCCGATGAACAGATCTCCGGGGCTTTGGGTCCTGCTGCTACTACTGAATTGTCCCTTACTGTCCGTCGCTCAAACGGGAAAAGTGGCCATCACCAATATCCAGGTGTTTACGGAACCTTTCATTCCGCCCATCGAAAATGCGACCATTCTGATAAGCCGCGGGAAATTCCGGAAAATAGGCCCGGCCGACCGGGTGAAGATTCCGAAAGGCTATCAGATCGTGAAAGGGGAGGGGAAGTACGCCACGGCCGGCTACTGGAACAGTCATGTCCATTTCATGGAAGCAAAATGGAACAACGCCGCGGAAATCCCGGGGGATAGTCTGGAAGCCATGTTTCGCGACATGTTTACCTCCAGGGGATTTGTGTATGTTTTTGATCTGGCTCAAATTGATTTTCAGAATCTCAATCTTTTGCGTACAAGAGCGATTCATGAAAAACTGAAAAGTCCGACCATTCTGGCTGTGGGAGTGCCCTTTACCTCGAAAAGTCCTTTTTACATAGAGCCCTTGCGCCTGCCCGAACTGAAATCCGCAGAAGAGGTTCGCGGTCACATAAATGATCAGCTTAGGCAGGGTGCCAACGGCATCAAGATCTGGACGGCTTCTCCTACGGGAACCCGTATCGATTACCTGCCGGAGGCACTTATTCGGGAAGCAAGTCGGTTGACGAGAGAAAGAAACATTCCACTGTTTGCGCATCCTTCCAATTTGAGAGGGGTGGAAATAGCGGTGGACAATGGGGTATCGGTGCTCGCCCACGTAGCCGCCGACGATCGGGTCGTCTGGGATTCCGTACTGGTCGAGAAAATGGTTACCCGAGACGTTGCGCTCATTCCAACGCTCAAGCTGCACTTCTGGGATTTAAGGATGGCCGGTATTCCCCCCGCAAATAATCCCTTGACGAACACTGCCGTTGCGCAGCTACGGGCTTTCCATCAAAAGGGTGGACTGGTCCTTTTTGGTACGGACGTCGGGTATATGGACGACTACGATATTGTGGAGGAGCTAACGAGGATGCAAATGGCTGACATGCGTTTTGACCAGATCCTGGCCTCTCTGACCCTTCACCCGGCCAGAAGGTTTGACCATTCAGGGAAAACGGGAAAGATCGGGGCGGGTAAGCGTGCAGATCTGGTCATACTAAATGAAAATCCCGCTTTGGATATAAGAGGATTTTCAAAGGTACATATGACAATCCATAACGGCCGGATCATCTATCACAAGGGCGTGGATGAACAAAATTCACCCTAGTTTAATGCTGGGCGCCGGTTTACTGGAATAATCCTATGCTATCCGGATCGGTGAATGATGAAATGGTGGGAATAAATTAAATAACTCCAATGGTTTCACAGACAACTCTGAGAGAACTGGCTCTCTCCTTACCCGACGTAACGGAGGAGCCTCACTTTGAAAAAACTTCCTTCCGGGTTAGGAAAAAGATCTTTGCGACGATGGACGACAAAAGCACTCGCGCAACGGTAAAGCTTACGGAAATGGACCAGGATCTTTTTTCTTCCATCGACCGGACTGTAATCTGTCCGGTTCCGAACAAATGGGGTAAACAGGGCTGGACCCATGTAGAACTGTCGAAAATTCAGGATGAACTCCTGGCGGAAGTCCTGCTCGCCGCCTATTGTACGGTAGCACCCAGGAAACTGGCCGAGTCGGTCAGGCCCGACCATGGGAATTCTCTCACAGAATGACGTGGCAGTCGGTCGAATGTTTGCTGTACATAATCAGTCCACTACGTTTGTTTGCTGGCCATAGCAACTATTACGCTCAGGCCTTTAACAATTAACATTCTCCGCTAATATCCTCAGGGCAGTATCCCCAAATTTATCCTGAAATTTATTGCGCAAACAAATAGTTGCTTATATATTTGCAATCAAATAGTTTCGGGATGTCTTCCCGGAAGCGGTAACCAGTAAATTCGATCAAGACCCTGAGAATTTCACCATACAAAACGATGGAATGCCGAGTAATAAAAAGCTAAACCCGATGCTCTGGCAGAGCGACTTCCAATGAAGGGAGGAGCAGCCAGTGGGTTGACATATAATCCTATATATCAAAATCAAAAGACATGAACAGTAACCGAAGATTTGAATTTTTGGCCGATAAGGAGAGCCGCACGGTAAATGTAAAACGGGAATTTCAGGCTGGGATTGATCTGGTCTGGGAAGCCTGGACTAATCCGGAAATTCTGGACCAGTGGTGGGCCCCCAGTCCGTACAAAGCCCGGACGAAGCAGTTCGATTTCCGGGAGGGAGGAATGTGGCTATATGCCATGGTAGGACCGGCAAATGACACCCAGTGGTGTAAAGCCGTGTATGAGCGGATTGAGCCGCTCAGAAGCTACGCATACCGGGATGCTTTTTGTGACGAGGATGGGGTATCGCTTGGAGACACGCCATCATCACACTGGACCAATATATTTCAGGAGGAAAACGATACAACCACCGTAAACATCACCATTCGGTATGATAGTCTGGACGATCTGGAATGGATCCTCAAAGCGGGCTTCCGGGAAGGGTTTACCCTGGCTATGCAGAATCTTGATCAATACATTGAGGCGAAGTTCAGGCTCCGGCAGCAGAGCAAGACGACGAATAGGGCCAGAGTCTGTACCTACCTGAATTTCGACGGCAAAACCGAAGAGGCTTTTCTGTTTTACAGGGACGTATTCCGGTCGGAATTTGCAGGCAAGGGAATTGAGCGGTTTGAAGACGTTCCACCCAGCACGGAGAACTGGCCCCCGGTCGCCGATTCGGTCCGGAAAATGGTACTGCATGTGGAATTGCCCATTACGGGGGGGCATATTCTGATGGGCACGGATGCCCCGAAGGAAATGGGATTTGCCCTCAGAACCGGTAATAATATGCATATCTGTATCGAGCCCGAATCGAGGGAGGAGGCCGACCGGTTGTTTAACGAGCTCTCGGCCGGCGGGAGCGTGTCGATGCCGATGGCAGATATGTTTTTCGGGGCTTATTACGGTGAGTTTACAGACAAATACGGAATTAACTGGATGATCAATTTTCAATTAAAGCAGTCATGAAAAGAATAAACATTCTCTACTGGACCTTCACCCTGCTTCTGATTCCCATGTTTGGAATAGGAGCCGTTATTGCCATTGCTGGCAGCCCTGCCCAGGTAGAATTACTGGAGTCACTGGGCTATCCGGAATATCTGCTGCTTTTCATGAGTGTCATGAAGATTCTAGCGCTGGTAGCCATTTTGACGCCCTATTTCCCCAGATTGAAGGAGTGGGCCTATGCGGGTCTTACCTTTGATGTCGTCGTGGCGATCTATTCCCTGCTCACCGTCAGGAATTCCCTTACCAGTATTATCATACCGGTCATAGCACTGGGCCTGGTCATCGGTTCCTACATGCTCCATCATCAAAGACGCAAATGGATGCTGCTCGAGCGGGTAAATGTTTGAGCAGGAGGGCAGGGCATTAGC
>Ga0182792_1001160_pt1 | contig 22315 bp, 19 predicted proteins | sample Passage237B_FD_130497 | JGI IMG/M metagenome (GOLD analysis project Ga0182792, IMG submission 130497) | Cellulose adapted compost microbial communities from Newby Island Compost Facility, Milpitas, CA, USA - Passage2 37B (version 2) (version 2) ...
GCTTCCGCGACTTCCATGCCAGGATCACCGCCATCACGCGCGACACGATCCGGCGCGTCACCGGCCGCGACGGCACCGTGACCTGCCGCTTCACCCACGTCTATCCCGACGGTCCCTGCCTCTACTTCACCTTCGGCGGAATCCTCGACAAGCGCATCGCGCTCGAGCAGTTCATGGAGGTGCTGTCGACCTGCACGGCCGCCACCGTCGAGCATGGCGGCACGACGACCCATCATCACGCCGTCGGCCGCTTCCATCGGCCATTCTACGACAGGCAGCGGCCGGAGCTGTTCGCCCGCGCCCTGCGCGGCGCCAAGCGGGAACTCGACCCGAAGGGCATGATGAATCCCGGCGTGCTGATCGATCCTTGAACAGGGCGGCGCCGACGATCAATCCGCGGTGATATTGGCGGCGCGGATGACGTCCTTCCAGCGGGCGAGCTCGCTGCGGATGAGATCGGTGTAGCCGGTGGCGCCCACTGTACCGGGCCTGACGCCGATATTGGCGAAGGCCTGCTTGACCTGCTCGCTCTGGAGGGCCGCCGCGATCTCCGTCTCCCACCGCTTTGCGACTTCCGGCGGGATGTCGGCGGCGGCCGAGAAGCCGAACCAGTTGGTGGCGACCACGTCCTGAAAGCCGGATTCGCGGAAGGTCGGCACCTCCGGCAGCCTCGACGACCGCTCCCCCTCGCTGACGGCAAGCGGGCGCATGCGCCCAGAGTTGAAGTAGCCGATGGCCGTCGGAAGGCTCTCCATGAGCGCCACGATCTGGCCCCCCATCAGGTCGTTCATGGCCGGCGCCGATCCCCGATAGGGGATGTGGGTGAGCTGAACGCCGGCCGATCGCGCCAGCAACTGCCCGACCAGGTGGTTCATGGTGCCGTTGCCGCCCGAGCCGTAGGTGACCTCCCCAGGCTTGGCGCGTGCCATCTCGATGAGTTGCTGCACGCTCGTGATGCTGGAACCGCCATTCACCGCCAGGACGCTCGGAAAGGTCCCGACGAGGTGGATATGCGTGAAATCGGCCAGTGGATCGTAGGGCACGTTCTTATAGAGGACCGGACCGATGCCGTGCGACGCCGCGCTCGACATCATGACCACGTGCGCATCGCCGCGCGCCTTGGCGACGATGTCGGCGCCCAGCATGCCGCCCGCCCCGGGCTTGTTCTCGACCACGATCGGCTGGCCCAACCGCGTGCCGAACCAGTCGGCCAGGGTCCGTGACAGGATGTCGGCGGCACCGGCGGGCGGAAAGTTGACGATCCAGCGGATCGGCTTGGTCGGCCACGGCGTCTGCGCGATGGAAAGGGCGGGTGCCGCGAAAGCCGCGACCGAGGAGAGAGCCGTGAAGCGCCGGCGAGAGATCATGGACCGCAAATTCCTGGGGAGGCTGGGAAAGGCGGTACGGCTATTGCAACATGCATGCCGGTAGCAAACCTGCGTGTCGGGCAACAGAAGAGAGCGGTGATGGATTTCGACCTCGTGGTACGTGAAGCGCGTCTTCCCGACAGCAAGCCGGATCAGCCGGCGATCGATATCGGCGTGAAGGACGGCCGCATCGCGGCTCTGGCATCCGGCCTTGGCGGGACCACACGGGAGGAGATGAAGGCGAGTGGGCGCCTTGTCTGCTCGGGCTTCGTCGAGACGCACATCCACCTCGACAAGTCCTGCATCCTGGGACGCTGCGAGCACGAGAAGAAGCGCTTTCCCCATCTCGCCATGGAACGCACCTCGGCGGTCAAGCACACCTTCACGATCGAAGACGTCACCGAACGTGCGGCCGGCACCCTCGAGAAATGCATCTCCCACGGCGCCACGCGGATGCGCACGCATGTCGAGGTCGATCCGAAGGTCGGACTGCGCGGCCTGGAAGGCGTGAAGGCCCTGATCGGCCGATACAAGTGGGCGATCGATCTCGAGATCTGCGTCATGCCGCAGGAAGGCTTGACCAACAATCCCGGCACCGACGAGCTCATGGTGGCCGCGCTTCGGAACGGTGCCACCGTCGTCGGGGCAGCCCCCAACTACGACACCGACCGGCCGGCGCAGATCCGCCGGGTTTTCGAAATGGCGCGCGAGTTCGATGTCGACATCGACATGCATCTGGACAGCGGCGCATCGGCCGACGAGCTGGACACGCTGCTGGTGTGTGAGCTGACGGAACGGTACGGCTGGGGCGGCCGCGTCGCGATCGGCCATGTGACCAAGCTCGCTTCCATGCCGCAAGCCGAGATGGACAAGGTCGCCCGCCGCATGGCCGATGCCGGCGTCGCCCTGACCGTCCTGACGGCGACGGATCTCTATCTCGGTGGTCGCCACACTGACCACAACGTGCCGCGCAACGTCGTGGACGCCAACCGGCTGGCCGAACAGGGCGTGCTCTGCTCCGTCGCGTCGAACAACATCCTCAATCCCTTCACGCCCTTCGGCGACGGCCAGCTTCTGCGGCAGGTCAACATGCAGGCGATCGTCACCCAGCGCGGCACCGACGCGGAGGTCCGCGCCGCCTGGGACATGACCACCTCGTCCGCGGCGCGCCTGATGGGTTTGAACGACTATGGCATCGCGCTGGGCGGCCCTGCCGATCTCGTCGTGCTCGATGCGCCCGACCCGGTCACCGCCCTACGCACGGTCGCACCGGTGCTGGCAGCCTATAAGCGCGGCCGGCGCACGGTGACGCGGGAGCCCGTGCGCCTTCACCGCCCCTAGGTGGCGGGTCCGGCCCTCTACCAGCCAGCGGGCGTCAGTGATGCCCGCCCTTCGGCAGGGCGCCGGTCTGCTGGGAGATCCAGTCGACGACAGCGATGCCGATGGCCGACAGGATGAACAGGCCATGGATGATGGCCTGCCACTTGATGCCGGCTTCCGTGTAGGTCGAGTTGGGCGAGCCCAGTGTTCCTGCCTCGATGAAGGTGCGCAGCAGGTGGATCGAGGAGATGCCGATGATCGCCATGGCGAGCTTGATCTTGAGCACGCTGGCGTTGACGTGGCTCAGCCATTCCGGCTGGTCGGGATGGCGGTTCAGCTCCATGCGCGAGACGAAGGTCTCGTAGCCGCCGACGATCACCATGATCAGCAGGTTCGAGATCATCACGACGTCGATCAGGCCGAGCACGATCAGCATGGCCTGCAGCTCGCTGAGCGTCGGGCTTTCCACCACCAGATGCACCAGCTCCTTGAGGAAGAGGTAGACGTAGACGACCTGGGCGACGATCAGTCCGACATAGAGCGGCAGTTGCAGCCAGCGCGAGGCAAAGATGAACCGCGGAATCGGACGCAGACGAGAGGGATCTCGATCACCTTGCACTTCGGAAGCAGTCGACATGGAATACCCGTGGTTTTGATCGCAGAGCTTGTGCATTCCTAGTCGGACGCTTCCATGAAGCCCACAAGGCGGCTTTGTGGATTTCGCGGATAATCGGCTCGCCGATCGCTGCGTGTCGCGCGCATGAAGCCGGCGCCGTCCCGAGCGGAACTGCGTCGCCTGCGGAGAGCGGGATTGCCGTCCGTCGATGGCGATGCGGTAGGCGCGTCGCATTTCCCGGCGATTGCGCCGGACAGGAGGCTGGTTTCGCGGGCTACGCGGATCGCGCGCGGTCCCGCCCCTACAGGGGTGGACGATGCTGCGCCCAGGGCCGCGCCGTCTCGAAGGCGGCGCTGGCCTGCAGCACGCCGAGATCGTCGAAGCGGCGGCCGACGATCTGCAGGCCGACCGGCAGGCCATCCGACGTGAAGCCGCAGGGAACGGTCGCGGCAGGGTTGCCCGACCAGTTGAAGGGGTAGGAGAACGGCGTCCAGCCGGCGAGCACGCCCTCGCCCGTCGTCCAGTCCGGCGGCGCCGGCTCCTCGGCACCGAAGGCCGGCACCGCGACCGTAGGCGTCAGCAGGAAATCCCAGCCCTCCATGAACTCGTGGATGCTCTGGCAGTAGGCGAAGCGCCGGGTACGCATGTTCATGAACTCGGGCAGCCGGATGTCCTGGACCGACTTGATGCTGGCGACCAGGCCCGGATCCATCTTGTCTTCCCAGTCCGCGAAAAAGCGCGAGTAGCCGGCGAACACCGTGGGCCAGAAGAACGTCATCAGTTCCGTGCCCTGCGGTCCCCATTCGGGGGTCACCTGCTCGACGGTCGCCCCCATCTCCTCGAAGGCCATCGCAGCGCGGGCGACCAGGGCAGCGACCTCGGGATGCACCTTCGCATGCCCAAGGTCGAGGCTGAAGGCGATGCGCCGGCCCTTCATGTCGCTGGCGAGATTCGCGGCATAGTCGATCGGCCGCGATTCGAGCGATGTGTAGTCCCACGGATGCGGGCCAGCCATTGCCTCCAGCATCAGCGCGGCATCGGCGACGGTGCGCGTGATCGGCCCCATGTAGGTCGCGAGATCGTTGTTCGACATCGGCCAGTTGGGAATGCGGCCATGTGTTGGCTTCAGTCCGAAGACGCCGCAGAAATTCGCCGGAATGCGGATCGAACCGCCGCCATCGCCGCCCTGATGGAAGGGGCCGTAGCCTGCCGCCGCGCCGGCCGCGGCGCCGGCCGATGAGCCGCCGGACGTCCGCCCGTGCTTCCAGGGATTGTGGGTGACGCCGGTGACCGGGCTCTGGCCGACTCCCTTCCAGCCGAACTCCGACGCCGTCGACTTGCCGAGCATGATGCAGCCTGCATCGTCCAGGCGGGCGACGCAGGGCGCGTCGACGTCCGGTACGGTGCCCTCGAATATCCTGCTGCCGAAATCGGTGCGCACGCCCTTGGTGTGCTGCAGGTCCTTGATGGTGACCGGAATGCCCTCGAGCTTGCGCGCATCGCCGCGCCGATAGGCGTCCTCCGCTTCGCGCGCCCCGGCAAGCGCCCGCTCGACGGTGAGGCGCGCCATCGCGTTGATGCGCGGCTCGCAGGCCTCGATGCGCCGATAGACGGCCTGCACGACCTCGACCGGCGAGATCTCCCTGCTGCGATAGAGCCGAGCCAGTTCGCTGCCGGCGACGTAGCCGATGTCGCTGTCGTTCATCATCCCCTCTCCCGCCGGCGGTGCACTTCGTTGCCTCAAGAAGAATATATGATATATTTCACGGAAAGTGCCAACGACGCAAAAGAACCCGACGCATCGAGAAACGGGTTATGGCAAGTTGAGGGAGGGGCTCGGGGAGCCTGCAAGACAAGAGATGTCGATGTTGGACGGACTCGCGATCGACAATCGCGAAAATCTGACGGCGCGCGTTCACCGCCAGCTCCGCGAGGCCTTGATGGCGGGACGCTTCTGGCCGGGGCAGCGGTTGCGCATCCACGAGATGGCCACGGCGCTGGGCGTCAGCCAGACGCCCGTGCGCGAAGCCATCATGCAGCTGGTGCGCGAGGGCGGGCTCGAGATGCGCTCGAGCCAGTCCATCACCGTCACGCGGCTTTCGCTGTCGCGCTACAAGGAGCTGCGCGAGGTGCGCCTGCTCCTGGAGGGGCTCGCCACGGAGAAGGCCACGCCGCTGCTGTTGTCGTCCGATCTCGACCGGCTGGAAGAACTGCACGAGGCGCTGATCGCCGCCGAGCGCAAGGGCGACCACGAGGCCGCGACGCTGACCAACTTCCGCTTCCATTTCGTCGTCTACCGCAGCTCGCAGATGAGCGACCTGGTCTCGATCCTGGAGAGCATCTGGCTGCGAAACGGCCCCCTGCTGAAGTTCCTCTATCCGCATGCCGCGCCGACCTATCGCGGCACGCACCAGCACCTCATCCTGATGAAAGCCCTCAGTCAGCGCGACGCTGCCGCGGCGAAGCAGGCGATCCAGGACGATATTCTCGAAGGCGGCGAGCGGCTGGTCGATCTGATGCAGAGGATCGAGGCGGGCGAGGTCACGCTGGCCGAGGGCGAGGATGGAGAGATCAGACTCGCCTTCCCCCGGGCGGCCGTCCGCAAGCGGGCAGCCGGCACCGCACGGGCCTAGATCGCCTCGAGAAGGCGCCTCGGGCCACTGTGCAACCGAAGGCTAGACTCTCCGCATATATCATATATCGTTGATGTGACTTTTTCGGGGAAGGGTCGTGACGGTGCAGGCAGAGACGCCGGATCAGAAATTGCGGGCAAGGGCGGCGCGCGTCATTCCGGGCGGCATGTTCGGCCATCTCAAGGCCGACCGGCTGCCCGAGGGCTACCCGCAATTCTTCGAGCGCGGCGACGGCTGCCACCTGTGGGATGTGAACGGCCGGCGCTACCTCGACTTCATGTGCAGCTGGGGCCCGATCGTGCTCGGCCATCACCATCCCGCGGTCGACGAGGCGGTGCAGCGCCAGATGGCGCTGGGCGACTGCCTGAACGGTCCATCGGAGCGCATGGTCGAGCTGGCCGAACGGCTGGTGCAGCTCATTCCGCATGCCGACTGGGCGATGTTCTCCAAGAACGGCACGGACGCCACCACGACCTGCGTGACGCTGGCCCGCGCCGCGACGGGCCGGCGCAAGATCCTGGTGGCCCAGGGCGCGTATCACGGCGCCATTCCCTGGTGCACGCCCAATCCGATCGGCGTGACGGCCGAGGACCGCACCCATCTGCTGACCTTCAAGTACAACGACGTCGGCAGCCTCGAGACGGCGGTGCAGCGTGCCGGCGACGACTTGGCCGGCATCGTGGTTTCGGCCTTCCGGCACGATTACGGCTTCGACCAGGAGCTTCCCGATCCGCTGTTCGCGCGGCGCGTGCGCGAGCTGTGCGACGCCAGCGACGCCGCCCTGATCCTCGACGACGTGCGGGCGGGCTTCCGCATGACGCTGCGTGGAAGCTGGGATCTCGTCGGCGTGCAGCCCGACCTCAGCGCCTGGAGCAAGGCGATCGCCAACGGCTACGCGCTGGCAGCGGTCACCGGCAACGACCGCTATCGCGATGCCGCCACGAAGATCTTCGTCACCGGGTCCTTCTGGTGCAGCGCGGTCTCGATGGCCGCGGCGGTGGCGACACTCGACGAGCTCGAGCGCATCGACGGCCCGGCGCGCATGCGCGCCATGGGCCTGCGCCTGCGTGAGGGCATCGCGGCGCAGGCCGCGGCGGCCGGGATCGGCATCCGCCAGAGCGGCCCGCCGCAGATGCCCACGCTGCTGTTCGACGATGACGCGGACTATTCCAAGGGCGACCTGTTCACGCGCGAGACCCTGAAGCGCGGCGTGTACATGCACCCGCGGCACAACATGTTCCTGTCCACGGCGCACACCGAGGCCGATATCGACTTCGCGCTTGAGGCAACGCAGGCGGCATTCGACGTCCTCGCGGCGCAATGACAGAAGCCCGCGGTTTCGCAGCGGTGGAGCGAAACCGTGCGGCGTACGCACATGCCGCCGATGTCCTGGCGCGATTTGGCCGCGCCGGACGGGCTGCGCGGATTCGACCGGCAAGGGGGTGGGGAAGATGGCGGTAAAGCGACGTGATTTCGCCCGTGGAGCGCTGGCGCTGGGTGCGCTGGCCGGCACGGCGATCGGCGGCGTCTCGGTGCGCGCCGAGCCGAAGAAGGGCGGCACCCTGGTCTATGCGTCGGTGTCCGGCCCCGGGACGCTCGATCCCCACGTCGCGTCTAGCGCCGTGGAGCTCGAGGTCATTCACAACCTGTTCGAGGCGCTGGTCGCGCTCGACGAGAAGAATGCCACGCGGCCCATGCTGGCGGCCAAGGCGATCGCCTCGCCCGATTCGAAGACCTACACCTTCGAGCTGCGCCGCGGCGTGAAGTTCCACGACGGTGCCGAGATGACGTCGGCCGACGTTCAGGCCTCGATGGAGCGCTACCGGAAGGTCAGCCCGAATGCGCGCAACCTGGCGGACGTCGCGCGCTACGAGACGCCCGACCCCTACACCTTCGTCATCCACCTCGACAAGCCGAACGTCGTGCTCCTCGACGTGCTGAAGTCGCCGATCTTCCCGTTCATGATCCTGCCGGCCTCGCAGAAGGACAAGCCGGCGCGCGACATCGAGGTCATCGGTACCGGCCCCTTCTCGCTCGCCGAATGGGTCAAGGACAGCCACGTCCTGATCAAGCGCTTCGACGGCTATGTGCCCGACACGAGCGCTCCCGGCCGCGACGGCTATGCCGGCCGCAAGACGGTCTACCTCGATGCGGCGCGCTACCGGTTCATCCCCGAGGCCACGACGCGCATCGCGGCGCTGCAGACCGGCGAGGTCCAGCTCGCCTCGAGCATTCCGTCCGAGCTGCGCCAGCGCATCGAGGACCGCAAGGATCTCGCGATCCGGGAGGTCTTCCCGATCGGCGGCACCTACGTCATCGTCAATTCGCAGTTCGGGCTGACGAAGAACGTGCTGATCCGGCAGGCCATCGTCGCCGCGATCGACATTTCCGAGATCACCGACGCCACGGGCGGCGTCAACAAGCCCAACCCGTGGATGTCGTTCCCCAACACGCCCTACTACCCGGCCGCGGGCACCCCCTCGCCCTGGTACGACGTGAAGGATCCGGCCAAGGCCAAGGCGCTGCTGCAGCAGGCCGGCTACAAGAACGAGAAGATCATCATCGAGACCAACAGCAACTACCAGTGGATGCGCACCACGATGCTGGTAGTGGCCGAGCAGCTGAAGCGGGCGGGCATGAACGTCGACGTGCGCGTGGTCGACTGGACGACCAATGCCGCGCACATGCAGCAGGGCACCGGCGAGTGGAATCTCTCGACGACACTGTTCGGGCCCGACCACATTCTGGGACCGCAGCAGTGGCGGCCGATGATCTATGCCTTCCCGAGCATCAAGGGCAACGACACGCTCGACGCGGCCTATGCTGCGTTCTTCGCGGAGCCGACGCTCGAGGGTCGCCGTGCGGCCTGGCTCAGGATCCAGCAGGAAGTGCTGGGCAACGGCTACATGGTCAAGATCGCCGATTCGGGCCGGCTCAGCGGTTATTCGCACAAGCTCAAGGGCCAGTCGGACTATCCCGGCATCCTCCAGCTCTGGGACCTGTACCTTGAATAGGCGCGGTCGCCCGTTCCGGCCGGAGGCGTGACCGATGGGCCGGCTTATTGCCTTCAAGGTCCTGCAGGCCGTGCCGGTGATCCTGATCGTCTCGATCCTGGCCTTCCTGCTGATGACGCTGCTGCCCGGCGACCCCGCCGTGATCATCGCCGGCGACCAGGCCTCTCCGGAAGCGATCGAGAAGGTCCGCGTCAGCCTGGGCCTCGACCGGCCGTTCCTCGAGCAGCTCGGCGTCTGGCTCCTCAATCTCGCGCAGGGCAATTTCGGCTCCTCGCTCATGCTGAACCAGAGCGTGCTGTCGGCAATGGGCGAGCGCCTGCCGGTCACCCTGTCGCTGGCCGGGCTGTCGCTGGCGATCACCCTGCCCATCGGCATCTTCGTCGGCGCGCTGGCCGCCTACTACCGGCAGAGCTGGATCGATTCGGCGGTCATGGTCATCGCCCTGATCGGCGTGTCCGTGCCCGGCTTCTGGATCGCCATCATGGCCGTGATCCTGTTCAGCGTCATGCTCGGATGGCTGCCTTCGAGCGGCTTCGTGCCGCTGACCGAGGATCCGGCCCTGTGGCTGCAGTCGATGATCATGCCGGCCGCCATGCTGTCGCTGTTCCAGATCGGCTTCCTTGCCCGCATGACGCGCTCGGCGATGCTCGACGTGCTGAGCCAGGACTTCATCCGCACCGCCCGATCGAAAGGGCTGAGCGAATGGATGACCGTCGGCAAGCATGCCTTCCGCAACGCCCTGATCATGGTCATCACCGCGATGGGCATCCTGATCTCCACCGCGATCGGCGGCTCGGTCGTGATCGAGCAGGTCTTCGCCCTGCCCGGCGTCGGCCGCCTGGTGGTGCAGGGCATCCTGGCGCGCGACTATCCGGTCGTGCAGGGCGTCATGCTGATCTACGGCTTCGCCTTCGTCGCCATCAACCTGCTGGTCGACGTGCTCTACACCTTCGCCGACCCGAGGGTGCGCTATGACTGATCTGTCGATCCGGTCCGTGGCCGTGTCGCCGGTCCTGGCGCCGCGCCGGCGCTTCATGCTGCTGCGCCGGCTGCTCGCCCATCGCTCGTTCCAGATCGGGGCCGTGCTCGTGCTCGCCCTCACCCTGGCCGCGATCCTCGCACCCCTGACCGGCGTCGACCCCTCGTCGATGCGCGTGCGCCTGCGTTTCCGTCCGCCTTCCGAGGCCTTCCCGTTCGGCAGCGACAATTTCGGCCGCGACGTGCTCACCCGCGTGCTCTACGGCGCGCGCGTATCGTTGTGGATCGGCTTCGTCGTCGCGCTCCTGTCCGGCCTCTGCGGGGCCGTGCTCGGCGTGATCGCCGCCCAGATCCGCGGCCTCGACGCGCCGCTGATGCGCCTCATGGACGCGCTGATGTCGTTCCCGGCCATCCTGCTGGCGCTGGGCATCACCGCCGCGCTGGGGCCGCGCATGGAGAGCGTGATCATCGCGCTGACGGTCGCCTACGTGCCGGCCGGCGTACGCATCGTGCGCGCCTCGGCGCTGGTCGTGCGCGAGCTCGACTACGTGCAGGCGGCGCGAATCGCCGGCGCCGGCAATTTCCGCATCATGCTGCGCCACATCCTGCCCAACAGCGTGGGGCCGCTCCTCGTCCACATGACCTTCGTCTTCGCCTATTCCATCCTGGCCGAGGCCGCGCTGAGCTTCCTGGGGGTAGGCGTCCAGCCGCCGACGCCGAGCTGGGGCAACATCATCGCCGAGGGCCGCGACTACGCGACGGAGGCCTGGTGGGTCATGCTGTTCCCCGGCCTCGGCATCAGCCTCGCCGCCCTCGGCCTCAACCTGCTGGGCGACGGCCTGCGCGACGTGCTCGATCCGCGCCTCAAGGGGACCGGCTGATGGCCGCCGCCGGCAGGAGCAACGAGCCCCTGGTCTCGATCCAGGACCTCACCGTGCAGTTCCGCACCGATCGCGGCTGGACGACGGCCGTCGAAGGCGTGTCGTTCGACATCGGCGACGGCGATTGCGTAGGCGTGGTCGGCGAATCGGGCAGCGGCAAGAGCGTCACCGCGCTCTCGATGCTGCGGCTGCATGCCCGCGGCACCTCGCGCTTCCCGACGGGACGCGTCCTGCATGCCGGACGCGACCTGCTGACTGCGCCGGAGCGCGAGCTGCGGCGAATCCGCGGTGGCGACATCGCCATGGTGTTCCAGGATCCGATGTCCTCGCTGAACCCGGTGCTCACGATCTGCGACCAGATCTCCGAGACGCTGCGCCTGCACCAGGGCATGTCGCGCCCCGACGCGCGCAGGCGCGCGATCGAGCTGCTCGACCTCGTGCGCATCGCCGACGCGCCGCGGCGCGTCGACGAGTATCCTCACCGCCTGTCGGGCGGCATGCGCCAGCGCGTCATGATCGCCATCGCCATCGCCTGCCGGCCACGCCTGCTGATCGCCGACGAGCCGACGACGGCGCTCGACGTCACCATCCAGGCCCAGATCCTCGAGCTGCTGCGCGACCTGCGGGCCGAGCTGGGCATGGCCGTGATGCTGATCTCGCACGATCTCGGCGTGATCGCCGAGTTCGCGCGCCGCGTCATCGTCATGTATGCCGGCCGCGTCGTCGAGGACGCGCCCGTCGAAGTGCTGTTCCGCAAGCCGCTGCATCCCTACACCGAGGGCCTGATGGCCTCGATGCCCTCGCTGGACGGCGCCGACACGGCCACGCTCTATTCCATCCCCGGCCGCATCCCCGACCCGGACGAGACGATCGCCGGCTGCCGCTTCGGCCCGCGCTGCTCCTACGCCGAGCCCGCCTGCAGCGCGGTGCCGCCCGAGCTGGTATCGGTCGATGGCGGCCATCGCGTGCGCTGCCCGCCGCGGACACGGACCGTCACGCCCACTGCCACGGGAGCCCGCCAATGACGGCCCCCCTCACGAATACAGCTCCCACGGATCCCATCGTCGCCATGCGCGACGTCGACATGGCCTTCGCGGCGGGCCGCGTCGACGGCCGGCCGGTCGTCCAGCAGGTGCTGCACAAGGTCTCGTTCGAGATCGGCGCCGGTGAGACGCTGGGGCTGGTGGGCGAATCCGGCTCGGGCAAGTCGACGGCCGGCCGCATCGTCGTCGGCCTCTACGAGCCCACGGGCGGCTCGGTGACGCTGTTCGGGCAGCCGATCACCGGCCCCGACCGCCGCGCCAACCTCGCCAACGTGCGCAGCCGTCTGCAGTTCGTCTTTCAGGATCCCCACGCCGCCCTCAACCCGCGCATGCGCGTCGGCAGCTCGATCGCCGAGCCGATCGAGATCGCCGGCAGGCACTCGCGCAAGGACCGCGACGACCGCGTCAGGCAGCTGCTGGAGATGGTGGGCCTGCCACGCGACAGCGCCGACCGCTTCCCGCACGAATTCTCCGGCGGCCAGCGCCAGCGCATCGTGATCGCGCGCGCCCTTGCGCTGGAGCCGGGCTTCGTCGTCTGCGACGAGCCGGTCTCGGCGCTCGACGTGTCGATGCAGGCGCAGATCATCAACCTGCTGATGGACCTGCAGGCCAGGTTCGGGCTGAGCTACCTCTTCATCGCCCACGATCTCGCCGTCGTGCGCGCGATCTCGCATCGCGTGGCCGTGCTCTATGCCGGCTCCATCGTCGAGGTCGCGCCCAAGCCCGACCTCTATGCCCGGCCGCAGCATCCCTACACGCGCGCCCTGCTCGATGCCGTGCCGCGGCCGGATCCGTGGCGCGAGCGTCCGCCCGTGATCGCGGGCGAAGTGCCGAGCCTGCTGGCGCCGCCACCGGGCTGCCGCTTCCACACGCGCTGCCCGCATGTCATGCCGCGCTGCCGCGTCGACGTCCCCCGGCTTCAGTCCACGGGGCCGGGGCGCCTCACCGCCTGCCACCTCTTCGATGAAGGCGGCATTGCCGCCGTGCCCGATCACTCCTCCAGGCCCGCTTCTCATGTCGAACGCTGACCTTCTCTTCATGCCGGCGACCACCGTCGCGGCCCTGATCCGGCGCCGGAAGCTCTCGCCGGTCGAGCATATCGACGCTGTCCTCGGTGCCGTCGAGCGGCTCCAGCCGCAGCTCAACTGCTTCGTCACCGTCACGGCCGACCAGGCCCGCGCCGCCGCCAAGGAGGCGGAAAGCGCGGTGATGTCGGGAGCGAAGCTCGGGCCGCTGCATGGCGTGGCGGTCACCATCAAGGACCTGCTACCGACCAGCGGCGTGCGCACGACGCTGGGCTCGGTCGCCTTCGCCGACAACGTGCCCGACCGCGACGACGTCCTGGTGACGCGCCTGCGCGGCGCCGGGGCGATCATGGTCGGCAAGACCACGACGCCGGAATTCGGCATCAAGGGCACGACCTCGGGACCGATCTTCGGCGTGACCCGCAACCCGTGGGACCTCGACCGCACGCCCGGCGGCTCGAGCGGCGGCGCCGCGGCGGCGGTCGCGGCCGGCCTGGGACCGCTCGGGCTGGGCAGCGATGGCGCCGGCTCCACGCGCATCCCCGCCGCCTGCTGCGGCCTCGTCGGATTGAAGGGAACGACCGGCGCCGTGCCCTACCAGGAAGCGCGCGACGGCTTCGGCAATGTCATCGCGGCAGGACCGCTCACCCGCACGATCGCCGACGCCGCACTCATGCAGTCGGTCATGGCCGGCCCGGACCCGCTCGACCCCTGGACCGAGACGGCGCCGCCGCTCGGCTGCATCTCGCCGCATCTGTTCGCGCAGGACCTGTCGGGCGTGCGCATCGGCTGGCTGAGCCGGACGGCGGCGACGGCGGTGGCCGCCGACGTCGCGGCGAACACGCGGGCCTCGCTCGACGTCCTTGCCGATCTCGGCGCCGACGTCGAGGAGGTGACGGCCGAGGTCGACTGGATGAGCGACGATCAGCGCGTGCTCTATCTCTGCTCGATCGCCAACAATCTCGGCCCGGTGGTGGAGCGTTTCGGCGACCGTACCGATCCGGTGCTGCGCGCCTACGTCGCCGCCGGCCGCAAGTACGACATCGGCGCCTATATCCGCGCCGTCGCCGCTCGCACCCGGCTGTTCCGCGCCGTGCAGGGCCTGTTCGAGACCTACGACTTCCTGGTGTCGCCGACGCTCTCGCGCACCGCGGTGGCCGCCGAGTTCGACGGCGCCCGCGGCACGATCGAGATCGACGGCACCGTGGTCGGGCCGGCGCAGCCGCATTGGACGGGCTTCGTCTATCCGTTCAACCTGACCGGCCACCCGGCCTTGTCGGTGCCCTCCGGCTTCGGCCGCGACGGCCTGCCGACCGGCGTCCAGATCGTCGGCCGGCGCCATGCCGATAGCGACGTGCTGCGCATCGGCGCGCTGCTCGAGCAGGCGCACCCCTGGGCCGCCGCGCGGCCAGCCGTCGCCGTCGCGTGAGACTCTTGAAACCGTCAACGCCCCAACCATCCGTTCCCAGGAGGACACCATGACGATCGCATTCTCGAGAAAAATGGCCGGGACGCTCGGCGTCTCGATGTTGGCCTTTTCGCTGGCCGCCGGCATGGCCGCACCGGTTCTCGCCCAGGCTCCCCAGCAGCGTGGCGGCAATCTGACCTATGCCTACGTGTCCGGCCCCGGCACGCTCGATCCGCACGTCTCGTCGAGCCTCGTCGAGCTCGAGGTCATCCACCATATGTTCGAGACGCTGGTGGCGATCGACGCCAACTACAACACGCGCACCTCGCTCGCCTCCAAGGTCACGACCAGCCCCGACGCCAAGACCTTCACCTTCGACCTGCGCAAGGGCGTCAAGTTCCACAACGGCAAGGAGATGACCTCGGCCGACGTGCTGGCCTCGTTCGAGCGCTACAAGCGCGTCAGCCCCAATGCCAGCGTCCTGGCCGACGTCGAATCGTTCAGCGCACCGGATCCGTACACGTTCGTGGTCAAGCTCAACAAGACCAACGCCGTGTTCGTCGATATCCTGAAGTCGCCGGTCTACCCGTTCGCGGTCGTTCCGGCCGAGCAGCGCGACAAGCCGGGCCGCGAGCTCGAGATCATCGGCACCGGCCCCTACACGCTGGGCGAATGGGTCAAGGACAGCCATCTGATCCTCAAGCGCTTTGACGGCTACGTCGCCGACGACAGCGCGCCGGGCCCCGACGGACTGGCCGGACGGCGCACCGCCTTCCTCGACACCGTACGCTACAATTTCGTGCCCGAGGCCAACACGCGCATCGCGGCCCTGCAGTCGGGTGGCGCCGACGTCATCAGCGACGTGCCGCCGGACCTGGTCAAGCGCTTCGAGGGCCAGGCCGACACGACCGTCCTCAAGATCTTCCCCTTCTGCATGCAGGTCTTCGTCGTGAACACCCAGCAGGGCCCGACCAAGGATCCGCTGGTGCGCCAGGCGATCTCCGCGGTCGTCAACGCCGAGGACGTGCTCGACGCGATGGGCTCGGTCTCGGAGATGGGCCACTCGCTGGTCTATCCCAGCAGCCCCTACTACCAGGGCGACGCGATGAAGCCCTACTACAACCAGAACAACCCGAAGAAGGCCAAGGAGCTGCTGCAGAAGGCCGGCTACAAGGGCGAGAAGATCGTCCTGCAGACGAATTCCAACTACGCCACGATGCGCAACGCGATCCTGGTGCTCGCCGAGCAGATGAAGGCCGCCGGCATGAATGCCTCGGTCGACGTCGTCGACTGGACGACCAACGCCAGCAACATGCAGCGCGGCACGGGCACCTGGAACGTCTCGACGACGGGCTTCTGCTCCAATCCGCTGCTCGGCCCGCAGCAGTGGCGCGTGATGTTCTACACCTTCCCGCACGTCAAGGGCGACACGGTGCTCGATGACGCCTACGAGCGGTTCTACACCTCGCTCGACCCCAAGGCGCGCATCGCCGCCTGGGCTGACATCGAGAAGCGCGTGCTCGACCAGGCCTACATGATCAAGATCGGCAACATCGGCACGATGCGCGCCTTCAACAACAAGAAGGTCGTCGACTTCACGCCCTACTACGTGCCGCGCTTCTGGAACGTCTCCCTGAAGCCGTAAGAGCCGCAGCAGCAACGACAGCGCCCGAGGACCCAGGAAATGTCCAAGACGTCAGGCCCGCCGCGGCCCGAGACCGCCTGGATGCCGGAGTACCGGCCGATGAATGTCGTGAAGCGGCATTCGCTGGCCATGCATCCCGGCGATTCCTGGCACCTCGCGCACTGGTACGAGGCGCCGCGGGAGGAGCCCGCGGTGCCCGAGGTCTACACCTACACCGACGCCATGTCGTACGCGCCGGGCGCCGAGGTCCGGTTCCACGCCAGCACGACGGCGAAGCAGTGGACGCTGCAGGTCTACCGCGACGGCAGTCGTCCCACGCTGGTGCACGAGGCGGCCGGCCTGCCCGGCCGGTTCGTGGCGATGCCCGAGGGCGCCTATCGCGACGGCTGCCGGTGGCCGGAAAGCCATCGATGGACGCTGCCGGACGACCTGCCGTCGGGCTTCTACCGCGTGGTCTCGACCTGCGAGTCCGAGACCGGCGCTTCCTTCATGCATCACCACTTCTTCGTGGTGACGCCGGTCGACCCGGCGCCGACGGGCCGCTTCCTGCTCATCCTGCCGACCTCGACCTGGATCGCCTACAACGACTGGGGCGGCGCCAATTCCTATGACGGCATCGACGGCACCGGGGCCAACCAGTTCTCGCCCACGCTGAGCTTCGAGCGGCCCTGGACGCGCGGCCTGGTCTGGCTGCCGCCCGGCGCGCCGCGGCTGTGCGATCCGATCAAGCGGCCGGCTTGGGACGCGCCGCGCTACTTCACCAAGGAATGGGCCTACACCAACGGCTTCGCGCAGTTCTTCGCCTCGGCCGGCTGGGCGCAGTTCGACCGCCATTTCGTCGTCTGGGCTGAGCGCGAGGGCTACCAGTTCGACATGATCACCCAGACCGACCTGCATTACCGGCCGGAGATCCTGTCGCGCTACGGCACGGCCGTGATCGTCGGCCATGACGAGTACTGGACGAAGGAGATGCGCGACACGGTCGACGCCTTCGTCGAGGCCGGCGGGAAGATGGCGCGCTTCGCCGGCAACTTCCTGTGGCAGGTACGGCTCGAGGACGAGGGCCGTCGCCAGGTCTGCTACAAGGCGCGCGCCCATGCCGAGGATCCCGTGCGCGGCACCGACCGCAAGGCGCTGCTGACCGGCGCCTGGGAGGATCCGGCGATCGGCCGGCCGGGCGCCACGACCTTCGGCGTCAACGGGCTGCAGGGCGTCTACTCGTCCTGGGGCGCCTTCGCACCGCGCGCCAGCCGCGGCTTCACGGTCTACCGGCCCGGCCACTGGGCCTTCGACAACACCGAGACGCACTACGGCGACGTGATCGGCGCCGAAGCCGGCATCTTCGGCTACGAGGTCGACGGGCTCGACTACACCTTCCGGCGCGGCCTGCCCTATCCCACGGGCGACGACGGCGCCCCGACCTCGATCGAGATCCTCGCCCTGGCGCCGGCCGTGCGCGTCGAGGAGGAGCATCGCGGCGAGGGCTTCCGCTACTACATCGGCAACGGCAAGCCGACCTCGACGACCTCCGCCAAGCCCGCTGGCGCCAGCGCCGACAACGGCGACAAGGACCCGCAGCGCTACGGCTCGGGCATGATCGTCTCCTGGACGCGCGGCAAGGGCGAGGTGTTCACCGCCGGCAGCTGCGAGTGGGTGATGGGCCTGACCCGCGGCGACTTCTGCACCCAGCAGATCACCCGCAACGTGCTCGACCGCTTCCTCGGGCGATCGGCGTAGAGCGGCGAGCAAGGCCCTCGGCTTTCACCCGTCGTTCCTCCACGACCGGCTGCCTGATCGTCGAAGCAAGGTCCCTCGACTGCGCTCGGGACGACGGAAATTTCCGTCGTCTCGACCAAGGCCCGCAGGGCCGCGCGGAGAGACCTTGCTTCGACGATCCGCCGGCCGGGCGTGGAGAGGAGTTCCCTCCACGTCGTTTCGCTCCGGCCCGGACCGACGGCGGCGTTCAAAGGCTCGCGGCCGGCGGGCGCCAGGCGACGACGCCCTCGGTGCGGGCGCGCACCTCGGGCGAGGCCAGGCAGGAGGCGAGCGCCTCGTATCCCGGCGCGCCGGGAAACGGCGCGACGCGCATCGGTGCGCCGTGATTGGCGGGACAGAACAGGATCTGCTCGTCGCTGCCCACGGCATCGAGATCCAGGATGGCCGTCGAGCGCGTGAGCAGGAACAGCGGCCGCGCGTCCGGCCCGCGGCGACGCAGCCGCGCGATCAGCGCCTCCTGCGTGGCCTTGTCCAGCCCCTGCTCCAGCATGTCGATCACCAGCGCCGGCGGCCCGTCCGCCTCGAGGGCGGCGAGCAGGATGAGCAGCGCGTCCGAGGCCGTGCCGCCATCCTCGACGAGCCAGGCCAGCGCCGCCTCGACGCGTGCGCGCAGTGCCGGATCGGCGTCCAGCGCCGTCCGGGCCGCCGCGCCGCCGTCGGCCGCGCGATCGAGCCCCAGGAAGGCCGCGTCCGGCAGCAGCTCGGCCAAGCGCCGCGCCAGCCGCGTCTTGCCGGAGCCCAGGGGGCCGGTGATGTAGGTCAGGGGACGGACGGCGCCCAGCTCGAAGCGCTCGCCGCCCCACGGCCAGGGCAGGTCGAAGGCGACGGCCGGCACGGTCGCCTGCCCAAGCAGTGCCGTGAGGTCGTCGAGGCCCGGCGCCTGGCCGCGCGCCAGCTCCCGACGCATCTCGCTCACCCTCTCCACCGTCGTGGCCAGGTCGCGGATCTGCCCCTCCAGCACCGTCTGGTGCGCCGCCAGCACGGGCGCCATGGCCGCCGGCTCGCCCTTCAGCAGGCGCCCGGCATGGGCCAGCGAGAGACCGAGCCCGCGCAGGGCGACGATCTGCGCCGCACGCTTCATCTGGTCGGGACCATAGGCCCGCCATCCCGCCTCGGACCGCAGCGGCGCGATCAGGCCGCGCTCCTCGTAGAGGCGCAGCGCCTTGATGGAGATTCCCAGCCGCCGCGCGGCTTCGGACGAAGACAGGAAAGCGTCGGAGAAGGCCACAAGTCACCTCGTTCTTGTTGACCGTTCTCCTATGGAGGCCGTCCCCGGGGACGGGTCAACAGGGACGTCGGGGAAAAAGACGGCGTCGGCTCAAAGCGCTCCGTCGAGCAGGGCATCGCGCACCGCCCGCCAGCTCGCCGCGTCCGGTGCGCAGATCAGGCCGCCGGCGAGATCCGTCGGCCGGTAGGGCGTGCCGTCGAAATGTGCGCTGTAGCCGCCGGCCTCCCGGTGCAGCAGCCATCCGGCGGCATGATCCCAGGGCATCAGCTTGTTGTAGAACAGCATGTGGCAATGGCCGCCGGCAGCCATCCGGTATTCGTGCGCCGAGCAGCGGAACCACTTCGTCACCGCCAGCCGCGACAAGTTGCCGTTGACGCGGGTGCGCATCGGCTCGGGCAGGAAGTTCGTGCCGACGATGCCTTCCATCTCGGCGACGGGTACGGGAGGCGCCACCTGCAGCGGCGTGCGACGGCCGTCCTCCTGCTGCAGCCAGGCGCCGCCGCCGCGCAAGGCGCAGGCGACGTCGCCGCACACCGGATCGTGGATCACGCCGCCCACCACCTCGCCGCGGCGCACGACGGCTGCCATGACGCCGAACAGCGGCAGATTGGAGGCGAAATTCTTCGTCCCGTCGACGGGATCGACGACGAAGACCAGTTCGCCCGTCGCGATCGCCGCCAGCAGCGACGGATCGCGCGCTGTCGCCTCCTCGCCGACCACCGTTGCGCCAGGGAAGGCCGCGAGGAGGCCAGCGGTGATGACCGCCTCCGCAGCCTCGTCGGCCTCGGTCACGAGATCGAACGCCGAGGATTTCTGCCGGATCTGGCTCGCCGTCAGTTGGCGGAAGCGCGGCATGATTTCGGTGCGTGCCGCCTGCGCCAGGATGCTGCTCACGCGGCCGAGATCGTTGATCGAGAAGGCCATCGTCCAACCTTGCACCGTGGTGTTACCGCAGCAAGGCGGCGGTAGGGGGCGGCCGTTGGAGTCCTGCCGCCGCGGTGCGAAGCGTCGCCCGGATAGCCCCTCCCGTCGCGTGATCAGTCGCGGCCACACCGCAACCCTGCTATGGCGACAGGCTACGCGGGAAAATCCTGAGGTACTGCAACCTGTGCAAAGGATTGGCAGCATGCAACGATCGATCAGGCCGGACGAACCATCGGATCGCATTCGAGTCAGGGAACGGCAGGTGCTCGCCGACGACTGGGGTACTCTGACGAAGTATCGCTTCGACTACGTTCGGACCGATGGATCAATCCAGGTGCTTACGCGCGAGGCCTACGATCGAGGCCATGGCGCGGTCATACTGCTCTACAACCGCGCGCGCGGGACCGTGGTCCTGACGAAGCAGTTCCGCCTGGTCGCCCATCTCGACGGTCATCATGAGGATTTGATCGAGGCCTGTGCCGGTCTCCTCGACGCGCGAGATGCCGAGACCGCCATTCGTCACGAAGCAGAGGAAGAAACGGGATTTCGAATCGGAGAGGTGCAGAAAGTCTGGGTAGCCTTCATGAGTCCGGGATCGGTGACCGAAAGACTCCACTTCTTCGTCGCCCCTTACGAAGCCGCGATGCAGGCTGGCGCTGGTGGCGGCGTCGTGTCCGAGGGAGAGGATATCGCCGTCCTGGAAATCCGGCTGGAAGACGCGCTGGCGATGATCGACCGAGGCGAGATCATCGACGCAAAGACGATCATGCTGCTTCAACACGCTGCGCTGAAGGGCCTCTGCGGATAGCGCACGGCACAGGCGCGAGCGCGGCGTATCGCTCCCACCAATCGCCCCTCCGCAAGGAAAACAGCGAATGTTGCGACAGGAAATCATGAGGATCGTCCACGCGAGGACGGCGGTCTCCGCGGCGATGGTCGCGGAGACCAGGTGGGCGATGGCGATCACGGCCAAGCTGAATTGCCTGACGTTCGACGATGCGGATGAGGTTCGCGCCCTCTTCAGCTCGCTCGACGACTAGGAAGCGGCCTCCCGCCGATATCACGCCGGGAGAATCGGAGCTGGTTACCGGCCGAGAAGTTTCAGCGCGGTAAAGACAGCGGTCTGGCCGACGATCAGCATGACGACCCATTTCAGCAGGTCGATCTTGTCGGCCTTCATCGCCGCCAAAAGCTCGCCCTTGAGCCCGATCAGCTCGCCCTTGATACTACTCAATTCACCTCTGAATTCGCTCCTGAGTGCGCCCAGGTCACTTTTGACCTCGACTCGAAGAAGGTCGATCTCATTGCGGAGAGCGGCAACGTCGCTCCTGGTTGCCACTTCCTCGCGCAACGCCTGGTCGAGCCCGTCCGCCAAGGCACGCGTCTGCGGCTCGTTGAAGCCCGCCGCCTTGAGCCGGTCGACATAAGCGAGTCTGTCGAAGGTCATCGTCGTCATCGAGGGTTCTTTCCAAAGCTTAAGGTCAATCGGCCTACGCCGCCAGTGCCGCGCGAGGCTGCGGGCGGCGGTAGCTCAGCGCCTCGGCGATGTGCAGGCAGCGCACGGCGTCGGCGCCGTCGAGATCGGCCAGCGTGCGCGCGACGCGCAGCGTGCGGTGCCAGGCGCGGGCGGAGAGGCCGAGCCGCTCGGCGGCGCGGGTGAGCAGCGCGCGGCCCTCGGCGTCGGGATCGGCGATGGCGGCCAGCAGTGCGCCGTCGGTGTCGCCGTTGCAGCGCGGCTTGCTCCAGTGGCGCGCCCGCTCGGCCAGCAGGCCGGCGGCGGGGTCCGGTTCCACGGCCGCCAGCCGGCCCTTGCGATCGAGCTCGGCCAAGCGCTCGCGCTGCACGGTGCGGGCGGCGGCGACGCGCGCCGCCACGGCCGCCGAACCCTCGGCCGGTGGCGGCAGGGCGAGGTCGGCAGCGCCGACCGGCGGCACATCGATCGCGAGGTCGAGACGGTCGAGCAGCGGGCCCGAGATCCGGCCCTGGTAGTCCATGCCGCAGCGCGGGGCGCGGCCGCAGGCGCGCGTCGCCTCCATCAGGTGGCCGCAGCGGCAGGGATTCATGGCGGCCACGAGCTGGAAGCGCGCCGGATAGGTCACATGCGCATTGGCGCGCGCGACGGTGACGCGGCCGGTCTCGATCGGCTGCCTCAGTGCTTCCAGGGCGCTGCGGTTGAACTCCGGCAGCTCGTCAAGGAACAGCACGCCGTGATGGGCCAGTGACACCTCGCCGGGCCGCGCTCGCGCGCCGCCGCCGACCAGCGCCTGCAGCGTCGCCGAGTGATGCGGATCGCGGAAGGTGCGGCGGCGGCTCAGTTTGCCCTCCGGCAGGTCGCCGGCCAGGGAGCGCACCATCGAGGCCTCGAGCGCCTCCTCCGGCTCCAGCGGCGGCAGGATGCCGGGCAGCCGCGCCGCCCGCATCGACTTGCCCCAGCCGGGCGGGCCCATCATCAGAAAA
>Ga0182792_1001162_pt1 | contig 22311 bp, 11 predicted proteins | sample Passage237B_FD_130497 | JGI IMG/M metagenome (GOLD analysis project Ga0182792, IMG submission 130497) | Cellulose adapted compost microbial communities from Newby Island Compost Facility, Milpitas, CA, USA - Passage2 37B (version 2) (version 2) ...
CCGTCCATGTCGTTTTCCCCCCTGCGTTTTGTTCTGTTTTCGTTTTTTGCGTTGATTGCGATTCGTCCGGCCGAGGCCTCGGCGGTGTTGCCGGCCTTCCATCCGTCGGCGGCCGACAACCGGATCGAGGAATGGCTGTTCCAGCCCGGCGCGTCCGTGGCGTCGGGTCCGGATGGCGGGCGATGGGAGGCGGTGCGCGCGCCCTTCCTCTGGACCAGCGGAGACGGGCGCATGATCAAACGGCCGGGAGGGCAACGTCAGGACTGGGCGCGCGACACGAAGCGGTGGAAGGACCACGACAACGGCTGGTTTGAGCGCGCCGTCGCCATTCCCGCCGGGTGGCGCGACCGGCGGGTGTGGTTGCAGTTCGACCAGATCGAGTGCGACGCGCTGCTGTGGGTCGACGGCGGCGAGCCGTTTCTTCTCGCCGGTCCCGAGGCGCGGGTGGACATCACCTCGCGCGTCACGCCGGGCAAGGAAGCGGTCCTTCGGCTGTGGGTGACGCGCTGGTGGCGCGACATCCCGCGCACGATGGACGACACGCCGCTGCGCAAGGAGGCGCTCACCACCATCGCCCGCGGCACCAAGGGCGGGCTCGAGGCCGTGCGCAAGACCATCCCCGGCGGGTTGTCGGGCTACGTCACGCTCCAGGCGCGTCCCGCCGAGGCGGAGATCACCGGCGTGTTCGCGCGGCCCTCGTTTCGCGAAAAGAATCTTTCGGTCGACGTGGACGTGAGGTCGGGGTTGGCCGCCAAGGCCGCCTCCCTCCGAATCCAGGTCCTGGATACGGAGGGCCGGGGGGGGCAGGTTCCGGGGGCCGTCACCGTTCCGCTCGTGGTCACCGGCGAGGGCACGCAGACCGTCGCGATTCCCTGGGCGGAGCCGCGGCTCTGGCAGCTTGGCGACGGTTACCTTTATCGGCTCAAAACCTCGCTGCTCGACGCGCGGGGGCGCGTGCTCCACGAACCCGAGCCCGAGAGCTTCGGATTCCGGGAGGTCTGGGTCGAGGGGCGCGAGATCATGATGAACGGCCGGCCCGTCCGCCTGCGCCTCGCGCCGGTTATTTCCGTGCACTGGCCGTCCCTGCTTTTCTGGGAGGGCATCGGCTTCAACGCCGCGCAGTGGCATCCCAACGGCGGCGCGTGGTTCGTGCGCAACGGCCTGCGCTCGCTCATCATCTCCGACGAGGACAATCCCGGCCAACGGCGCATCGCGCCCGACGTCCTGGAGAACGCCGACCGCCGCGGTTTCGCCCTGCTGATGCCGTCGCCGCTCGTCAGCCTGGTGCGCCCCGCCATGTCGAGGCAAGAGGGCCTCGCCGAATACGAGCGCGAGTGTCGCCTGTGGTTCAAACGGCTGCGCAACCACCCCTCGATCATCATGTGGAACCCGTCGATGAACACGGGCAGCGCCTCGCGCGAAAACGCCGAACGGCTCGGCATGCTGCCGGAAGGCGAGGACCGCGTGCCGACGTGGGCGCTCCGCACCAACGAGATCATCAAGCGCGTCGATCCCACGCGCATCGTCGCCCAGCACTGCGGCCCCGGCGGCGAGATCGATTACCCGAACCAGTATCTCAATTTCCTCCCGCTTCAGGAGCGCATCGAGTTTCCCTCCCACTGGGCGGCGAAGGGCGACATCCCCTGGGGGGCGATCGAGCACGGCACGCCCTACCTGGCGAACTTCCTGAAGCCGCTCAACATCCCGCAGTTCACCGAATGGCACGCGGCCTACTTCGGCGACCGAGCCTACCAGGCCGAGGCCGACGACTACGTGAGCTTGGTCTCCGACTTCCTCGCCAGCGGCGCCAAACGCCCCCGCCCCGAGGAGTGGGGGCGGATCGCCGACCTCACGTTGCACTGGGAGTTCGACACGCTCTTCAGCACCGAAACCAACCGTTACTGGCGCGCCTGGGGAGTGCCCGGCGGCTGGAAGCCGTGGAACTTCAACATCGGCTACGGCGTGCCCCCCGCGCTCCAGGGGAAGCCCAAACGGGGCAGCGGCTACTTCTACACCGAGCTCACGGAGGAGGAGGCGCGCGCCACGCTCGAAGCCCCGCCGGAATGGGCCAACCCGATCTACCACGCCTACCGCGCGACGATGCGGCCGCTGCTCGCCTTCCTCGGCGGCCCCCCGGCGCGTTTCACCGCCAAGGACCACGCGTTCCGCTCCGGCGAACATTTTGAGAAAACCGCCGTCGTCGTCTGGGACGGAAACTCCCCGCGCACGCTCAAGGCCGAGTGGCGGCTCGAGGCGGCGGGACGCGTGCTGCAACAGGGCTCGACCGACTTCGCGCTCAAGCCCGGCGACATCGTCCGCCATCCCATCCCGCTTGTCGCGCCGGAGGTCTCCGAACGCACCGACGCGCGCCTCACGCTGGTGTTCACCGGCGACGGCGACCGCGTCGAGGACGGCATGGACCTCGCCTTCTGGCCCGAGCAGCCCGCCGTCGCGGTCGCCTCCCGCTGGGCGCTCTTCGATCCCCGGGGCGGGTCCGCCGCCTGGCTGCGCTCGCTCGGCGTCGACGCCGCGCCGATCGGGACGCGCGAGGATCTGCGGCGCGTGCAACCGGACGTGCTGGTCGTCGCCCGCGAAGGCCTGGTCGAGCGCCTGCCCTTCGACGCCGTCGACGTGGCCCGCGGCCTGCGCGTGCTCGTGCTCGAGCAAAAGCCGGCGGCGCTCGAGGCCGTCGGCCTCCGTATCCAGGACATCGTTACACGCCACGTTTTCCCCCGCGATCGCGCCCATCCGGCGCTCGACGGGCTGCGCGCCCCCGATCTCGCCAACTGGCGCGGCGAACCCGACCTGCTGCCCAAGACGAAGGTCGGCATGAAGCCGTGGCCGCTCGCCCGACCGCCCCACTGGGGCAACCAGGGCGCGGTCGCCTCGGTCGTCATCGAGACGCCCCACCACGGCGCCTTCACCCCGCTCGCCGACGCCGAGTTCGACCTCGCCTACAGCCCGCTGCTCGAGTGGCGCCACGGCGAGGGCGGGGTGCTCTTCTGCCAGTTCGACATCACCGGCCGCACCGACCTCGACCCGGCCGCGCGTCGCCTCGCTTCAAACATCGTGCGGTCCCTGGACCGGCCCTTCGAGACCGTGGTCCGCAAGAGCCTGCGCTACGCGGGCGACGACGCCGGATGGGACTACGTCCGTTCCCTGGCGTTCGCCACCGAGCGCGTCGGCGAGGCCGCGGGCGAACTCGATCCCGAACGGCACCTGCTTGTGATCGGTCCGGGCGCGTGGGCGAAGAGCCGCGCGCACGCCGAGGCCTTCGCGAAGACGGGCGGTGTCGTGCTCGTGTTGGCGCAACCGCCCGCGGACCTGGCGCCGCTCAAGACGGTCGAGGTCCGGGCCGCGCGCGTCGCGCCCGACGCCGACAAGCTGCTGCGCGGCATCGGTCCGCAGATGCTCAACTGGCGCACCTTCGTGACGCAGCGGCGCTTCGCGCCGGACGGACAGCCCGCGGACGCCCGCGTGCTGCTCGACGGCGTCGTCCTCGAACGCGCTTTCGGCCCCGGCCGCGTGGTGTTCAGCCAGCTCGACTGGACCGCCTTCGCCGACGGCTCGGCCAACCTCGAGAAACCGCGCTGGCACACCGTGCAATACCATCGGCAGTTGCTGACCAATCTCGGCGCGCGCACGGCCAGCGATGTCGCCGCGCGCCTCTTCGACCCGCGCCGCCTCGCCCCCCTGGTCAACGTCAACCCGTGGCGCGTGTTCAACAGCGTGGCGACGGTCGATCCCGTGGTCGAGGACGGCACCTTCCCGGCGCTCGCGCGCCGCTTCCCGATGGAGTCGGCGGATGCCGACGCCGATTCCGGCGTGACCGACGACAGCGCCGTGTCCGCCAACATCGGCGAAGGCGAGGTCGGCGAAGCCGGTCTCACCGTGGCCTCAAGCAAGGCCGGCTGGCGCACCTACGGCCCGCGCGGCAGCTCCGGACGCGTGCACCTCGACTGGATCTCGCCGCCGCAGATGGGGAAGATCGGTTACGCGCGCACCTACGTCTACAGCAGTCGCGAGCGCGACGCCTTGTTCGCGGTCGGCGCGGACAACTGGATGGTCTTCCGCGTCAACGGACAGGCTTACGTGGATCATAGCCGCGAAAGCCGCCGGGCGCGCACCCCGTTCTCCGGCGAGTTCCGCTTCAAGGCGCCGTTGAAGGCCGGCTGGAACCTGCTCGAGGCCAAGGTGGCCTCCGGCAGCGGGGGCTTCGGCTTCTGGGCGATGGTCAGCGATCCCGGCGACGCGAAGTTCGAGACGAACCCCAGGTCGGCGCCGGACGGGCTGCCGCCCGCGTCGCAGCTGCGGAGCGAACCCGAGCTGGAAACACGCGATCCGTTCTACATCCGCCCCCTGCGCCCCGAGGACGATCCCTACCGCTTCAACCCGTGGTGAGAACCGGCGCCGCAAACCCCCTCATGAACCCCTCCATCCCTCGGAAAACTCCGGCGCGACTAACCGTCTCGCCGGGCGGCGAGACGAGGGAGCCGCGCGCCGCATTCATCAAAAACAATTAGTCATGAAAAAACGAATACACACGATCTTTCTCCTTTTGTCCGTATGGGGCGGAGCCCAGGCGATGGCCGATTCCGTGGTGGACGCGAAGCTCAAGGCCGCCTTCGGCCGGGCACGCACCGAGCGCGTGGCGGTCATCGGCATAGGCGATTCCAACCAGCGCTTCGGCGGACACGGTTATTCCAAGGCGATGCCGGAAGCCTTGTCCAAGATCGCGCCGATCTACGCGACCGACATCCTGCAGTATCGGCAGCGTCGCGGACAAGGGGAGCCCATCCCCCCGGAGGCGCCGCCGGAGCTGTCGAACCTGTCGGCCTACTGGTATATCCCGCCGGGCGGACGGGAGAGCGTGAGCTGGAAACCCGGTCTGTTGATCGTGGGGAAGGACGACCCGATCGATGTGCGCGGGCCGCTGCGTTTCCATTTCGCCTACGGCACGTTCGAGACGGAGCATGCCGGGGCGCACGCGGACGAGGCGAGGTTTCGTCCCGCGGTGCGTCGCGATTCGCGGCCGTGGACGATCCTGTCCTCCGTGCCGGAGCCGTTGGCGTCGGTGACGGGGCGCTTCGGGCTCGAGCGTGTGGTGCTCGACGTGCCCGCCGATCCCGGGCGCGATTTCCCCCTCCAGTTCATGCCGAACAACACGAAGCAGCCGATTCCGGGGCCGTTTTTCGCGGCGTGGGCGATGGCGGAGAACACCGCGCGGCAGAACGGATTCGCCTACCATACGCTTTATGCGTCGGGCGGACATTCGTTGTATGAGATGCTGGGCAATCTGCGCGCCCGCGGAGAGCGAAGCCTGGTCACGTGGTTCGAGGCGGTCCGGGGCGTGCTCAACGGCGAGAAGACCGCGGTGGTGATGATCCACTCCGGGTTCAACGACCGCAACCGGACCCGGTTGAGCATCGGGCCGGCCGGCGGCTTCCAGAGTCGCACGCCGGAGGGCTACGTGGACAACCTGGACGGTCTGGTCCACTTGATCGCCGGCGTCTGGATCAAGGCCGGCGGCTCGCCGGACACGCTGCACTTCGCCTTCATGCCGAGCCACGCGATCTCGGACCCCGACGACGAAAAGATCGTGTCCTATCGCGAGGCCGCGGCCCGGCTGGCCGCATACCGGTCGAACGCGTCGATGATCGATCTCTCCAAACTCGTCCCGTTTTCGCGCATGACCGAAAACAAGTTCTACGACAAGGGGCGCGAGACGGACGTGCATCTCACCGCCGAGGGATACCGCGCGATCAGCGAGGCGTTGGTCGCCGAGCTGCAGCGCTGAACGCCGCCGATTTCCAAGATGAGTTCACGTTCCTTGCCAGAAACGGCGCCCGAGATTCGGGGCGCAGCGGACCGTCACGCCCGTCCGCCGGCGTCCTGGCGTATCGATAATTGGACTACGGTCTTCGGGGACGACGCGGGGCACGCCCTTCCCGCTTTCGACGACCGGGCCTGGCAGGCGGTGAGGGTGCCCCACAACTGGGAGGATTATCACGGCTACGCGGAGGTTTCCCACGGCAACCTCCACGGCACCGCCTGGTATCGGCACGCCTTCGAGCTGCCGGAGGATTTCGGAGGGGACGAGCGCCTCTACGCCTTTTTCGAGGGCGTCGGCAGCTACGCCGCGGTCTGGTGCAACGGCGTGCGCGTCGGCGAACACGCCGGCGGCCGCACGACCTTCACCGTGGACCTCACGTCCGCCTTGCGCGACGGACGCAACGTGCTCGCGGTGCGCGCGCATCATCCGGAGGGGATCGACGACCTGCCGTTTGTTTGCGGCGGCTGCTGGGGGTCGCCCAACACGGAGGGATCGCAGCCCCTGGGGATTTTCCGCCCGGTGTGGCTGCAACGCACCGGACCGGTGCGCGTGGAGCCGTTCGGCGTGCATGTGCTCACGCCGGAGCTTTCGCGCGAGGCGGCGCGTGTCGAGGTCCGCACGGAGTTGTCCAATCCCGGCGCGCAACCGCGCGAGGTCCTCGTGCGTTCCTCCATCGTGGGGCCGGAGGGAGACGTGCTGTTGCGCGACGAAGTCCGCACCGTGCTCGCCGCGGAGGAGATCGAGACGATCGAGCGGAGTTTCCCTCCGTTGTCGCGTCCGCGGCTATGGTCGCCCGTCGATCCGGCGCTGCATCGCGTGGTGACGGAGGTGCTGGTCGACGACGTTCTCTCCCATCGCGAGGAGACGACCTTCGGATTGCGCTGGGTCGAGTGGCCGCGCATCGACGCGCCCGACGCCGACCGCAACGTCCGCGCGGCGGCGAACCGCGGGCGATTGATCTCCACCGGCGAGGCGCCGCGCACGCCGGGCAACAACGGCCTGACCTCGGTGTTGCGCCGGGAGGACGCGGCGTCCGTGCGGTTGGCCCCGATGGGCGCGGTCGTGATGGCCGCGGAGGAGGGGAACCGTATCGACGTCGAGCTGGTGTTCGCCGGCGAGCCCGGCGCGGAGGCGCTGATCATGTGCGAGATCCAGAACGAGGGCGGCACGGTCTTTTTCCATCAGCGCCGCGAGCGCATCGTGTTTTCCGGGGACCGCTTTTCTCTCCGTTGGGCCGTGCCGCCGATTCACCAGGCGCGGCAATGGAGCCCGGCGGATCCCTACCTGCACCGGCTGCTCGTCGAGGTGCGCGCGCCGGACGGTGTCCTGTGGGAGCGCAGCGAGACCCTGTTCGGCATCCGCGCCCATGACGGACCGCTCAATCTGGCGAGACCGGAGTTCGCCGACGCCGAGCCGTGCGCGGCCGACGCCGACGTCCCGCAGGAAGGCGCGCGGGAACGTCGCCTGCTGATCAACGGCGAGCCGGTGTTTCTCAACGGAACCTGCGAATATGAGCACCTGCTCGGAGCCGACCACGCGTTCACCGACGAGCAGGTCGCCGCGCGCGTGGCGATGATCCGCGCGGCCGGCTTCAACGCCTTTCGCGATGCGCACCACCCGCACAACCTGCGTTACTACGACCACTGGGATCGTCTCGGTATCCTGTGTTGGACGCAGATGGGCTCGCGCATCTGGTTCGACAACCCGCGCTTTCGCGCCAACTACCGCCGGCTCGTGACCGAGTGGGTGCGCGAACGGCGCAACCATCCGAGCGTCATCTTGTGGGGCCTCCAGAACGAGTCGGCGCTGCCCGAGGACTTCACCCGCGAGCTGCGCGACCTCGTGCGCGAACTCGACCCGACCAGTCCGACGTGGCGCCTCGTCACGACCTGCAACGGAGGCAAGGGCTCCGACTGGAACGTGCCGCAGGAATGGTGCGGCACCTACGGCGGAAACTGCCACGACTACGATCTCGCGAAGCACCAGCTCGTGGGCGAATACGGCGTGTGGCGCTCCTTCGGCGTGCACCGCGAGACGCGGTATCGCGGCGACGAAAACGACCGCAGCGAATCGTGGGCCTGCTTCGCGACGGAGACGAAGATCCGTCTCGCCGAGGAGGCGCGCGATCGGGCGATCGGGCATTTCCAGTGGATCTTCAACTCATTCGCCAATCCCGGGCGCAGCGCCTGCAACCATGAAGGGCCGGGCAACGCGCGCATCGGCTCGGTGAATTACAAAGGGTTGCTCACCGCCTGGGGGCAGCCCTCTGACCTGTATCATCTTTTTCGCGCCAACTATGCCGATCCGGAGGCCGAGCCGATGGTCTACATCGTCTCGCACACCTGGCCCGACCGTTGGCGCGAGCCGGCACCGCGAACCGTCCGGATTTTCAGCAACTGCGAGGAAGTGGAGCTGTTCAACGGCGTCGGCGTCCGTTCCCTCGGCGTGCGAAGCAATCCCGGTCGCGGCCGCCACTTCGAGTGGGAGTCGGTGCAGCCGGCCACGCGCGTGCTTTACGCGGTTGGTCGCCGGGCCGGCCGAGAGGTCGCGCGCGATCTCGTGTTGCTGGACCACCTGCCAGAGGACGAGACGCTCGCCCGCTGGATCGGCGAGACGAGTCCGACGGCCGCGCGTGGCGAGGCGCTTTTTCGCGTCGCCTGCGGGTCGCCCCTCGACCTGGTCGACGAGTCCGGCAACCGCTGGCGGGCCGATCAGGCGTGGAGCGACGCGCGCGACTGGGGTTGGCAAAGCTGGGCGGAGAACCACGCGTCGCGCGTCGCCCCGGATCTGGCGAGTTGCGGGCGGTCCGCCACACCGCCAAGCGGGGCTTCGTTCCCCGATTTGTATCTGCGTTACCGATACGGACGCTCCCGGTTGAAATACCGTTTCCGGGTGGAACCGGGACCGGTGCGGGTGCGTTTGCATTTTTCCGAGCCGTGGTTCGACGGCGGTGCCGGCGCCGATCGCACCGCTTGGCGTCTTTTCGACATCGCGATCGACGACCGCGTGATGGAGCGCGATTTCGACATCTGGGCGCGCGCAGGCGGCGCTCACCGGGCTCTGGTTTGGGAGCGTGAAGTCCAAAGCGCGGGCGGCGTCCTCACGGTGCATTTTCCCTGCGTGCGCGTGGGCCAGGCCTTGGTGTGCGGCATCGAGGTGCTGCGAGCCGCATGATCGGCTATTCGGCTCGTTTAGACCGACTGGTTGGGGAGTTGGCGCTCAAGCGAGGCCTTGTGGTCGTGATCGAGGAGAAGGGGGGAGAAGTGGCGGCAGCGAAAGCACATGCTCCGTGTGCGGTTGGTGGGGGCAGTTGCCGATCTGCGGATTCACTGCCGCCAAGTGCTAGGCGTAGAGGTCCGCGCTCGTATGGGTAGGGGTGTGAGGTCGGACAGTTCCACGCTGGCTTACAGGACGAGGGTGCTGCCTCGGCCTTTTCCTTCCGTGCTCGTTGCGAAAACTCTTGATGGCGGTTGCAGCCGTTCTGGCGAGTTTCTTCACCACACCGGATAGAGGCGAGGGAAGCGGACTCTACTTCAGTTCTCCGATCGACCAGTCCGTGACGCGGAGGGCGGGGATGGAGACGGGGGAGGTGATTTGCACGCGGACCACTTCGACCGAGCCGACGGGAACGGAGGCCGGTAAGGCGAGCGTGACGACGGCGGGTTTTCCCGCGTCGAGCGTCAGTTCGGACGCGGGGATCATCTCGGTCCACTGGCCGGAGACGCGGAGACCGACCCGGAAGGAGAGGGTGGCGCCGGTCTCGGACAGAAGGGTGAAGCTGGAGCGGACGTCCGGGCCGGCCGGCCAAGCCTCGCTGGCGGGCTGCTTGTGGCGCCAAAAGGTCCAGATGAGGTTCACCTCCTTTTTTCCTGTATTGGGAATATCGATACCGTCGACGCCGGCGGCGTCCGGGGCGAAGGCGGTGACGACGCCGCCATAGGCGGAGAGGGTGCCGAGACCTTTGCCCTCGCGCGGGACGAGCGTGTAGGAGGGCACGAGCGTGGGCTCGGGGGCCTGGGCAGGGGCGACAGGCGCGAATGCAAGGCAGGCTGCCACGGTTGCGATGAACGAGAGCGAGTGGAGGGTTTTCATAGGGTCGCGACACAGAAAAGGTGTGTCGTCGGCGAAACGCAGGCGCGGGTTTACGTTACTGTTCCTCTCGGTCGACAGTCGCTCCGGGGGAGGAGCATGCAGGCGTGGTTGTGTGCGTAGAGTTACTGTCACCCCACGGTCGTCTTTCGATCCGGCGCGGGTGCGCTACTTTGATCCCGTTCCCCAGTTACCCGGCCGCCAAAACCGGGCACCATCCACCCCGTCCCCAGTCGTCACCGATGAATGTCTCGTCGCTTTCCTCCCCCGGCCGCCCCCGGCAACACGCGTTCACACTGATCGAACTGCTCACGGTGATCGCGATCATCGGTATTCTCGCCGCGATCATCATCCCCGTGACGGGCAGGGTCCGCGACCGCGCGCGCACCACGCAGTGTTTGTCCAACGTCCGGCAGCTCGCGATGGCGAACATCCTTTTCGCCAACGAAAACAAGGGTGTGTTTCTGGTGCGCAAAGAGGCTCCCCGTCCGGGCGGCGGCTTCATCATCCCCAACGAGAACTATGACGGCAACTGGCAGAAAACCTTGGCGCGGCACATGGGCTTGGACAAGGTCTCCGCCCGGTCTCGCTTCATCTGCCCGGCGGCCGGCATGACGGACGAACAGATCGCCAGCGGCAACGAGACGAGCTACAACGTTTCCATCTGGCTGAGCAACGCGCCCGCTTATGGACGCGCCTCCGCCTTCACCAAACCTCTGGTCATGGTCGCCGACATCTACGTCTCCAACGTCGACTTCACCTATCCGTGGAACGTTCGCACCCAAGGCCACTGGCCAAATCGTTTCGGCACCTTCCGTCATAATGGAAACACCCGCCGCAACGTCGGCATGACCGACGGTTCCGCCCGCTCGCTCAGTCCGATCCAGGACGGCGTGTTCAAGGACGGCGCGGCCTTCCTGCCCAATCTGTGGCTCCTGCCCGAGGGCAACACCAGCGCCACGCTCAATCCGTCGACCCCGACGGATTTCATTCCCCAGGACTGAATTCGTCCGCGGCCGCAGGGCCTGTTGTCCAGTCCGGTCCGGGTGTCCCCGGCCCCGTGCGTCCCCCCATTTTCCCAACATGACCACACGCCCCTCCTCCGGCCCGCTGCGCGCGGGTTTCCGCCGCCTGCGGTCGCTCGCGCCGGCGTTTGTTCTCGGCCTCGGCGCGACGTGCTTCGCGGCCTCCATCGACGGCGACCATTTGTTGCCCGACGGCACCTTCGAGCGGCCCGACTCCTCCGGCGAATGGCCGCGCGACTGGCCGAAGGGAAGAAACGTCTCCTGGGAGACGGAGGCGGGCAACTGGTTCCTGCGTCTCACCTCGACCACGCCGGGCGCGACGGTTTCGCTTTTCCGCGAGGTCCCGCTGCCGACCGGCACGCAGGCGATCGAGCTGAGCTTCCGACGGCGCGTGAGCGGCCTCGTCGTCGGCGACCAGCCCTGGTTCGACGCCCGCGTGGTGCTCAACTTCAAGGACGCGACCGGCAAGAAAACCCCCGCCGCGCGCATGCCCTACACGCAGCGCGACACCGTCGAGTGGCAGACCGTCGTCCACCGCATGCGCGTGCCGGAAGGCGCGGTCGCGATCGAGTTCATGCCCTCGCTGTTTCGGGTGAAGGCAGGCGTGTTCGACCTCGACGACGTCGTTATGAAGGCGATCGATCCCGCGCTGGTTCCCTGAGGTCGTCCGAGACGTCCCCGATTTTTATCCCTGATGTTCCTCCTCTCCCGGATCGTTTTCCTTTTGTTGTTTCTGGCGTGCGCGCCGTTTCGGCTCGCCGCCGCCGAACCGCCGCCGGCCGTTTCGCCGTCCTCCACTTCGCCCGGCTCGCTGCTGCCGGAGGGCGGATTCTCCGCCGTGGACGGCGCGACCGGGCGTCCCGCCGGCTGGCCGGCGTCGGCGGCCGCGAGCTGGCCCGTCGAAGCGGGCAACCGTTTCCTCCGGCTCACGTCGACCGCTTCCGGAGCGATGGACAACATCCGCCTCGAGGCGCCGATCCCCGCCGGCGTGCGCGCGCTGGAGTTTTCCTATCGCGGACGCGTGAGCGAGCTGAAGCGCGGCGAGAAGCCCTTCCACGACGCGCGCGTGATCATTAACTTCAAGAACGCCGCGGGCGACTCGCTCGGCAGCGCGCCGCCGTCGTATCACCGCAACAGCACGGCGGACTGGCGGGTGTTCACCTCGCGTTTCCTCGTGCCGGAAGGCGCGACGATCCTCGAGTTCATGCCGACGCTTTTCCGCGTGCGCGGCGGCGTTTTCGATCTCGACGACATCGTGCTGCGCCCGACCGACCCCGCGCCGGTCGAGGCGGAGATCGCGCGCAAACGCCCGCCGACGCCGCCGGCCCCCGAGGTCGCGAATCCGGAAAAGTGGCCGGCCGAGCTGTTCGTAGTGGGAAACAAACTACAGGATAAATCCGGCCGCGAGGTCTGGCTGCAGGGCGTGAACGTCGCCAGCATGGAGTGGAACGTGAAGGGCGAGAACGTCCTGGCCTCCGTGGTCGTCGCGATCGAGAAGTGGAACGCGAACGTCATCCGCCTGCCCACCAAGGACCAATACTGGTTCGGCAAGGGCGAGGACCAGACCGACGGCGGCGCGGCCTACCGCGCGCTGGTCGACGAGGTCGTGAAATACGCCTCCAACCGCGGCGCCTACGTCGTGCTCGATCTGCACAACTACCGCGCCCCGCGGCCCGAGCACATCGACTTCTGGACCGACGCGGCGACGCGTTACAAGAACCACCCGGCCGTGCTCTTCGATCTGCTCAACGAGCCCCACGGCATCAGCTGGGAGGTCTGGCGCAACGGCGGCTACGTTCAGGAGCGCAAGGCCGGCGCCGACGAGGACAATTTTTTGTCCGAGGAGGACAAGATCCAGGCGAAGCTTGGTTTCCGTTCACCCGGCATGCAGCGCATGCTCGAGGTGGTGCGCGAGACCGGCGCGCGCAACGTCGTCGTGGCCGGCGGACTCGACTACGCCTACGACCTTTCCGGCATCGTCAACGGCTTCGCCCTCGAGGAAAAAGGCGGCAACGGCGTCATGTATGCCTCGCACATCTACCCGTGGAAACGCGACTGGCAGGGCAAGGCGCTCGACGCCGCCGCGCTCCATCCGATCCTGATCGGCGAAGTCGGCGCCGATTTCAAAAAACAGCCTTGGGAGAACGAGGCCAACTTCGTGCCGCCCGAGACGTGGCTGCCCGACATGCTCGGCCTCATCCAGAAACATCGCCTCCACTGGACCGGCTGGTGTTTCCACGTCAGCGCCGGCCCGGCGATGCTCGCCGACTGGCGCTACACGCCGACGTCCTACTGGGGCGACTACGCGAGGCGCGCCCTCGCCGGCGAACGCTTCGAACTCCAGCGCCTGCGCTAAACGAAACCCCGTCGAATTTCCTCAATGAATCGTCACCTCCTGTCCCTGTTTTCCTATTCGTTTGTCGCCTTCGGCGCGGCCGCTCCCGCCATCGCCGCGGAGATCGCCGCCACCGATCCGCTCGTGCGCTATGTGGGTCGTTTCGACCGCACCGACGCCGCCGGCCCCCGCTGCACTTGGTCGGCCAGTTCGGTCGCGTTCACCATTTCCGGCGGCTCCGCGAGCGTGAAGCTGAAGGACGGCGGCAAGAACCACTGGCAGGTCGTGATCAACGGCCAGCCCGCCGCGGTGCTCGCCTTGGAAGCGGGCGAAAAGAGCTATCCCGTCGCCACGGATCTCCCCGCCGGCTCCCACACGATCGAGCTCGTCAAACGCACCGAGGCGTCGCAGGGCGTCACGCAGATCGGCGGCTTCGAAATCGACGACGACGCCAAGCTCCTGCCCACGCCCGCGCGCGAGCGCCGCATCGAGGTGATCGGCGACTCCATCAGTTGCGGCTACGGCAACGAGGCCCCCAACAAGGAGGCGAAATTTACTCCCGGCACCGAGAACGCCTGGCTCGCCTACGGCGCGGTCGCCGCGCGCGAGGTCAACGCTGACTACGTGTGCGTCGCTTGGGCCGGGAAAAAACTTTGGCCGAACAACAGCATCCGCGACATCTACGACCGCGCCGCGCCCAACGCGTCCAAGGCGGTCTGGGATTTCTCCGCCTGGGTTCCCGACGCCGTGGTGATAAACCTCGGCACAAATGATTTCGCCCAGGAAAACCCAGACGAAGCCGGTTGGGTCGCGGCCTACGTCGAGTTCATCGGCGAGATCCGTTTCCGTTATCCGAATGCCGCGATCTACTGCACGCTCGGCCCGATGATCAGCGAGTGGCCCGGCGCTCGCAAACCCCGCAGCACCATCCTCGGCTACTTCGAAAAGATCCTCGCCCAGGCCAACGCGGGTCTTCCCGCCGGCGCGCATCCCGTGCGGCTCGTGGATTTCGGCACGCAGGCGCAGCACCACGGCATCGGCGCCCAATGGCACCCCAGCGTGAAGACCCACTCCCTCATGGCCGAAAAACTCGCCGGCGCGTTCAAGCGCGACCTCGGCTGGTGAGTTCGCGGGCCGCCCTCTCCGGGGCGGCCTTTTCCTTTACCCCTCTTCCGACCGGCGACCCGCCGGCCAGAGCCACTGCTTTCTTCTCCCCATGAATACACCCCGCCAAAACCCCACCGCCCCGCAGTCTCCCTCCGTTCGCCGTCTCGCCGGCGTTCTTCTCAGCCTCCTCGCCACGCCCGCTTGTCTGCTCGCCGAAGCGCCGCAGACGATGCGCGGCATTAATCTCGCCGGCGCCGAATTCGGCAGCACCTTTCCCGGCGTCTACAACACCGACTACACCTACCCCGGCGTCGCGCAGCTCAACTACTACAAGGCGCGCGGCATCGAGTTGATCCGGCTCCCCTTCAAGTGGGAACGCATCCAGCACACGTTGAACGGCCCGCTGGACACCGCCGAGCTCGCCCGGCTCGACACCTTCCTGAACCTCGCCGAGGCGCGCGGCATGCGCGTGATCCTCGATATGCACAACTACGGCCGGTATCGCATCTCCGGCACGAACCACATCATCGGCACCGCGCAGGTTCCCCGCAGCGCCTTCCAGGATGTATGGGAGCGCATCGCCGCGCACGTGAAGGACCGCGACTGCATCTGGGCCTACGGCATCATGAACGAGCCGCACGACATGGGCGTTCACACCTGGAAGGACAGCGCGCAGGTCGCGGTCGACGGTATCCGTCTTCATGATACGCGCCACGCCATCCTGCTTCCGGGCGACGGCTACAGCGGCGCCCACCGCTGGCTCACCCACGGGGCGGACCTCCTCGATGTCGTCGATCCGGCGGACAATGTGATCTTCGAGGCCCACCAGTATTTCGACAACCAGAGCTCCGGCCTGTATGACAGCACCTACGACGGCGAGGGCGCCTACCCGAACATCGGCGTCGATCGCCTCACCAACTTCGTCAACTGGTGCAACACGAACGGCGTGCGCGGCTTCATCGGCGAATACGGCGTGCCCGACAGCGACCCGCGCTGGCTCACCGTGCTCGACAACACGATGGACTACATGGCCGCGAACAACATCAGCGGCACCTACTGGGCCGGCGGCCCGTGGTGGGGCAACTACACGCTCTCGGCCGAGACGCGCCGCTCCCACGACGAGGCGCCGCAAATGGTCGTGCTGATCCCCCACGGCGACGGCGTCGGCACGCGTTACTGGCCGCCCTACACCTGGTATCGCGACGCGGTCGCGAACGGCGTGCAGGGTTCCTACAACTACAACTATAAATCCGCCACGGCCTCGCTCGCGGTGGACTTCGCCGATCCCGCCTCGGCCACCGGCAGCTACTCCGGCGCCAAGAGCATCCACCTCGCCTACACCGTGCCCTCCGGCGGCTGGGCCGGCGCGGACATGAACATCAACGGAGGCGCCGCGCTCGCGCCGAATTTCGACCGCGGCCACGTGCTCACGTTCTACGTGAAGGGCAGCGCGGGCTCCTCCGTGCGCGTCTTTTTCCAGGCCGTCGGCGGCACGCTCAGCGCCAAGGTCAACACCGCGTCCTACGTCACCACCAGCGGCGCCTGGCAAAAGGTGAGCATCCCGCTGTCGGCCTTCGTCACCGGCTCCTTCACCGGCGCGACGCGCGTCGACCGCATCGCCTTCGAAGGCCTGCCGGCCGCCAATACCGCGCGGGTCATGCAGCTCGACCAGTTCGTGATCGAGCGTCCCGACACCACTGCGCCGACCGCGAGTCTGGCCGTCTCGGCCACGACCGTGCCGCTCAACACGGCCTTCACCGCCACCGTGACCGCGAGCGACGCCGGCGGCGCGATCGACTTCGTGGAGTTTCTCGTGAACGGGCAGCGTGTCGCCATCGACGACACCGCGCCCTACGCGGCAAGCATCAGCTTGGCGACGGTCGGCGCGCATCGGATCACCGCCATCGCCTACGACATGCACGGCAATCCGGCTCGCACCACGCCGATCGTGGTCACCGCGCAGGGCGTGACACGTCAGTTGACCGCGCACGACACCGGCAGCTCGCAGAGTTTCTCCAGCGGGCTCCATTGGGACAACTCCCTCGCGCCGCAAGCCGGCGCCGCCTACGTCGTGGACGGTTACGACCTGCGCACCTCCGGCGTGGCGACGAACATCGCCTTCGCGGGCGATTCGCTCACGTTGAAAAACGGCGGACGTCTTCTCCTTCGCACGGAGGCGCCGAGCGTCGTCACGGTCGGCGATCTGCATGCGGACGGCGGCGAAATCGCCCTGGCCCGCGCGACCGACTTCGTGTTGGCGGGCGAGATCACGTTGCACGCCGGAGGTCTCGCGCTCACGACGGGCAGCACCACGCGCACCCTTACCATCTCGGCCGAGATCAAGGGAAGCGGCGGCCTGACCCACTCGATGGCGGCCTCCGCCACGAACGTGACGCTGACCCATGCGAACAACACCTACGGCGGCGGCACCGTCGTCGCGGCCGGTCTGTTGCGCGCCCACGCCGACTGCGCGCTCGGGCTTGGTGACGTCACCGTCGCCAACGGCGCGACGCTGCGCCTCGCGTCAGGCTCCACGCACGACTACATCGCGAACAACGCCGACGTGGTCGTCGGATCGAGCGGCACGCTGCAGCTCGCCTTCACCGGCACCGACACCATCGGCGCGCTCTCGCTCGACGGCGGCGCGACGAACGTGGCGATCGGCGTCTGGGGCGCGCCCGGTTCAGGCGCGGCCAACACCTCGAGCCGGATCACGGGCACCGGGTTGCTCAACGTGACCGCGAACTAGGCCGACGCGGATCGCTTCCGATGGCGGCGCGCCCGCGTGGCGCCGCCATCGTTCTGGACACGGGTGGCGTTACAGTAGAGTTTGCCCGTATGGAGAATTCTCATCGGGTGACCTTGGCGGAAGTGGCGCGAGCGCTCGGGTTGACGAAGATGAGTGTTTCCCGGGCTCTCAAGGGCGGCCGGGGCGTCTCGGAAGCCACGCGAACGCTGGTCAACGCGACCGCGCAAAAAATGGGCTACGTGCCCGACCCCGCGATCTCGACCGCGATGGCGCGGATGCGCAGCCGGAAGCGCGCGGAGCTCGACACGATCGCATGGCTGACCTCGCACGGAAAGCCGGGCGCGTGGCGGGATAATTTCATCATCTCCGAGATCCATCGCGGTGCCACGGAGCAGGCGGAGCGTCTCGGTTATCGTCTGGAGGAGTTCGTCCTGAACGAACCGGGCATGAGCCCGCGCCGGCTCGGCGGGATTCTCTACAGCCGCGCCATTCGCGGCGTAGTGATCGCGCCCCTACGCGAGCAGGGGGCGATCGAGGGTTTTCCCTGGCAGCATTTCGCGAGCGTGGCCTGCGGGCCCTCGTTGACCTCGCCGCTCCTGCACCGTGTGTCGGCCGATCAATACATGGTCGTCCGCGTGGCCTGGGCGGCCCTGGCCGCGCGCGGTTATCGGCGCCCCGGGCTCTTCGTCTCGGAGACGGACAGCCGCCGCGTCAACGACCGGTGGAGAAGTAGCCTGCTCGGCCTGCAACGGTCGTTTTCGCCCGACCAGGTGGTGCCGCCGGTGGTGACGGACGACTGGAATCCCGAGGTCTTCCTGCGCTGGTATCGGGAGCATCGCCCGGACGTGGTGCTGGCGTATCCGGAAGTCTGCGACTGGTTGAAACGGGGCGGGGTGAAAGTCCCCCGGGATTGCGGTTTCGCCCTGCTCAACTACCACGAGTGCGGCCGCTACGCCGGCGTGACGCACCACTTCGGCCACCAGGGCGCGGCGGCGGTCGCGCTGGTGGCGTCGGACATCCATGCGAACCAGTTCGGCCTGCCCGAGGTGCGGAAAAGCGTGTCGATGGAGTGCCTGTGGCGCGACGGCCCGACGGTGCGTCCGTTGAAGAAAACGCGGTCGCGCTGAGCGCGGATCGGTGGAAACGAAAAGCCCCGCGTCGGAGAGGCGCGGGGCTAGGGCGGAAGGGAAGGTGGGTGACGAGGGTTTACTTGCGACGACGGCGGGTCGCCACCGGTCCCAGCGTCGCGAGTCCGGCGAGCGCGGCGGCGGAGGACGGTTCGGGGACGGCGGTGGTGTGGATCACGCTGATGTTGTCCACGAAAACGCCGGCACCGCCTACGCCTGGATTCATCAGGCGAAGGGTGTTGAAGGTCAAATTCGTGGCCGTGGGGTCAGTGTGGCAGTAGAGGAGGGTGTTGCCGTCATAGAGTGCGAACGTGGCACCGGCTGCTTCCTTGGTGATGCTAAACGAAACCGAATGGACCGCTTGGTCATACAACCCGCTGGGGAGCACGCTGGAAGGGGCGCCGCTCAAATCCTCCGTGGCGTCAAAATTGGTCAGGCGGTGAACATTGCCACCCGCGTTGGTCTGAAAATAGCCGTAGCCGGAAACCTTGCCGTCGAACGGATTCGGGCCGGTGATTTTGTTTTCGGTGATCGTGTAGCTGGAGTCGTAGAGGGCGATCTTCAGGTTGAGCGTGGCCGACGCGCTGAAGGCGTTCCGGCTGTCCATATCGAACGATACCGTGATCGAGTCGCCGACACCGCTCAGTGTGACGGGAGTATCCATCCACTGCTTTATCGTGTTTGTATTGGCGCTCGATCCACCGTTTCGGAGGAAGTTCGCGGACATGGTCGTCCCTGCATCCGACGTGAGGACCGACCACATGCCACCCGAGTTGGCCTGCGTGTAGTAGCCGAAATCGTTCAAAGTCCCCGGTGTGGGGCTGGTGCCGAAATCATCGGAGAAGATGATTGTCGTGGCGGCGAAGGAAGGGAGGGCGAAGGAGGCGAGGGCGAGCGCGCCCGCCGTGAGTATGACTGGATGGGGTGAGGGCTTCATTACGCCGACATGTTCCTAACTCCGCGGACTGGCGAAAAGATAGGTCTAACTATACAGTAACTCAGCTTGCGCAGGGTTACCGTATCGTTGCCGCCTGCTTCTGAGGTCCGAGCGAGACGTTAGCTTGGGCTTGTTTCCGTCCCGGCGAGCCGTCGCGAGCCTTCACGCTCCCACGCGCGGGCGCGGCGCCGCGTCCTTGTCCTTCCCTTCATCATGATCCTTCGTTTCCCGAAAAAAGTTCCCCTGTTTGTCGTGTCGTGCCTGCTCGCGGCCGCCGGCCCTTCGCCTGGCGCCGATGCCGCGCCGGTGAAGCTGATCTTCGACACCGACTACTCGACGGATTGCGACGATCCCGGTGCGCTCGCGGTGCTGCACGCGCTCGCGGACAACGGCGAGGTGGAGGTCCTCGCCACCGGCGCTTCGACCTCCATGGCGAAGGCCCCGGGCGCGATCGATGTAGTGAATACCTACTACAACCGCCCCGACCTGCCCCTCGGGGCGACGAAGAAGGCGGTCTCCTACTTCAGCAGCTACGTGGACCATCTTTTCGACAATTTCCCGCATGACACGCCGCTTTCGTCCGCGGTGCCGGACGCCGTCGCGCTCTATCGCCAGATCCTCGCGGCGCAGCCGGACGACAGCGTGGTGTTCGTCACCGTCGGCTACCTGACCAACATGGCGGAACTGCTCAAATCCGCGCCCGACGCGCACAGTCCGCTCAACGGCAAGGATCTCGTCGCGCTGAAGGTGAAGGAGTGGGCCTGCATGGGCGGGAATTTTTTCCACGACTCGACGAACAACGTGAATTTCACCCGCGACAAGGAGTCCGCCTATCACGCGATCCGTAACTTCCCGAAAAAGCTGACCTTTCTCCCGCGCGAGGTGGGGAGCGAGCCGAGCCCCCTGCGCGCCGGGCAGGAGTTGACCGAGACTCCGGCGAACAATCCGGTGCTCGTCGCCTACCAGAAGTATTTCGGGCGGCTCACCAAGCTCGACCGCCACGTGGCCGACCCCGCCACCGTGCTCTACGCGGTGCGCGGCGAGCGCGATTACTGGGACCTCGTCACAACCGGCTGGATGGACATCCGGACCGACGGCACATTCACCTGGAACCCGGCCGGAACGCCCAACGCCGACGGGACGATGAACCACCAATACCTCCTGATGAAGGGCGGCTACGGCGTGTATTCAAATCAGGACTACGTGGAGGGCGTGATCCGCGCCCTGATGAAGAAGGCCCCGGGCGTCGTCGGCGACGGCACCGAACCGACCGGGCCCGATCCGGTCGTGCCGTCCCCGACGCCGGTGGCCGGGGCGATCGCCTGGTATCGTTTCGAGGAGGACGCGGGAGCCGCCGATCCCGGCGCGGTGATCGTCAATCACGGTGACGGGGGCGCGGCGTTGAACCTGGCCGACACCGGAGGTCCCGACAGGCGCGACAACACCGGCGCGGGCGGCTACGGGGCTCCCGGGCTGGAGGGCCGGGGGTTGGCTTTCGATGTGCTGGCTTCGGGGGATGGCGTTCATCATTCCGCCACGGGCGGCGCGCCCACCGGCGGCGGTCTCACCACGATCTCTTCTGTGCCGCAGAGCGCGTTGCAAGGCGCGGACGGCGCCTTCACCTACGAGGCGCTCGTGAAGCTTTCCGGCATCGGCTCCGAGCAGACGATCTTGGCGCACGACGGCACGGCGACGCGCGGGTTTCTTTTTCGAATCCAGAACGGACAGCTCTCGTTCTACACCGGGTCGGGCTCGGTTACGGCGACGATCCCGACCGCCGGTTCGAACGCGTTCGCGGCGGGGCAATGGTTTCATGTGGCGGTCACCTACGACGGGCTCGAGGGCGTGTCGGATAACCTGCGCTTCTACTGGACCGCGCTCGCGACGACGCCACGCCCGACGGCGGCGAACCTGGCGGGGACGGCTACGCTCGCGGCGGATCTGCCGGGTGGCGTGATGAACCCGCTCGGCGTCGGGACGACCACGCGCAGTCCGTATCGTTTCGAACTCGCCGGCCTCATCGACGAGGTCGGGATAAGCGGGCACGCGCGGACGGCCGAGGAATTGGCGAATTTCGGCCCTCCGCCGTCGCCCGTGGAAGTGGTGGACGCGGACGGCGACGGTTTGCCCGACGCCTGGGAAACGGCTCATGGCCTGGACGCGAGCGCGGACAACCGCCTCGGCGATCCGGACGGCGACGGCGTTCCGAACCTGTTGGAATTCGCGCTCGGGCTTGATCCGGCGCGTTCGGACGTCGAGGGACTGCCGAAGCTTTCGATCGAGGATTCGTTTTTGACGCTGACGGCGCCGCGTAATCCTGACGCGGCCAACCTCACGTTTGTCGCCGAGATCAGCAGCGATCTGACGACCTGGGGTTCGGACGAGGACCAGATTGTCGTGCTTGAGGATTCGCCCGATTTGTTTCGTGCGCGGGACGCGGAGATTTTTGGCGCATCGCCGCGTCGGTTCATGCGGCTGCGGGTGGAGTAGGGGAATGCCAGCCTCCGACCGTGCCTTCATAAGGTCCGGGGAGCACACGCGTCTCGCGTGTTCGGGCCGGCGTCTCGCGGGCCCGTCCGAAGGAGCCGCGCTCGACTTACTTCGCCGCCTCGATGCGGAAGATGGCGGAAGCGTAGGGCGTGAGTTCGACGGCGACGCCCTCGGCGGCCAGCGTGTCGGCGGTGCCGGTGAACACCGTCGCGCCGCTTTCCGCGACGAGGGAAAAGACGCCTTCGCGGGCGAGGCGCGGATAGATGCGCGTGGCATCGCCGGCCGTGCGGCGATAGACCAGGAGGTGGGCGGGGCCCTCGACGAGTTGAAATTGAGTCGAGGTTTTACGGTCCACGACGACGCCGCTCTTTTCGAGAAAGGCGCCGATGGCGGCGACGTCGATGGGGCGCTCGGCGTCGAATTCGAGCACGGGCGCGCCGGAGCCGCGAACGATGTCGAGCGCGCGTTTGTCCATGTTGCGCGTGTCGACGATGATCGCGGAGTAGGCGCCGAGGCCCTCGCCGGAGGCGTCCACCTGCTCGAAGCCGCGCGAGAACATGGTCTGGCCGGTGTAAACGAGCTGCTGGTCGGTCATGTAGTGGACGGGCTGGAGGTGCAG
>Ga0182792_1001164_pt1 | contig 22299 bp, 27 predicted proteins | sample Passage237B_FD_130497 | JGI IMG/M metagenome (GOLD analysis project Ga0182792, IMG submission 130497) | Cellulose adapted compost microbial communities from Newby Island Compost Facility, Milpitas, CA, USA - Passage2 37B (version 2) (version 2) ...
AATAGCACGATTTATGGTGCTATTATGGGAGGTGCATTCCTGTCTCTCTTTATAAAAGAAAAAAAGGCAGTTTAATTTATTGGTCCCATTTCTGATTTTTGCGAGGGTAACAATGATTCTATTTATAATCGGCAAAACGAAACGTACAAATTTTTAAAACGAAGCGTACCATTTTTTAAAAGCTAAAGAAAATCGTACTGCTCAGCAGGCTTTTGACGAAAAAAACGCCGCTATAACCGAACGAATTACAAAAATACAGTCAAAGCTGAGTTCTTTTAATAAAGGCTTTAACGGCAAGAATTGGGGCTACGTTGGCAATCTTGATTATATCAATACATTACTTCTACAGATTGAACAACACTTAACTTAGAAGACTAAATAGGATAATTAGCCGTAAGTACTTCTATTTTCTTCTTCCCCGCACCTTTATTAACACTTACACGTTGGGTGATAGACTTAGTATGCCAGCCAAATTTTTCGCTAAAATCAGCAAGGATTTCACTAGGATAACTACTGAGTAGGAATTTACCTTCGATCTCTGAAAGTAATTTTAAAAGTGCTTTAAAATGATCTTCAGTGTAGCCTTCATAATGACCGCAGTTGCTATTAAAATATGGCGGATCACAGTAATAAAATGCTTCCTTATTGTCACGACTTTTGATAATATATAGCGCGTCCGCGCACTCTAGTTGAACGTTTTGCAATCTAATAGCATATTCTTCTGTGAACTGAATGGCTTTATTGATGATTTTCTTCGTGGTAGTGTTTTTTGATTTATCGTACCCCCAAGAGCTATCTAAAATAGAGGAAAAACTTTGGCTTGCTAGAACCCATACAGCCCAGGCGCGTTCGAGCGAAGAAAATAAATGTGGATTGTTGTATATAACAGATGCATCCGCATGCTGCTTTCGAGAATGCAACGTGATTTTTATTTTTTTACTCAGCGAAATAAAGTCCTCTTGTACGACTCTGTAAAAATTTATCAACTCAGCGTTAGTATCATTGAGTACTTCCAAAGGCGACGGTTCTTTGGCAAAAAGAAGAGCCGCACCGCCCGAGAACGGCTCACAATACAGAGTGTGTGAAGGGAAAAGGGGCAATATGGTAGCTACCAGTTTCTGCTTGCCGCCATAGTAAGTTAATGCAGGTTTCATTTGATAAGTATTATGTTTAAATTTGCGTTCTCTCACATAAAATAAAATAGGTGCGTACACACCCAGGAAACCTATTGGCTCCTGCTTTGGTGTGTACGCACCTTTATCAAGTTCAGCGGGGTGAGAGCCGCTACTTGAGGTGGGGGCTACTTTTTTAAGTAGCCTCGTATCGCCGCCGAATTTTTTTGAACTGTTGAATGATGCTGCTATGTTTTATTTTTAACTACATGCAATGCAGTACCAATTGTGAACATGTCTCCGTTTTCCAGTCCCGCCGAGATTGCAGCTGACTCATCTACATACTCAGCAGGCATACGATCTGGGTCTAAATAACCTGGCATTGTGATTGGACGAAAGTGCGGAGCGACCCACTCCAAATAACCCGTCCCGCTGAATGACCCTGCGATAACTGTAACTTTTACCTTATCATTACCGTCGATCTCAACACTTTCCACAATACCCATATTATCTCCTCCTACTATTCTTACTGTGTCCCCTTCTACAAGCACGTTTAAAACATCATCGAGTTCCAAACCTGTATCATCAAACACAAAAGTATTACCCGATCCAGTCACAGTTCCAAGATCCTCCAAGAGCGTATTGCTTCGTCGAAGAACTCCAGAGCGGTCACACTCCCATGCAAATATTTTTTTATTTGCATTTTGAGAGCCATTAAATATTATATCCCCCTTAATCCATTGCCCCCACTCCCCATCTCCATAGGGAGAGTTTAAAAAATTATTAAGGTCTTCCGTTCCTGCTATCGCTATGCGGCGCGATCCAACGACAAGAGAATTAAACAAGCGAAGAGCGGTAAAATTGCCATGAACGCCTCTGCGAACATCTCCTGAAGATACTTGAGGCATATGGCTTCGAAGCGAATGAAAACTCATAATCGGATCAACATCATACGCGCCTAACGACCGCCCAATATGGATTACGGATCCTCTGTTTTTAAAAGCAACATTTTCCTTCGGCGTTGTGATTCTTATTTTATAGTCATTCCCCCCCATAAACGACTCGTAACGCCCAGTAGAAATATCAAACTTTCCAGACTCAAAAAAGAATCTGCTTGGGTTAGTATTGTATCTTCCGGCAAATAATATGTTGTCTGCGCTCTCTGCAAGATATTTTCCCCCATGTGGCATCTGGCCATGCAGCCCTCCGATTATCCAAGCCTTTGGGTTTTCTGTCCCAAAATCGGAAGTTTGTTCCTCTCCAGGCACAGGCCAGTCTCCATCTCCTTCCGAATAGCAACCAAAAAAAACTGATCTATTGTTTCCATGGTCTGCCACCCGATACGGATACGTACCATTATTGTTCGCGTGGCAAGCCATGTACATGTTTCCTAAAAATGACGCCTCAAATATGCCACAGAGTCCATTGTCTCTAACATCTATCTGTTCAAAGTAGCACTGGTTAGCATCTGGGCCAACCGTCCAGACGCCGTGTTGTCCGCAAGAACCTATCGTTAATCTTATGAAAGATGATAAAGATACGTTCTGAGAATTAAAATCACCTCCTCCGATTTCTGCATAGACTATCAGCCCCGTACCCCCAAACTGCCCAATTCCAACGTCATGAACTTTACAAACCGCAGTTGCAAGTATTCCGCAAGCGTATCGACCGTTAGGATCGCCAGGGATAGGGGTGTCATCATTCTTGCCTGCACCCTGCAAAATCAAATAGCGAACTGTTGCATTTCCTCTTTGTATTATATTAGTGCCAGGAAAATATTCTGTCGCTTTTATGTGCATGCCGTCTGTTGTAGCCGGGAATGATATCCGCGTCGCATTCTCGCCACCAAACGTTGGCTCACCTTCAACGGTTCCCCCGAACGACCTTAGAACAAGAGTTCCAGAACTATGATAATACCCACCCGGTATATACAGACGCCCATAGACGCCGATAGCCTTAATAGCATCATGGAAAGCATCATATATATCCTCTGTTGGCTCTCCCCATTTCGCGGCCTTAACTCCCCACCACGCTAAATTTGCGCGTCCATCTGGCAATACACGTTTGTAATATTTGCCATCATGTTTTCTGTATATTACACCATCCACAAGCGTATCATCCATGGCGGCGCCTGTGTGCCACTTCGTTTCTAATATATATGTTGCATATTCCCCTGTTGTTGGGTCAACAAAACCAACATACGCGTCGTTTATTTTTTGCATTTCTCTAAGTTTATATTTTATATGTCAAAAAAATCATTCGGTTCTGAAAATATTTCACCAACATTACTACCTACCGCAAAGGCGCCAATATTTGCCCACTCCTCCTCAGAAACAAGCCACACCCAAAGCTCAATTACACCTTCTCCATTGGGTATTAAATACCCTCCTGTTGAGGACGGAGGCGAAGCAGGCAACTGACTGCTTTCTTCGAGCATGCCTTCTATTTTTAAATTAGACCCATCAGCTCCTTTTGCCACCCCCGCATCCACAATGGTGGAGTCTGTTCTTGTAATTATCAAATGGCCAGATGAATCAATCGAAGCCGATGCAATTCCTACTCCATTAGACCCATCAGCTCCTTTTACCAGCCCCGCATCCACAATGGTGGAGTCTGTTCTTGTAATTATCAAATGGCCAGATGAATCAATCGAAGCCGATGCAATTCCTACTCCCCTTGCGTTTCCCACATCAATTATAGTTTGATCAACAAACGTCACTATCATATGTCCAGTGTCGTTATCAATTTGTATGTTTTGTATAATATTATCAGAAAAACACGTATCTATAAGATCAAAAAAATCCTCTTGTGTTGGTTTTGAACCGGTTGTGAACCTTGATTTTAGATAAGATACAGTCCTTATTGCCATAACAATATTTTTATAAAAGTGAAATAACCTGATTAATGTGAACAGTGTAAGCCGTCACGCCAGACTCTGGTCGTATCGGCGCAAAATTCAAACCTCCTGAAGCAGTTAATTCACCGAGTAGAATTATCATATTACTTCCGTTGTGATCCCGAATCTGTGCAGCAGAATGATATCGTACGTAAAAATTAAGAGGCACTGCAAATGCAGGTACGTATTGTTCTGCGATATCGTCAAGGAGAGAATAATAGAGACTCGGAATAGGAACACTCTGCGCATTAGCAACAGTAAGAGAACCTCGTATATGCAGCTGTCGAGACATCTTATTTATGCGCATATAAAGTGTTCCAGAGATTTGTGGTGTTCCGGTTGAAGGAATTTGATATTCCTCCCATTTAGTCGATGCCAATGCTCTAGCAGAGAGCAGGTCATGAAATCGCCACAACCCTGAAATAGGAGTCCCGCTTCCCGTTACAGCTTCAGCCCATCTTGTAATTTTAACATCTTTTGGTTGACCACCCTCAAATATCACATTCTCCCGCTGCTCATTAATTTCAAAATAATTTCCTACACCGCCTATAAATTTTAAAATCTCTCCATCAACAATCAACCACCCATCTGTATAGCCATAAGGGGGTGTCGCAATAGGGTCAACGCCAGAAAGAATAACCGGCATCTGAACACCCTCAAACAACCCCAACCACTCCGAAGTTTCAGAAAGTGATTTTTGCATAAAATCTAAATTCTCCTGCGTCACAGGAAACTTGCCAGTTTGTGTAAAATCAAAACCATTCATACAATTACTATTTTATAATTATGTTTTCCCGACAAGCGGTATTTGTCTATCAATGCTTTCATCTCCGACACATCGAACGCGACAACAGAAGGCACTTCAATTACAGCATCATTGCCCTCCAAGAGTGCAGCATCATGAGGTGCATAGCTCAGATCGGCGTCGCCGTCATTTCCTGCGTATTCGCTGTTAAAGTCCGCATCATTACCTGCCCAAAATGGATGTGTGCGAATGCCTTCCGCAACTCGTATCCGGCGCATTGCCGTATCAAACCGGTCATTCAACACAGCTTCTATATGACATACCTGGGCCGAATGAGTAAGCTCGTACACATTATTTTCGCGGTTGGCTTTAAAGATGCTGTAAAGCGTTTTTAAAGGCGATATCAATACTTTCAGCCATGCTTTCATTTTTGCTAGACGCAAGCATGTAGGTATTAGTATTTCTACCAACACGTCAAAATCAATATGGAATATCCTTTTGCTCATTATGCGGGTTCAAAAATTAATATTAAGTCTGATGGGTTGATAAAGCGAAGATATCCGGAGTAGGGTTGATATTTCAGCCCTACGGCAGCGTATGGGTTTGTGCCGTAACGCGCTTCGCAATTCACGATTTCTACGTTATCAACACCAGGTACTGCCTGCACGTAGTCCACCAATCGCATAGGCTTGAACAATCCATTAAATTCGATTCCGTTTTGCAAGTAATCCGTAATAGCGTCCTGCACAGGTGTATCGTTGCTGCCATCTATTCGCTTTCCGGTCGCATCAATCAGCAGAGGATCGTATGCAATTTTTAGTGTCAGCCTCAGACTGTCGGCTGTAGTGTTCAAATAGTAAAGTCTTACCCCCAATGGCTTCACCCGCTCCATGTATGCCTTAAAGGACGTAAATTCAGTATCTGGAACAGGTGCAAGATCACCACTGGGGGTCAACCTTGCGACTTTAATGCGCACGCCGTCATGTAATTCCTCCGCAGCTGCGAAAGCAATAACCTTACTGGATTCCACTGCTGCGTCATCCACACCGGTATTATCATAGTAATCTTGATCCGAAACGAGCGCAAAACCGTACTGAAATCGTTTGGACATTTCGACATACCATTGTGCGCGATAGCTTTTTTGCTGTGCGATGAGGGATAGCATTTCAGTTTTGTGTATGTCAAATAGTTTTTCTAAAGTGTATATACATACTGCTACCACGTATGTAAATAGAATCCAAATAGATGTTTTGCTGTTGCTTGTCAATTCAGCAGATAAGATGCTGTCGGAATTTTTTGCAGCTATAATTTCTTCTTGTATTTCATTAATAGACCTCGCCATCAATTTATTTTTAATGATTTATACACGCGATCATACCCAATTCCTCGCGATAATGGAATATCATCGCCACTTACAATAAAATTTAAACCCACAGACCAATACCCTATTCCTTGCCTTATACCTCGACTTGTTGCAGGTTTAATTTTTTTTATATTGTAATATTCTTTAACGCTTTTGTTTGTGTTTTCTAAGTCTGGCAAAAGAATACTATTGCTACTAATATCATCTGTTATAGACATATCATTCAGCAGTGCTATATCAAATATATTTGAGATAGTACCGCTCGCTAATACAGCAACGTCAAAAAAATTTTGCCCGTTTAATACATCCATTCGCTTCATTGCTTCGCTACTGTTGTTTGCAGTTTATTATTAACAATTGCCGCACATTCCCATCCACACATCCTATGCAGAACTGATATATCAAGTCAACTTTGATTGTTACTAATAATCATCAGTTTTTTCTTTTTGTATTCATGACACTATTCCAATTTTACCATCATAAAATTCTAGTTTTTTTACCTGCTGTCCGTCCATTCTGAATTGCTCCCTTATTTCACGTGCTAGATCCTCATGCCCTTCATCATCCAAAAACCTGGAAAGGCCAACCCCCATTTCTGGAAACTCTTTCCAATCATTTTTATCTGTAATGAGTAACAGATTCTGACTTTGGTACTTCGAGTTTCCCAGAGCAAAATCCCCTCCCAAAAAGGCCAGGTCACCATTTTCATCAAGCAGTATATCTTCCACTTATATTAGTGTTTTACCTTTTTATTCTCAATGTCGTCAACTTTCGTTTCCTTTATCTTCTTACCATACCAATTGTTGAGCGCTGCATTCAATGCGATTTGCAGCGCAGAAGGCGCCCCATTCCCTTGTTCAGTCACAGTTGTTCCCAAGGCGGTTTGCAAAAGTTCTTTTAAATCATTTACATCCTGCTCAATTGCATTTAGCTTATCTACACAACTCCCTACAACGACCAGCCCGCCATTATTACCGTCATTAAACACCGTTTCAGGCGCGTTTATTTCAACTTTAACACCAACGTCAATAATGACCTTATCCAGCTCGGAGCAGTTTACCAGCGTATAATCACTTTGCCCCTCAATCTTACAGATTACCACATGGGCATCAACTGCCGGAACGGCAATAAAACCGGTATTTACCCCATTTGCCACACTCCGAAGTGACACTGCCTTTAAAACACTATCATCACTATCGAACACCTTTACATCACAGGTCATTTTGTCCTGGTCAACCGCCACCACAAATCCATCGTAAATTTCGTAGTCCACGCCAGCAATACGCCGGATTGCATCTTTCAGTTCATCCATATCAGTTCCCCAGTTTATACGTCAGTTTTACTTTCCTCCGCCCACCGCTTCGGCCAAACGAAGTTTCAACCTCTTCACACAAATAGTCCCCACTCAATTCCGGATACCGTTCATCAATAATCCGCACCTTCCAGCCTGGTTGGGTAGCCGGTTCCAAAAACGTAATCACATCGCCTTCAACACCGGTGTAATCCTTGCTACTGTGAATGCCTTTAGCCAGCCGCTCCTTTTCCAGTGCGTTTTTTATCGCTGTAATTTTCTTACGCTCCACATTGCTGTTGGGAGTACCGGCAGTTACTTTTTCCTCCTTCCCCTTTTCATCTTTTGTCACCAGTTGAACTTCATACGCCTTATCTCCCGCCAACCTTGCCTTTAGTGTCCCTTTACGGACATAATTCCAGCCGGTCTTTAATACCACATCGGGCTTGTTATTTCTATTCAGTTCGGTTAGCGTCAGGTATTTCAGCCCTAAACGCAGGTACCGACCCTCAAACCAGATATTCACGCCGTCTGCAAGCTGTTTCCTTATTTCTTGTAATGCTTGCAGGCGATCCTGTGGCAACAACTCCAGCTTATCCAGTTCCACATCATCATTATCCGGGTGCAACAGTATATCCGTTCCGGCTATTATATCGGTCAGGACTGCTTTCAACGCTGCTTTTTCATAGACCTTTTTTATTTGCAACCTACGCAGTTGGTATCCATACCCTTCACACTCCAGTACACATGGAATAGACTTACCGACCGACTGTACGAATCCTTCAAATTCCTTTCTATACTTTCCATCATACCCAAGCTCTATCACCACCCTGTCACCATTTTTGAACGCGTAATTCGTATCTATGCGCTTGTAAGTAGTCCCTTCCGTCTTTTCCGCCCTAAGTAGCGCACTGGCAGGAACTTTAATCACCGCCGTATCCATGATATTATTGATTGATTTAACGACCTTAATATCATGTATCGCATTGAAGGGTTTGTATCCCCCAATAGTCACCCTGCAGTTAAGTACCCTCGTTGCCATTTTCATTCAATTCCAACGTAAACGGCGTATCGCTTACGCACTCTATTTCATACCGTATGCTCTCTACAAATCCCGGATTACCCGGAAGGCTCAAATTTGTTATCACCACGTATTCATTCCCGTTGAATACCGATGCTGTCAGTGCGCTTTCGATAGGCACGGCTTCGTTCCTCCGGTATAGCTCCAGCAACTCATTCAACTCCAAATCCGGCCATAATCCATCAGTATTCTTTATGACACCTCTGATGTTCACTACATAATCATCCGTGCTGATTATCTCCTTTACACTACCTCCACGCTCTACCAGTTGTGTTTCTACAATTGTTTTACGACCGGTAATCCTTATTTGCGGAGCCCACAACTGGACACCTCCAAGTTTTACCGGCATGAACTCATAAATCCCGTCTTTTTCCCGCCACAGCGTTCCGCCTAACGCCGGTGTTTGCGACCGGCGCTCATTGGATGCAATCTGTTTTTTCAGATCGTCTGAGCGTATGATAATATGTGGATTGAAACCGATCATGCGGTCTTAAGGCTTATCAGGGTTCTGTACATCAGTTCCTTAACCAATGATTCAACTTCTCCCAGCCCCTCACGCAGGTTAATGCTGTTAACTGAGAGCTGCCCGATCATTTCCTTTTGAATATTAATAGTTATCTGTCGGGGGCCGCTGCTGGTGATACCGCTTCCGATTTCCTTAGAAAGCTCAGGAGTATATGCTGTAGAATCCCCCAGCCCAATTCTGTCTTTAATATTGTCTGAAACGTCTTTCAGAGATTTACCTTCCCAACTAAAGGAATTCCATGCAGCAAACATTTCAGAACCGGCTTTTTTTGCCAGCTCGCCAACGTTTAGCCGCCCATTTTTAATTTCAGATTTGCGGCGTTCCGTGTCGGCATGGATTTGCTCCAGCATTTTCCGCGATTCATCCCGGTTACCAATGCCGACAGATATTTTGAACTTATACCAGCCTTCTTTTATCTTATTCAGACCGATCATCAAACCGTCAACCATAGTATTCCAATACCATTTTATGGATTCTACATATGCCCAGAACAGGTATTTACCGGCTTTGAGTGTATGATCCCATGCCTTACCCCATCCGGTAATATTCATAATGAGGTAGCTGATGAGCGCGATCAAAGCGACAACCCCGCCGATGATCCATGTAATCGGATTCGCCAATTGGGCTGCATTCCATACCCATTGAGCAGCTGCAACGGCCATAATACCCACTGCAAGACCTCCCACTATAGCGATAACAGGTTTCAGGAACGGCCCCAGCTTTTCCCCGACCCAACTTAAAGCACCAATTAGTTTTGCAGCTATCGGAAGAAATACATTACCCATTTCTATTGCCATTTGCCCCAGCATGCCCTTGAAGTTCTCCAGTTGCCCATAGGGCGTTTTGGCAATACGATCAAGCATGTTATGGAACTTGCCACCCTCCCCGGTTGCCGTCTGCATAGCCTCATAGACCTCCTGAAAGCTGATCAGCCCTTTACCCATCCTGTCTTTAACCTGAGTCATGGACTCCCCAGTTTTCTCGGCTATAACCTGCAATGGATAAAACCCGGCATTTTGAAGTTGTAACAAGTCCTGTCCCATCAGTTTGCCAGCGCCTTTGACCTGTGCAAATGCATAAGAAAGCCTGTTCAGCTTATCGGCACTACCCATACTGATGTCCCCAAGCATTTTCATAGCCGGCATTACCTCGCCGGCTTCAATGCCAGCGCCAATCATATCCGCTGCCTGTTTATACACTTCTGATCCAAAGACAGTATCAGTAGCAAATTGGGTAAGCTGGTCATATAGAGCTTTCCCAGTCTGGTCGTCTGTCAGCACCTGCAACTGCATTTTTTCCATATCTGCCGTCATGGCGGTCTGGGTCATCTTGGCAATCCCCCCGATTGCGCCACCGGCCAGCAAGATAGGGTTGCTCAACAACCTTCCCCCTGGAAGGCTCTGCATAAAGTCATTCCGCCAGTCTTCAATCCTTCCGACAATACCACCGGTACCGCTACTGTTGCGCAAACGTGATATTTGCCGTTCCAAACGTTCGGCTTCGCGGGTAGCCGAAGCAAACTCCGACCGCAACACAGTCCCAAAACGGATGCGGTTTACCTCCTGAAGGCGATCTTCCAGTTCATTTACACTGTTAGATAGAAATGATTGGCCTTTGGCTGCATGAAGCGCACCAGTGTACATTTTCCCCATTACCCCCGTAGCAGAAGCACCTACGGATGTGATTGCTTTCCCAACGCCATTAACAGCCCCCTGGGTTACAGACATGCTTTTTTGCGCTTGAGACGCAATTTTCATCATGCCTGAGCTCATCAGGTCTTTTAAGGACATTACAAATTCAACCACATTCGACATTGATATTTTTTTTATCTTTGTGTAAATCCATTCAGATGGTTATCGCCTTAATAATTGCCGCATTGGCATTTGGAATATTAGGAGCTTTCTCTGTCGGCTTCCTGAATGCCGTACGCCAGTCTGTAAAAGCCTGGTGGTATTACCGTAAAATTTGCATCCCCGTATCCGCATTTTGTTTTATAGTTTTTGGGATTTGGTTTTTAGTTCCGGCCATCCCCAATGGCGCGGTCTTGCTACTGAACCTGTTAGTCCAGTTTATTATTGGTTCTATTGCCTGGGCTGCATTTGATAAGAAATTAAAGAAGGAACAAATGCTGTAAGCTATTTGGCTGCTTTTTGCTCCTCCTTTCTTATTTTCAGCAGTGCTGCTATCATATAACAATACTCCCGATCACTTACAGCGGAAACGTCAAGCCCAGGCATGTAGTAGTACAGCAGCGCATTAAACCATGCTATGGGATCATCCTCCGGACGTACCTGCGTTTCCGCTATAGCTTTACTATATCAGCCTTTTTCAACTCAACCAGCGCATTCACATGCTGCAAGGCGGCAAAGAAATAATCATCGTTTGTATCGAAAATATCCGAGCCTCCGACCTTGCAATTGTTGAATATTTCTTCAAGATACTGGAATGGGCTATCCTTCAGGGCTACGCTGGCGCAGGCCATGACCGCCCTGTCCGGCTTACGTAAATAGCATACATGCCCATCTACCTCTACGGCATACACGGCACCGTGATCCTTTTTCCACTGTTCGATTTGCTCAGGTGTTGCCTGTCCTGTTAATTGCTTTTCCATATTATATACGTGTTGGTTTGAGACATTTAAAAGGCATGTTCTTCTTGAACGATTTGTCGTTCTGTGTGCCGCCTTCCTCGAATTCGTCGAAACGAACGCCGGGGATGGTCAGCATCTTCATTGGTTCTGTTGCTGTCGGTTTGAAGTGTGCCGTGATCAGCCAAGGGACGTCCGTCAGGTCGTCATAACCCTGCGCTAAAGCAGCCACATTCATACTGCGCACAACGGTGGCGAAAACTTCCAACTCACCGGTATAAGCCTTATTGCCCGGATTTACATCAAAAGGCTCGTCACCTTCACCGTAGAGGTGTTCCGTTTCGCGGGCGGTCTTTACCGTCAGCTTGGTAACTTTTCCGACCCGTACACCGTTCAGGCTGATGGTCATGTCGCTCCATGCCCATTCCGTACTGTTTATTGCCATTTTTGTATGGTTTTAAAGTTGTATTAAAATCAGTTTAAAGCAGGGTTGGCAAACCCAAGAAGCACCTCTATATAGGTCTGGTAACCTTTAGGGATGATCGCCAGTATTGCACGGGTCTTGTTGTCGCTCAGTATGTTCTGGCCGTCCGGGATACTGAATCGCACCCCGCTGATCTGGCCGGTCATTGAGAGGGTAATGGCATTGGTAATCCTCTTTTCAAGGTACGCCTTGTATCCGGGAAGCAATTGGCCAGCGCCATCCACTTCCACATCTTCCTCCAGCTCATCAAGAAAGGTATTATAGGCAATGCGCTGCGCCTTGTCAATAACCAGCCCCCGGCTGAGTATCGCATAGTCATCGCTGGGAAGGCAAGCCACAGGCTCCCCAGTAAAATAATACCCCGCGCGTGTAGGATAAGTACGCAGCGTGATATAGCCCTTGTCATGGATAGTAGATATGCCGGGAATGCCCTCCGCCTTATCCACGCCAATATATGCCTCGCTGATAGGCAATTGCCCATTAGCGACACGGCTTAGCTTACGCTGTACCGGAAGTCCGGCCTTTACCCCCAATGTGTAACCCACACTCGCCGAACCGTCCGCCTTAGTACTCCAAAGCACCATTGCCACACGGCTATACGTATAGGCTGTAAGGTCTTCGAGGTCACCAATATTATCATAATCGAATTCCCTGCCCTCAATCAGCACACGGATCGGCTTCTGATCTTCAGCCATTAGGCTGGCCAGCTCATGAGCTTTAGGCATCGCAGTAAGGCTGTCGGCGTCTATCCCATCCTCCAGATCCGGTTCATATTCCGCATCCGGATTCCGGGTTATACCCAGCATTTTAATGCGCCCCTGCGCATAATCCAATAATGCCTTAGCCCCGGATACAGTAGTTTTATCTGCGGCTTGCGTCATAGTAACACTTTTGCTTAGCAGCATGATGTACAGCTCGGCAGTGTCAGACCCCGTGGCATAAACATGCCCGTCATAAAATTCTTTAATATGGCGGTACGCTGCCGGTTCTGCTGCTTCGGTAATGCCAAGTGCAATAGCCTCGGATAGCGAATAGATCACTTTGGGAGTAGCAAGGGGGATACCCACAGTGCCGTTCCCTGTCATTATAAGTCCTGCAATGCCGTCACCGGTATTGCCGATACTTCCTAAAGCACCATTCCCCAATTCTATTTTTACGTTTGGTAAAGCCATTTTTTATGATTTTTTGTGATCAAAACTTACAAGTAGATGTGCCAGAGCGGCAGCGATTTGATATTTCTTTTGTTGATAGCTTCGCATGTCATTAGCGTTGCTGATAAAGCATATTTCCGGCAATATGGATATACCGGCAGCAGTCCTGAGAATTGCCAGCCTTCCCCTGGCACTTTTGCGTTCGATTTTTGCCCCCCTGTTGTTTATTCCCATAGAAAGGCTCAGGGTTTTGGATATGATACCCGCCAGCTCTATGCTTTCAAGACCCCCTGATTCCGGATAAAAACACTCCGATCCTGAGTCTGACGGGTCCACAGACGAGTTAAAATGCAATTCGCATAATACGCTGCCGCTGCCCGGTCTGATACGCGATATATATTGCCCCAGCGTTTCGTAATCCTTATCCACAATCACACTTCCACCGATGCGGCCTATCTCAGGCACGATCAGGTCACGTAACTCTTTGGCTAAGTCCGCTTCCCTGTATCCGTTCCCGATAGCGCCGGGATCGGCATTGTGATGTCCTGCGGATAGAAATATCATTTTTTAAAAATTATAATTAAAAGAACAAGACCTGTCACACATAACCCTATTCCAAGCAACAGGTTTTTTTTAGCCAGCTTCTTATTTGTATCCTCCAAAACAGCCTGTTTAATATCCGCCTGCACAAGTCGCCCCTGCAGCGCTTCTGCCCTGGCTGTGCTTTCTATAGTGTCAGTAATCTTTATGCGCAGGGTATCCACCCGGTACACCTGCCTGATCACCGGCACCCTTACAATGCTTTCCAGCGTGTCACAAACCACCGTTACCGTGTCATAGACCGGGATATCCTTACCCGGTTGGTAATCAGTTTCAATTTTGGTTGCGGTTTTTACCGGGAATAAAGAACTACAGTATTCCGCCAGCGTACCCCGGTGTGCTACACTGCCCTTTACCAGTTGCCGCGTAAACTGCCGCTCTGTGTTACAGCCCAGCAGTATCAGCATGATTATCGGAAGCAGCTTTATCATTATGGTTCGTTTTATACTGGTCAAACTCTTTTTTCAGTCCGGCGTAGCTGATTTTCAGGGCTTCGTAGTCTCTTTTCAAAGCGAGGTATTTATTTCGCTCCTTTTCCATGGATTGCCGCATGTCGCCCAGCTTTTTTTTTAATTCCTCTACTTCCCTTTTCAGGGAGTTGTATTGCTCCAGCGAATCAGCCGTAAAACGGTCATAGGCTTCCTGCATTCGGCTTAGCGCGTCAGCGCCCATCTGCCTTTCTTCTATCTGCCGCTTGCGCCGTTCCTGGAGAAAGGCCCAGAAAGAACCACCGCCAAAAAGCGCTGTCAGGATCGTCGTTGCGTTATCAATAAGCCACTGTTTCACCAGGATAATCTTTTTAGGGTTAAGCTGCCCCGCACGATAACAGGGCAGCTATTATGCAAGCCAAACAACAGAATCTAATTATTATGAACCCATAGCCTCAACTACGGCATAACATCCGTTTGTACGCAGGGTTTTACCGCCAAAACGGAGCATGGCAGAGAATACATCACCGTAGTACAGCGCCTGTCCCGGATTGTCAAACACGTCCACATCGCCAAGCGCACGCTCTACGGCATTGTTTGCATAAAGCAGCGATGCCTGGCAGTCTGCCGCATTGGGGGTAAACGCATCGGCCTGGGTATCCTGAAGCGTATACACGCCGGTCGCATGGCGGTAGATTGCTACGGTACTGCGTACAAAGATTTTGAAGCCCATGTACTCACCCACAATCCCTTTCTTCATATCCGCCACAGCGTAGAAGGCCGTTTTTTCACCCTCTGAGAGGCTGTTTAAAAACTGGTAGAAGTGGGTGGAGGTCAACACGGCGGTGAACTCCTGGCCGTGGAAATTGTTCTTGCTAAGGTTTTTAGCCGCAGTTACAAATTCCGCTTTGGTAAACTGTTTCCGGTTGCCGGTAGCAGAAGGAGCCTCTGCAGCAGCATTATCACCCGTAGTGAGAATTTGTGTAGCCCCAGTTGCCCAACGATACAAAAGGCCGTCCATTGCCGCCTGTACAAGATTGGTTATATCTTCGCCCACAACGCTTTGCCGTTTGTCGTAGCTCAGTTCATACTTATCCAGATTGGCTATACGGCGCGGAAGTGCGTAGTATGCATCAATAGCATAGGTATTGTCGTTATCCGTACGCTCAGTGGCAGCTTGCGGAAAACTGCTCAGATTCTTTTTTACAGAACTGGCGGAACCGGCAGACGGGCGATGCACGACCGCGCCGCCAAGCACATAATGATCGCCGTTCAGGCAACGCTCGGCAAAATTGTTGTTTTTGTACAGGTTACCGACAATATCACCGGCCCAGATCTCTTTTTGAATAGCCATTTTTTAATTATTAGTTGTGAATTAATGCGTTGTAATGATGCCGCTTATGGATTACCCGGCGTATTCTTTACCAAATTGCGCCTTGAATTTTGCCTTGAACAGGTCGAGGTCTGCCGCTTTCAGGTCTTCCAGCTTTCCGGCCATGTCCAGTTCATTCCAGCTTTTGGATGCCAGCTCTTTCAACACGCCTGCCTCCTGCTCAATCTTCGCCGTCACGGGTTTATATGCCGGAAGGGCATCTACCAGGTTCTTAAGCCCGTCCGGGTCACCGGCATACTTATCGGCCAAATCCTTAGCAGCCTTTGCGGTAATCTTTCCTGCATTCAGGGCAGCATCCAGGACAACCTTATTCCGATCTTTATTGAGAGCTGTTTTAAAATCGGCCAAATCCTGCACTGCTTTTTCCTTCTCAGTACGAAGGGAATTCAACTTTTCTTGCAGATCAGGAAACTGACGGGCCTTATCTAAAAGGTCACTCAGGTGATTAAGAATGATCCTGTCATCCGTGTGATCACTCAGGTTGGGGATGCTGAACGCAGCCAGCATAGATATCAATTGTTTTTTCATTGCTGATTCTGATTTATTATTAAAAAGGTTTAATCCGCTGAACAGGACAATCGGCTGCTTTTTTAAAGTCTGGTGAATAAAATCCGTCAGGTTGATTTCGTTATCATGCGTATCAAAGAGCTGCACCAGAGCATTAGGATTTCCAGGTACATCCACCAGTGATAATTCTTTGTTGTACCATTTGGTGACAGTAGGGCCGGTTTGTCCGGGAAGCATTAATGCAGGATCATCTGAAAACTCTACTACCACAATACCACCCACACTGGCTGCATTGAGAAAACCGTTTTCTACCTCGTCTGCTGTTTGTTGGCCAAAGGGGTTGGACAGGTTAATTACCGGCTTGGCATACACCTTGTCTCCGTCCTTACGAAGGTTCTCCCATCGCAATACCACCCCGTCATCCCGTTTATGCATACGGTAGCCAATGGGGTTAGCCTGGAATCGTTCCATCATATACCCTTCCGTAAGCAGCCTGAACCCATATACATTCACACTGCTGTCGGTAACGAGGAACTCTTTGTCTATCCGTTTTGCCTTCACTGGTACGGGTGTTTTTTTTGCAAATATGGGCGTCCGGTGGAGGGGTTTCCAAACGGCAAATACATGACAGGGCACTCCTGTCACAGTATGGGTTAAATAATTGCCTGTCATGTATTTATGTTTTGCAAAAGGGCATCTGCAAAGGACATCTTTGCATCTATGGCGACAATGTCCAAATCCGACAGGGAGACAAAAAAGCGGCTGGCCTATACCATGTACGTGGAAAATGGCTTCGAGCAGAAGGTGATTGCCGAAATAACAGGCATCAGTGAAAATACTATCTCGAAATGGAAACGGGATAGCAACTGGGATCAGGACAGGCAGGAACTGAAGGCAGGCTTAGATAACGTCCGCAAGCGTATAATCCGCATGTACAACGCATGGTTAGAGCAAATCGAACAGCGTACGCCCCCCGCGAATGTTCCCAACTCGAAAGAATCAGACGCGCTGAATAAACTGGCCGATGCAGCCAAAAAGCTGCAAACAGAACTTTCCCTTGGCCATAAAACAGAAACCGGCAAACAGTTCATCAGCTATATCCAGAAAACATACGGTCAGTCCAGGGCCGTAGAAATTGTTGATCTCTGGCATGAATTCCTGATGGCAACCTCCTAACTGATCATGGCAATACTCAATAACAAATCGGCGCTCATTGACTGGGAAAAGTTCCGCGACTCCATCAGGAAGAGTACGCCTGTGGATTTAAGTGAAGGCCCGGCGGATAAATCCAAACGTATCGCCAGGCTGGAAGCAGACGAGCAGGCATGGAAGGAGTATTATTTCCCGAAGTTTTTCACCTCGCCCAGCCCGGCTTTTCATGTTAAAGCCAGCAGGCGGCTTATTAAAAATTTCATTGAGAAAAAGCATTGGTACGAAGTGCGCCATTGGGTGCGCGGCCTGGCCAAGACTACCACAGCCATGATGGATTGCCTGTACCTGATATTGGCCAAAAAAGCATTAAAGAATATCATTTACACATCCGCAACCTATGAGGCGGCAGAAGCATTTCTGACCAAGTGGCAGGCACAGTTAGACAGCAATCAGCGCATTATTGCCGACTACGGCAAGCAGGAGCTTGAAGGAAGTTGGACAAAAGGTTATTTCAAAACAAGGGAAGGAGTGCAATTCCTGGCACTTGGAGCAGGACAAAGCCCGCGAGGAAATACAAATGATAATATCCGTCCAGACTGCCTGATCCAGGACGATTTTGACACTGATGAGGAAACACTCAACCCTGACCGGATTAACAAAAAATGGGCATGGTTTGAGCAGGCCCTTATGTTTACCGTGGACGTGGCCAACCCCTATCTGGTACTGTGGCTGGGAAATATTATCGCACCCGACTGCTGCGTAGTTCGTGCCGGAAAGATCGCGGACTATACGGAAATCATAAACATCAGGGACAAACATGGCAAATCAGTATGGCCGGAGAAAAACAGAGAAGCGGATATTGATTACCTGCTCAGCAAGGTAAGCTACGAAAGCGGCCAGCAGGAGTACTTCAATAACCCGATGCGTGCCGGACAGACCTTCAGGGAGCTGCACTATGGCAAATGTCCGGCGCTTGACAAGTGCCAGTTTGTGGTGACCTACGCCGACCCGTCACCCAGTAACAAAGACCGGCCCAGCGCAAAAAGCAAAGCACAAAACAGCACAAAATCCGTAGTTACGATCGGTTTTTATAAGGGGAAGTATTACCTGTACAAGGTATGGGTGGACAGTGTTAGCAACAGCACCTTTATTGATTGGCTTTTCCAGGCAAAGCAATTTGTAGGCGACAAAACTGCACACTACATATTTGTAGAAAACAACAGCCTGCAAGACCCTTTTTTTGAGCAGGTACTCATGCCTTTGGTCTATGAGAAACAGAAGCATTGGAACACAACGCTCGGCATTACTCCGGACACACAAAAAAAGCCGGAAAAATGGATGCGCATTGAAGCCACATTGGAGCCGCTAGTAAGGTGCGAACAGCTCATTTTCAATGAAGCAGAGCAGGACAATGAGCATATGAAACGCCTGCATGCCCAGTTTATCAACGCATCAGCTACCAGCCGCATCTTAGACGGCCCGGATGCCGTCCAGGGAGCTGTCAAGATTATCCAGGATAAAACAGCCGTAGAATCCGTAGGTGGCATCACCCTGATACCCCGACTACGCAATAAAAACAGGTGGTAATGACAACGCTATACAGGAACCATACTATCACTATAACAGAATTGGAGGAAAGCGTTTTGGTAGCCATTGCGTTTGGGGAAGCTGTTATCTATACCGGGCATTCCGAAAGCGCCGGACGTGCCATAGTGGAGGCCAGGGCATTTATTGACAATCATATCGGCGACCTGCCGCCAGCTTTATCATATAAAACCGACAACCATGCAAATTACTAAAGCAGACATTGGTTTGGCCATCTACGGCGAAATAACGGATGAAATAAGCCGTAACAGTAACGACCTGGTAAATGCCAAAATAGCCGCTGGCCTCGGTGAGGTATATGGATACCTGCACCGGTACGACACGGACACTATGTTTACCGACAATGCGTGGAATGATCCGTTTCTCAAGCAACTGTGTGTAAACATCATTGCCTGGCACCTGATAGCCCTGTGCGCACCGAACATCAGTGGCGAGATCATTCGCCAGAACTATGAAGATGCCATAGACTATCTCAAGCAGGTGCAGCGGGGTACAGTGAGACCAAACTGGCCGCTTCGACCGGAAGACCCGTCAACCAACATAGACGATGCGGGCAATATCCAATGGTCATCGAATCGTAAACGAAATAACCATTATTAATCATGGCGAAAAGGAAACTTGTCAAAAAAGAAGCTGCGGAGAACGTAAACAGCAGGCAGCCGTTTGTCATACAGGAAATAAACCAGGTAAATGTTGACCGCACACCCAAAGATGTCAGCAACCTGAGACATGCGCTCAGGACAGCCGAAAATATCAGCTACCCCAACCGGAGCCGCCTGTTAGACCTGTATGCAGATGTTGACCTAGACGGGCATTGGACAGGCGTATGGAGCAAAAGGGTTAAATCCTCTACAAAGCGGAAAATAGTCTTCCAGGACGGCTCAGGCAGGAAAGTGGATGAACTGGATACACTGATCGCGAGCAAAGAGTTTCGCGACCTCCAAAAGCTTATTCTCAACAGCATAGCATGGGGCGTAACCGGATCACAGTTCATTCCCGGTAAAAAATTCTGCTGGGAGGAAATACCTATGAAACATATCCTGATTGAAAAAGGGCAGATCAAAATCAATCAGAATGACCAGGACGGATACCCATACCATGAAGATCCGTTCATCATGGTATATGGTGATAAGAAAAACCTCGGCCTGCTGCTGAAAGTATCTTTCTATGCACTCATAAAAAAAGGGAATTTTGCAGACTGGGCGCAATATTCCGAAATCTTCGGGCAGCCGATCCGGGTTATCTATTACGATGCCTTTGATGACAAAACCCGCACACAGCTTAAACAGGTGTTGGATGAAAGCGGCAGCTCACTGGCGCTTATGATACCCAAACAGGCGAAGTTTGAAATCATGGACGGCAAGACCTCCAACGGTAACGGAGACCTCCAAAACAAGCTAAAAACAGCCTGCAATAACGAAATCAGCACTATTGTACTGGGTAATACCGAAACCACCAGCAATGATAACGGCGGCTCCAATGCCAAAGCTGTAATTCAGGACGAAGGTGAGGATGACATCAAGGACGATGATTTCAAGGATATGCTCAGTTATCTGAACAGTGAGAAGTTCCTGAATATTCTGCAAACCTACGGTTATCCGGTAGCAGGCGGGAGTTTTGTAGAATATACCGAAGCCGACCCCTATAAAGCTGCAGCTATCGTCAATGCCATTGTAACCGTACGAAATAGTGGCACACCCGTATCCGACGACTACGTGTATGAAGTAACCGGCATTCCAAAGCCGTATAATTACGAGCAGCTTAAAGCCGAAAGACAGGCTGAAAAAATGGCCTTTAAAGCAGCTTTAAATCCCGGAAAAAGCGAGGATAAAAAAGAGAACAATGACGATGATCCGGAAGACTTGACGGATAACATCGTGAACCGCATACGCACAAAGCTGGCTGCTTTTTTCGACCCCGCCCCGTAGCCGCCGGGGTTGCGGGGCTTACTTATGATCTGGATCAGTTGTATTTCGGAGGTAATTGTCACTCCGGATGCGGACACCTGCCAGACTTGGCTGAGGGAGCGGAGTGGTTTAGCATGGACGATGCCCTGTCGTTCATCAAAAAGGTGTATAAGGGCAAATACAAGGATCATGACAGTATTGACCGGAAGCGGGTAAACCGTTATGTGGAAGCATTCTCCCAGGCAGTAGAAAAAGGCTGGAAAAAAGGCGGCGGCAAAATATCCATAGACTATGACAGCCCGGACACCAGGATGCTGAACGCGCTCCGGGACAATGTGTTTCATTTCTCGGTGGCCAAGAACCGCACGGAAATAGAGCAGCTATCCGCATTGCTACGTGACGAAAAAGGCAGGCTCCGTAAATGGAGCGATTTTAAAGAGCAGGCCGAAAAGGTTACTGCTGACTTCCAGGGGCGGTATATGAAAGTGGAGTATGACCTTGCAGTTAACAGCAGCTACCTTGCTGCCCGCTGGCAGGAGTATGATGATGATGACATACTGGTGTACAGAACCGCAGGCGACAGCCGGGTACGGGATGCCCATCGGGCGCTGGACGGAGTGGCACGCCCTAAAAGTGACCCCTTCTGGAATACCTACTATCCGCCCAATGGTTGGAACTGCCGCTGCACCGTGGAGGTGCGTCACGGCGCACGTATTACCCCGGATGCGGAACTGCCGCCGGGAGCCATAGACAACGTGCCGCCAGTCATGCGCACCAATTTCGCCAAAGAAGGATGGGCATTCCCGCCTAATCACCCGTATTGGGAACACGGCAGGAGCCTGATGCTTACCAACGACAGCATAACCCCTTACGAAGTGGATAAAACACCAAACGGCCACAAAATCTTTGAATCCAGGGCTACACATAAGCAATCGAAATCAGCAATAGAAAAGATCAGGATAAAACGTGAATACACCCAGAACAGGATTACAGCCCGGCTGATGGCGGATCATTATAAGGATGATGTAGTGCTACTGCCGGAGATAGCCGACCCGGAAAAAGACGTGAGGTACACATGGGAATACCTGAACCGGGGATATAAATCCAAACCCAAAATGGCGGATTCGTATTTGCAGAATAACAAACTGTTTTATGAAGTCAAATCTTATGAAGGAACGTATGGTTATGACAAACTTTACAAAATGATGAAAAGCCTACAAAAGCAGGCAGATGTTGGGGTATTGTACATCAACCAGGACATTCCGGTAGATGACTTAAAAGAACACTTGAATTCCTATATGGATACGCTTAGAAAAAATAAAAAGGCTTTGGGGATGAAAAATGTTTTTGCTGTAATTAACGGACAATTGCACGAAGTTCATTAAACCAGCAAGCCCCTCAGCTTTTGCAAACTAAGGGGCTTGGGTTGCCCGGGTCAGTGGCCCCGGCATTGCAAATATACAACAATTAT
>Ga0182792_1001166_pt1 | contig 22268 bp, 19 predicted proteins | sample Passage237B_FD_130497 | JGI IMG/M metagenome (GOLD analysis project Ga0182792, IMG submission 130497) | Cellulose adapted compost microbial communities from Newby Island Compost Facility, Milpitas, CA, USA - Passage2 37B (version 2) (version 2) ...
GGCGGCGGGCGGGGGCCCGCCCGGGGCGGCGGGCCGCCCCGCCGTCGGTGGCCCCCCCGCCCGCCCCCCCCGCGCCGCGCCCCCGGGCGGGGGGGGGGGGGGGGTTCCCCCCCCCCCCCGCCCCCTGCCGGTCCGCCGGTGCCGCGCTCCTCGTCGTGACCCACGACCCCGAGGTGGCCGCCCGCTGCGACCGCACCCTCCTGCTCCGGGACGGGCGCGTGGTGGCCGAGCGGCGGACCGTGGCGTGACCGTCCTCCGCCTCGCCGCCCTCTTCTGGCGCCGGGCGCGCGCCGCCGAGCACCTCGGGCTCCTGCTCACCGCCGCGGGCGTCGCCGCCGCGCTCCTGCTCACCCTCCTGGCCCTGTCGGTGCCACCGGCCCTCGGGTCCCGCATGGACCGGCAGGCCTGGCACACCGGTGACGCGCCGACGTCGGGCTCGACCTCGGGCTCGGCCTCGGGTTCGGGCGGCTCGTCCGGCACCGCCGAGGCCCGGATGGTCCGCCGGGTGGCGGTCGAGCGCTACCGCGACCGGGAGATCACCCGGGTGGAGCTGGCGCCCACGGGCGTGGGCACGCCGCCCCCGCCGCCCGGGCTGGCGGCCTTCCCCGAGCCGGGCACCGTGTGGCGGTCACCCGCCCTCGCCCGCCTCGAAGGCCGGGCCCCGCCCGCCGAGCTGGCCGAGCGCTGGCCCGGTCGCCGCGCCGGCACGATCGGTGCCGCCGGCCTCGGCCACCGGGACGAGCTGCTCGTGGTGGTCGGCCGCGAGGCGGCCACCCTGGGGGAGCCGGACCGCGACGGCGGGCTCCCGGTCGGCCACCCCGACCGGCGCGGCGTCACCGCGCTCGCCGACTTCCCCCGGGCGGGCGTCGACGCGGACCTCGACACCTACGTCACGCTCGCCCGGCTGGCGGCGGTCCTGCTGGTGGTGCCCACCCTCGGGCTCCTCGGCGCGGCCGCACGCCTCACCGCGGCCCGGCGCGAGCAGCGCCTCGCGACGCTGCGCCTCGCCGGGGCGACCCCCGCCGTGGTCACCCTGCTCGCGGCCGTCGAGGTGGCGTCGGCCGCGGCGATCGGTGCCGCCGTCGGCGTCCTCGGCTACCTGGTGGCGCTGCCGGCGTTCGACGCGATCCCCCTCGCCGGCGGCCCGTTCTCCCTCGCCGACCTCCGCCTCGGGCCCGCAGCCCTCCTCGGCGCGCTGGTCCTCACCCCGCTGCTCGCCGCGCTCGCGGCGGTGGTGGCGCTGCGCGGCGTGGCCACCGGGCCGCTGGGCGTGCGCCGGCGGACCACCCCGCGGCGGCCGAGCACGGTGCGCCTGGCGGCGATCCCGGTGGCCTGGGCGTTCTTCCTCCGCTCCGCCGTCGCCATGCGCGAGGGTGGCGGGTCCACGGTGACGCTCCTGGGCCTCGGCCTCGTCATCGCCACCCTGGCCGTCGTCGGCCCGTGGCTGGCGTGGCTGCTGGGGACCCTCGAACGCCTCCTCGGGCGGCGGGCTCCCCTGCTCATCGCCGGGCGCCGCACCGTCGCGGACCCCCGCGGGGCGTACCGGGCGGTGAGCGGCATGGTCCTGGCCGGCCTGATCGCCGGGTTCCTGTTCGGGGTGCTGCCCACCCTCCGCGCCGCGTCGATCCCCGACCACGACCCCGTGGAGGTCCAGGTGGTCACCCCGGCACCGCGGCTCGCGGCGCTGCGAGCCGCCCTCGATCGGGTGCCCGGCGCCTCGGCGGTGCACGCCGGTTCGGTCCGGGACGAGCGCGTGGTGGACATCCGCGTGCCGGAGGGCCGCTTGGACGAGGTCCGCACCGCGGTGACGGCGGTGGCGCCCGAGACCCGCTGGCTGGACGACCTCGACCTGGTGACCCCCCGGACCCTCCTCGACGACCTCGACCGCGCCGCCGTGCTGCTGTCGCTCGCCGCGCTCGCCCTGGCCGCGACCTCGATCGCCATCGGCACCACCGCCGCGACCCTCGACCAGCGCGAGGCCCTCGCCCGCCTCCGCCTGATCGGGGTCCCGATCCGCACCCTGCAACGGGCCCGCCGCTGGCAGGTGCTGGTGCCCCTGGCCACGGCGAGCACCGGTGCGATGGCCCTCGGCTCCGGCGCCGGCATCGTCCTGCTGGCGGCCTTCGGCGCCGACCTCCGCCTCGTCCGGCCGCCGGACTGGCGGTCGCTGGCCGGGCTCGGCCTGGCGGGGATCGCCGTCGGGCTCGCGGTCACCGCGGCGGGTCGCCCGCTGCTCGTCCGGGTGAGCCGACCGACGCCGCGCGGGCCGGCGTGAGCCGCCGTCGCCCGCCGTTCGTGGCCTCCCGCGCCCCCTCGCGTGACCAGGTTCACGTGGGCATCACGCGATCGCGCGTCATCTGCAACGGACGCGACCGTCTTGTCATGCGGAACCGCTCTACCGTCAGACCGCGCTCGATACCCGCAGGAAGAACCCATGACCTCGAAACGACACGTGTCCATCGGCCTCGGCGTCGTCGCGCTCGTCGGCGTGGTCGCCGGCGCGGTCTGGTTCGGCCCGTGGCGGGACGACGACGGGGCACCCCGGCTCGACGCCGACCACCCGGCCGCGGTCGCGGTCCGCTCCTTCGCCGACGCCTGGTCGGCGGGCACCCTCGGCGAGGTGGCCTTCGTGGAGGGCACGGGCGACGTCGCCGGGTCCACCGCCCTGCTGACCGCCGGCCTGAAGGCCGAGGGCCCCGGCCCGAAGGTGACCGCCGGCGCGCTGGAGGCGGTCGACGGGCCCACCGACCGCATCCGCGGCCACCTGACGGTCACCTGGGACCTGGGTGGCGGGCGGCAGTGGTCCTACGCCACCTCGATCACCACCGTCGAGGTCGATGACCGGTGGCTGCTGGAGTGGAACCCGTCGGTGGTCGAGCCCTCGCTGCGCTCGGGCGAGGTCCTCCGCTCCCGCACCACCGTCGGCCGGCGCGGCCGCATCCTCGACACGGCGGGCACGCCGCTCTCCGGCGCCGAGTCCACCGTCATCATCGGCATCCGCAAGAGCCGCGCGCCGGACCCGGCCGACACCGCCCGCAAGGCCGCGGCGCTCACCGGCGTCGACCTCGACGACCTCCTCGCCCGCCTCGACGCCGCGCCCGCCGACCAGTTCGTGGAGGTCACCCGCCTCCCCCGCCCCGACTACGACCGGATCCGCGAGGACATCCAGCCGCTGCCGGGCACCGTGTTCCAGGAGGAGTTCCCGGAGACCGCGGTGCCGGCGAACTACGCCCGGGCCGTCATCGGCTCGGTCGGTGCGGCCACCGCGGAGGACGCCGAGCGGCTGGGCGGCACCGTGCGGGAGGGCGACGTGACCGGCCTGTCCGGCCTCCAGGCGTCGCAGAACGCCGTGCTCGGCGGGACCGTGGGCGTCTCGGTGGAGGCGGTCGGCTCGGGCGGCACCCGGGTGCTGAAGGACTTCCCGGGCTCGGACGGCAAGGACGTCACGATCACGCTCGACCAGCGGGTCCAGGCGGCCGCCGAGGAGGCGACCGCCGGCCAGGAGCACCCGACGTCGCTCGTGGCGATCCGGGCCAGCACCGGCGACGTGCTCGCCATCGCCAACGGCGGCGACGCCTACGACCGGGCCCTGCTCGGGCGCTACCCGCCCGGCTCCGCGTTCAAGATCGCGTCGACCTACGCGTACGCCCGAGACGCCGGGATCACGCCCGACACGGTGATCCCCTGCCCCGAGACCATCACCGTCGGCAAGGTGTTCCGCAACGCGGAGGGCAGCGCCTACGGCGAGATCCCGTTCCGCACCGACTTCGTGAAGTCGTGCAACACGGCCTTCGTGGACCTGTCCCGCCGGGTCACGCCCCAGCAGCTCGCGGAGGTCGCCGGGCTCCTCGGCTACCGCCGGCTCGACCTCGGCCTGCCGATGATCGCCGCCTCGGTGCCGGTGGACGGCGACGCCACCGAGCACGCCGCCCAGTCCATCGGCCAGGGCCGGGTGGAGGCCAACGTGCTCCACGTGGCGCTCTCCAGCGCGTCGATCGCCGCCGGCCGGTCCGTGCAGCCCCGGCTCATCGTGGAGGGCGACGTGCCCCCGCCGGCCGGCGAGTTGCTCGACCCGATGATCGTGGACGCCATCCGCTCCATGATGCGCGGCGTCGTCACCGAGGGCACCGGCACCGCGCTGGCCGAGGTGGCCGGCGGCGAGGTCATGGCGAAGACGGGTACCGCCGAGTTCGGCCAGGAGACCCCGCCGGAGACCCACGCCTGGATCACCGGCTACCAGGGCGACATCGCCTTCGCCGTGGTGGTGGAGGGCGGCGGCTTCGGCGGCGCGGTGGCCGGCCCGATCGCCGCCGACTTCCTCAACGCCCTCGCCCGGGGCTGACCCGCCCGCCCCGGAGCGTGGACCCGCCTGGTCGGGTGAGGGGCCGGCTTCGTCGGCGCCGGCGGCCGGGGCCAGACTGAACCCATGCAGGACCTCACGAAGGACCGGTTCGGGGACGACTTCACCTGGGGCGTGGCGCACGCCAGCTACCAGGTCGAGGGCGCGTGGGCCGAAGACGGCAAGGGCCCCTCGATCTGGGACACCTTCACCGCCCGCCCCCGCACGATCCGTGACCGCTCCGACGGCCGGGTGGCCTGCGACTTCTACCACCGCTACGAGGACGACACCGCGCTCGTCGCCGACCTCGGCTTCGACGCCCAGCGGTTCTCCGTCTCCTGGCCGCGGGTGATGCCGGCCGGCACCGGCGCGATCAACGAGCGGGGCCTCGACTTCTACGACCGGGTGGTCGACACCTGCCTCGCCCGCGGCGTCCGACCGTGGGTGACCCTGTACCACTGGGACCTCCCCCAGGCGCTCCAGGACCGCGGCGGCTGGGCGAACCGCGACGTCGTCGGCTGGTTCGCCGACTACGCCACCGCCGTCGTGGACCGGCTCGGCGACCGGGTGAAGGACTGGATGGTCTTCAACGAGCCGTGCTCGTTCCTCCTCGGCGGCTACCTCGCCGGCGTGCACGCGCCCGGCGTCCGCAGCCTCACCAAGACCCTCGCCGGGGTCCACCACGTGAACCTCGCCCAGGCGGCGGGCGCCGCGGCGCTGCGGGCCGCCCGCTCGGACCTGCGGGTCGGCACCACCCACATCATCACGCCGATGGAGACCCGCGGCGACTCCGAGCGGCACCGCCGGGCCGCGGCCTCGCTCGACGCGTGGGCCAACCGCATCTACCTCGAACCGAACTTCGGCCTCGGCTACCCGGTGGACGACGCGCCGCTCGTGAAGCGGGTGGAGCGCCACGTCCGCCCCGGCGACGACACCGCGATCCGCGTCGACTGGGACTTCATCGGCGTGCAGTACTACCAGCGGCTCCTGGCCCTGCCCGTGCCGATCCCGGGCCTGCGGGGCGTGCCGTGGATGCGCAAGGACTTCCGCCGCTTCGAGGTGACGGCGATGGGCTGGGAGGTCCAGCCCGACGGGCTCCACGAGGCGCTGCACAAGGTGCACGCGTACGACCCCGACCTGCGCCTCGTCGTCACCGAGAACGGCACCGCGATGCCGGACCGCCTGGTCGGTGACCGGGTGGTCGACCCCCGCCGCACCGCGTTCTACCAGGCGCACCTGGCGGAGGTGCTGCGGGCGAAGGGCGACGGGGTGCCCGTGGACGGCTACTTCGCCTGGTCGCTCATGGACAACTTCGAGTGGGCCGAGGGCTACGGGCCCCGCTTCGGCCTCGTCTACGTCGACTACGACTCCCAGCGCCGCATCGTGAAGGACAGCGGCCGCTGGTTCCGGCGCTTCCTCACCGAGGGCTGAACCGCCGCCCGCCTGGGCCGGCGACGCCTGCGGCCGGGCTCGGCCGTAGGCCGGGGCTCAGCCGCAGGCGGCCTCGCCGGGCAGCAGCGCCACGACGACGAAGGTCCGCAGCTCGCCCTCGACCAGCCAGCGGGGCGTGGGGTTGTCGACCGCGGCGTCGAACAGCTCCGCGGCGGCCTCGCCGGTCACCTCGCCGCAGCCGAGCACGGTCGCCCGGCCGATGCTGGGGGGCGGCGCCCCGGTGAGCTTGGTGGCCGCCGGGCCCGGCCAGTCGGGCACGTCGTCGGGGTCGTTGTCGTCGGGGGTCTCCTCGTAGCTCGCCCGGTCGGGGAGCTGGAGCACCCGCACCCGCTCGGGGGTGACGTTCTCGGGTTCGGGCACCAGCGCCTCGGCCTCGTGGAGCAGGATGCGCAGCGCCTCGCGGCGGGCCGCCTGCTCCTCGGTGACGTCGACGTCGTAGCGGCCGCCGAGCGCGTAGACCTCCAGGTGGCGGGGCTCGCCCAGGCCCTGCATGGTGATGACGGTGGTGGGCCGATCGGCGGTGTCGGGCGTGCCGTAGTCGGCGTCCTCGTCCAGCAGGCCGCCGGCCTCGGCCCGGGCGATGAACGTGGCGAGGTCGCGGGGGGCGACGGTGCCGGTCCGCAACGGGATCGGCTGGTCGTAGCGGGGGTCGTGGGCGGGCTGGACCACGTAGACCCGGCCGTCGCCGTAGATGGTGATGGCGGGCCGCCGTGCCGCCCAGGCGACCTGGGTGACGACGCCGCCGGTCTGGCCGGTCTGCCAGACGATCTGGTTCGCGGGGAAGCGGGCGTTGGCGGCCTCGGGGCTCACGGTGGTGGGCACCCCGGTGCTGCTGCCGCCGTCGCCCTTGCGGCCGCAGGCGGCGAGGACCGCGCCCAGGATCACCAGCAGGACCAGCGCCACGTCGATCAAGCGTCGCAACCGTCGGCCTCCAGTTCTGCTCACGGTGCACCTCGACCGGATCGACGCCTGGCAGCCCGGGTCGGTTCCCGGGAGCGACCGTCGAGGTTAGGGCGCCGCCCCCGCCGTCACGAAGCCGGTTCGGCCGGTGCCGCCGCCGGCGCCGTGACCGGGGCCGCCGCCGGGGCCGTCACCAGTCGGCGGGGAACGGCGGCTCCGGTTCGTCGCCGTCGGCGTCGTCCATCGGGAACTCGGCGACGAGCCAGTCCACGATGCCGGCGGCCGCCTCCGCGAGCGCGGCGCGGCTCTCGGCCCCCAGGTGGCGGCGGCTGACGATCGCCTGCTGGGCCGACCACAGCGCTTCGGTGACCTCCTGGCCGGCCAGGTGGCTCTCCGCGAGGGTGGCTTCGAGGTCGCCGGGCGCCCAGTCGAGCACCGCGTCGTCCCGGGCCTCCTCGGCCAGGCGGATCACGTGCTGCCACCGGTGGGCGAGCTGGCCGGGGTCGAGCGACGGGTTCACGAGGATCTCGTCCAGGGTGGCGGCGAGGCTCAGCGCCCGGGCGTGCGGGCCGGGCGCGTGGGTGCGGCCGGTGGGGGCGTCGAGGTTGGCGGCGGCGAGGAGCGAGCCGGGGACGCCGTGGGCGACGGCGAGGCCCTCGGGCAGCGCGTCGACCTGCGCCGCGGTGAGGTAGGGGAAGTCGGCGCGGACGAGGACCACGCCGGGGCCGTCGAAGGCGACGATGCCGGCCCCGTCGAGGATCTCGAACGCGTCCTGGAGCACGTGGTCGTCATCGAGGCCGAGCACGGCACCGAGGTGGTCGAGGTCGAGGGTGACGTCGGTGCCCTGGCGCCCGACCATCCGCATGAGGGTGCGGGCGAGGCACACCGCGCTCGGGCCGAGCAGCGGCATCCAGTAGTGGTCGACGTAGCGCGACCGGGCGTCGACGCCCCCCGTGCCGAGGCCGAGCCAGCGGCGGAGGGCGAGGGTGGATTGGGTGGCGAGTTCGTTCATCGTCGGCTCCGAGCGGTCGAGTCTGATGGGGAGGGGACGGGGGAGACCGCTCGTCATGACGGCGTCGGGGAGGTTTTCTCCCTCGACCCCGCTCGGGCCTGCCGGCGACGGGGTGACCGGTGTCCCACCTCGACCGCTTTCCCCGGCCCACCATTTTCTCTAGTGTTCGCTAGAGAAAACCGTCGGACGCCCGCAGGAGGCACCGATGCCCACCACCGACATCGAGATCCGGGGCGCCAACTGCCCCACCTGCTTCGACGACACGCTGCGCGCCCTGCGGGCCCTCGACGGCGTCGCCGAGGCCGGCGGCTCCCTCGCCGGCCAGCAGATCACCGTCCGCCACGACCTCGCGCCCGAGGCCGTCGACGCGGTGCTGGCGGTCGTGCGCGAGCACCTCCACGCCGACGCCGTCTTCGGCCTGGAGCACGTGTTGGCCCCCGTCGACGCCGGCGTGACCGCCTGCGACTGCACCCACCACAGGAGCGACCCATGACCAGCCCCCTCGAACCGGCGCACCGGGGACGAGACCTCGACAGCCCGGAGGAGATCACCGAGCTCGTCCGCCGCTTCTACCAAGACGTCGCCCAGGACGACCTGCTCGGCCCGATGTTCAACGACGTCGCCCGGGTCGACTGGTCCGTCCACCTGCCCAAGCTGGAGGCGTTCTGGTGCCGCATCCTCCTCGGCATCCCCGGCTTCGCCGGCAACGCCTACACCGCGCACCGCGAGGTGGACGAGCAGCGGCCCTTCACCGCCGAGATGTTCGAGCGCTGGCTCGACCTGTTCCACGAGCACGTCGACTTCGGCTGGACCGGCCCGAACGCCGAGACCGCCAAGGCGTTCGCCCGCCGGGTCGCCTACGCCCACTCTACCCAGATCGTCGGCGCCACCGTCGACTACGTGCCCACCGGCACCCCCGTCGTGCCGGCACCGCCCGCGCCCGTCCCGGGCGGCGGCCGGGACGGGGCCACGGCGCCCGACGACCGCCCCCGCATCCCCGTCACCGGCGTCCCCCGAGACGCCTGACCTGGCCCACCGCGGAAGCACCCCGACGCCCGGTGCCCGGGCGGCCAGGTGGTTCGACGGACGAGCACCACCGTCCCCCAAGAGCGCTCGCCGGTTTCCCGCAGCCTCCCGCAGCTCGTTGCCACTCAACGCCGGAACAGGTCGACGGTCGGGCTCAGGCCGCTCGGTCGAGGTCGGCGACGAGGTCGGGAAGCTCGGCCATGTCGTGGAAGACGCGCACGCCGGGCCGGGCCAGGCGCTCGGGCGGGGTGACGCCGGCGCCGTAGGCGAGGCAGGCCATGCCCGCGGCGAGCGCGGCGTCGACGCCGGGGGCGCTGTCCTCCACCACGACGCAGCGCTGCGGGGCCACCCCCATCCGGTCGGCAGCGTGGAGGAACAGGTCGGGTGCGGCTTGCCCCGGCCGACCTCGGTGGCGGAGTGGATGCGGCCGTCGAAGCGCTCGTGGAGGCCGGTGAGGCCGAGGGTGAGGCGCATCTTCTCGTGGGTGCCGCTGGAGGCGACGCAGGTCCGCACGCCGCGGCGGTCCAGCTCGTCCAGGGCGCCGACGATGCCGGGGACCGCCACGAGGTCGGCCCGGAACGCCGCCTCGGCCGCCACCCGGTAGCGCTCGGGCCACTCGGGCAGGGCCCGGCCGACCTTCGCCTCGACCTCCACGAGCATCGAGGTGCCGTCGCGGCCGACGAAGCGCTCGACCACCTCCTCGGGCGTGATCGGCCAGCCCAGCTCGGTGATGAGCCGGGACTCGACCCCGATGATGAGTCGCTCGCTGTCCACGAGCACCCCGTCGCAGTCGAGCACCACCAGGTCGATCGCTCCCATCCCGCCGAGGGTAGGTGACCCCTCGTCCCCCGCCCTGCCGGCCTGGTCCGGACCACCGACTGCTCCGGGCACGGTCGTGTCACCAGTTCGGCCCAGGATGAGCGGGAACCCACCGGTCCGGCCAACGTGTCGATCCGGTGCCGGGCGCTCGGGGAGCGGTCAGCGCTCCTCGGCGTGATCGCCCAGGTCGTGCCGGGACAGCCGGCGCCGACGACCGATCGCCCGCAGCTCCTGGGTGCTCTTGCGGGCGGCATCTCCGTTGCCGGCGTGCTTGTGGGGCTTGCAGAGCTGGCAGCCCTTCCACCGGCGGTTGGACGTACGGGCCATCGAGGCGCCTACTTCGGTACTCCGCTCCACGGCGAAGAGGTCGAGGCTACCGAGGTCGCTGAGCACCGTCACGCGCACCGCCTCGACCGCCGCTCCGTACGAACCCGCCGAGATCGCCGTCCTGATCCTGTAGGCAGGGGGTTCCATGGCCACACCGATCGAAGACCACCTGCGCGACGAGGATCCGGGCGAGTGGACGCTCGTCATCCGAGGCCGACCGCTGACGGTCGACGGCCTGCTCCTCGCTGCCGGTCGGACGGTGAGCGAGTTCACCTGGCAGGGTGACCCGATCGCCGCCGTCTCGGCCGAGGTCACGGGACCGGGCAGGAGCACCGAGGACGTGCTCGCCGGACCACGCCTCCGCACTCGCCGCACGTATGCGTCCGCGCCGGTCTCTGCCTTGGTCGACGGGGGCTTCGCGGTGCTGCCGAGCTTCGCCGCGCCCCATGTGAGCATCGTGCTCCCGACCTACGATGAGGTCTGTGCTGGTGCACTGGTCAGCATCCTCGGACCGGAGCACGTGAACCCGTACTACTTGAGGACACGCTGATGACCACACGAGTCACGCTCCCCGCCGATGTCCACCAGATCGACGCGACCGGCTTCGTGTGGACCTTCCTGGACGAGGCCGCCGTGCCGAACCGCATCACGGTCGGCACCGTCGTCGTCGCTGGCGACAGCGACGACCCCTTCCTCGCCCGGGTCATCGACATCGTCCCCGGCAGCTCCGGCCGCGAGATCGTCCACCTCGACGTGATCGGCGCCCCCGACCAGGTGATCGACGAGCTCCGCCACGCCAACCTCCTCCCCGCGTAGCCACGACCCATCAAGCTTCGAGCCAGCGAGACAGGTCCGATCCACACCGGCCGCCCCCCGAGTCGCCGTGTCTCGACCACGGCGGGTACGAAGCCACGGTCCAGGAGCTGTAGACCCGGGACCCGGAGCGGGAGTGAGAGGGCGACCGGGCAACCGGCACCAACGACCCCACCCCGTCAACGCCCGCATCGGTGGAGACCGGGCCCGGAGACGACAGAACCCCTGGGTGACCAGGGGGTTCGTGGTGGGCGAGGGGGACTTGAACTCTGGAGAACCGGGTGGCGCTGCGTGCCTCTTCGTCCCGTTCCGTACCGTCTGAGCAGGGGTTCCACGATTCGGCCATCCAACCCGTAGTAACGAGTACAACCCCGTATCTACCCGCCCGGTAGAGATCCGGTTGAGGTCGGAAGCTCCAGGACGGTGGCTGAGAGCAGCAGGTCGGGTCGGCCGGTCATCTGGAAGCCGGCGAAGGCGCGCGCAAGTTGGCCGGTGCGCAACGACAGCTGCCTCAGCGACTCGAGGTGCTCCTCCGTGCGAGCAGTCGTGCACGAGATGGTCGCGAAGTTGATGGACTCCGACGCCCCTTTGCCTCGACCTGGCAGGTAGAGGTCCACGCTCGGTGGCTCCGACGGCGAGGCCTGGGCGTCGACTCGGAAGGTCCTGTCCGCTGGCGACGCCTCGTGGAAGAGGAGCCGTAGACCGTGCCGGAACGAGTTGTCGACCGCACGGAGACTCTGCGGGTGCCGGTCTGCACCGGGAATGGGTTCAGGAGCCTCGACCAGGTCCCGAAGTTGACCGACGTTGGTCATCACGAGGTCCACCAGCTCCGTCGCTCGGGCCATGAGGTTGACGAGCGCCTGGCGGTCGATGACGCGCCTCGGTACCTCGATCCCACCGACGTTCACGGTTGGTATGTCCACCGGATCGAGAGAGGTGGCGGGATCCACATCCGACGTACGGATGGCATCGGACGGGTCCCCAATGAGGCCGAGGAGCACCGAGCGATCGAGACTCTCCAAATCACGGACGATCATGTGCAGGTTGGTCGGAGCGCCCACGAACGCCTGGAAGAACTTGTCCGTTCCGCGCTCGTGTCTGCGCATGGCGTAGAGGAGGGTGGAGAACTGCTCAGCTGCGGCGTACAGGTGGGCCTGCACTTGCATGTCGACGACGATCTGGTACTCGTGGCCGACCGGAATCGGTCGGCCGGCATCGTCGGAGGGCGGGGGCCCGTTGACTAGCGCACGAGCAAGGTCGTAGTAAGCGCGCCAGCCGTACCAGAGCTGCGAGAGCAGGAGCCAGGCTCCGTCCTCGCCGAACTCCGCTATTGCGCTGCTGCGGAAGGCCCCGCCGAAGTGCTGGCTCGCTTGGACCGTGGAGAACGCTGGTTCAACTGCGCCGGGTTCCTCGTTCACTGCCAAGCTCAGCTGAGGCCGAAAAAGCGGTCGAAGAAGGCGCCGAGCTTGGCGAGCACGCTCGCCTTCTTGGCGGCGTGGCCACCGGACTGACCGAATCGGGACACTGGCGGCAGGATCTTGGTGATGGCCGTGCCGGTCGGCTGGACGGCGCCGTCACGGAAGGCCGCGTCGACGAAGGAGCGAGTGGCGTCGGGATCGAGACCTTCCTCGGTGATGATCCGGTCGAGCTCCTCGGCCCGCTTCGCGGCGACGAACGCTGCCCACGCCTGGTCGACCTCGGCCGAAGCCGACAGCGAGTCGACGAAGGCCTCGATGAGGTCTTCCTTGTTGCGCAGTGACGGGCTGGAGGAGACGGCTCGGTCGATGGCGGCGCGGATCTCCTTGTCGTCGCCGTCTCCCTTCGCGTCGCGGTACTGCTCGACCAGCATCAGGATGTAGTCGACGTTGATCTCGACCTGCTTGATCAGCTCGATCTCGAAGACGACCTCGTCGTGGATGGGCTCCTTGTCGGCGTCGCGCTGGGTGCGGAAGTCCTGGTACAGGTTGAGGTAGACGCTCTGGTAGTCCTGCATCGCCCGGGCCGTGAGGATCTCGTTGCCGGCGAAGTCGTCGAAGGACCCGAGGATGTTCCGGAGGCGCAGGATCGCTCCGAACAGCGCGATGAACGCCTTCTGGGCGGTCTCGCCCACGATGGGCTGACCGAGCGGGTAGTCGGCCTGCAGTTCCGTGACACGCTCGGCGTACTCGTCGTAGTACTCGGCATACGGCTTGAGGAGCACGATCCCTCGGGCGTCCTTGTTCCCGAACAGGGCGATGGCGTCGTTGGTCGCTTCCTCGAGATCGCGGAAGCTGACGATGTTGCCGAAGGTCTTGACGGAGTTCAGGATCCGGTTCGTCCGTGAGTACGCCTGGACCAACCCGTGGGACCGGAGGTTCTTGTCGACCCACAGCGTGTTGAGCGTGGTGGCGTCGAAGCCGGTGAGGAACATGTTGACCACGATCACGAGGTCGATCTCGCGGTTCTTCAGCCGAAGCGACAGGTCCTTGTAGTAGTTCTGGAACTTGTCGGCGGTCGTGTCGAAGCTGGTCCCGAAGAGGTCGTTGTAGTCCTGGATGGCGTGCTCAAGGAACTCCCGGGCGTCGAGGTCGAGAGCGTCGGTCTCGAACTCCTCCTCGGGCAGCAGGTCGTCGGGCTCGGCCTCGTTGGGGGCGTAGCTGTAGATCAGGCCGACCTTGAGCCGCTGGTCCGACGATAGGTCCTTCTGCTGGAGGTAGAAGTGGTTGTAGTAGCGGCGGGCGGCGTCGATCGACGCCGTGGCGAGCAGTGAGTTGAAGCCTCGGACGCGCTTGCCCTTGAGGCTGTAGTGCGAGGCCCGCTTCGTCTTCTGGTCGAAGTGCTCGCGGATGTAGGCGACGATCTGCTCGATGCGCTCGGGAGCGAGCAGCGCGTTCTCCTTGTCGATCGCGCTGACCTGCTTGTCCGCTATCGACTCGGGCATCTTGACCGTGTTCACGTAGTCGATGCGAAATGGCAGCACGTTCTTGTCGGTGATGGCGTCGACGATCGTGTACGTGTGCAGCTTGTCACCGAACGCCTGCTCGGTCGTGCGCAGCTGCGGGTTTCCGCCCGATCCGGCGTTTGCGGCGAAGATCGGCGTCCCGGTGAAACCGAAGAGGTGGTACCGCTTGAACGCCTTGGTGATCGCCGTGTGCATCTCACCGAACTGGGAGCGGTGGCACTCGTCGAAGATGATCACCACGTGGCCGTCGTAGATCTCGTGGCCCTTGTTGGCAGCGATGAAGGTGCTGAGCTTCTGGATCGTGGTGATGATGATCCGCGCCGCCGGGTTCTCCAGCTGCTGCTTGAGGATCCGCGTCGACGTGTTGGAGTTGGCCGCCCCCTTCTGGAAGCGGTCGTACTCCTGCATCGTCTGGTAGTCGAGGTCCTTGCGGTCGACGACGAACAGCACCTTGTCGATGCTCGGCATCGCGCTGGCGAGCTGGGCCGTCTTGAAGCTGGTGAGCGTCTTGCCCGAGCCAGTGGTGTGCCACACGTAGCCCCCGCCGGCGACGGTGCCCCATCGCTTGTAGTTGGTGGCGACCTCGATGCGCCGCAGGATCTGCTCGGTCGCCACGATCTGGTACGGACGCATCACCAGCAGCATCCGATCCGCGGTCAGCACGCAGTAGCGGGTGAGGACGTTCAGGAGGGTGTGCTTGGCGAAGAAGGTCTTGGCGAACCCGGTCAGGTCTTCGATCGGCTTGTTGGTGGCGTCGGCCCACCAGCTCGTGAAGGCGAAGCTGTTCGAGGTCTTGCGTGCCCGCTTGCCGCCGGCGCGCTCGCCGAGGTGCTGGGTCCGGACGGTGTTGCTGTAGTACTTCGTGAGCGTCCCGTTGGTGATGACGAACAGCTGCACGTACTCGAACAGCCCCGAGCCAGCCCAGAAGCTGTCGCGCTGGTACCGGTCGATCTGGTTGAACGCCTCACGGATGTCGACGCCACGGCGCTTGATCTCGACGTGGACCATCGGCAGGCCGTTCACGAGGATCGTGACGTCGTAGCGGTTGGCGTACGTGCCGGCGACCTCGTACTGGTTGATGACCTGGAGCCGGTTGTTGTGGACGTTCGCCTTGTCGATGAGGGCGACGTTCTTGGTCGACCCGTCGTCGCGGCGCAGGAGCTGGACGTGATCCTCCTGGATGCGGATCGTCTTCTCGACGGGCCCGTCCTTGGCTCCGGCGATCCGCTCGGTGAAGAACCGCTCCCACTCCGCATCGGAGAACTCGATCGAGTTCAACGCCTCGAGCTGCACCCGCAGGTTGGCGATCAGCCCCTCCTCGCTGGCGAGCGGCAGATACTCGTAGGCTTGCTCCTCCAGCAGCGCGATGAACCCTCGCTCCAGCTCGGCCTCCGACTGGTACCCCGTCTCGTGGGAGGGGTCCGCGAGGAACTCGGCGACGACGGTGCTCTCCGAGCTGACGGCGATCGGCTCGTAGCGAGGAGCAGACCCGTCGGTCATGCCACCTCCTCGAACGACAGCAACCGATCCCGGTAGTGCTCGTACTGCTTCCGCCGAGCGACCAGCTCAGCCGGCAGCCTGACCGACAGGTCGTTCACGAGTGCGTCGAACTTGTCGAGGATCGCAACGATCCGATGTTGCTCCTCACGGGGTGGCACTGGTATACGGATCTTCGCGAGGCGCGTCGCTGACACGTCGATGACCTTCGTGCCAATTGCGTACCGCTTCTTATCGGCGTGGAACTGCGCGGTCTGGAGGTAGTAGGCGAGGTACTTGGGATGCTGCTCGTGCTTCAGAACCGTGGCGTGTCCACCAGTGACGATCTGCTCATCACCGAGCCACGCAACGGCCCTGCAGACGTCCTCGACATTCTCGCTCGTGTTGGTGACGATGAGGTCGCCGGGGTTGACCTTGGCGAGCTTAGATGCCTTCTCCGGCGAGACGAACGAGATCGTCTCAGTGGTCCAGGTTCCGTAGTACGTGTAGATCTGGCCGTAGTGGATACAGCCGACGCCCTCATCGACGAAATCGGTCTTCGGCATGCCGTTTCCACGCACGAGTTCGCTGATCTCACCCAACGTCGTCCACCTGACGCGCCGAGAGAGAGAGAGAGAGAGAGAGAGAGAGAGAGTCAGATTCAGAGAAGCTCAGCAGCGCGTCGCGGTAGTGCGCGTACTGCTGTCGTCTCGCCTCTAGCTCCGCCTCTAGCTCTGCCTCCAACTCCGCTTCCAGCGACCGGAACAAGTCTAGGACTCGAACGATCTCGGCCTGGACCTCCAGAGGAGGGACGGGAATCCGGAAGGCTCGGACGAGACGATCTGGTATTGACGGGTAGTTGCCAGGCACCTGATGACGATCGACATACCGCCGAAATGCCGCTGCCCCAAGAAGATGGCCTAGAAAGTTGGTTAGAACCTCACTCTGCTTCGGGCGAAGGACGCAGTATCCCGTGCTCGCAATCTGTCCGTCGTACTCGGCCGGAATCACCGCCCAACGCATCTGAGTCGGACGGGTCGTGGCGAAGATCACATCCCCCTCGTGAACCTGTTGCTGGGCCCGGCTGGGTGCGTCTGCAGCGGAGATGACCGCCGTCTCGCCGATCTGCCGCGTGATCCGATCCACGGAGGTGAGGTCGATGTAGCGAAACTCAGTGTCACCGACATCACCCCATCGAACCTTCGCTCCGCGTGCGGTCACCTCCCCGACCGCACGGAACTCCACACCATTCGGGCAGTGCCGGCGGATGAGGTCGTCGATGCGGCTCACGCGAAGAAGTCCTCATCGATCTGGACCACTCGGTAGGTGCGCTCGACCTGGACGCCGACGCCGTAGTCGATCATCAGCTCGGTCAGGCGCTGGCCGTCGATCAGGATGATCCTCGCCGGGACGGTTCGCACCCACTCGATAGCACCGGGGCTGAAGCGGCTCGTCGTGATGAAGACGCCGCCATCGGCCTTGCCGCTGAGCGCGCCGACGAAGCCTTGCACCTCGGGCCGTTGCACCGCGTTCGTCGGTGAGTACCGCTTGGCCTGGACATAGACCTTGCTCAGCCCGAGCACGTCCTGGTCGATCACGCCGTCGATGCCGCCATCGTTCGTCCTGGCGGTGGCGATGCCTCGCCCGCCGACGCCGCCGTAGCCAATGGCGAGCAGGAGCTTCACCACGGCCTCCTCGAAGAAGGTCGGGTCCTGCTCCATGAGGCGGGACAGCAGCTCTGAGCCGACCTCTTCATGGATCCGGGCCACCCCCTGCTCGACCTGCTCGGTCGGATCCAAGTCGGTGTCCGGCGTGACGAGTGGCCCTGGCCCGGTGCCGCTCGCAGGCGACCGGGCGATCCACCACTCGTCGCCATCCTTCGCGTAGCGCTTCAGGTCGTTCTCGGTGATCCGGTCGGGGTGATCCCTCAGCAGCTCGCGACCGAAGTCGGTGATGATGTACCGACCTCGGCTGGGCCGGTCGAGGGCATCGACCCGGTTGAGGTACGACGCGGCCCAACCGATCCGGTTGTCGGCACGCAACTGTCCGGAGGGCAGTGCCTCGGCGCGCTGCTCGGTGGTCAGCCCGACAAGGTCGGCGACATCTCGGCGAAGATCTCGGAGGGACCGGGTCACGCCGTCACTCAAGACCTTCAGCACCGGGACGTTGGACCCGTCCCACGTCGGCGTCTCCATCACCGACCCGCACCTTCGAGGTCGGCCACGATCGCGTCGATGGCTGTGCGCAACTCCTGCTGCCGCTCCACGATCCGGACTATCTCTGCGTTGAGCTCCACGATGTCGACCGCCTCGCGGGTGTCTCGCTCCTCGACGTAGGAGGAGACTGAGAGGTTGTAGTCGTTGTCAGCGATCTCGGCGTTGTCGACCAGTCGGGCGAAGTGGTCGGCGTCGGTCCGCTCGATGAACGCGTCGAGGACGGCCTGCTGGTTATCCGCCGTGAGCTTGTTCTTGTTGCCGCCTCGGACGAACTGGGCTGACGCGTCGATGAAGAGCGTCTTGTTGTCGGCCTTCGACTTCTTGAGCACGATCACGCAGGTGGCGATCGTCGTACCGAAGAACAGGTCGGGCGGGAGCTGGATCACGGCGTCGACGTAGTTGTTGTCGATCAGGTACTTGCGGATCTTCTGCTCGGCACCGCTGCGATAGAGCACGCCGGGGAACTCGACGATCGCCGCGGTGCCGTTGACCGCAAGCCAACTGAGCATGTGCATCGTGAAGGCGAGGTCGGCCTTGCTCTTCGGGGCGAGGACCCCAGCAGGTGCGTACCGGGGGTCGTTGATGAGCAGCGGGTTGGCGTCACCCTCCCACTTGGTCGAATAGGGCGGATTGGAGACGATCGCCTCGAACGGCTCGTCGTCCCAGTGCGCCGGATCGGTCAGCGTGTCGCCGTGCGCGATGTCGAACTTCTCGAAGTTGATGTCGTGCAGGAACATGTTGATCCGGCACAGGTTGTAGGTGGTCAGGTTGATCTCCTGACCGAAGAACCCCTGCCGCACGTTGTCCCGCCCAAGAACCTTGGCGAACTTGAGCAGCAGCGACCCAGAGCCGCACGCCGGGTCGTACACCTTGTTCACCGAGGTCTTGCCGACCACCGTGATCCTGGCCAGCAGCTCCGACACCTCCTGGGGCGTGAAGAACTCGCCACCGGACTTACCGGCACTCGACGCGTACATGGTCATCAGGTACTCGTAGGCGTCGCCGAACGCGTCGATGGTGCTGTCGGCGAAGTCGCCCAACGCCAGGTCACCGATGGCGTCGAGGAGCTTGACCAGCTTCTCGTTGCGCTTGGCGACGGTCGGGCCGAGCTTGGAGCTGTTGACGTCGAGATCATCGAACAGGCCCTTGAGGTCGTGTTCGCTGTCGGTACCGACGGCGGAGGCCTCGATGTTGTGGAAGACCCGTTCGAGCGTCTCGTTCAAGTTCTCGTCGTGCCTCGCTCGCTGCCGAACGTTGACGAACAGCTCGCTGGGGAGGATGTAGAAGCCCTTCTCGGCGACCACGTCGAACCTGGCGGGCTCGGCGGCATCGTCGGTGAGGCTCGCGTAGTCGAACGTCGGGTTGCCCGCTCGGCGCTCGTGGCCGTCAAGGTACGCGGTCAGGTTCTCCGAGATGAACCGGTAGAAGAGCATCCCGAGGACGTACTGCTTGAAGTCCCAACCATCGACGCTGCCGCGCAGATCGTTGGCGATCCGCCAGATCGCCTTGTGCAGCTCCGCGCGCTGCGCTTCCTTCGTCATCCCCGCTCCTCACACGGTCACCTGGGTCGATTCGCCAGACTGTACGGCAACGAGGGACGGGCGTGGCTCAAGGACTCGCGCGTCCGAGGAACCGAGGGCAGGGACCTCGGAGGCGGCCCGAAGCATCCGGAGAGGTGGCCTGACACAACTAGCTACTGGTAGCTACTGGAACCTACTAGCAAGAGTTTATAGTAGAGCTGTGAGTTCCACCGTCGACCACCTCTTCAATCTGACCCGCTCAGCAGTCGGCCCAGCCGCGTGCGAGCTGGTGGAGGACCAGTGGTTCGATCGCAAGAGTACCCGGACGAGCGCACAGAAGCTGGCGAAGACCCTCGTCGCCATGGCCAACGCCGAGGGGGGAACGGTGGTCGTGGGCCTTCACGACGGGACCATCGAAGGAACGGACCGCTACGCGAAGCACCGCAACGACCTCATGCAGGCTTCCCACGACCACACGGAGCCCCCGGTGCGAGTGCGATCCGAGCTCCTCGGGTGCGTGAACGACCGCGGGGAGGACGACCAGCTCCTGGTGATCACCGTCGACGCCAGTGAGGTGGTCCACACCACCAAGGCCGATGACTGCTTCTTGCGGGTCGGCGACGAGGATCTGTCGCTGCGCTTCGAGCAGCGACAGGAGCTGATCTACGACAAGGGCCAGTCCCACTTCGACGGCATCGCCGTTGCAGACGCAAGCATCGACGACCTCGACCCCGCTGCCGTCGCGGAGTACGTCACCGAGATCGGGAGCTCCGACGCCGGGCGGGCGCTCGCCGCGCGAACCCTTACCACCCACAACGGCGGGCTGACGACCGCTGCCTACCTCCTCTTCGGCCAGCATCCCCAGATCCGCTTCCCGGAGGCCTACGTGCGCGTGCTTCGCTACGAAGGCTCCAAACGTGAAACGGGTAGGCGACTCAACCTCACCAACGACGTCCGATGCGAGGGCGGGCTCACGAAGATGATCGGGGCTGCGGTCAACCAAGTCGAGCGGCTCCAACCGACCCGCATCGCGCTCGCGGGGAGCGGGCGCTTCGAGCGACAGGGGCTCATCCCACGCGATGCCTGGCTCGAAGGGATCGTGAACGCGGTGATCCACCGGAGCTACAGCATCGGAGGTGACCACATCCGCGTCGAGATCTTCGACAATCGGATCGAGATCACCAGCCCCGGTCGGTTCCCCGGAGTGACTCGGGTCAACGACCTCCGCAACATTCCGCGGTTCGCACGCAACCCTCGGATCGCCCGGGTGTGCGCCGATCTGCGGTTCGGCCAGGAGCTCGGAGAGGGCATCCGTCGCATGTTCGACGAGATGCGGGCAGCAGGCCTGGTCGACCCCGTGTACCGGTACACCCCAGCGAGCGTCACGCTCGTGTTGACGGCAACGCCGTTGAACCCAGCGGTCGCCGAGCAACTCCCCAGCCGCTCTGCCGAGGTGATGGAGCACATCCGCGCATCTGGAGGGATGTCGACGGGTGACATCGCCGCCGCCGTCGGTCTCTCGAAGCCTGCGACCCTGACCCGGCTGCGCGCCTTGCGAGAAGCCGGCTTGGTCACCTGGGTGGGCAAGTCGCCGAAGGACCCTCGCGCCTACTGGAAACTCCACAGCGAATGACAGCGAAGTAGTTCCGAGCACGGGGAGCCCTTGCCGCGCAAGGTTCTGGGCGCTACTCGAAACCCATACTGCCAAGCACTCGATGCATCGCCTCCACCTCGAAGACGGGTGACACTTCGGTGAAGACGGCCTCCCCAGACAGCACAGAACCCCCTGCTGAGCAGGGGGTTCGTGGTGGGCGAGGGGGGACTTGAACCCCCACGTCCTTTCGGACACTGGCACCTGAAGCCAGCGCGTCTGCCAATTCCGCCACTCGCCCGAGCAGCGGTGAAACCGTAGCCCCCGCCCCCACCCCCACGCCATCCCGTTGCCGGGTTACCGCCTCGACGGGCGGCACCGCACCCGGACCGCGGCCGAGGGATCTGCGGACCTCCGGCCCGGCCCTCGTCCCCACCGGGCCGATCCCGAGTCGGGCGGACCGACCCGGCCCCGACTCCCGCCGTCTGACGACCGGCCCACCACCCGACCACCGGCCCACCGACCGGACAGGCGCCCTGGCCCCGGTCGTGGGGAGCGACGCGCGTCGCGGGTCGGGGTTCCTCCCGTATCCTCCTGCCGTGGCACTCAAGGGATTCGAGCGGCGGTTGGAGCGCATGGTCGAGGGCACCTTCGCCCGGATCTTCCGCTCCGGCATCCGGCCGGTGGAGCTGGGGCGTCGCCTCGTGCGGGAGATGGACGACAACCGCTCGGTCGACGTGCGGGGCCGCACCATCGTGCCGAACCACTACACGGTCGAGCTGAGCGAGGCCGACCTCGCCCGCTTCGCCGAGGTGGTCGACTCGCTGCGCCGGGAGCTGGCCGAGGCGGCGCGCGAGCACGCCCGGGACGAGGGCTACTCGTTCATGGGGCCGGTGTCGGTCCACCTGGAGATGAGCGAGCGGCAGCGCACCGGCGCCTTCCAGATCGTCGGCCGCATGCGCGAGGGCACCGGGGGCTTCGGGGCCGGCTCGCTGCGGCTCCCCACCGGCGACCGCATCCCGCTCGGCGAGGCCACCGTCACCTTCGGCCGCCGCCCCGAGTCCACCGTGCAGCTCGCCGACCCGAACGTCAGCCGCAGCCACGCCGAGATCCGCCCGCAGGGCAACGGCTGGGTCCTGGTCGACCTCGGCTCGACCAACGGCACCCGCGTCAACGGCGTCCGCGTCAGCGCCCACGAGCTGCGCGAGGGCGACGAGATCGGCTTCGGCAACACGATCATCACCTTCGAGGCCTCCTGAGCGCACGGGTGGGTAGGTCGCGACCAGGTCGTCCGTCGGAATCCCGGCATCCGCTCGTGCGCTCAGCGACCAGCACGGTGTGAGGAGGCGCAGCCGACGAACGGGTCGGAGGCCACGCTCGTAGGTCTCGGAGTTGGCGATCCCCCATCGGCGTGGCCACCGACCCGGAGCCGCCGCACCCCTCGGCTCGCCGGGGGACCGGTACTATCGCCAGACCATGGACCAGCAGCTCCTCAACATCTTCAAGCTGTGCCTGCTGGCCCTCCTGTACCTGTTCTTCCTGCGGGTGCTCCGGGCGGTGTGGGTGGAGATCCGGGGGCCGAAGCTCGTGGAGGCCAAGCCCCGCAAGGCCCAGCGGGAGGCGAGGCGGGCGGACCGCCGCGCCGGGCCGGGGGAGCTCGCCCTCGTGGGGCCCCAAGAGGGGGCGGGGCGCCGCCTCGACCCCGGGAACACGACGACCGCCCGCCCCCGCCCCCGGCGAGCGCCGGGAGCCCCTCCCCCGCCGATGCCCGGCGCACCACGATCGGCGCCGTCAGCGTCGCGAGGTCGTAGGCGTGCAGGGGCTGCCCCAGCTCGA
>Ga0182792_1001169_pt1 | contig 22233 bp, 17 predicted proteins | sample Passage237B_FD_130497 | JGI IMG/M metagenome (GOLD analysis project Ga0182792, IMG submission 130497) | Cellulose adapted compost microbial communities from Newby Island Compost Facility, Milpitas, CA, USA - Passage2 37B (version 2) (version 2) ...
ACGGCGGCTTGATCGGGCCCCTTCCTTCCGGGGTCGACTGGGACATCCTGCTGATCGGGGCGGCGGCCGCGATCCCCGGGGCGGCCTTCGGCTCCCGCCTGACCGGACGCCTCCCGGAGACGACCCTCGTCAAGGCGATGGCCGCCGTTTTGTTGATCACCGGCCTCGCAATGGCCGGCCAGGCGGTCGCCTGAACCTTCGCGGGGATAGGTTGCCCCGTATGGTCAGATCCCGCCGCATGGATGCGCTGCCCTGGGTCCTGCTCGGGCTTCTGCTTGCCGGGGCGGGCCTGCTGCTCCTCTCTCTGACCGCCCACATCAACTTTGTCACCGACGAGTGGAATCTCCTGTTCCTGCGGCCAGGTTGGGGGCCCGACTCTTTTCTCGAGCCCTTCCACGAGCACATCATCGTCGCCCCGACCTCTATCTACAAGACGCTTCAGTGGCTCTTCGGCATGGACTCCAGCCGGCCCTTCCAACTGGTCGCGATCGCCGGCTTTCTGGCCACCGGCGTCCTGCTGTTCATCTGGCTTCGCCGCCGGGTCGGCGACTGGGCGGCTCTGATCGGCACGGCGCTGATCCTCTTCCTCGGGGCCGCTTTCGAGGATCTGCTCTGGGCCTTCCAGGTCGGCTACTACGGCTCCTTGGCCTGCGGCCTTGGCGCCCTTCTCGCACTCGACCGGGATGACCGCACGGGTGACTTCGCCGCCGCAATTCTGTTGGTCGCATCACTCACCTTCTCGTCCCTCGGGCTGCCCTTCGTGGCCGGAGCAGCGACCGAGTGGCTGACGAATCCACGCCAGCGCAGCCGGCGCTGGCTCATTCCGGCGGCCGGAGCTGCGTTCTACGGACTCTGGTGGCTGGGCTGGGGCCACAGTGCCGAGTCCACTTTCAGCCTCGCCAATTTGCCTGACGCGCCACGTTTCGTCTTCGACGCCGCGGCGGCGGGCCTTACCTCCCTGCTCGGGCTCGCGACCGGTGACGGCAGCGAACCGGACCAGCCTCACCTGATCTGGGGCAAGCTGGCGCTGCTCGTGCTTATGGCCCTCGCGGCCTGGCGGCTGTTGCGGCTGCGCCGGATCCCTCCGGGGGTGGCGGTGACCTTCGTCATCGCGCTGACCTTCTTTGGGCTTTCAGCTTTGGCCCAGAGCGATCTGCGCCTGCCCACATCGAGCCGCTACCAGCTGCCGGGGGCGATCTTCCTCCTGCTGCTGAGCGCCGAGCTTCTCCGCGGGGTCAAGCTGCGGGCCCCGGTCCTGGCCGGAGCGGCCGTCGTCGTGGTCGTCACTTCGTCCATGGGGATCGATCTGATGCGAGAGCAACGCGACACCCGCTGGGTGCCGGCCACGGCCGCGACCAGTGTCAAGATCGGCGTGGCCGCCTATGCCGCCCCGGTGCTCGACCCCGGGTTCGTGCTCGATCTGGGTCCGGGCTCAGCGGTGCCACTCGACCGATTCCTAGACGAGATCGAAGCGAGTGGGCTGCCGGGCGATTCCGCCGGCGAGATCGAAGGCAAGGACCCGGTGACCCGCGCCGATGCAGATCGGTACCTGATCGAACTGACCGCACCGCAATTGGTCGGGGTCAATCCGGGCGTCAGCGCCAAGAAGTGCCACCGCTATCCGGCGCGAAGTACGGCTCCGATCATGACGGCACCGGAGGCAGATCGAGCCGGGCCGCAGAGCATCGAGATCCGGAACCGCGGTGCCGTGATCTTGAATCTCAGCCTGAGCCGCTTCGGCGATCCGCCGGGCTCCCCGATCGGCGGAGTGAACCCACGATCGACTGCCTGGCTGGAGTTGCCGGTGATCGACTCCCCGCCGCCGTGGACGGTCGAGGGCGACGGACCCTTCTCCGTCTGTTACGGCTGAACCTCAGGCGGCAGCTTCGACCGCGTGGTCATGGATCTGCTGGAGGATCTCGGTGATCCCGAAACGACGCTGCCAGTTCGGGTAATCGCGCTCGAAGGCACCGAGGTCGGAGATCCACCAACGGTGGTCGCCGATCCGGTTCTCACTGCTCATGCTCCAATCCAGCTCGCGTCCGGCGATCTGCTCCGACTCGGCGATCGCCTCCAGCATCGAGCAGTTGCTGCCCCTGCCACCACCGATGTTGTAGACCGCGGCGCTGCGGGGAGCGGCAGCGAACTCGAGAAAGGCGGAAACCAGATCGTCGCAATGGATGTTGTCGCGAACCTGTTTGCCGCCGTAGCCGAAGACCGTGTAGGGCCGGCCGGTGACCACGCACTTCATCAGGTAGGCGAGGAAGCCGTGCAGCTCGGCCCCGGCGTGCTGGGGGCCGGTCAAGCAGCCGCCACGGAAGCAGACGGTCGGCATCTCGAAGTAGCGCCCGTACTCCTGGACCAGCAGGTCGGCGCTGGCCTTCGAGACGCCGAACAGCGAGTGGGTCGAGTGGTCGATCGACATCGCGGTGTCGATCCCCTCGAAATACGGATGGTCCTCAGGCAACTCCAGCCGGGTCTCCAGCTCGACCAGGGGCAGCGAGTTCGGAGTGTCGCCATAGACCTTGTTGGTCGAGCAGAAGATGAAAGGGGCAGCGGGCGCATGCTCGCGCGCTGCCTCGAGCAGGTTCAGGGTGCCGAGCGCGTTGACCCCGAAATCGGTCTGCGGATCCCGGGCGGCCCAATCATGCGAGGGCTGGGCGGCGGTGTGGATGACCAGCCCCACATCTCGACCGGCGAAGACCCGGGCGACCCCGGCGGCGTCACGGATGTCGAGCTCGACCGGCTCGAACTCCTCCAGACTCGCGGCGAGGCGGTCGCTGACCGGCCGGGTCGAAGCTTCGGGGCCGAAGAAGCTGGCCCGCATGTCGTTCTCGATCCCGATCACGTGCCAGCCGGCCTCGACCAGCTTGATCACCGACTGGGAACCGATCAGCCCGCCCGAACCCGTGACTATCGCCGTTTTCATGAGGCCCTCCGGGCCGCAGGGTCTGATCGCATGCGAAGTAACCTAACAACATGGGATCAGAGCCAACCGGGGCCTTTGCGGCCGTCCGCAAACGCCCTTGGCTCTCGCTACTCGGACTGCTGACTCTGCTCTCGACGGTCCTGCTGCTGGTTCTCGGATCGAAGATCGGATTCTTCCTCGACGACTGGGATCTGGTGATCTTCCGCAGCAGTCCCAGCGACTGGCTGCTGCCCCACAACGAGCACATCATCGTCATCCCGGCGGCGCTCTACCAGCTCTCGCTTTCCGTTTTCGGAATGACCGCGATGCCGCTCCATGTGATCGCGGTCGCGCTCTTCGAGCTCAGCATCGTGCTGCTTTTCTTCTGGCTGCGACCTCTGGTCGGCGATCCGATTTCCGTTCTGGCCTGCGCGGTGATGCTCTTTCTCGGCGCCGCGACCGCCGACCTCGTCTGGGCCTTCCAGATCGGCTACTTCGGTTCGACCGCCGCTGGGCTCGGCGCTCTGCTCAACCTGCGGTGCAGAACGAGACGGGGTGATGCCTGGGCTTGCCTCCTGCTGGTCGTTTCCCTGCTCTTCTCTTCGATGGTGATCCCGTTCGCGGCGGCGGCCGCCGTTCAGATCTACTTTCGGGGCGAGGCACGCCGCGGTCCCGACGGGCTGCTCCGCCGCGCCTGGGTCGTGCTCGTTCCCGCCGCCCTCTTCCTGATCTGGTGGGCAGGTTGGGGCCGGCTCGCCGACAATCACGCGACGCTCGAGAACGCCTTGAAGGCGCCGCTGTTCGCCGTTTCGGCCCTGGGCTACGCCGGCGCGGTACTGACCGGCCTCTTCCCCCTGCGCGAGGTGAACTCGTCCTATCTCTGGGCCTTGCCGGGCCTGCTCGTGGCGGCCGGGATCGCCCTGCTGCTCCGACGGCGAGGGCGGATCCCCCCGGAGTTCGTGATCGCCGCCGTGGCAGCGCTGGCCTTCTGGCTGCTGGCCGGGCTCAACTACTCGCCGGGCCGATATTTCGTGGCCGGCCGCTACCAGTACCCCAGCGCGCTCTTCCTGCTCATGACCCTGGCCGGTGCCGCCGCCGGGCTGCGCCCTGGTCCGCGGCTTCTCAAATGGCTGGTCGCGCTGACCGTCGCTTCCCTGGCCGTGAACCTGGCCGCGCTGATCCACATCTTCGACACCACCTACAAGGTCTACGAGGGCCGCAACCTCAGCGGCATGACCGCGCTCGACATCTCCCGGCGAACGGTCTCGCCCGATTTCTCCATCGGCATCGGCACCGACGGAGGCGGGCAGCAAGTCCCGGCCCGGCCCTATTTCGACGCGGTCGACCGTTACGGATCACCGGGCTGGAACGAGGGCGAGATAGCCGACGCTTCCCGGGAGGAGCGGGAGCGGATCGACCAGATCCTGGTCCGAGCGCTTCCGGTCGGTCCCATTCCGGCAAAGCAGGTGGATCCCGACCCCGGCGGCTGCCAGGTGGTCGCCGCATCCCCCGAGAACCCACGGGCGATCGAACTCGACTCGCCCCTGCTTCTGATCAGGTCGGCCCGGACGGCGTTGATCTACGTCGGCCGGTTCGGGGATGGCCTCGACGCACCCGCCTGGGCGGTCCCGGCAGGCACGCCGATCGGTTTCGAATTCCCGGTCGACCGCTCCCGTGAGCCTTGGCGGATCGGTTTCAAGGGTCGCGGTCAAGTGAAGGTCTGTCCGGCCGGGCCGGCGAAGTAGTCCGGGTCGATGGGGAGAACCGTCAGCCGAACTCGGGAAAGCTTGAAGTCGCGGCCATGGCTTTGGCTGTTCGGATTGTTGCTCTGCGCGTCCGCCGCCATGCTGATGTCGCTCAGGGCCGGCTTCGGGTTCTTCCTCGATGACTGGGACCTGGTCATCCTCCGTCACGGTCCGGCCGACTGGATGCTGCCGCACAACGAGAACATCATCGTGCTGCCGGCGGCGGTCTATCAAGTGTCACTTTCGCTTTTCGGCATGACGGCGTTGCCGCTTCACCTGATCTCCCTTCCCCTCTTCCTGGTCAGCGTGGTACTGCTCTTTTTCTGGATGCGCCCGCTGGTCGGCGACGCTTCCTCGGTGCTCGGCTGCGCCGTGGTGCTTTTTCTCGGGGCGGCGATCGGCGATGTGATCTCTGCCTTCCAGATGGGTTACTTCGGCTCCGCGGTCGGCGGCCTCGGTGCTCTGCTGCTGCTCCGGCGGGGTTCGACCAGCGACGATCTCTGGGCCTGTCTGCTGCTCGTCTTCTCTACCCTCTGCTCCACGCTCATGGCACCGTTTCTGGCCGGCGCCGCGGTCGAGTTGCTGTTTCGGGACAGGTCCCGACCCGACTTCCGCCGGCTGCTGCGTGACTCCTGGGTCGTGCTCGTACCGCTCGGTGTCTATCTGGCCTGGTGGATCGGCTGGAACCTCGACGGTTCCCAGCACGCCAGCCTTTCGAACCTGCTGGGGCTCCCGCTCTACGTTCTCTCCGCGTTCGGTTTCGCGGGGGCTTCCCTGACCGGAGTCTTTCCGCTTCGCGAGCTGAGCGGCAGCTACGTGTGGGCCTTGCCCGGCCTCGCGATGGCGATCGGTTTCGGCTGGATCCTCTGGAAGCGTCAGCGGGTTCCGGCGGCCTTTCTGGTCGGGTTGGCCTGTGGGCTCGGTTTCTGGGCACTGTGCGGCCTCAATCACACCGCGGCCAGGGAGTTCTTCACCAGCCGGTACCAGTATCCGGGGGTCGTCTTCCTGTTGATGATGCTCGCCGGCGCCTGTCAGGGGTTGCGTCCTTCTCACCGGCAGCTCAGGTGGATGGGCAGCCTCGCCGCGGTGGCGATCGCGATCAACGTCATCGCGCTGTTTTACGCGTTCAACCACACGTACGAGCCTTACGAGGAACGGAACCTGACCAGCCTGGCCGCGATCGACCTCGGCTGGGACACGGTGAATCCGGAATTCAGGGTGGGAATAGGCACCGATGGCGGCGGGGCGCAGATCAGCGCCCGGGATTACAAGGCAGCCGTGACCAGGTACGGGTCCCCGCCGATCACCGAGCATCTGCTCGAGAACGCCACCGCCGAGAATCGGGCCAAGCTGGACCAGCTGTTGTCCCTTGCCCTGCCGGCCCGGCCCCTGCCGGCCAGCAAAGTCAGGCCGGACCGGCACCGCTGCCGGGTTCTGGTCGCCGATCAGGCTGCGAGGCAGACTGTGACCGTGTCCTCGCCTTTGCTCTGGATCCGGCCCGCCGATGATGTCGTGATCCAGCTCGGTCGTTTCGGCACCGGCGCCTCCGCGATCGCGTGGCAAGCTGGGGCTGGTCGGCCCACTGGCTACGAGATCCCGCCGGACCGTTCCGATCAACCTTGGCGGATCGGGTTCAAGGGCCGGGGCAAGGTAGTGGTTTGCGCCGCTGACCCGGCCCTATAGCCTCTCCTTCATGGGGGGATTGCCGACGGAGCGGGGCCCAGGAACGACCGTGCCAGATCGTCGTTGGATCTGGCTATTTGCCCTGCTGGCATTGGCCTCGACGACCTTCCTGCTCATCATCAGGGCTCATGTCGGTTTCTTCATCGACGACTGGATGCTGATCTTTTTCCGCGATGGGGCCTCCGACTGGCTCCTGCCCCATCACGACCACCCGATCGTGATTCCGGCCGCGATCTACGAACTGTCGCTCTCGACGTTCGGGATGAAGCCGATGCCGCTTCACCTGGTGGCCCAGGCCATCTTCTTGACCGGCGTCATCCTGCTGTTTCGATGGGTTCGCCCCTTGGTCGGTGTTCCGGCCGCGGTGCTCGGCTGTGCGGTGGTGCTCTTTCTCGGCGCCTCGACGGAGGACCTGGTCTGGAGCTTCCAGATGGGTTTCTGTGGCTCGGTCGCAACTGGACTCGGGGCGCTGCTCCTGCTGCGGCGCCAGACCCGCAACGGCGATGTCATCGCCTGCCTGCTGCTGGCCGCCTCGTTCATGCTCTCGACCGTGGCCATGCCTTTCCTGTTCGGTGCCGCCGTCCAGCTTTGCTTTCGCGGTGGCCGGCCCGGATTCCGCCATCTGCTCAAGGGCTGCTGGATTCTCCTTGTGCCGGCCCTCCTCTACGTCATCTGGCTGCTTGGTTGGAACCAGACGGGAGGCCATGCCGCCACCGTTGAGAATGCCGTCAAGACCCCGCTGTACGTCCTCTCCGCCTTCGGGTACGGGGCCGCCGCGCTGACCGGGATCTTCCCGCTCCGACTCATCAACGACAGCTTTCTGTGGTCGATCGCCGGGCTCGCCGTGGCAGGCGGGTTCGGTTGGATCCTGTACCGGCGCCGGAGCATCCCGCCCGAGTTCCTGATCGCCCTCGCCGCCGGGCTCACCTTCTGGGGGCTCTGCGGGCTCAACGCTGTTCCTGGACGGGATTTCTTCACCGATCGCTACCAGTACCCGAGCGTCATCTTCGTGTTGATGATGCTGGCTGGAGCGTGCAAGGGGTTGCGACCCGACCGGACCCAGCTGAGGTGGCTCGCCGCGGCGGCGGCAGCGTCGGTAGCCGTCAATATCTTCGCCTTTTTCTACACGCTCGACCACGCGATCGAGCCATTCGAGCAGGTCGGCATCGCGACCCTGGCCGCCTTCAAGCTCTCCGGAGATGCGATCCGCCCGGATTTCGCGACCGTGATCGGAACCGGTGAGGACGCGCCCCTGACCGCGAGCGTCTATCGCGACGCAGTCAACCGCTACGGACCGCCGGATTTCAGCGAGCAGGACATCGACGAGTCATCGGGCGGGGACAGGACCAGGGCCGACCTCCTGCTGGTTGCCGCCTTGAGGATCGGCCCGGTATCGCCCAGTACGGTGGTCCCGAACAGAGCCGGCTGCACTTCGCTGGTGGCCAACCCGACCGCTTCCGACATGAAGCAGGTCGAGGGGACGCGGCTGTACATCCGCTCGGCACGGAACGTGCTCGTCCGCATGAGTCGTTTCAGCCCACCGTCGGCGTCGCCCGCCTGGCCGGTTGTCGGGGGAGAACCGACCGGCTTCCGGATTCCGGCCGATCGGTCCAGCCGACCCTGGCGGATCGGGTTTCAGGGCGAAGGCAAAGTCGTCCTCTGCCCAGCCCGGCCGGCGTCCTGACCCGGGTGGGTCCCGGTTCCGGGGAAAGGCCGGACCCGCATCCGGAAGAACTCGTATTCGAGATTCCCGGATCGTCCCGTCAAGGCGATAGTCGGAGTCTGGGGAGCCTGGGCGAAGCGCCCCCGGCCTTCGGAAAGACCGCTGCCGATCCGCAACATCAGGCCGTCGGCCGCGGTGTCGGCGACCAGGCGATAGGAGCCGTCCGCAGTCACGGCCCTCCGTTCATCGGTTCGGAAGAACAGCGACTTCAGGCTTTCGAGAACGCCGACTGCGGTTCCTTCGACCTTGACCAGGACGACCTGGTCGGGGCCCGGTCGAGGCACCGGCACCGTTTCCCCGAACGAGGCGTCGACCTTCCCCGCCGGAATCAGCGGGCCGCAGCGATCGGCGGTCCGGGCCAGTACCTGCCACCGGTCCGACTGCACCGCGGTGCGAAAATGGCAGAGCGTCGCGACGGCCTGGGCGGGCGGATCCCAGGCCAGGAACCTGCCATCCAGCCCGGTGGTCGGATCGGCCGGGTCCTTCCCGGTATGCCGGAGGATCCGGTCGGGTCCGTCCGCCGAGGCGATCCGGTCCGCGTTGAGCTGGTCGAGCTTCGTGGTGTAGGCGCTGTAGTTCTGGAAAACCGGTACGGGTGACCAGCCGAGGTCAAATACCCAGGCGGCAGTGGCCTCCCAGGGGTCCACGCTCACCTTGTGGCCCTCCAGTTCGCGGAGCATCGCCGGAGTGAGCGAGTACGCATACCGAAGCAGGGTGCGATTGCTGTCGATCTCGGTCCGCTGACGATCCGGGCTCAAGGCCATCCGGGTTTCCCTGGCGAAGCCGCTGACGTTCTCGATCAAGTTCAGGCCCGGTCCCGGGGTGCCGCCGGCGGCGTACATCGAGGCGACCGCAAGACAGGCGAGACCGCCCAGGGAGATCGGGACCAAGCCCGGTCGCGGTGGAACCGCGAGAAACAGCAGGGAGGCCAGCGCGAAGAAGGTCGCGACATGCATGCGGTCGAACCGGATCACCGACTGCTTGTAGAAGGCGAACGCGACCACCAGCGCGACCAGTCCGGCCGCCCATCGGGCACGACGGTCCGGATACCCGCCACAGAAGGCCCACGCCACGCAGGCCGCCGCACCGAAAAGGATCAGGACCGTGTACCAGCCGGACTGGCCGTGGAAGCTCATCGCCTCCTGGTAGCCGATGACGATCTGGGCGGAGTTGGCGATGAAGTCGGGGATGTTGGCCAGGTCCTGGCCTGTGGCGAACCACATCGCCAACATCGAGGCTATGGCTGTCAGCAGGTAGACGGCGATGATCCGGGGCCTCGCCCTGGCGCCGATCAGGCCGATCAGGAGCACCAGCGCGATCACCGGCCCGCCGGAAAGCTTGATCAGCATCTCGGCCCCGGCGAGGACTCCGCCGCCGACCGCCAGCAAGAGCATCCCGCGATCACCCGGCCGCTTCTCGATAGTCAGCATCGCAGCCATGACGCTGATCGCGACCGAGATCTCAACCCAACCGAGTTGGACCACCACGAGCAGGGCGATGAACGCGGCCGGGAGCAGGCTGACCCGGCGCCTCAGCACGGTCACCAGGGCGACGCAGAAGCCGACGAAGAGAGCTGCCGAGTACAGATACGAGATCAGCGACAGATCACCCGGATAGACCAGCCAGGGAAACCTCAGGAATCCCAACGGGCCGTACGTGAAGACGATCTCGGTCCCGAACTTCAGGTGATCATGGGCCGCCATGAAGAGGCCGGTCACCCAGCTCGCGTCGAGTCCGCCGACGGGATGGCCGAACCCGACCTTCCAGCCGAGCAAGGCGACGATGATCCCGACCGTCCAACTGGGCGGGTTGAGCCGAGCCGCCCGGTCGATCCAAGTTCGCAGGGTCGACTCGAGACCGGTCATCGCACCTTCATCCGGAAGAAGTCGAACCTGAGATCACCCGAGGTACCGATCAGTTCCAGCGATTTCAGGTCGGGGACCTGGGTGAAGCGGCCGTGGGTTTCGGGAACGCCGGGGCCGGCCCGGAGCATCAGACCGTCATCCGCGGTGCCCGGCACCAGGCGGTAAGAGCCCTTGCCCGCTTTGACCCGGCGCTCCTTCGGCCGGAAGAGAAAGGAGCGGATCCGTTCCAAGCCGCTGACCCCGGCTCCCTGAATCCGGACCAGGATCACCTCACCCGGGCGGGGCCGGGGCACCGGCACCGGCTGGCCGAAGCTCGAATCGACCGATCCGGCCGGGACCATCGGGCCGCAGCGGTTCTGGATGCGGGCCAGGACCTGCCAGTTGAAGCTGGTGGCGATCGGCCGGAAGTGACAGAGGGTCGCCACCGACTGGGCGGGCGGGTCCCAGGCCAACAGTCGGACGTCGACCCCGCGGCCCGGGTACTGCGGGTTGCGGCCCGGGTGCCGCAGGATCCGGTCGGGACCGGAGGCAGAGCCGATCACGTCGGTGTTGAGCTGGTCGAGTTTGGTGGTGTAGGCGCTGTAATTCTGGAAGACCGGTGCCGGTGACCAATCGACTTCGTAGGCCCAGGCCGCCATCACCTCCCACGGACCGACACTGGCGCGGTGGCCGTCGAGCTGACCGAGCAGGCGGGGCGGCACTTCGTAGACATCCTGGAGCTCCCTGCGACTCTGCTGGATCTTTCGTTCCTGCCGGCCGGTGTCGAAGGCGGTCCTGGCATTCGAGACGAAGTCACCGAGATTGGCGATGGGGTTCGCCCCCGGCCCCGGCTCAACGCTGGTCGCGTACAGCGAGGCGGTCACCGCGAAAGCCGCCATCCCGGCCAGTGAGAGCGGCAGCAGTCCGCGCCGGGGCGGGATAGCTACCCAGAGCAGCGCGACCAGGGAGAAGAAAGCGGCCATGTGGAAGCCGTCGATCCGGATCACCGCCTGCTTGTAGAACGCGAAGGTGATGACCAGGGCGATCGCGCCCGCGGCCAGGTCGGCCCGGCGGTCCTCGTAGCGGCCCTCGAGTGTCCAGGCCACGGTGGCGATCGCGGTGGCGACCACGAAGAAAAGGTTGATCACCGGCGACTGGTCGTAAAGGCTCATCGCGTCGCTGTAGCCGGTCACGATCTGCGATGAGTTGCCGACGAACTCGGGCAGATCGGCGAGAGGCTGGCCGGTGAGGAGCCAGAGCCCGACCATCGAGGCCAACAGGGTGAGCAGGAAGGTGAGCAGATCTCTGGTCTTCGCCCGAGCCCCGACCAGCCCGAGTAGCAGCACGACGACCACCACCGGCCCGACCGAGAGCTTGCCGAGCATCTCGATCCCGGCCAGCAGCCCGCCCCCGGCCGCGAAGGCCAGCATCCCGTTTTCTCCAGGCCGCCGCTCGATGATCAGGATCGAGGCGAACATCGAGATCGCCACGGCGAGTTCGGTCTGCTGGAGCAAGAGGAGCAAGGCGAGAGAGATCAAGGCGGCGGGCAGCCAGCCCACCCTTCGCCTCAGGACCGCGACCAAGGTGACGCAGAAGAAGGTGAAGAGGACCGCGTTGTAGAGATAGGGGATCAGGCTGAGCGCACCGGGGAAGAACAGCCACGGTTCGCGCAGGATGCCGAGCGGTCCGTAAGTGAAGACGATCTCGGTGCCGAACCTCAGATGATCGTGGGCGGCCATGTAAAGCCCGGCCCACCAGCTTTGATCCAGCCCCGCGGTCGGTGTCTCGAAGCCGACCTGCCAGCCCAGCAGGGCGACGATCGGGCCGATCAGGAGACTGCGGGGATTCCATTCCTCTACCCGGCGCAGCCAGTCCCGGAAAGTCGACCCTCCGGCAGTCACCCAGACCCTTCGGCCTTGCGGTAATCACCGCGGCTCAGGTGGTACTCGAGCCAGATATAGAGCACGATGAAGAGGTAGCGGCTGCCCATCTCCCGCATCGCCAGCTTCGCCTCCCCGCTGGTCCGATTGGTCCAGGAGGTCGGGACCACCTTGAAGCTGTGCCCGCGAGTCACCGCCTTGAGCGGCATCTCGACGGTCAGGTTGAAGTGCTTGGAAAGCAACGGGCCGATCGTCTCGACCACCTCCCGCCGGTAGGCCTTGAAGGCATTGGTCGTGTCGTTGTACCCGAGCCGGAAGAGTACGTTGACGAAGGCGTTCGCCATCCGGTTGACGACCAGTTTGATCCGGGGGTAATCCTTGACCACGGCGCCCGGCATGAAACGCGATCCGAAGGCACAGTCCCACCCCTCGTCGAGGATGTGGTGGTACATGACCAGATCCTCGGGGTCATCGGACTTGTCGGCCATCATGATCGCCACTCCGTCGCCGGTGAATTCTTCGAGCCCTGCCCTCACGGCCAGGCCGAATCCGCCTGAGTAGGGCGAAGCGATGCAGCGGATGTTCGGGTTCTCCTGTCCTGCTTCCTCGACCAGCTGGCGGGTCGCGTCCTTGCTGCCGTCGTCGACCACCAGCACCTCGTACTCGATCTGCTCGCGCTCCATCACGGCGACGATGCCGTCGATGGTCGGCATGATCGAGCCCGCTTCGTCACGGGCCGGGATCACCACCGAGAGCTTCATCCGAGCACCTCCCCAACCCTTTCACGGTCGGAACGGATCCAGCCCAGGATGTCGGACAGCACGCATTCGGCGTCCCGCTTCGGCCGCCAGTTCGTGTGGCCGAAGAGACGCGAGCAGTCGGAGATGTAGAGCGGCACGTCGCCGTCGCGATCTTCCGGCACCGCCCCGATCTCGAGTTCGTGGCCGGTCAGGCGGGCGCAGATCCCGGATGCCTCGAGCAAAGAGAGGCTGACCTCGCGGCCGCCGCCGACGTTGAAGGTCTGGCCCGCCCAGCCCTCCGGGTCGGCCAGCTGCTCCTCGATCAGGTCGACCAGGTCGTCGACGTGGAGCAGGTCACGCACCTGTTTGCCGCTGCCGCCGAAACCGATGTAGGAGAGCGGCTTCTCGAATTCGTGCGCCAGCATCCAGTGGGTGAAGACCCCTTGGTCGACCTTGCCCATCTGCCAGGGTCCGGCCACGACGCCACAGCGGTTGACCACCACCGGCAGCCCGAACTGGGCGCTGAACTCGGCACAGAGGAACTCGGCGGAAAGCTTGGTCGTGCCGTAGAAGGTCCGGGCGCCTTCCAGCGGCATCTCCTCTGCGACCCCGGCGGCACTCCAGCCGGCCGCCGGCTGCTCGGCGGCCAGCTCGAACCGGGTCGGCCCTTCGACCAGCGCGGCCTGGCGCAGGCCGGACATCGGGTAGACCCGGCTGGTCGAGAGGAAGATGAACTGGCAGCCGGCCCGGCGGGCCAACTCGAGGCAGTTGTAAGCGCCGGTCAGGTTGGTCTCGTAGATGTAAGACGTGTCCCCGTCGGTGCCGGACATGACCGACGGTTCAGCCGAGCACTCGATCAGCGCGTCGATGTCGGCAAAGGGGGCTAGATCACCCGGTTCGCGCACGTCCCCCCGGACGAACTGAACCCCGGCCGCCGCCAACCGGTCGAGATTGAGCTCGGAGCCGCGACGGTACAGGTTGTCGAGGGCGATCACCTCGCTGTCCGGGTGCGACTCGGCCAGCGAGATCGCCAGGCTGGAACCGACGAAGCCGGCCCCTCCCGTGATCAAGATCTTCCCCAGTCCGCTCATGAGAGCAGGAGCCTAGTCGGATTCAGGAGCTCAGGGGATTGGGATACTTGGCCGTGTGAAAGCGCCCGACCTGCTGCAGGAACTGATTCGTTTCAACACCGTGAACCCGCCCGGGAACGAAGGGCCGGCCCTGGAGCATCTGCGGCGGTTGCTGGAACCGGTCGGCTGGGAATGCCAGATGCTTGCCAAGGTGCCGGAACGGCCGAACCTGGTCGCCCGCCTGCGCGGGGCCGAACCGGGGCCGAACCTCGCTCTGATCAGCCACGTCGACACGGTCCCGGCCGATCCGGACGAGTGGTCGCGAGATCCCTGGTCCGGGGATATGGCCGACGGCATGATCTGGGGTCGCGGCGCGCTCGACATGAAGGACCAGGTGGCAGCCGAGACAGCGGGCTGCGTCAACCTGGCCGTATCCGGCTGGCGGCCCGCCCGGGGCGATCTGATCCTCGTGGTCGCGGCCGACGAGGAGACCGGCGCCCACTTCGGAGCGCGCTGGCTCTGCGAGGAGTGCCCGGACGCGGTGCGGGCGGAGTGGGTGGTAAATGAAGGGGCCGGTGAGCGCCTCGACTTCGACGGGCGCCGCCTCTACACGCTCTCGACCGGCGAGAAGGGCACCTTCCGCTTTACGGTGGTCGCCGAGGGGGAAGCGGGCCACGGCTCGATCCCCCGGGTCGGTGACAACGCCCTGCTCAAGCTCGCACCCGCCCTGGCCAAGGCCCACCTGCAGCCGCCGCATGAATCCACCCCGGACACCGACCTCTTCCTCGAGCGCCTGCTCGGCCACCCGGTCGCTGACACCGACGCCGCCCTGGCCGAGATCGAACAGGTCGACCCGCTGGTCGCCAAGCTTCTGGCCGACCCGATGCTCGGCGTCACCCTAGCCCCGACCATGGCCAAGGCCTCGTCGCGAGAAAACGTGATCCCCTCCCGGGCCGAGCTGATAATCGATTGCCGTACCCCACCCGGGATGACCGGTGAGGAAGCCCTCCAGCGAATCAATGCCGTGCTCGGCGAAGGCGACTGGCGGATCGAGTTCAACGACCCGGTGGTCGGCAACCGCTCCGATTACGCCGGGCCCCTGGCCGAGGCGATCGAGGAATGGGTCGAGCTGGTCGAGCCGGGAGCCGAGGTGCTGCCCCAGGTGATGCCCGGCTTCTCCGACAGCCATTGGTTCCGCAAGGCCTTCGGCGCCACCGTCTTCGGCTTCGCACCCCAGCGGATGACCCTGGCCGAAACCAAACCCCTGGTCCACGGCAAAGACGAAAGGATCACGGTCGAAGACGTAGAGCTGATGGAAGACCTCTACACCTGGCTCCCGCCCCGCCTGTTGGGAACAGCTTCGTGACTTCGCTTGAGCGCTAGGCTTGTCGCCCCATGTTCACTCGCATAGATCACATCGGTGTCGCGGTCGAAGATCTCGACGCCGCCATCAAGCTTTATGAGCGGAACTTCGAGATGGAGCTCGTCCACCGCGAAACCGTCGAATCCCAGGGAGTCGAGGCGGTGCTGCTCGACGTCGGTGACGGGCACGTCGAACTGCTGGCGCCGCTCGGGCCGGATACTCCGGTCGGCAAGTTCATCGCCAAGAAGGGTCCGGGCCTCCACCACGTGGCCTATGCGGTCGAGGACATCGACGCCACGCTCGCTTCGCTCAAGGAGCAGGAAGTGAAGCTGATCGACAAGGAAGCCCGCACCGGCATCCGCCAGAGCCGGGTCGCCTTCCTGCACCCGGCCGCGACCGGCTCGGTGCTGACCGAGATCGTCGAACCGGCGGGGGACCACTGATGGCCGGCGGCAAGACCTCGGTCGAGATCGGCTTCGACGGTGGCCAGGTGATCCCGGCCCGCCTCGACGACGATCAGGTGAAAGCGCTGCGCAAAGCGCTCGGCACTGGCGACAGCCCGCATGAGATCGAAACCGAAGAGGGCACCTTGCTGATCGACCTTGGCAAGGTCATTTTCGTCCGCATCTCCTCCGACCAGAAGACCGTCGGGTTCTAGCCCGGCGGGCGGCCAACCTGGCCGGATCGGTTACCCCGCGGTCCAGATCGGGGATCCTCATTCTGGATGACTGTTTCTGAAAACCGGCTCAGTCGAAGGAGCCTGCTCAAGCGGGCCGGACTGGCTGCCGCCGCGGTCGGTTTCGGCGGCGGCATCGCCCTAGGCCGTCTGGGCCAGAACGGCGACACGGGTCTCGACTACCTGCCCGGTTTCAACGATGATTTCATCGATTACAGCGTTTCGAGTTTCGCCGACGCGACGATGGCCAAGGTCAGGGCTTGCGGCGGACGTTGCGTTCGAACCGGTGTCGATTGGGGTCACGTCCAGCCCGACGGGCCGGAAAGTTACGACTGGTCAGCTTTCGCCAAGCTGAGGAGCGAGGCGCGGCGGGCCGGGGTTGAGGTTCTGCCGACCATCGGTGGTTGCCCCGAATGGGCCGGGCCGGTGATGACTGCCGGCCGGCGCGACTGGCCCGGCTCGCCGTACCCACCGGGCCACTTCCGCACCTGCAGTCCCGCCCACGACGATGACTTCGGACGCTTCGCGGACGCGGCGATCCGCTACTTCGACGAAAATGCCGTCTCCGACGGGCCGGCCGCTATCTCCGCAGTGGAAATCACCAACGAACCGAACACCTGGACCTTCGGCGCGGTGCCGGCGGCTCGCATCTCAGATCTGGCCAATGCGGCGGTCAGACAGGTTGGTGAAAGCCAGTCCGCGGGCAGCTATTCCCGGCCGATGCGTGTCGTCTCGGGTGGCCTCGCGCCGGTCAGCGCGCTGGGACCGGGCAACCCGGCGGGCTACCCCGCCCGCCAGTCGTGGCAGGAGTATCTCGCCGAGCTGGTGGGTACCGCGCCACCCGAATTCGACGTCGGCTTTCATTCTTATGAGCTCTCGAAACCGCCGGCCGGGACTTTGTCGATGCCGGAGGACAATCCGGTCGAGCCTTATGCGCGGGCAAGGGAGTTCGCGGTCTGGCAGGCCGCCCAGATAGTCGGTCTGATCGACCAGGCGCTGGAGATCACCGGCCAGGACATCTGGGTGACCGAAACCGGGGCCTCCTCCGCATCGACCTGGTCCCGGGACATATTCAGCCCGGAGTACCGGTTCGCACATGGCCAGGAGATCCAGGCGGAGGTCCTTTCCGGGGTCGCGAACGCCCTCAAGGCGAGGAAGCGTTGCCGCGCGATGCTCGTGCACCGGCTCTTCAGCGACGAGGTGGCCGAGCCGCCACCCAGTGAAAACAGAGACTCGGCCTACTACCAGTACGGCGTCTACGACTCGACCAACGGACGACCGAAGCTGGCCGTGGCGGCGCTGGCCCAGACCTGGTCCTAGGAGGGATCGCTCTTGCCGATCAACTTCAGGTACTCGACCCGGCGCACGAAAGTCGCTTCCATCTCGTCGGTGATCCGGCTGAGGAATTCCTTCCGATAGAGGTCGTCGGTCAACATCGAGATCGCGAAGTAAAGGCCGGTGAACGAGGCGATCGCGGTTGCCACCCGGAGCAGCTCGCGGGTCATCGCCGCTTCGCGGCCGGCCAGCTCGAACTCGAACCAGACGTCGGCCGGGTGGGTCGTCCAGCTGGCGACGGTGTCGGCGCCGATCGTCAGTAGGCCGAAGATCACGAAGAAGACGGCGACCGCGAGGATCACGAGCAGCAAACCGAGGTTGAAAAGCGCGGTGAGCGAGGCGATCCCCCAGTGGCCGGAGATGATCCCGGGCAGCAGTGCCGGGATCACCACGAAGGCGGCCAGTTCCGGGCGGCCGACCTTGCGGGTCAGGGAGAAGAATGGCCGGCCGCGCATGCGGTTGATCACCCCCAGTGCGAACAGCATCAACACCATCGCCGTGACCACCGCGACGATGTTGCCCAGGGTCGACCAGCTCTTGTTCAACGGCCCCAGCACTTCGAGGATCAGGACCAGACCGAGTAACGGCACCGCCCGATTGAAGATGTCTTCCGAGGCCGAATAGTTCTCGGTCAGGAGCGGCAGGCCGGCCCGCCTGAACTCGCGCTCGAACTGCTCCTCGGTCTCTGGCTCCGGACGCGCCACGGCGCGATCATCCCCGATGTCTCCGTATCCTGCCCGTTACATGAAGCAGCTGGATTTGAAAGTGCTGAAGACGATGCGGACCCGCGGCCACCATCCGGCGGTCGAGATGTCGGCGAAGTCGATCTCGAAGTCGGGTGAGTACGGCTGCCTCTGGTTTGTCGTGGGTGTGGCCGGGGCGATCTTCGACCGCGAGCACCGCAAACAGTGGCTGGCGGTGGCTCCGCTCGGCCCGCTGGCGATCGGGCTCAACTTCCTGGTCAAAGTCGTCGCGAAGCGCCCGCGACCCGAGCTCGAAGGCCTGCCCCCGCTCGGCGGTGCGCCCTCCTCGCTCTCGTTTCCTTCGGCCCACGCGACCGCATCGTTCGCCGCGGCCACGGCGATGAGCCGGATCCGGCCTGAGATGAAGGTGGCCCTGTTCGGGGCGGCGGCCCTGATGGCCGTTTCCCGCCCCTACCTTGGCATGCATTACCCCAGTGACATCGCCGCCGGGGCGATCCTCGGCGCCGGCCTCGGAACGGTCGCCGGCAAGTTCCTCGAGCAGCTCGAGGAAGATCCCGACGCCCCCTACGATTTTTAGGCTCAAGTCGCCGAGATCCCACTTCGTGCCGGTGTACGGCACCAATGGGATCTCGCGGTAACAGCTAGCGCTTGGTGATCGAGAAGACCAGACGGTCGGGGAGTCCGAGTGCGGACTGGAGGGAATCGCCACGGATCCTGGATGTACCCCGGGTGCCGTAGAGGCGAGCCCAGATCACTCGCTTGGAGACCCCGTACTTGGTGATCTGGACCTTCTTGAGCCGGCCGGAGACGAAGCTGCCGAGCAGCGAATTCATGCGAGCCGGGGTGTAGCTGTAGGTCCAGCGGTGGTAGGGCGAGACCTTGTCCCAGGGGTCGGGCACGCCCCGCAGGTATGGCACCGGCGCCCCGTACCAGACGTTTTCCACGTTCTCGGTGTGACCACCGGAGGAAGCCGAGAAGAGTGCCACCGCCACCGTGCCGCCGTACATCAGAACCTGGCTGGCGGTCTTCGCGCAGGCCCGGTTGGTCTGGGGGAACTCGGAGGAGATCGGTCCGTAGACCTGGCTGCGGGTGTCGGGATATACATCGAAGCCGGTGTGGGTTCCCTTCGAAGAGAGACCGATCGAGCGCGCGGCGAGAGCGAATGCCTTGAGCGTCTCGAGCGGCCAGGAGGGGATCAGCTCTTTCGAGAGCACACCCCGGCAGTACAGGTTGACCGGCACGTTGTTGATCACGTAGAGGGAACCGCCGCCGCGCACCACCTCGACCCCGCCCCGGTAATGACCGAGCCCCTTGAAGACGACACTCTTGTTCGCATCGGTCCGGAGCACCCGACCGCACTTCTTGAGTGGCTTACCACCGGCTCCTTTGAGGTAGATCCCGTTGCGGCCGAGTGCGGCGCCGTAGGTGAGTCGGGGCCGAAGCTTTCGTCCGCAAGCCCAGCGGGCGCCGCTGAACCAGGGGGTCGAGTCCACGTCTAGGAGGACCTTGATGTTGCGCTTTGCTTTCAGCTTGCGGATGCGGATGCCGCGGTAGTACTGGCGCAGGATGCGGCCGTACTTGTAACCGTCAAGCCCCATGCCATAGGCGCCGTACGCGCTCATCCCGATGCCGTGGCCAAAGCCGCCGCCGCGGACCTGCCAAGTCACGGCCTGGGAGGAAGCGGGTGAGGCCAGGGAAGGCAGGAACAGAGCAGCCGCGAGCATCAGCGGCAGCAGCAATCGCCGCCCGGTCCGGGCGAGCATGGGCAGGTTTGACGATTTATCCAGCGGGGAGGGCATCTCTTTTGCCAACAGGTCCTGGGGCAGAAGGTCGCGGCCTGCCATTATCTTTGAAAGGAGTCTTTCCCGGGGACGGACCAGCCCCAATCAGCGAAATCCGAGGAGAAGTCGCGTTGGATCACAAGTTGCTTTTGGCAGGTGAATGGGTCGAAACCGGTGACTGGGACGAGGTCCTGAGCCCGTGGGACGAGAGTCTGGTCGCCCGAGTCGCCCAGGGTGACGAGAGCACAGTCGACCAGGCCGCACAGGCGGCCCACAAGGTCTTCACCGAGGCGCCGATCCCCCAATACGAGCGCGCCGAGATACTCGACCGCGCGGCGCATCTGATCAGGGAACGTCAGGAAGATCTCGCCCAGACGATTTCTGCCGAGGCCGGAAAGCCGATCAAGACCGCCCGGGGCGAGGCCGCCAGGGCGGCCGACACGATGACCTTTTCCGCCGTCGAGGCGCGCAAACTGACCGGCGGCACCGTGCCGATGGCAGCGTCCTCGGCCGGGGTCGGCAAGCTCGGCGTGATGCTGCGGGTCCCGCTCGGGGTGGTCGGCGCGATCAGTCCCTTCAACTTCCCGCTCAACCTGGTCTGCCACAAGCTCGGCCCGGCGATCGCCGCCGGCAACGCGGTGGTGCTGAAACCGGCCGGCCAGACCCCGGTTTCGTCGATCAAGCTGGCCGAGATCCTGATCGAGGCCGGACTGCCGGCGGGCTGGCTTTCGATCGTGCCCGGCGGTGGCTCCACGGTCGGCAACGCGATCGTCGAGCATCCGCTGACGGCGGCGATCTCCTTCACCGGTTCGGCCCCGGTCGGCTGGGGCATTCGTTCCAAGGTCCCGCACAAGCGTGTCGGCCTCGAGCTCGGTTCGAACGCACCGCTGATCATCAACGAGGACGGCGACTGGGAGACCGCCGCCGACAAGGCTCAGATCCACGCCTTCTCCCACGCCGGCCAGTCCTGCATCTCGACCCAGCGCATCCTCGTTCACGAAGCGGTCGCCGACCAGTTCATCGAGCGCCTGGTGGCCAAGGTCGAGCAGCTCAAGGTCGGTGACCCGGCCAGCGACGAGACCGATGTCGGCCCGTTGATCACGCGCGGCGATCGGGACCGGGTGAAGGATTGGGTCGACGAGGCGGTGGCCGGCGGGGCGAAGCTGCTGACCGGTGGCAAGCTGGTCGACGAGGATCGCTGCCTGGCTCCGACCCTGCTCGAGGGTCCGTCGCATCAGGCGAAGGTGTGGTGCGAGGAGATCTTCGGTCCGGTCGCCACGATCGACCGTTTCAGCGATTTCGACCAGGCGCTGGCCGATGCCAACGACTCGAAGTTCGGCCTCCAGGCGGGCGTCTTCACCCGCGACATGGGTCTCGGGCTGAAAGCCGCCAACACGCTCGATTTTGGCGGCGTGCTGATCAACGAGGTGCCGACCTTCCGGGCCGACCAGCAACCCTACGGCGGGGTCAAGGATTCCGGCAACACCCGCGAGGGCCCGGCCTACTCGATCATCGAGATGACCGAGGAACGCTTCATCACCCTCCAAGCCGGCTGAGCTAGGCCGGAAGATTGAATCTGTCAGCGCTATTTGCTGACAGATTCAGTCTTCGGGTGGCGGCGAGCGGAATACCGCTACGTTTGCCTCATGACTGGGGCTGAAGCGCGGGACATCCAACCGTTCCGCGTCGCGTTGGAGGGTGCGGTCCGGCCGGGATATGAGATCGAACTGGTGCGAGCCGATTCGCGACCCTTCGCGCTGGTCGGCAAGTGGGCCGGCGGGGGCGCGCTGGTCGGCTCGGAACCGGTGCGGGTGGCAACGGGCGAGGAAGAACCTTTCGAACTGCTGACCGGAGACTGGGGGGAGATCTCCGAAACGACCCCGGTGACGGACGGACCCGAACCATTCGTCGGTGGGGGCTGGTTCGGCTATCTCGGATTCGGACTCGGTGTCCCGGGCGAGACGCCTACCGCACAGCCGCCCTCGGGCGAGCAGCTCCCGCAGTTCTCCCTGGCCCGTTACGACCACTTGTTGCGCCTGGACCGGGACGGCCAGTGGTGGTTCGAAGCACTCTGGACGGAATCCCGCAGGGACGCTCTCGAGGAGAGACTCGACCGGCTGAGAAAACGACTGCTCGACAGCAGGCCCGCCCCCGGCCCTTTCACGATTGGACGATGGGGCTCGGACCCCTCGCCGCAGGGCCACGCCCGGGCAGTACATGCGTGCCGCGAGCGAATCGCCGCCGGGGACCTCTACCAGGCAAACGTCTCGCTGCGACTGCGCTCCACACTTGAGGGGGACCCGGTCGATCTCTTCAGCCGGGCGGCCAGCGCCCTCCAGCCCGACCGCGCCGCTTACCTGGACGATGGCCGACACGCGATCGCCAGCCTCTCGCCGGAACTCTTCCTCGAGCGGCGCGGCAGCCGGGTCCGCAGCGCGCCGATCAAAGGCACCCGGCCTCGGAGCGCAGACGAAGAAGAAGCCGCCGCAGCCCGAGCCGAGCTGGCCGAATCAGGGAAGGACCGGGCCGAGAACACGATGATCGTCGACCTGGTGCGAAACGACCTAGGCCGGGTCTGCGAGCCGGGCAGCGTCGAGGTCACGGCGCTGGCCGAGCCGCAAGCGCACCCGGGCGTATGGCATCTGGTTTCCGTGGTCGAAGGGGACCTGAAACCGGAGGTCGATGACGCGGACCTGCTAGCCGCGACCTTCCCGCCGGGCTCGGTCACCGGCGAGCACAAGCTGTCGGCGCTCGAAACGATCGCCGAGCTGGAATCAAATG
>Ga0182792_1001172_pt1 | contig 22189 bp, 23 predicted proteins | sample Passage237B_FD_130497 | JGI IMG/M metagenome (GOLD analysis project Ga0182792, IMG submission 130497) | Cellulose adapted compost microbial communities from Newby Island Compost Facility, Milpitas, CA, USA - Passage2 37B (version 2) (version 2) ...
CTCCCTTTCATGGCCACGCCTGCGGGAAGGAAGCGGCGGCAGCGATCCTGCGTGAAGCGCGGATTGGGTGAGACAGTTGAGCGATGCCTTCCGTCCTGCTTGCGGATACGGGAACCTATCTTCAATTCATTCGACTGTGGCAAGATCTGTGGATGCTCGCTTGCACGGGCATGACGGAAGGGGAAGTTGGCAGGGCCATGCTTACTCAGGCTGATCCAGCAGGATTACCTCGTCGGGCTTGTACACGCGGGTGAGTCTTTCCAGATCGAAGGCGCGGTCCTGAATGGTGTCGAATTCCCGGCCGTCGTCGATGGGGGAGAGATAAACCGTCAGCACATCCTTGCTGTGGTGGGGAACAATCATGATGCGCGTCATCAGCTTCGGCCAGGCTGAAGGAGCACGCTCATACGTCTCCACCTGTCCCTGAACCGAGAGAAGCGAGGTCATTGTCACGCGCTGTTGATTGTCGAGCAGTTCCACGCGGATGGGCAGCTTGCTGGCGGGATCAATGAGGATGCGCCAGTCCTGCGTGGCAGCGGTGACCAGATACCCGCCTTTAACTGCGGCGACAGAGCCTTCACCTTCACTGGGAAGCTCAGCCAGCCCCATCAGTCGGGGCAGATCGCGGGGCTGAACCGGAACAGGCAGGCGACGCATGGCCTGTGACGAGTCGCCATCATGCCTGCCCTGGTAGAGCAGGCGGCTGTCCTTGTTCGTCAGATCGAACAGCCAGTAGTGCTCATTGTTACTGCCTGCGTAGAACAGATCACCCACGCCAAACTTGCGCACCAGCAGCGCCATCTGCCTGGGGCGGATGAACATCAGCCTGCACTGGTCGGCCTGTTCGAAGTGGCGTTTGCCCTTGGTGTCGAAATAGATGATCTCGATCTGTGCTTGTGCACTGATCTGCGGGATGCGCTCGAGTCGGCTGTTGTGAAGTGAAACCAGTTGCTGATAGGTGGGAACAGGTCCGCGAGGCAGCGGGCCATGGAAGGGCATGCTTCCGCCTTCACGCAGAGTCCGGGTAGCCTTCTCTCCCTGATGGCAACCGATGGTGGTCAGCAGCGTGAGAGAAAGCCCAAGCAGGATCAGAAATTGTTTCATGACGGCCTGCCTTTGCGATGAGGTTGAAGCAGTGGTTTACAGCTCGCCTTCGAGGATCTCGCCAAGCTGCTCGGTGACCTGCTGAATCTGGGCTTCGTCGAGTTCGGGGTTGAGGATCTCCAGGGCTTCTTCCTCGCCCTTGGGGATCATCTTCCAGTACTCCCGGCGCGTTTCAGGCTGATCGCCCGATGCGGGGATCTTCTCAACTCGGCTGCCTTCGTAGCGAAGCAGCTTCTTACGCATGAGAATCAGCGCCAGAACAAATCGGAACGCCAGACGCTGAGGCTGATCGGCGTCGGCCAGGCGCTTGCACAGGTTCATGAGCACCTGATCGTCGACAAAGACTTTCTTCTTCTGGTTGGGCTGGGGAACGACAGACTTCCAGAAGGAGAACAGACGCAGCGGCCGCTGACCTGCTTCCCAGACTTTCAAAGCCACATCCAGACGCTTGAGGCCGGATGGATTGGCCTTGGGGTTCTGCGGATCGGGGTCCACTTCCACCAGCGTGGCGATGTAGGTTTCGCCCGGCTCGAGCGATCGGCCGGTGTAGGCGCACTGCCCGGTGGGACGCTCAATGTCATACGTCGTGACGTTGAACTGGCTCATCTTCTCTTCATCCTTGAAGAAAAAGGCTCAGGACCGACTCATGACGCAGACTCAGCGTGCAAGCTGCCTCTGGGCCGCGATGGAGGTCTGGTCGATGAGCGTGGCGATGGTCATGGGGCCAACGCCGCCGGGAACGGGGGTGATCATTGACGAGCGTGCTTCGCAGGCTTCGAAATCCACGTCGCCCACGTTGCCCGCGTTGTAGCCTGCGTCCACCACGATCGCACCAGGCTTGATCCAGTCGCCCTGAACGAAACGGGGCTTGCCCACCGCTGCCACCACGATGTCGGCCTGGCGGACCATCTCGGGAAGGTTCACCGTCTTGGAGTGGCAGATGGTGACGGTGGCATTGGCGTTGAGGAGCATCATCGCCATGGGCTTGCCTAGAATGGCGGATCGGCCGATGACGACCGCATGCTTGCCCGCGATGGGTACGTTGTAGGCGTTGAGCAGCGTCATGATGCCCGCAGGGGTGCAGGCGCCGTAACCGCCGGCGTCAATGCCAAAGGCGATGGCACCGAAGCTGGCGGCCGTTACGCCGTCTACGTCCTTCTGGGGGGCGATGGCTTCAAACGCAGCGGTTTCATCAATGTGATGCGGAACCGGGTGCTGCAGCAGGATGCCATGCACGCCAGGATCGTTAGACAGATCGGTGATGGTCTTGAGCAGCTCGGCGGTGGTGGTGCTGGCGGGCAGTTCGATGCGCAGCGACTTCATGCCCACGCTTTCGCATCGCTTGCCTTTCATCTTCACATAGGTGGCCGAGGCGACGTCATCGCCAACCAGCACGGTGGCCAGGCAGGGGGTGACACCGGTTTCAGCCTTGATTCGGCTGACACGCTGGGCGCAGGCGTCGAGCACCTGCTGGGATACTTTCTTACCGTCGAGAAGGATTGCGCTCATGTGGGGATTATAGCGATGAATCCGGCCCCGCGCCGGCCAGCAGCCTGCTGGCGGTATTCCTCTGGTCCTTGTTGAGCTTCACCCCGGGCCGAAGGGACCCCAGGTGATCAATCGCGGCGTCCAGTGAAGGCTGATCGCCTCGCAGGACCAGCACGCAGGCCATGAGCATGGCAGATCGCCCATGCCCTGAGGCGCAGTGGATGAGGATAGGTGTGCGATCGGCTGCAATTCTTCTGGCCAGCTCGGCCAGACGTGCGTCGCTGGTGGCCTGAGCGTCGAGGATGGGCAGCGTGTGATAGTCGTACTGGCCGGGAATGGATCGGGCCGCGGGGAACTCCGCAGTCAGGTCGACAATCCGCTTCACCTCAGGAGGAATATCCCGCTTAAGTGGTCGACGCCCCAGCCACAGGCCGGGGGTAACTTCATGGCTGTCACCTTGAGGTTTGAGCAGACGCACCAGATGCCAGGTGATCCACGTGAGCAGAAAGTAAGGCAGCAGCAGAACTACGGCTACGGGACGCATGCTTCCATTGGCCTTCTTGCCCAGCATGTCAGGTTTGTTGATGGCATAGGCGATGGCCAGCCAGAGGGCATTACCCGCCAGCCAGAGCAGTGGCCAGCGCATGGCAAGATCCATGGCGCTCAGGCCCACCAGCCCCAGAGCAAGCAGGGCGAAGATGATCGCGTAACTGATATGAGACCGCATGATCAGCCCCGGTCGAGGTGAGGTATATCTTCCGTCGCTGCCTTACTATAGCAGCACGAAAAAGTCTGGATTCAGCATGGATTGGTCGATAAAAGGGGTATTGCCCTGTCTTTTCAGGAGGATGTCCATGTCTCCCCGGATGAAGCAGAACATTCGTATCGGTGTGATCTCGGCTGCAGTGGTCATCCTGCTGATTCTGTTCTTCCAGAATACCGGGCAGGTGACGGTGACCATCCTGTTCCAGTCCTTCTCTATGCCGCTGGTGGTCCTGCTGCTGCTCACTGCAGGGCTGAGCTTTGCGGTGGGTTACTTCGTGCGAAGTGTGATCTACCGCAAACGATAAAGGCATGGGGTAGAATCACCGCCCATGACCGCCCAGGCTTCGACAACTTCAAAACCCGTCACCATGGGCCTGATTGCAGGCCAGGGGCGTCTGCCTGTGCTCACCGCCATCGGCATGAAGCAGGCGGGCTATCGCGTGGCGTGCGTGGGACTGGCCGGGCAGTACGACAAGGATCTACCTGAGCATTGCGATGACTTCGCCGAAGCCGGGATCATCAGGCTCGGGCGGTGGATCAGGCTGCTTAACCGCTGGGGGGCGAATGAGACGGTCATGATCGGCCGGGTGCGCAAGGCCAGGATGTTCGAGCCCATGCGATGGTTCAAACAGCTGCCCGACTGGCGTGCGGCCTGGCTGTGGTATCGTGTGCTTCGCCATGACCGACGCAATGCTTCCCTGCTTGGCGCGGTGGCTGATGAGCTGGGCCGCAATGGAGTGACGCTGGTGGATTCAACCCGATTCATCCCCGAATACCTGGCCGATGCGGGCGTCATGACCCGCACGCAGCCCAACGAGAATCAGCAGGCCGACATCGACTTCGGCTGGCCTCTGGTGATTCAACTGGCGCAGGTCGACATTGGTCAGTCGCTGGCGGTGATGGAACGTGAAGTAGTCGCCGTCGAAGCCATTGAGGGGACGGATAAGATGATCCAGCGGGCGGGCGAGCTCTGCAGGGTCAAGGGGTGGACGCTGCTTAAGACCGCAGCACCGCAGCAGGATATGCGCTTCGATGTGCCCACCGTCGGCCTGCGAACCATCGAAAACCTCCACAAAGCCGGGGCCCGCTGCATGGTGCTCCAGGCGGGCAAGGTCATTCTGGCCGACAAGCCTGAACTGCTGAAGCTGGCGGACAAATACGGCATCGCCATCGTGGGGCGGTGACCCACCTCTGGTCCTTGATTAGCTCATCTTATATTTTGAATTAACGACTCTTATAAGGTTTCGGCCGGAGGTTTTCCGGGCGAGTGGATTTTGTCAGATCCGCATCGCCTGACTATCATTTGCGTCCGCAAAACTCACTTTTCAAGGTTAACCATGGACTGCTTCCACTACCGCGACGGCCAGCTTTACTGTGAAGACATCAACCTTAACGAACTGGCTTCCCGCGTCGGTACGCCGGTGTATGTGTACTCCAAGAAGACGCTTCTGGATCACTACGACCGCATCGCCAAGGCCTTTGCAGCCCTGGAACCGGTGATCTGCTACTCCATCAAGAGCTGTGGCAACCTGCATCTGATCAAGGCGCTGGCTCAGCGTGGCAGTGGCATGGACGTGGTCTCAGGCGGCGAACTCCACCGCGCCAAGCTCGGCGGGGCCGACATGAAGAAGGTCGTCTATGCCGGCGTGGGCAAGACCGATGAAGAAATCCGCCAGGCGCTCACGGCTGGCATCGGCTACTTCAACATCGAATCCGAAGCCGAATTCGAAAACATCGCCGCCATCGCGAAGCAGATGAATGTGACGGCCCATGCCGCCCTTCGCGTGAACCCGGACGTCGACCCCAAGACCCACGCCAAGACCACCACAGGCAAGAAAGAATCGAAGTTCGGCGTGGATATCGAGCGTGCCCGCCTGTTCTTCCAGAACTATGGCAAGGATAAGCACCTCAAGCTCTCGGCGCTGCATCTGCATATCGGCTCGCCTGTCTACACTGTGGACCCCTACGTGCAGGCCATCACCAAGGCCCTGTCGCTGATCGACGAACTCAAGGCCCAGGGCTTCACCGTCGATACGCTGGACATCGGCGGCGGCTTCGGTGCTGATTACACCACAGGCCAATCACCCGTCGCAGCCGACTACGCGAAGGAAATCGTCCCACTGCTGCTGCCCTTCAAGCAGGCCGGTGGCAAGATCATCCTTGAGCCCGGCCGCACGATTGCGGGCAACTCAGGCATCCTGCTGACCCGTGTTCAGTACATCAAGATGGGTGGCAGCAAGAAGTTTGTCATCATCGACAGTGGCATGCATCACCTGGTGCGTCCGACGCTGTATGACTCGTTCCACTTCATCTGGCCCACCCGCGTGGCCCCGATGCATGAGCCCAAGGCCCGCAAGCAGGAAATGGACATGCCCGGCCTGGAACTGTGCGACGTGGTCGGCCCCATCTGCGAAAGTGGTGACTTCCTGGCCAAGGCCCGGGCTCTGCCCCCGGTGGTCCGCGGCGACCTGCTGGCCGTATTTACCGCCGGCGCGTATGGCATGGTGATGGCCAGCAACTACAACGCCGTCCCCCGCCCCCCGGAAGTGCTGGTCGACGGCGACAAAGCTACGCTCATCCGCCGTCGCGAAACGTATGACGACCTCGTGGCCCAGGAACTGGCCACTGAAACCGTCTGAGTTTTCTCCGGTTTTGTTTCAACAATCAATTTATGACCCACCAGGCCCAGACATCACATGTCTGGGCTTTTTCTTGTTGTGTTGATGAGGTGTCGATATGACAACACCTCGGTTGGCTAAAACGTATACGGTTCTTTACAATCGTTTGTCTTTTGAAACAGCATGCTCACGGACGGGGTTGGCTGGCATGGACTGCCGCTGTTTCCTCAGGCGATTGGATGTTGGCGTCAGCGTGAACCCCACGTTATTAGCGCCGCAGACGGACTGAAACGAGAACCGACTCCCTGTGATGAGATCCATGAAAAAGATTCTGGTAGCCAACCGTAGTGAGATTGCCATCCGTATCTTCCGCGCCGCAACCGAGTTGGGGCTGCGAACCGTGGCGATCTACAGCCACGAAGACCGATTCTCGCTTCACCGCTTCAAGGCTGATGAGTCGTATCAGGTCGGCGAAGGCAAAGGCCCGGTTGCGGCCTATCTCGATATTCCCGACATCATCCGCATCGCCGTCAAGACCGGCTGTGATGCCATTCACCCCGGTTACGGCTTCCTGTCGGAAAATGCTGATCTGGCCCGCGCCTGTCGTGAAAATGGTATCGCCTTCGTCGGCCCGACTGCGGAAATGCTCGCCTCCTTCGGCGACAAGCTGGCGGCCAAGAAGCTGGCCATCCAGGCCAAGGTTCCTACAGTTCCTGGGACCGACAAGCCTGTGACGCCCGGCCCGGAACTCAAGAAGATTGCCAAGGAAGTGGGCTTCCCGCTGATCCTCAAGGCATCGTTCGGCGGTGGCGGCCGCGGCATGCGTGTGGTCAACAGCATCGATGAACTTGAAGCCAAGCTCGACGAAGCGGCCCGCGAAGCCGGCGGCGCCTTTGGTAACGCTGCGGTGTTCGTCGAACGCTACATCCCTCGTGCCCGCCACATTGAAGTGCAGGTCATCGGTGACAACCATGGCAACGTGGTGCACCTGTGGGAACGTGACTGCTCGGTCCAGCGTCGCCACCAGAAGGTGGTGGAAATCGCCCCGGCTCCGAATCTGCCTTACGAGACGCGTAAGGCTCTGTGTGAGTCGGCCGTGCGCCTGGTCAAACAGATCAACTACACCAACGCTGGTACGGTTGAATATCTGGTCGACGCCGACACAGGTGAGTTTTTCTTCATCGAAGTGAACCCCCGCGTGCAGGTGGAACACACTGTGACGGAAATGGTCACGGGCATCGACATCGTCCGCACGCAGATTCTCGTGGCGCAGGGTGAAAAGCTGCATGGCGAAAAGATCGGCCTGCCCAAGCAGGACGAGATTCGCACCAACGGCTTTGCCATGCAGTGTCGCGTGACGACGGAAGACCCGGAAAACCGCTTCATCCCCGACTACGGGAAGATCACCAACTACCGCTCGCCTGCGGGCTTCGGTATTCGTCTCGACGGTGGCACGGCCTACAGCGGCGCGGCCATCAGCCCGTACTACGACTCGATGCTCGTCAAGCTCACGGCCTGGGCGGGCACGTTCGATCAGGTCATCACCCGCATGGATCGCGCGCTGCGTGAATTCCGTATCCGCGGCGTGAAGACCAACATTCCCTTCCTCGATCAGCTGATCCTGCATCCGACGTTCCAGGCAGGCAAAGCCACGACGACGTTCATCGACAACACGCCTGAGCTGTTCCGCTGGCCGCCTCGCCGCGACCGTGCGACCAAGCTGCTCAACTACCTGTCGGATGTGACGGTCAATGGCAGCGAAGCGGTCAAGGGTCGCACCGACGGCCGCGAGCTTCCTGCTCCCAAGGCGCCTGCCTATGACGACGCCCACGCGCCGCCGGCGGGTCTGCGTGACAAGTTCAAGAAGCTTGGCGCGGTGGAGTTTTCCAAGTGGATCCGTAAGCAGAAGGGCCTGCTGCTGACCGACACGACCATGCGCGACGCCCATCAGTCGCTGCTGGCCACGCGTGTGCGTACCTATGACATGATGGCCGTCACGCCTTATGTGGCGCGCCACATGCCTCAGCTTTTCTCGCTGGAAATGTGGGGCGGTGCCACGTTCGACGCTTCCATGCGCTTCCTCAAGGAAGACCCATGGGAACGTCTGGACTCGATGCGAGCCGCTGCGCCCAACATCCTCTTCCAGATGCTGCTTCGTGCGGGTAACGCGGTGGGCTACACCAACTATCCCGACGACATCGTCAAGGCATTCGTGAAGGCCTCGGCCGAGCATGGCATCGATGTCTTCCGCGTGTTCGACGCTCTGAACTGGCTGCCCAACATTCAGCCTGCGATGGAAGCGGTGATCGAAACCGGCGCGATCTGCGAAGCAGCCATCTGCTACACCGGCGATATCCTCGATCCCAAGCGTGACAAGTACTCGCTCGAGTATTACGTCAAGCTCGCCAAGGAACTCGAGAAGTCCGGCGCTCACATCCTGGCCATCAAGGACATGGCTGGTCTGTGCAAGCCTTACGCGGCCTACAAGCTGGTCAAGGCGCTTCGTGAAGAGATCGGTATTCCCGTTCACTTCCACACGCACGACACCGCAGGCTCCCAGCTGGCGGCCATCCTCAAAGCCGCTGAAGCTGGTGTGGACATCGCCGATGCTGCTGCGGCTTCAATGTCCGGCCTCACCAGTCAACCCAACCTCAACTCGCTGGTCCAGGCGCTGGCTCACACGCCACGCGACACCGGGCTGGACATGGAAGCGCTCAATAACTACTCCCGCTACTGGGATGACGTTCGCAAGCTTTACTATCCCTTCGAATCGGGCATGGTTGCGGGCACTGCCGAAGTGTACGACCACGAAATGCCTGGCGGTCAGGTCACCAACCTGCAGGAACAGGCCAAGAGCCTGGGCCTGGGTGAACGCTGGCCGGAAGTGGCCCGCACCTACGCGGACGTCAACAAGCTCTTTGGTGACATCATCAAGGTGACGCCCACCAGCAAGGTGGTCGGTGATATGGCGCTGTTCCTGGTCACCAACAACCTCAAAGCTGAAGACGTGCTCGATGAAAGCCGTGACCTGTCGTTCCCCGCTTCGGTGGTGGAACTCTTTGAAGGTCGCCTCGGTCAGCCCTACGGCGGCTGGCCTGAAAAGCTGCAGAAGATCATCCTGCGTGGCAAGAAGCCCTTCACCGAACGCCCCGGTCTGGTACTGCCCAAGACCGACTTCGCCAAGGTGCGCAAGGAGCTCGAAAGCAAGATCCGCCGTACGCCCACCGAAGAGGATCTCATGAGCTACCTCATGTATCCCAAGGTGTTCGTCGACTTCGAAACGCACCGCAAGGAATTTGCGGATACGTCGTCGATCCCGACGGAAGAATTCTTCTTCGGCATGCGTATTGGCAAGGAAGTGAACATCGAGCTCGAACCGGGCAAGACGCTGATCGTCAAGCTCATTGCCATCGGCGAGCCTGACGATGAAGGCATGCGTACGCTCTACTACGAGCTGCATGGTCAGCCTCGCTCGGCTCGCATTCCTGACAAGACCCGCGCCGCGACCAAGCCTGTTCACGCCAAAGCCGATCCGGACAATCCGATGCATGTCGGCTCGCCGATGCCTGGCAAGGTTGGCTCGGTGGCGGTCAAAGCCGGTCAGGTCGTAAAGAAGGGTGACAAGCTGCTTTCCATTGAAGCGATGAAGATGGAGACCGCCGTGTACGCCCCGATTGATGGCAAGGTCGCTGAGATCAAGGTGGCCGTGGGTGCCACGATCGACAGCAAGGACCTGCTGGTGGTTATGCAGGATGCCGCGAAGAAGTAAGTGATGGTTCGCCTGGTTCATCCCGGCGACAATTGAACGTATCATTCAAGAGCCCAGGCAGAGATGCCTGGGCTTTTTCACGAGAACCATGAGTACTTCTGCATCACAGTTTGATCTTCAGGCCCTGCGTGAGCGCACCTGCTACGCGCAGGTGATCGTGCTGGATGAAGTGGACTCCACCCAGCGCGTCGCACGTGAGATGGCCGATGCTCATGAAGCAGAGCTTCCCTCGCTGATCGTGGCCCATCGTCAGACTGCTGGTCGTGGGCGGGGGAGTAATCGCTGGGTGGCCGATACAGGCTCACTGGCGGTAACGTTCCTCCTCCCGCCGCCATCGCATGAGCATGCCATGCAGGAACTGCCCCTGCGGGCAGGGCTGGCGGTGCGACGGGCGATTCAGCAGTGGGTGGGGGAATTGAATCTGCAGATCAAGTGGCCCAACGATGTCTGGCTCAGCGGGAAGAAAGTCGCCGGGCTGCTTTGCGAGCGAAGGCAGGGGGTGGACCTGATCGGTCTGGGGCTCAATGTGCAACTTGATGTGGCATCACTTGAGCCGGCCGTGGCGCAGCGAGCGACTTCCATTCATCAGCATCTGCAGCGTGGTATTACCTGTCCGGGCAGACAGGAGGTGCTGATCGCTATCGCATGTGAAATGCTCACGCTCTGGCAGGATGAATTCTGGTGTGAGACGCTCAACCGCATCCACGCCTTGACAGGTCGCGATATTGTGGTGCACAACGACGATGGCCCCCTGGCCGGCGTGTGTGAAGGCATTGATACGCAGGGCAGGCTGCTGCTTCGCTGTGGGCAGACACTTCATCGCCTGCTCGATGGCACCATCGAAAAATGACGCGGCTTACCAGCGGTTGGGACTGGTGGCGTAGTTGTAATGCGTGAAAGTGAAGGCGTGCCATTCTTCTTTGGCAGCTCGCTTGGCGTTTGCTTCGGATGAGCCATGAAACCAGGCAGGCTCATTTTCAACGAACCCGTGACCATCGACGAATGACATCGGGAACCGCTTCTGATGGCGCTGTATGCCCAGAAGGGTGCCATTCAGGTAAGAGATCGTGCCCCCCAGGCCTTGCTTTTTGTTCTGAGCGGCCGACCACCCCGTAGCGCAGCCCAGCAGATAGACCCTGGGTTCGGGCAGCTTGAGCTGGAATGAGCGTGTGGTGTACGTGTAGACCGTGTCTGTGGCCGATGGGCCGCCCGGGTGACCCACTGCGGAACTGTGGTATCCCGCGAACTCATTTTTGCCATAGTGCGTGGCGTGCCAGCCGTTGATGACATTCTCCTGAGGCTGATCTTCCGAGGGGCAGGTCAGGGCCGGGGCAGGATCTTTACAGCTGGCCGTGGTCTTACCGTAGATGTTTTCCGCGGACCGCCCGGCGAGGTAGCCCTGATGCTCAATGAGGCAGTTCCAGAAATGGTTGTACTGGGTGGCGCTGGGCTCTTTCCAGCCGGTCGGGGGGTAATACTGCTTGAAGTCGGTCTGATACAGCGACAGTGAGGTGTTTACCTGCCTGAGCTGGACGCTGCATTTGGTCATGCGTGCTACCGCGCGGGCACTCTGCAGTGAAGGCAGCATCAATGCCAGCAGCAGGGCGATGATGGAAATAACCACCAGCAGTTCAATCAGCGTGAACGCAGAGGCCGGGCGACGACAGGTATTCATACACGCTCCATCCCAGAAAACATGGATGCATGCCAGTTAAAAGAAATCGCAGATGATTGATTTTACTTCAGAGCCTGCGCTGGCCGGTGTAAACTGGCTGAGAATGAATAACCCATTTTGATGTACAGATAACCCACGAAATAAAGGGTATGCATGTGTCACAGGCGGGGGCAGCACCCCAAGCAGGCTGGATTGAAAGCCATCAGCTCATCGGCTGTGGCATGCACTATATGCATCGCATCGGCCCCTGGCAGTACAGGCGGGCTTACCACACGCATCTGTGGGAGTGGTGGGCGTCAATGTACGGCCAGTCGATCTTCCTGATCGATGGTCAGCAGGTGAGTATCCCCCCGGGCTCGTGTCTGTGCATCGCGCCGGGCATGGTGCATCAGCAGTTGATCGAACGGGGCCATGTATCGCTGGGCATGACGTCCCACTTTCTGTTTGAAGGGGATGCTGACCCTCTACGCAAAATCAGCGGGCAGGTATTGACGCTTTCCGCGCTGGGGCGGAGTCTGCTTCGTCAGATGGTTGAGACGCCGCCAGCGGAAGGGGTGGGGTATCTGCGATGGCGAAGCCTCTTTGCATTGCTGCTCAATGATCTGATTCACCCCGCGCTGGTTGAACCAACCACCACGGGCTGGATGCAGACCCTGGCTTTGACCGTCCCGCAAGGGACCGAGTGGTCGCTCACGCATCATGTGATGGAGTATCTCAAGGACCACCTTGATCGGCCCGCCGGCTGCATGGAAGAACTCTGCAGGCATCTGGGTTACAGCCAGGCCCATCTCAACAAGCTCTTCAAACAGGAGACCGGCATCAGCATTCTTGAAGCGCATCAAAGGCTGAGGCTGGAAGAAGCCATTCGACTGCTGCGAACATCCTCGTTTCAGGTCAAAGCCATTGCCTATCGCCTCGGCTTTACCCGCACACACAAGTTCAATGCGTTCTTCCGCAGCAGGATGAACTGTACACCCACGCAGTTTCTCCAGCGCGAGAATCAGCCCGGCTGGCAGATGCATCCTCAGCATAAGCACCCTCTGGCGGATGAATGCCCCGTCTGAAATCCTGTGAACTCGAGCATGGCAGGTACAATTTCATCATGACTCACGATGATCATTCGCAGTTCTGGTTTGATGCCCATCTGGACCTGGCTTACCTGGCACTGGCCGGCCGAGACATGCTCGCCGATGCGCTGGTCGCTGGCGGGCCGAATCTGCCAGGCTGCATCACGCTGCCTACTCTGCGGGCGGGTAACGTACGCTGGGCGCTGGGTACGATCTTCACCGAAGCCCGTGCGCCACAGAATCCCTACGGCTATCGCGACAGCGATGACATCGCCGGGGCCAGGCAGGCCGGCATCCGTCAGCTGGAGATCTATCAGCAATGGGAAGCACAGGGGCATATCCGCATTATCCGCAGTGCGGACGATCTGGATATTCAGCCCGCTGACGATGCGCCGCTTCAGGTCATCCTGCTGATGGAATGTGCGGACCCTATCGCCGATGTCGACGATGCAAGCTGGTGGTATGAGCAGGGCGTGCGCGTGGTGGGGCTGTCCTGGACGCATGGTTCACGCTATTCGGGGGGCAATGGCATTCCGGCCGAGCAGCGTGGCCTGACGGAACTGGGCCAGGCGCTGGTCAGGCGATTCGATGAACTGGGCATCGTGCATGACCTGTCGCACCTCAACGAATCAACGGCTATTGATCTGCTGGCTCAGACCACCGGCCCGGTGATCGCATCGCACTCGGCGTCGCGCACGCTGCAGATGCCCGCACTACCCAAGGTGGAAGGCGTTGCACCTGAAGTCGTGGCACAGCGACACATCTCCGACGCCCAGCTGATGGCGCTCCAGGCCAGGCAGGGCATGGTCGGCCTGCCACTCTACAGCCGATTCGTGTGCGAGAACCAGAACGCCAGGCCCACGCAGGATCGCGTGGTGGATCATCTGGATTATCTGGCCGACCAGCTTGGTGGCCGGGACCGCGTGGGCATTGGCAGCGACTTTGATGGTGGTTTCAGCGCCCTGCAGACGCCAGTGAACATGGAAGGTCCACTGCAGCTTCACACCCTGCTGGCGACGCTGCGCAGTCGAGGCTGGTCGGATAAGGAAATCCGTGGGCTGGCATGCGATAACTGGCTGCGATACTTCAAGCGCGTTCTAAGCTGATTGAGCTTTACTTCGCCTCAGGCTGCGGGCGTGGTGTCTTTGGCGAAGATGCTGCGGGTACGAAGGACGATCAGCATGATCCACCGCTCTGCCCAGGCGGTCAGTCGATTCACTGGCCAGGCGACAAGGGTGTTGAACAGCCACTTCCACTGCGCTGCGGGCAATCGCTCAATGAAGATGTGTACGAGGAAGGCCATGGCCAGCATCATGAGGGAGACAGCCGCCACCCAGTAATACTTGGTCCGCGGCGTGGCCCAGTGGTCGAGCATGATGTAGCCGATGTTCTGATGCAGCAGGTAAAGCGGATAGGTCAGGGCCCCGGCCAGCTTCGAGCCGGGCAGACGCAATGCTGCAGCACGGTCGGTGTTCTGGATGAAGAAGAATGCGAAGAAGCTGAAAATGAGAATGGCGGTGATGATCGGGGATTGGCTGCTGGTTCCCCATGAAGGAACGGTTTCATCAAAGCAGACCACGAAGCCGCAGATCAGCGACACAATGGCCATCCAGCTGCGCTGATGCTTCATGAGGGCGAACACCGCGCCGGCTGCGAAGTAGGCGTAGTTGCCAGATGTCCAGGGGATCGATTCAATCCCCGTCAGCCAGCAACCAAAGATGATGATGGGCCAGGCCAGGAAGAAGATGCGGAGCCATCGGCCAAGGCCGAAAAGCAGTATGCATGCAACAAGCAGGTAGAAGTGGATCTCCCACATCAGTGTCCAGTACACCCCGTCGATGTATGGATGGCCGAGGTCTCTGGGAAGCATCGTCAGATGTGCGAGGTACTGCGACTTGTAGAGCAGCATCGTTGATGAGCCCCACAGCCAGATGCAGATCGCAGTGATGGTCATACACACCCAGAAGGTGGGAAACAGACGTGTGGCGCGGGCGGCGAGAAAATCACCGGCCGAGCGGTTGAGGGCGGAGTAGAAGATGACGTATCCGCTGATGAGAAAGAAGAACTCAACGCCAAGCTGCCCGTAGATACTCAGGCTCTGAAGCCACTGAGGCATTTCATAGGTGGTGATGTGATCAAATTTCGGGCCGATGTAGATGTAGTGATACAGCATGACCGCTACCGCAGCCAGCAGTCGGCCATAATCCATCAGCTCAAGACGTTTCATGGATGCGCTCCACGCTCATCACTGAATCACTCCCCCTTGGCCTGACATGCGGGCTGCCAGGTACATGGCTTATCGGAAAGCTAGGCCGGCTCATTCACTACGGGCTGCATAAATGCTGGCTGACAGGCATCTTTCTAAAGCCAGGAGATCATCAATCCTGATCGTGAAATCAGGATCCCGCTATCGCAAACATACTTCGCGGTGTTCAAGTTCCAAAGCGTTTTAATTCAATCTTCAGCCAGAGGGGCAGATGAGCATGGAAATGAAAGCCATCGGCCCGGGCAGCGTTTCTGCCTGGACTGGTGGTTTCTTCCGATGCTTTAAGCCGTTTCACATTCCCCCTGGAACAGATGGCTGGCGGATCAGATGGCGAACATGGCCTCGACGAATTTTTCGGGAACGAAGGGTTCCACGTCGTCGGGCGTTTCACCAACACCGATGAACTTCACCGGAATATTGAGCGTTTCGCGGATGGCCACGACGATGCCGCCCTTGGCAGTGCCATCGAGCTTGGAAAGGAATAGCCCGGTGACTTCGGTGCTTTCAGCGAAGATCTTGGCCTGGTTGACGGCGTTCTGGCCGGTGGTGGCGTCGAGTACCAGAATCACTTCGTGGGGAGCGCCTTCAATCTTCTTGCCCAGCACGTTCTTGATCTTGGTGAGCTGGCGCATCAGGTGGTCCTGCGTATGCAGGCGGCCGGCGGTGTCGACAATCAGCACATCCACGCCACGGGCGAGCGCGGCATTGGCGGCGTCGAAGGCTACTGCGGCAGGGTCGCCGCCTTGCTTGCCCTTGATGACTTCAATGCCCAGTCGCTTGGACCAGATTTCCAGCTGTTCCACTGCGGCAGCGCGAAAGGTGTCACATGCCGCGAGCATGACGGTCTTGCCTTCGTCATGCAGGCTCTTGGCCATCTTGGCGATGCTGGTGGTTTTGCCTGCGCCATTGATGCCGCAGACGAGAATGACTGTCGGGCCCTGGCCGGGAGGCAGCAGGTTGAGCTTGCGGTTTTCCTGAGGCCAGTAGGCGCTGAGCTGTTCCTTGAGGAAGACCAGTGCCTGATCGCCCGATTCCATTTCGCCACGTTCCCAGGCGGCCTGGATGTCTTTACGCAGTTCAATGGAGGTCTTCACGCCGATATCCGACTGGATCATGCGGCGTTCGAGTTCATCAAGAAGTTCGATGGAAAGCTGCTGGCCGGTGAGAATGGTCCGCAGGCCTCCGGTGAACTGCGCGCGGGTCTTGGCGAGTCCTTCCTTGACCTTATTGAAGACGGATTTGAACAGTCCCATTCAGCTTCCTGTCTGCAGTCGTGGGGATCTCAGGATTCAGGCTTGTCGTCGTCCTGCCTGTCCAGCGCGTCGGCCAGCCAGGCGTCGCCTTTGGCAGCTTTGGGCTGCACCGCCACGGAGCCGAGGCGCTTGGCAATCTTATCCAGCACGCCGTTGATAAACGCCGGGCTGTTTTCGCTGGAGTATTCCTTGGCCAGCTCGACGGCTTCATTGATGGCCACGGAAGCCGGTGCATAGCCCGACTTGATCTCATGGATCGCCAGACGCAGGATCGCGCGGTCTACCGGAGGCTGGCGATGCGTCGGCCAGTCGGGAGCCAGGTGCGTCACCAGAGCGTCGTTGGGCTTGCGATCGTTCCAGGCGTCGATAGCCAGGTTATAGGCCGGCGCCTGAACGGTTTCGTCGTCAAAGCCGCCTGCCAGCGATTCACGGATCGCCAGGCGATCTTCATCGCCTCGCTGGTCCAGCTGATAGAGCACCTGCATTGCAAGCCGTCGTATGTCACTTCTTTTGGCCATGATTGATCCTGCCAGGCGGATCGTAGAGGGAAGCCCCCGGTCCGATCAACGCCAAGCCCAATAGTTTATCGCAAAATCGCTGCCTCGGAAAATGCAGGCCATGGGGGCGTTCCCGAAGCTGACAGGCCAGGGCGGGATCGGAATGCAAGGTGGGCGGGGGATCATGGTTACCCCACATGCCTTGCATCAGGCCGGTTAAGCGAGGGCTGCCGCTTACTGCTGCGACCCCAGCGCCTTTTCAATAGCGCCCACCAGCTCTTCCGAGTCAGGCTGGACCTTCGAGACGAAGCGGCCAATGACCTTGCCATCGCGGCCGATGAGGAACTTCTCGAAGTTCCACTTCACTTCACCCGCAAAGCCGGGGTTGGTGGCTTCTTCGGTGAGGAACTTGTAGAGCGGAGCCTTATCTTCACCCTTGACCGAGATCTTGGAGAACAGCGGGAAGGTTACGCCGTAGTTCTTCTTGCAGAACGTGGCGATCTCTTCATTGCTGCCCGGCTCCTGGTTGCCAAAATTGTTGGCCGGGAAGCCGAGAATGACCAGCCCCTGGTCCTTGTACTTCTTGTAGAGCGCTTCCAGACCGGCGTACTGCTTGGTGTGGCCACACTTGCTGGCCACATTGATCATCAGCACCACCTTGCCCTGATACTGGTAAAGCGAAGCCGGGTTGCCCTGAATGTCGTCCATAGTGAAGTTGAGCACAGCAGGGGTTTCCTTGGCAGAGGTTTTTGTGTCAGATGCGGTGCTGGTCTGGTCGTCAGCGGTGACGGTCAATGCAGGCAGACTCATGGCCAGCGCCAGAGCCAGGCAGTATTTCGCAGTCCGTGTCATCAGAGTCATCCTTGTTGTAAAAGGTGGGGACGAAACTCAGACGATGGGGCGGCTCAGCGTTGTGACCCCATCTGGCGTACCAGCTCAAAATGCTTTTCTTCAACTGGCATCAGCGACAGACGCTGGCCTTTGCGCAGCACGAGCATGTCGGCCAGTTCCTTGCGCGAGCGCAGGTCTTCGAGCGAGACCAGGTTCTTGAACTTCTCGACAAAGCCCAGGTCCACCATCAGCCAGGCCGGATTGTCAGGCTTGGACTTGGGATCGTAATGCTGCTCCTCCGGATCAAACTGCGTGTGGTCCGGATAGGCTTCCTTGACCACCTTGGCTACGCCAGCCACGCCCGGCGGCTCGGCGTTGGAGTGATAGAACAGGACCAGATCGCCCACCTTCATCTCATCGCGCATGAAGTTGCGGGCCTGGTAATTGCGAATGCCATCCCAGCAGGTGGTCTTGTCCTTCTTGAGATCATCAATGGAGTAACACGTTGCTTCGCTCTTGGCGAGCCAGTATTTGGGGGAGGTCTTGGTCATGAGTGAGATTATATGCGTTTCAGGAGGGCTATTGGTTATCTCGGGCAAGTTTCCAACTTATCTGTTTGAAGCGAAAGGCTTCAAATTCAAGCTTGCACCAGAGAACAATTGGTTGGCCGGTGAGGTCTAAGGCCTGAACGATGCGATATTCGCTGTACTCTCCTCGCCCGAGGGGAGTCCGTGTATGGATGCCACCAACTCGGATTTCGAGCTTGGGAAAAGGGCCGGTCTGGAACATCGGGGCTGGTTTGATTTCGATAACCTTATAGCCTTGTCGATTCAGTTCTGGCTCAATCCACTTTCTGTAATCTTGACGCCTGCGAAGCCAGACCCGGCTAACGCAGGCCATAATGAGGATACAGCCCATTCCCGTCATAAAGTAAATCATAGGAACTTCCTGCAAAGTGTGCGGGTTCTGTATGACGTATGATCGCAATGCTTGTTCCATGCGCATGAAAAAAGCCCAGCCATTGCAATGGCTGGGCTTTGAGCTTTAGGGACGTTTGAATCCTATTAATCGAAGAGATTCAAATTTAGACGATGGATCAATAATCCATGTCTTCAGCGCCGGGGGCGCCGGCGGCCTTCTTCTTGTCCTTGACTTCGGTGACCACGGCGTCGGTGGTCAGCAGCAGGCCGGCGATGGAGGCGGCGTTCTGCAGAGCCACGCGTTCGACCTTGGTCGGGACGATCACGCCCATCTTGAGCATGTCGCCGTATTCCTGGGTCAGAGCGTTGAAGCCGTAGTTGGCTTCCTTGGCCGCTTCGACGTTCTGGGCAACGACCGAGCCATCGAGGCCGGTGTTGACGGCGATCTGCTTGATGGGGTACGACAGGGCGCGACGGATGATGTCGGCGCCGATCTTTTCATCGCCTTCGAGGTTCAGGGCGTCGATGGCCTTGCGAGCACGGATGGGGGCAACGCCACCACCAGGCAGGATGCCTTCTTCGACCGCAGCGCGGCAGGCGTGCATCGCGTCTTCCACGCGAGCCTTCTTTTCCTTCATTTCAGATTCGGTGGCAGCGCCAACGTTGATCTGAGCCACGCCACCCGACAGCTTGGCCAGGCGTTCCTGGAGCTTTTCGCGGTCGTAGTCGCTGGTGGTGCGATCGATTTCGGCCTTGATGGCGGCGATACGGCCCTTGATGTCGGCCGTCGAGCCAGCGCCTTCGACGATGGTGGTGTTTTCCTTGTCGACGACGATCTTCTTGGCGCGACCCAGGTCCGACAGCTCGAGCTTCTCGAGGTCGATGCCCAGTTCTTCCATGATCGCACGGCCGCCGGTGAGGACAGCGATATCTTCCAGCATCGCCTTGCGGCGATCACCGAAGCCAGGAGCCTTGACGGCGGCGACCTTCAGGACGCCACGCAGACGGTTGACCACCAGGGTGGCCAAGGCTTCGCCTTCGATGTCTTCGGCGATGATCAGGACCGAGCGGCCCGATTCGGCGATCTTGCCCAGCAGCGGGATCAGTTCCTTGGCGCTGGAGATCTTCTTTTCGTGGATCAGCACGTAGGCGTCTTCGAGGACGGCTTCGCTGCGGGCAGCGTCGGTCACGAAGTGGGGCGACAGGTAACCCTTGTCGAACTGCATACCTTCGAGCAGGTCGACGTTGGTTTCCAGGCTCTTGCCTTCTTCAACGGTGATGACGCCGTCCTTACCGACCTTGTCCATGGCCTGGGCGATGATGTCGCCGATGGTCTTGTCCTGGTTGGCGGCGCAGGTGCCCACCTGAGCGATTTCCTGGCTGGAGGAAATCTTCTTGCTCAGCTTTTTGAACTCGCCGACAACGGCTTCGACAGCCTTGTCGATACCACGCTTGACGGCGTTGGGGTTGGCGCCGGCGGTGATGTTCTTGAGGCCTTCGGTGAAGATGGCTTCGGCGTAGACGGTGGCGGTGGTGGTACCGTCACCGGCGTCCTTGGAGCTCTTGGAGGAGACTTCGCGGACCATCTGGGCGCCGATGTTTTCAATCGCGTCATCCAGTTCGATTTCCTTGGCGACCGACACGCCGTCCTTGGTGACGGTGGGGGAGCCGAAGGACTTTTCGAGGATCACAACGCGGCCGGAGGGGCCGAGGGTGACTTTCACCGCACGGGCGAGCTTGGACACGCCACGACGAATCGCTTCGCGTGCTTCGTTATCAAATTTGATGAGTTTCGCAGCCATTGAACCTATCTCCTGATAGTGTTTGTTTCAGAGTGATGTTCGGAATGGATTTCCGACGGACGAGTGAATTACTCGATGACCGCCAGGATTTCGTCTTCGCTCAGGACCAGCAGCTCTTCGCCATCGATCTTCAGCTCGGTGCCACCCCACTTGCCGATGATGACCTTGTCGCCCTTCTTGACCTGGAAGGGGGCGCGCTTGCCGTTGTCGAGCAGGCGGCCATCACCCACGGCCACGACGGTGGCGTGCTGGGGCTTTTCCTTGGCGGTTTCAGGCAGGAAGATACCGCTCTTGGTCTTGGTTTCGGGTTCAGCGCGCTTGACGAGGATCTTGTCACCCAGCGGACGTACCTTGGACATTGCCACTTCTCCTAATGGGCCCGGTTGAGGGCCAGTGCGTTGGTTGTACTTCTCTTAGTCAGTGAAGCTTCACAATCATCAGGCCGACTTCGACAGTCGATTCATTCCGTCAGCCGGCCTGATGCCGACGGAATGCCTTTGTATGTTTCTGCTGCACCCTTTCAGGGTTCCTGGCCTGGCCAGTTGCCCCGGTATTGCCTGTCCACCAGTCGTTGAAAGATCTGCAGCAGCTGATCGATCTGGACAGGCTTGTTCACCACGCTGAACGCCCCGAGCCGCAGGGACTGGCTCAGGATCCAGCTGCTCTCACGCTGAGAGCGGGCGGGACTGTGAACCACGACCACAGGCGGCCGGCGTGGGAGTCGACGGAAGAGCTCCAGAACCCACAGGCCTGAAGGGTCCGCCGACGCTTGGCCGCCTGGCATTCCACCGGAAAGCCCACCAGTGTAACCGCGACTGGCTCCGCGCGCTTCGCCAAGGGGGGTCCCCAGGTCCACAATCGCGGCATGGATGGGCAGTTCGTGTGCCAGTTCCACTGCTTCAGCGACGCTGGTCACCGCATAGGCGGCCACGCCCTGAGGCTCAAGCAGGCGGGGAAGCTGAGTCGTCCAATGCTCAGCGGCGTGCGGCCGATCAAGCGTCAGCAGCACGTTCAGGCGGGCATTGGGTTGAATCTTCCATTGAACCACTTCATCACCTGCCAACTCGAGGGTCGACGCCACGCATAGGGGCAAAGCCGATGCCAGAGATCGTGAGTTGGACGGTGGTGCGTTCAGTGGCGCAAGTTATGTTATTTCAATCGAATATGGCGTTCGACGTGTCGGATGGGGCCCGTCAGGCCTGCCAAAGGGTCCGCCAGTTTGATGAGGGGGATAGGGTTGAGGTGTCGAATTGGCAGGTCGGGGGTGAAGGACTACGCCAAAGATGGAAAAAGTATTGCTTTGATTTGCCGGATGAGGGTAAGCTTGGCCTGAGGTCCGAGAAAGAAAGCGGAGGGGAAGCCATGAGCTACGTCGTTGATATGACGGTCAAAGCCAAAGCCGTGGATGAGGGATTACTGACTCGAATCCTTCAATTTAAGGAAGATCTGCATCGGGTGTACTTTACCGGCCGGGATGTAGCGGTGGCCGACCCGGATGCGATTGATGTGGCCTTGAAGCCGGTGCGCTTCAGGATTCGCTCCCGCAAAGCCCTGAAACCCTTCTTCTATATTATGGAACAGTCGCTGGTCGAGCATCAGGTGGCGGATGCGATCCAGATCAGCACAGATAAGGCCGGCTGATGCCTATAAGCCCGAATCGACGCGGGGTCTGGATCAAACGGAGCCTGATCGCCTGCGTGGTGGTATTCGGTCTGTATCTGCTTGGCTTCACGCTGGTGGTGAAGATGATCTCCGGGACCAAAGCCCTGACCGGCCCCGGGTTCATCACCATGCACCCTCCCGTAATGCATATCCATGCCCGGAACGACTTTTTCAAAGCGATCTATCTCCCGCTGATCAGACAAGGCGAAGCCCTGGGCTGGTGGGAATATGACGATGATGGCCATGAGTATGGCTACGGCCATCCGATGCTCTTCGTGATCGTCGGTGAATACGTCCGGCGGTAGAACCTCAGCAGTTCACATACCGGATCGGGTTCTGGCTGCTGCGGGCGACGTACACAAGACGCTTACCACTTCCAGTGGCGGATGGTGTCCAGGACCGTATCGAGCATCTGATGCAGCAGCTCATGTCTCATGGCCGGGATGGGCATGAGGACCATCACATCGCCCAG
>Ga0182792_1001173_pt1 | contig 22186 bp, 19 predicted proteins | sample Passage237B_FD_130497 | JGI IMG/M metagenome (GOLD analysis project Ga0182792, IMG submission 130497) | Cellulose adapted compost microbial communities from Newby Island Compost Facility, Milpitas, CA, USA - Passage2 37B (version 2) (version 2) ...
CCCCGCCCGCGTGCTCGCCCTCGACCGCAGCGGCCTGAGGGGGGGGGGGGCGGAGGCGGCCCGCCGGGTGGCGTGGATCGCGGACGACTGCTGGGCCCGGGCGCGCCTCGACCGGCGCGGCGGCCGCAGCGTGCTCGGCTGGCGGAGCCGGTCGCAGGCCCCCCGCGTGGGCGTTCGCGCCGGCCCGGGGGAGCTGGAGCACGACGTCGACCCCGCCCGGCGACCGGAGCTGGTGTTCGTGGCCGCGGCCGTCGCCTGCCGCACCGGCGCCCGCTTCGCCCGCTCGACCCTCGACCGCCTCGCGGCCCGCACCCCGGCCCCGACCGAGCCGTGGGACGCGGACCTCCGGGCCCGCTTCGTCGGGCTGCTCCTGGCCGGCCGCCCCGCCATCGGGGTGGTCGAGGCGCTCGACCACGTGGGCCTCTGGACCCGGTACCTGCCCGAGTGGGACGAGGTCCGCAGCCACCCCCAGCGCAACGCCTACCACCGCTTCACGGTGGACCGGCACCTGCTGGAGACCGTCGCCGGCGCCGCGGCGCTGGCCGAGCGGGTCGACCGGCCCGACCTGCTGGTGCTCGGCGCGCTGTTCCACGACCTGGCCAAGGCCCGCCCGGGCGACCACTGCGAGGTCGGCGTCGACCTGGCAGGTGAGGCCCTGGCTCGCATGGGCGTGGCGGCCGAGGATCGGGCCACCGTCGCCTGGCTCGTGCGCCACCACCTGCTCCTCGCCGAGGTGGCGACCCGACGAGACGTCACCGAGCCGGCGACGGTCGCCGCGGTGGCCGAGCAGGTGGGGGACCGGGGCCGGCTGGCGCTGCTCGCCGCGCTCACCGAGGCCGACTCGGTGGCCACCGGCCCCGCCGCCTGGAGCCCGTGGAAGGCCGGGCTGCTGGCCGAGCTGGTCCGCCGGGTCGACCACCACCTCGCCGGTGGCGACCCCGCCGCGCTCGCCTCGTCCCGCTTCCCGGACGAGGGGCTGCGCGCGCGGGCGGCGGCCGGCCGCACCGGGGTCGAGGTGGAGGAGGACCGGGTGACGGTGGTGGCCGCCGACCGGGCCGGCCTGCTGGAGCGCATCACGGGGGTGCTGGCCATCGAGGGCCTGTCGGTGCTCGCCGCCGACGCGGCCTCGGTGGCCGGCCACGCGGTGGCCCGCTTCCGGGTGACCCCGACCCCCGGGGTGGTGGTCGACCGGGAGCGCACCGCGGACCGCATCGACGCCGCGCTGGCCGGCCGCCTCGCGATCGAGGCCCGGCTCGCGGCCCGCGCCCGCTCGCCGCTCACCCGGGACCGCACCGTCGCCGTGGCCGGCGGGGTGGTGGTCGACGTGCGCTTCGACGACGCCGCGTCACCGACCGCGACCGTGGTGGAGGTGCGGGCGCCGGACAGCGCCGGGCTCCTGCACCGCCTGGTCCGGGCGATCGGGGAGCTGGACCTGGTGGTCCGCACCCTCAAGGCGCAGACGAGCGCCGGGGTGGCGATCGACGCGTTCTACCTCCACGACCGCGACGGCGAGCCCGTCACCGACGCGGCCCGGCGCCGCGAGCTGGACCTCGCCCTCCGCCACGCCGCCTCGTGACCCGGTAGGCCGCTTGTGATCGTCAGGCCGCGTCGTGAACCGCCATGCCGCTCCGTGGCCCGGCAGACCACGTCGGGCTCCGGCACGCCGACTCGTGACCGCCAGGCCGCGTGGTGACCCGCCGCGTCGCGTCGTGCTTCGGACAGGCCGCGTCGGGCTCCGTCGCGCCAGCCTCGATCCGGTGATGACCTGACGGTCCGTCAGGTCGATGCCGGAGCGGCCAATACGCTGGGGCCATGACCGACGCCGCCGACCGGACCGGGGCCCCGAACCGCCTCGCCACCCGCTTCACCGAGCTGGTGGGCTGCCGCCTGCCGATCGTCCAGACCGGCATGGGCTGGGTCTCGGGCGCCAACCTCACCGCCGCCACCAGCTCGGCGGGCGGCTTCGGCATCCTCGCCGCGGTCACGATGACCGCCGACCGGCTCCGCGACGCGGTGCGCTCGGTGCAGGCGCGCACCGACGCCCCCTTCGGCGTGAACTTCCGGGCCGACCAACCCGACCTCGCCGACCGCCTCGCCTTCGTCACCGGCGCCGGGGTCCGGCTCGTCTCCTTCGCCGGCGCGCCCACCAAGGACGCCATCGCTCGGGTCCACGACGCGGGCGGCCTCGTGATGCCCACCGTCGGCGCCCGCCGCCACGCCGAGAAGATGCTGTCGTGGGGCGTCGACGCGGTGATCGCCCAGGGCGGCGAGGGCGGCGGCCACACCGGCACGGTCCCCACGTCGCTGCTGCTGCCGCAGGTCTGCGAGGCCGTCGGCGCCGAGATCCCCGTGCTCGGCGCCGGGGGCTTCCACTCCGGCGCCGGCCTCGTCGCCGCGCTCGCCCACGGCGCCGACGGCATCGCGATGGGCACCCGCTTCCTGCTCACCGCCGAGTCCCGGGTGCCCGAGGCGATCAAGGCCCGCTACACCGCGGCCGGGGTGTTCGACACCGTGGTCACCACCGCGCTCGACGGTGCCCCCCAGCGCGTCATCCGCACCGAGACGATCGACGGGCTGGAGAAGGCCCCCACGCTCCTGAAGCTCCCCGCCGCCGCCCGCCGCGCCCTCGCGTTCCGCAAGCAGACGGGCACCTCGGTGCGCGACCTCGTCCGCGAGGGCCTCGCCATGCGCCGGAGCCAGGACCTCACCTGGGCCCAGCTCGCCATGGCCGCCAACGCCCCCATGCTCATCAAGGCCGCGCTGGTGGACGGCGACCCGAGCGTGGGCGTCCTCCCCACCGGGCAGGTGACCGGGGTGATCGAGGAGCTGCCGCCCGTGGCCGAGCTGCTGGCCGGCATCGTCGCCGAGGCCGAGGCCACCCTCGACCGCCTCGCCGCCCGCTGACCGTCCGGGTCGGGGAACCCGGCGGCGCCCGCCGTCGTCGTCACGAGGGTCAGCAGGGCCGGCCGCGCACCCCTACGCTCGGGCCGCGGCCGTCCACCGACCCGAACCCCACCGAAGGAACGACCATGACCAGATCGCGCACCACGCTGGGCATCACCCTCGCGGCGGCGACGCTGCTCCTCGCGCCCCTCGCCGCGTGCAGCGCCAGCGGCGACGGAGACGACACCTCCGCCACCACGACCACCGCCGCCGGCGGCACCACCGTGCCCGGCACCGATGCCACCACCGAGCCCGACGGCACGACGACCACCACCGATCCCGGTAACGGCTCCGACGCCCCGTCGCTGGAGGAGCTGGAGGACGCGCTGCCCGAGGCGGAGGACATCGGCCCCGTCTGGACCGAGGTGCCCACGGAGAAGGGGGATGGGATCAACGGCCTGGTCGCCGAGAACTGCCCCGAGGTCGCCGAGTACATCGAGACGGACGACAGCGAGGAGGTGGCCCGCACCTACCAGGACGAGGACGGCTTCGAGATCCAGATCGCCTTCGATCGCGAGCTGGGCCCGTTCGCCTCCGAGGACGACCTCGACACCATGCTGGACGCCTACAACGGCTGCGACGCCAGCTTCACCGACGAGGGCGTGGACTACGAGGTCAGCTTCTCGGCCAGCACGTTGGACTCGCTCGGTGACCTCGGTGTGGCGCTCGACGTCGAGATCAGCCTCGACACCGGCGACCAGCAGGCCACCCTCCACTCGTACCAGTGGGGCGCGGTCAGCTCCAACGGCGTGCTCGTGTCGGTCGCCACCCAGGACCACATGGACGGCAACTACGAGGTCACGCCGGTCAACCACACCGGCGTCGCCGCCGAGTTCCCCACGTGGCGGGCGCTGGTCGAGGATCTCTGAGGACCCCGTCACCCGGACCACCCGACCGTCCGACCGCCCGATCGCCCGACGGTCCGTCACCTGAACCGTCCGCCTGATCGCCCGATCGTGGGACCGGACGGACGCTCCGCAGCACGAGGCCGGCCCGTCACGGGCCGGCCTCGGCCGTCCACGGCAAAAAACCCCTCGGTCGGCTCGGGCGTCGTACCGGTGACATGACCGCCGCCGCCCCTGCCGACCTGGCCGCCTTCTACGCGGACCAGCACGACCGGATCTTCGCCACGCTCGTCCTGCTCGTCCGGGACCGGTCGGTGGCCGAGGAGCTGGCGCAGGAGACCTTCGTCCGGGTTTGCGAGCGCTGGCACCGCGTCCGGGAGCTGGACCGGCCCGGGGCCTGGGCGCACCGGGTGGCGGTGAACCTGGCGCTCTCCAAGCACCGCCGCCGCCAGGCCGAGAAGCGGGCGCTGGCCGGCGGATCGCCGCCCTCATGCCGTCGCCGCATCGGCTACCGCCTCCGACCTACGGGCCCCGTCGCCGGTCGCCAGCCCGTCGCCCGCTTCGCCGCTCGTCGCCCGCCCGCCCGTCGTCGAGCGCTGTCGCCCGTCGCGCGCCGTCACCGCCGTTGCCCGCCGCTTCCGGACCCACCGGCCTTCCGGACCTGACGGGCCGTCAGATAATGTCGGCGGCGTGGACCTGACGTGGAGCGACGAGGAACAGGACTTCCGGGCCGAGGCGCGGGCCTGGCTGGGGGCGAACCTGGCCGACTGGCGGGCCCGCCACGACGATCGCATCCTCTCCGGCGACACCGAGGCCGGCTTCGCCCAGCACCTCGACTGGGAGCGCACCCTGTTCCGCGACCGCTGGGCCGTCGTCTCCTGGCCCGCCGAGCACGGCGGCCGCGACGCGTCGCGCTGGGAGTGGCTGATCTTCGAGGAGGAGTACTACCGGGCGGGCGGCCCCCAGCGGGTCACCCAGAACGGCATCTTCCTGCTCGCCCCCACCGTCTTCGAGTTCGGCACGCCCGAGCAGCAGGCCCACATCCTGCCCCGGATGGCGGCTGCCGAGGACCTGTGGTGCCAGGGCTGGTCCGAGCCGAACGCCGGGTCCGACCTGGCCTCGCTCACCTGCCGGGCCACCCGGGACGACGAGCGGGGCGGCTGGGTGCTCGACGGCCAGAAGACCTGGACCACCCGGGGCGCGTTCTGCACCCACCTGTTCGGCCTGTTCCGCACGGAGCCGGGCAGCGAGCGCCACCGCGGCCTCAGCTACCTGCTCGTGCCGCTCGACCTCGACGGCGTGACCGTGCGGGGCTTCGGTCGCCTCGACGGCGACGAGGGCTTCGCCGAGGTGTTCTTCGACGGCGCGTTCCTGCCCGACGACGCCATCCCCGGTGGCGTGGTGCTGGGCGAGGTGGGCCGGGGTTGGTCGGTCGCGATGGCCACCACCTCGTCGGAGCGGGGCCTGACCCTGCGCTCGCCCGGCCGCTTCACCGCCACCGCCGACCGGCTCGTGGACCTGTACCGGTCCCGCGCCGCCCGGCCCGGCGGCGTGGATCCCGCCCTGCGGGACCGGGTCGCCCGGGGCTGGATCGAGGCCGAGGCGTACCGCCTCCAGACCCTCCAGACCGTGACCGACGACGCCGAGGGTCGCCCGGCGGGCGCCGCGAGCAGCTTCGTGAAGCTCTGGTGGTCCGAGCTCGACGTGGACCTGCACGAGACCGCGCTCGATCTGCTCGGCCCCGACGCCGAGCTGGACTCGCCCTGGTCGAAGGGCTGGCAGTTCGCCCTGTCCGGCCCGATCTACGCCGGGACGAACGAGATCCAGCGCAACATCGCCGCCGAGCGCGTGCTCGGCCTCCCGAGGACCTAGCCCGATGCGCTTCGCGTTCACCGACGACCAACTCGCCTTCCGGGACGCCGTCCGGGACCTCCTGGCCCGGGGGTGCCCGCCCGAGGTGGTCCGCGCCGCCTGGCCCGAGGGCGCCGACGACCACGGCGCCCGCAAGGGCGAGGGCGCCCGCGCCGAGGCCGGTCGGGTCACGAAGGTGTGGGACGACCTGGCCGAGATGGGCGTGCTGGGCATCGCCACGTCCGAGGCGGTCGGCGGGCTCGGGCTGGGCGAGCTGGACTGGGTGCTGCTGGCCGAGGAGACCGGCTACGCCGCCCTGCCGCACCCGTTCGTGGACACGGCGCTCGTGGCGGCCCCGCTGGCCGAGGCGGCCGGGGACCCCCACGGGGTGCTGGCCGAGCTGGTGGCCGGCACCCGCACCGCGGCGGTGCTGCCGCTCGGCTCGACGCTCGTGCCCCACGGCGACGCCGTCACCTACCTCCTGACCCTCGACACCCGGCCCACGAGCGACGGTGCCTGGGTGGCCCGCCGGGTGCAGGCCGGCCTGGCGGTCGGCGACGACGAGCACCACCGCCGCCACCTGGCCGACGTGCTCGACGGCGGCCGGCACGTGACCCAGCTCGGCGCCTGGCAGAGCGACGCCGGCTTCGCGGAGGGCCCGGTGGTCGAGCGGGCCTTCGACCGGGGCGCGCTCGCCGTGGCCGCCCAGCTCGTGGGCCTCGGGCGCCGGATGCTCGACCTCACCGTCGCCTACGTGGCCGAGCGCCGGCAGTTCGGCCGCCCGATCGGTTCCCAGCAGGCGGTGAAGCACCACCTGGCCGACGCGGCCAAGGGGCTGCGCTTCGCGGCGCCGCTCGTCTACGGGGCCGCCTGGTCGCTGGCCACCGACGACCCCGACGCGTCCCGCGCCGTCTCGGCGGCCAAGTCGCTGGCCTCCGACGCCGCCCGGGCCACGGCCCGCGCCGCCCTCCAGTGTCACGGCGCCATCGGCTACACGGTCGAGTACGACCTGCACCTCTACCTGAAGCGGGCCGAGGCCCTGGCCCGGGCCTGGGGCGACGCCGCCTGGCACCGCGGCCGCGTCGCCACCGCCCTCGGCATCTGACCCCACCGGTAGGGTCGTCGCCCCTGGCCCGGCCGCCGCGCCCACCACGGGCCGACCAGCGAGGTCCGTCGCGCCGCTCAGCCCGGTATCCGGCTCGGTTGAGCGCGCTGGTCGACCGGTGCCGCCGGTTGCTCCTTCCGTCACCGGCTCCCGGCGTTGGTAACGGATCGCCGCCCACGTGTTACCAAAGCGGTGGATCGCTCCGGCAGCGCCCGGCGTCGACATCTCCTGCGTCGGACCCGGGGCATCTGAGGGGGCGTTAGGTTTGGCGGACCGCACGAACTCTCCAGGAGCACCCATGCCCGAGGCCTACATCGTCGACGCCGTCCGCACCCCCGTCGGTCGCCGGGGCGGCTCGCTGAGTCGCATCCACCCCGCCGACCTCGGCGCCGCGTCCATCCGGGCGCTGCTGGATCGGACCGGGATCGACCCGGGCGCGGTGGACGACGTGATCTTCGGCAACGTCGACTCGGTGGGCGGCCAGGCCGGCGACGTCGCTCGCACCTGCTGGCTCGTGGCCGGCGGCCCCGAGCACGTGCCGGGCACCACCGTCGACCGCCAGTGCGGCTCCGCCCAGCAGGCCGTGCACTTCGCCGCCCAGGCGGTCATGGCCGGCGTCAACGACCTGGTGGTCGCGGGCGGCGTCCAGCAGATGAGCCAGATCCCGATCAGCTCCGCCATGACCCTGGCCACCGACCTCGGCTTCCCCGACCCGTTCTCCACCTCGCCCGGCTGGACCGACCGCTACGGGCCCGGCGAGGTCAGCCAGTTCCGGGGTGCCGAGCTGATCGCGGAGAAGTGGGACATCAGCCGCGACGAGATGGAGGCGTTCGCCGTCGAGTCGCACGAGCGGGCGCTGCGGGCCCAGGCCGCCGGCGCGTTCGACGCCGAGATCGCCCCGCTGGACGGCCTCGACCACGACGAGGGCCCGCGGGAGCCGAACTGGGAGAAGATCCGCAGCCTGCCCACCCTCGTGGAGGGCGGGCGCATCACCGCCGCGGTCGCCAGCCAGATCAGCGACGCGTCGGCGTCGGTCCTCGTCGCGTCGGAGCAGGCGGTGAAGGACCACGGCCTCACCCCGCGGGCCCGCATCCACCACATGAGCGTGCGCGGGGACGACCCGATCTTCATGCTCACCGCCCCCATCCCCGCCACCCGCCACGCGTTCGACAAGACGGGCCTGACGCTGGACGACATCGACGCGGTGGAGATCAACGAGGCGTTCGCGTCGGTGGTCCTCGCCTGGCAGAAGGAGCTGGACGCCGACCTGACCAAGGTCAACCCGCTCGGCGGGGCGATCGCGCTCGGTCACCCGCTCGGCGCCACCGGCGCCCGGCTCATGACCACGCTCCTCAACCACCTGGAGCGCACCGGCGGCCGGTACGGCCTCCAGACGATGTGCGAAGGTGGCGGCCAGGCCAACGTCACGATCATCGAGCGCCTGGGCTGACCGGACCCGAAGGGGAACACCATGACCGACGCAGGGCAACCGCCGCAGGGCCCCCCGGGGCCGAACGGACCCAACGGGCCGCACGGTCCGCAGGGCCCGCCGCCGGGTGGCTACGGGCCCCCGCCCGGCGGCCCGGGCTACCCGCCGCCGGGCTATCCGGGCGCGCCCGGGGCGGCCTCGTCGCCCTTCGGCTCGCCGGTGGGCGTCAACCTGTGGCTGTCGCTGGCGTCGATCACCCTCACGGTGCTCGCGGTCGTGCTGGAGGAGAACAGCTCCAAGCTGTGGGACTCCTCGGAGGCGTGGTCGATCTTCGCCATCGCCGCCGCGGTGGTCACCGCCACCCCGGTCGTGGGCTCGGCCCTCAACCTCACCCCGCCCCGGGCCTGGATCGGCTCGGCCCTCGGCGCCGCCGGCCTCGTCGCCTGGTGGGTGCTGATCGTGCTGCCGTCGATCGGCTCCAACATCGGCCTGCTCGCCACCGGGGCCACGGCGATCGGCGTCGGCGCCACCTGGCTCGCCCCCGGCCGTCCCGACCCGGACGCGCCCAGCGGCCCCACCACCTACTGAGCCGGAACCCGGGCACCGGCCCGCGCACCGAGAGGCGACGCCAGCGATGTCGATGACCCCACCCCCTCCACCCGGCTTCGGCGGCCCGGGGTACGGCCAGCCGGGCTACGGCTACGGCTACCAGCCCGACCACCCCCAGGGCACGACCGTCCTCGTGCTGGGCATCCTGTCGCTCGTGCTCTGCCCGCTCCTGGGTCCGGTGGCCTGGACCATGGGCAACACGGCGCTGCGCGAGATCGACGCCGTCGGCGGCGGTGCGCCCAACCGCGGCCAGGTGGCGGCCGGCCGGGTCTGCGGGATCATCGCGTCGGTGCTCTTCGGGTGCGCGCTGGCCGTCTACCTGTTCGTCTTCATCATCATCGGGGCCGCCCTCGTCGGCTCGTCCTGAGCGCCCGCCGGGTCTCGGGCCGCGCCGCTCGGCCGCACCGGTGAGGTGCCCGGCTTGCGCCGGCCGACCCCGTCGGGTCAACTATCTGCGTGGATGCGCAGGTACTTGACCCGACGGACGACCAGGTCGGCGCGGCGGCCGCGACGCTCAAGCTCCTCGCGGATCCCACCCGCCTCCGGATCGTGTGGGCGCTGCTCCACGGCAGCCACGCGGTCAACGACCTGGCCGAGCACGTGGGTGCCCGGCCGGCGGCGGTGTCCCAGCACCTCGCCAAGCTCCGGCTCGCGCAGCTCGTGCGCACCGAGCGCGACGGCACCCGGATCCTGTACGCCTTGGAGGACGAGCACCTCCGGCGGCTCGCGACCGAGGCGCTGTTCCACAGCCAGCACGTCGCCGGTCCCGGCCACCCCCACGTCGTCTCGGGCCACGACCACGACCACGAGGCGGGGGAGCGACCCGCGTGATGCTCGACGTGCGGCGCCGGCACAGGCCGGTGTCCGTCCCCGTCGCCCCGCCCGCCCACGACGTGGACAGCCCCGAGCTGTTCGCCTTCGACGACGTGGTGGTCGAGCGCGGTGGCCGGCGCGTCCTCGTGATCGACCACGCGGCCATCCCGCACGTCCGCTCGACCGCGATCATCGGGCCGTCGGGCTCGGGCAAGTCCACGTTGCTGCGCCTGTGCAACCGGCTGGAGGCACCGACGTCGGGCACGGTCCGCTACGTCGGTGAGGACCTGGCGAGGATGGACCCCGTCGCGCTGCGCCGACGGGTGGCGATGGTGTTCCAGCAGCCCGTCGCGCTCGACGGCACCGTCGCCGACAACCTGCGGCAGGGCGCCCCGGCGATCACCGCGTGGGACGTCGAGGCCGCCCTCGTGCGCGTCGGGCTCCCCGCGGACCTCGGTGACCGCCCGGCCGACGACCTCTCCGGCGGGGAGCGCCAGCGGCTCGGGCTCGCCCGGTCCCTGCTCACCGACCCCGCCGTCGTCCTGCTGGACGAGGCCACCAGCGCCCTGGACCCCACCAACGCCGCCCGCATCGAGCAGCTCGTCGCCGGCCTGACCGACCGGGACGTCCACGCCATCTGGGTCACCCACGACCTCGACCAACTGCGGCGGGTCGCGGACCGGGGGATCGTGGTGGTCGCGGGCCGGGTCGTCCAGCACGGCCCGGTCGCCCAGGTGCTCGACGCGCCGATCCCCGCCGTCCGGGCGTTCCTCGACGGGGAGCTGCCGTGAGCACCTCCTCCATCGGCTTCGGCGGCGTCGCCGCCTCGCTCGTGCTGGTCGCCGCCGCCGTGGCGTTGTGCCGGCGCGACCGGCTCGGCCTCGAACGGTCGATCGCCTGGGCCACCTGCCGGGCGTTCGTCCAGCTCGTGGCCATCGGCGGCGCCCTCGGCCTCGTGCTCGCGGACGGCGCGCCGCCGGTCCTGTCGTGGCTGTGGGTCGCGGCGATGGTCGTCGTCGGTGCCGCGACCGTCGCCGGCCGCGCCCGGGAGGTGCCGGGCCTGTTCGTCCTCGCCGCGGTCGCGCTCGGCACCGCCGTGGCCGCCAGCCTGCTCGTGATCTTCGGCCTCGGCATCTTCCCGCTCGGACCCCGCACCATCGTCCCCGCCGCGGGGATGCTCCTCGGCAACGCCATCGCCGCGACGGTCCTCGCGGCCCGGCGGACGGTCGCGGAGATCCGTGAGCACCGCGCCCAGATCGAGGTGCGGCTGTCGCTCGGCCAGACCGGCCCGGAGTCCGTCCGGCCCCACGTCGGCGAGGCGCTGCGCACCGCCATCGGCCCCCAGGTCGAGCAGACCAAGATCGTCGGCATCATCGCCCTGCCGGGCACCATGACCGGCCTCCTCCTGGCGGGGGTCGACCCGCTCGACGCCGTCCTGCTCCAGACCGCGGTGATGTTCCTGATCCTCGGATCGGTGGCCATCACCAGCGTCGTCGTCGGCCGGGGCGTCGCTCGCCGGCTCCTGACCGCCGACCACCGGCTCGTGCTCCCCGCTCCTGCCTGACCGTCGGGGTGGGGATCCGGTTCCGGGCCCGGGTCCGGCGGAGCGGTCGAGCGGTGGGCGGCCGGCCGGCCAGTCGGCGGCCCGGTCGGTCGGCCAGGTCGGCGGCCTGCTCGGGCACCGGCCGCCGGAGGTGGTCAGCGCAGGTGGTGTAGCGCGATCGCGGCCGCGGTCGCGACGTTGAGCGAGTCGACGCCGGCCGTCATCGGGATGCCGACCCGCCAGGTCGCACCCGCGAGGGCGCCGGCGGTCAGGCCGGGGCCCTCGGCGCCCACGAGCACGGCGACGGGTCGGTCGGGCGGCAGGCGGTCGCGCAGGCCCCAGAGGTCGAGGTCGGCGGCGGGCGTGAGCGCGACCGTGTCGACGCCGAGGCGGTGCAGCCGGTGGAGGTCGCCGGGGAAGCCGTCGCCGCGGGCGGTCGGCACCGCCAGCACGTGGCCGAGCGACACCCGCACCGACCGGCGGTAGAAGGGGTCGGCGCAGCGGGGGTCGAGGACGACGCCGGCCACGCCGAAGCCCGCCGCGTTGCGGTAGAGCGCCCCGAGGTTCTCGTGGTCGTTGACGCCCTCCAAGGCGAGCAGCAGCGGCCGGCAGGTCGGACCGGCGGCTCGCGCGCCGGCCGACCCGCCGGGCGCGCCGTCGGGTAGGTCGGCCGGTTCACCGGGCAGGTCACCGGGCGCGCCGTCAGACCGGGCGCCGGGTGGATCGCCAGCTAGGTCGACGGGCGCGTTGTCAGGCCGGTCGTCGGGCAGGTCGGCCGGTGTGCCGTCGGCCGAGTCGGCTGCGGGGCGGGTCGCGGCGGTGACGAGCGCCGTGAGGTCGGCGGGCGGCTGCCGGGCCACCGAGGCGAGCGCGCCCCGGTGGAGGTCGAAGCCCACGACGGCCCGGAGCACGTCGGGCGTGGCGACGCCGACGGGCACGTCCAGGGCGTCGAGGCGGTCGGCCAGGCGCTCGGCGGCCCGGGGGAGGAGCAGCAGGGAGCGGATCGCCCAGGTGCCGAGGTCGAGGAGGCGCTCGATGGCGAGCAGGCCCTCGACCACGAAGTAGTCGCCGGCCCGCTCCACCCGGCGGCGCCGCTCGGGGTCGTTGAGCGCGACGAAGTCCGCGGCGAGCGGGTCGTCGAGCGCGGTGACGGGCCGGAGGTTGGCCATCACCCCAGCTTGGCGCGCCCCACCGGGGCGGACCGCACGGGGGTGACCCCCCGAACTTGGCACGGAGACGTAGCACCGGTGCGGCAGAACCGTGCCAAGTTCGAGGGGGTCACCGGAACTTGGCACGGGAACTTGGCACGGGAACGTGGCGCCGGTGCGGCAGAACCGTGCCAAGTTCGAGGGCGGGGAGCGAGGAAGGAGGGCCTGCCGGGTTGGGGTCAGGTGGTGAGGAAGGGGGCGAAGGCGTCGAGGGCTCGCAGCACCTCGTCTCGGCCGGCGGAGGGCACCCGCAGGACCACCTCCTCGATGCCGAGGCTGCGGTAGTGGTCGAGCTTGCCCCGCTCCGGCAGGGTGCCGAAGGGGACGACGGTCAGCTCGGCCGGGTCGCGGCCGGCCTCCGCCGCGGCCCGGTGGAGGCGGGGGAGCGCGTCGGCCACGCCGGCGCCGCCGACGGGGATCCAGCCGTCGGCGAACTCGGCGATGTGCGCGAACAGCGTGGGGCCGGGGGCGCCGCCCACGAGCACCGGCACGCCGGTGCGGCCCCGCACCTGCTGCGCGGGCTTGGGCCAGGCCCACGACTCGCTGAGCCGCACGTGCTCGCCGTGGAACGCCGCCCGCTCCTCGCCCCAGAGCGCCTGCATGGCGAGCACCCGCTCCCGCACCACGGCCCGCCGGGTCCGCTTGGAGCCGCCGTGGTCCTCCAGCTCCTCGATGTTCCAGCCGTAGCCGATGCCGAGGGTCATGCGGCCGCCGGAGCAGTGGTCGAGGGTCGCCACCTCCTTGGCGGTGACGATCGGGTCCCGCTCGGCCAGGAGGGCGATGCCGGTGCCGATGCGGAGCGTGGTGGTGACCGCGGCGACCATCCCGAGGGTGACGAACGGGTCGAGGCAGCGCAGGTACTCCTCGGCGATGGGCTCGCCCATGGGGGCCGGGGTGCGGCGGCTGGTGGGGATGTGGGTGTGCTCGGGCAGCCACAGCGAGGAGAAGCCCCGGGCCTCCACCTCCCGGGCCAGCTCGACGGGGTCGATGCTGCGGTCGGTGAGGAAGACGGTGACGCCGAGCTGCACGGGGGCCTCCTTCGCCGCGGCTCGCCGGTCGGGCCTCGACCGCGCCGACGCTAATCTGACGCCTAGTCAGAAACCAGCGAAGGACGGTCGAGCCACCATGGGATTCCTCTGCGACGGACGGGTCGTCGTCATCACGGGCGCGGGGCGCGGCATCGGCCGCGGCCACGCGCTGGAGCTGGCCCGGCAGGGCGCGAAGGTCGTGGTGAACGACCTCGGCACCGAGCTGGACGGCTCGGGCGGCTCCACCGGCCCGGCCGCGGCGGTGGTGGCGGAGATCCGCGACCTCGGCGGCGAGGCGGTGGCCAACGGCGACGACATCTCCACCTGGGCGGGCGGCGCCGGCCTGGTGCGCGCCGCGCTCGACGCCTTCGGCGACCTGCACGCGGTGGTCAACAACGCCGGGGTGGTGCGCGACCGCATGTTCGCCAACGCCACCGAGGACGAGTGGGACCTGACGATGCAGGTCCACCTGAAGGGGCACTTCACCACCTCCCGCCACGCCGCCGCCTACTGGCGCGACCGCGCGAAGGCCGGCCACGCGGTGGACGCCCGGATCGTCAACACCACCTCGGGTGCCGGCCTGCTCGGCTCGGTCGGCCAGGCCGCCTACTCGGCGGCCAAGGGCGGCATCGTCTCGCTCACGCTCGTGCAGGCGGCGGAGCTGGGCCGCTACGGCGTGACCGCCAACGCGATCGCGCCCGCCGCCCGCACCCGCATGACCGAGCAGGTCTTCGCGGCCACGATGGCGGCTCCCGAGGATCCCGGCGCGTTCGACGAGATGGCCGCGGACAACATCGCCCCGCTCGTGGCCTGGCTGGCCTCGACCGACTCGGCCGGGGTGACCGGCCGGGTGTTCGAGGCCGAGGCGGGCCGGATCTCGGTGGCCGACGGCTGGCGGCGCGGCCGGGTGATCGACAAGGGCGCCCGCTGGGAGCCGATCGAGGTGGGTCGGGCCGTCACCGAGCTGCTGGCCGAGGCACCCGACCCCGAACCGGTCTACGGCGCCGGCTGAGCCGCCGGTCCGACGGCGCCGCTGACCACCCGGGCGGCACCGGCCAGGGCGCGGGTGGCGACCCGGGCCGCGCGGCCGAGGGGCGCTTGCGGCGACCTGTGCGACGCTCGCCGACCACCCGGACGATGCCGGCCGAGGGGCGCGGGCGGCGACGCGGGCGGTCCCGCTGGTCGCACGTTCCGTGACGTGTCGGGGAGGCGCGGCTGAGGCGGCGCTGAGTCGGGCCGTTCGTAGGGTCCGGCCATGGGTACCCGACGAGCACCGAACGCGCGACGCATCGCCCCGGTCGTCGCGGTCCTCCTCGCCTGCGCCGCCTGCGCGGCCGACGGGTCGAAGACCTCGGCCGGCAAGGCCGGCGGCGACGCGACGACGACCACCACCACCGAGGCGGGGCCGCGCATCAGCCTGCCGGCGGTCCCCCAGGGCGAGGGGCGCGGCGACGTGATCCCCGACGAGCCGGCGGGCGGTGAGCTGCCCACCTCGTTCGTGACGCTCACCGAGGCGATCTACGGCGCGTTCACCGCCGAGGTGCCCGACGGCTGGGACAGCGTGGCCTACACGACCGTCGAGGGCCAGATGGCGAACAACGTGCTCGCCTCGGTCAGCCCCGACGGCAGCACGGTCATCTTCTCCGGTGACCCCGGCATCCCGAGCTACTACGACCCCGACCAGGCCACCGACGTCATCCGCCAGTTCACCGAGTGGGTCCCGTCGATGGAGCTGGCCCGCTACACGCCCGCGGACGCCTACCTCCAGGGCTACGTGCCGGAGAAGTTCGGCGGCCTCGACGGGTTCGCGCTGGACGGCATCGAGCCGCTGCCCGAGCGCGCCGCGCAGATCGAGGAGGCCGGTCGGGCCGCCGGCGGCTCGTATACGGTCGAGGCCGCCCGGGCCCGCTTCTCCTTCACCGACGAGCAGGGCCAGCCGAACCGGGGCTACGTGGACGCCGTGACCATGAACGGCGGCGTGGGGTGGCTCGTCAACGTCAACGGGGCCGCCACCACCGGCGACCTGGAGGCGCTCCTGCCCGTCGCCCTGTCGGTCACCGACAGCATCCGCATGACCCCCGACTTCGTGGCCAACCAGCAGGCGCGCCACGAGGCGACGATGGCGCAGATGCAGGCGTTCCAGGAGGAGATGACCCGGCGCCACGGCGAGAACATGGCCCGGCTCCAGCAGAGCGCCGCGAGCCACCAGGCCCGGATGGAGGCGATCTGGGCGAGCAACGACGCCCAGATCACCGCCTACTACGACCGGATGCAGCAGGGCGACGTGAACCACCGGGCGTTCCTCAACTACATCAACGAGGAGAACACGGTGGTCGGCCCCTCGGGCGGCAAGGTCCAGGTGGCCGGCGGCTACGAGCGGTACTGGATCAACGTCAACGACGGCAGCTACCTGGGCGGCGACGCCGCGCTCGACGAGTCGGCCCTGCGCGAGCTGGGCTTCGACCCGAGCGCCTACCAGGAGGCCCCGATCGTCCGGGGCTGACGTCGCCCGCCCGGCCGCTCGGCGGGTCGGGGCTGCTCGACCGTCCGACTGCTCGGCCGGGCGGCGAGGACTGGTGGCCCTCGCCGGTGGTGCCAGGATGGCCGCTCGTGGCCACCGACGCGATCGCCGAGCAGCAGGCGCACCTGCGGGAGTTCTCGACGGTCACGTTGAGGCGGCTGCCGCTCTACCGGTACCTGGCCGGGCGGTCGGCCGACGACGCCGAGGTCGCGGCCCGGCTCCTGCTCGCGCCGCCCGAGCAGCGCTGGACCACGCTGCTGTTCGCCGCGGTCCACGACCGGGTGCTCGACGCGCTCGACCGGGCCGGTGGCGACCCGGCGCGGGCCGCGGCGGCCGAGCCGCTGTGCGCCTGGTACCCGTCGGCCACCCCCGACGGCGTCCGCCGGCCGCTCGGCGTGGCCGGCGACGACCCGTGGCCCCACTTCCGCCGGCTGGCGCTGGAGGACCCCGCGGTCGCCGCGGACCTCGCCACCCGGGCCACCCAGACCAACGAGGTGGGCCGCTGCGCCACCACCGTCCCCGCGCTCGCCGTGCTCGCGGCGGAGGTGGCGCAGCCGATCGGGCTCGTGGAGGTGGGCGCCAGCGCGGGCCTCAACCTCCGCCTCGACGCCTACGGATACCGCTACTCGCCGGATCGTCCCTCGCGCTCGTATGGTCGGCATGGCCCGGCCAACGAGCCAGGCGGCGCCCCGGATCATCCCCCGCGCTCGGATGATGACCGGGGTGGTCCCGGTGCCATCGCCGGCCCGGCCGCCGTGGGTGGCCCCGTCGAGCGGGGCGACCTGGCCCTGCCCGCTGGACCCGCCGGTGTGGGCCCGTCCGGCGAGCTGGCCGTGGGTGGCGGCGCGGGGCTGGTGCTGGCGTCGCGCTGGCGGGGCCCGCACCCACCGCCCTGGCCCGGCGTCCCGCGGCTGCCCGAGGTGGTGTTCCGCGTCGGGATCGATCGCCAACCCGTGGACGTCACCGACGACGCCGCGGCCCGCTGGCTCGTGGCCTGCCAGTGGCCCGAGCAGGCCGAGCGGCTCGACCGCTGCCGGCGCGCCGTCGTCCTGGCCCGGGCCGACCCGCCGCCGCTGGTGGCGGCCGACCTGGTGGCCGAGGTGGAGGCGCAGGTCGCCCGGGTGCCGGCGGGCGCGCACCCGGTGGTGCTGTCCACCTGGTGCCTGGCCTACCTCGATGCCGGCGACCAGCGGCGCGCCCTCGCCGCGCTCGACCGGGCGGGGGCGGTGCGGGACCTCACGCTGCTCTACCAGGAGAAGCCCGGTGATGTGGCGGGCCTCGACCCGCCGCCCCGCCCCGACGGCGTGGTGGACCACCGCCCCACCGCCCTGTGCCGCCAGGACTGGCGCGCCGGCCGGCGTCGCCCGGCCCGGCGCCTCGCGGATCAGCACCCGCACGGCACCTGGGCCGAGTGGCTCTGAGGGCCGGGCCGCCGGGGCCCGCGGGCCCGGTCGATTCGGAGCGCTTCCGGCGAGGCGCTAGAACAATCGGCACGCAACAGGGGTACCCCAAGGAGCTCTCCCATGCCCGAAGCCGTCATCGTCTCCATGGCCCGCACGCCGATCGGCCGTGCGATGAAGGGCTCGCTCAAGAACGAGCGTCCCGACGATCTCACCGCCTTCATCGTCGACACCGCCCTGAACAAGATCCCCGAGCTCGACCGCAACACCGTCGAGGACCTGATCCTCGGCTGCGGCCAGCCCGCCGGTGAGTCGGGCTACAACCTGGCCCGCATCGTCGCCATCCAGGCCGGCATGCCGACCGTGCCCGGCGTGACCATCAACCGCTACTGCTCGTCGTCGCTCATGTCGATCCGCATGGCCGCCCAGGCCATCAAGGCCGGCGAGGGCGACGTGTTCATCGCCGCCGGCGTCGAGACCGTCAGCCGCTTCCTCTCCGGCATGGCCGACTCGGGCCCCCACAACCCGCTCTACAGCGCGGCCGAGGCCCGCACCGCCGAGCGCACGGGCGGCGGCGCCCCGACCTGGGCCCCGATCGAGGGCAGCCTGCCCGACGTCTACATCTCGATGGGCCAGACCGCCGAGAACGTCGCCCAGTTCAAGGGCGTGTCCCGCGAGCGCCAGGACGAGTACGCCGCCCTCAGCCAGCAGCGCGCGTCGGCCAGCCTGGAGAACGGCTTCTGGGAGAACGAGATCACCCCCGTCACCACCAAGGACGACGAGGGCAACGAGGTCGTCGTCTCCCGTGACGACGGCATCCGCCCCGGCACCACCGCCGAGGGCCTCGCCGGCCTGAAGCCGGCCTTCCGCCCCGACGGCACCGTCACCGCCGGCAACGCCTGCCCGCTCAACGACGGCGCCGCCGCGGTCGTGGTCATGAGCGACACGAAGGCCAAGGAGCTGGGCCTCACCCCGCTGCTGCGGATCGTGTCCTCCGGCGTCACCGGCCTGGACCCCGAGATCATGGGCCTCGGCCCGATCGAGGCGTCCCGCCAGGCCCTCGCCCGCGCCGGCATGACCATCGGCGACATCGACCTCGTGGAGATCAACGAGGCGTTCGCCGCCCAGGTCATCCCCTCGGCCGACGAGCTGGGCATCGAGTGGGACAAGCTGAACGTGAACGGTGGCGCCATCGCCGTCGGCCACCCCTTCGGCATGACCGGCGCCCGCATCATGAACACCCTCTACAACGGCCTCAAGAAGGACGACAAGACCTTCGGCCTGGAGACCATGTGCGTGGGCGGCGGCCAGGGCATGGCCATGATCGTGGAGCGCCTCGCCTGATCCGGCGCTGATCGGCGGCACCGCTCAGCGGGTCGCCTCGAACGCCTGCGACGGCGCAGGTCCCGCACGCCGGGGCCTGCGCCGTCCCGCGCCCGGCCCCGGCGTGCGGGACGGCGAGCTGCCCGAACCCCGAGCCCCGAGCCACCGGCGTCGCCCGGTCAGCCGTTCAGGCGTCGGCGGCTCAGGCGTCGGCGGCTCAGGTGTCGGCGGCTCAGGCGTCGGTGTCGGCGTCGGGGCGGTTGCGGAGCACGGCGGGGGAGTGGCGGAAGAAGCTCTCCACGTCGTCCTCGTAGCGGTACTCGGCCCGCTTGCCGACGGTGCGGCGCAGGCGCAGCGACTGCACGAACGCCTCGACGGCGCCCGCGGTCGTGTAGCTGTAGTCGAAGCCCGCCGCCTTGAACGCCCGGTTGTCCACGCCCCGCCCGTAGGTGAGCAGGGTGATGATCTCCGGCGGCAGGTCCACCAGGCCGAGGCGGCGCAGCGGCGAGGTGGCCGCGGTGATGCCCACCGGCGGCATGGGGATGGACCGCTTGCCGGCGAGGGCGAGGATCTCGCTCCAGGGGAGCTGGCCGTCGGCGGCCACGTTGTAGGTGCCGTTCAGCTCGTTGGCGAGGGCGAAGGTGATGGCCCGCACGACGTCGCGCTCGTGGACGAGCTGGAAGCGGGGGTCGAAGCCGGCGACCTTGGGGACGAGCGGCAGCCGCAGCGCCCGCGACAGCGGGGTGGACAGGTCGGGGCCCAGCACGTTGGAGAAGCGCAGCAGGCTGAGGTTGACCGTGTCGTTGTCGCGCTGGAAGTCCCGCACGTAGCTCTCGACCTCCAGCAGGCTCTTCTCCACCCGGGTGCGGGCGGGGGCGATGCGCTTGTCGGTCTCGCGGAACCAGTAGGGGTCGTTGGGGGAGGAGCCGTAGACGAGGGCGGTGGACTTCACGGCGATGGTCCGCACGGTGCTGCCGGGCGCGGAGGCGGCGGCGAGCAGGTTCATGGTGCCGATGACGTTGATCTCGTGCATCGACCGGGACGACATCTGGGTGGAGTCGACCACGAGGAACGTGTGGGCGATGGTGTCGACGCCGGTGGCCCGCACGATGCGGGAGAGGATCGAGTAGTTCTCGTCGGAGCGGACGTACTCGGTGCGCTCCAGCTTCACCCGGGGCTCGTGGGTGTCGAGGCCGATGATGACCTCCACCGACGGGTCGGCCTCCATCGCCTGGGCGAGCCGGCCGCCCCAGAAGGTGCCGAGGCCGGTGATGAGGATGCGCCGGCCCATCAGCCGAACCACACCGAGGAGCGGCGGCGGAGCATGTCGTAGAGCGCTTCCTGTATCTGCTGGCGGATGTTCTCGGACTCGTCCATGATCCGGCTGCGCGAGTACCGCTCGCCGCCGGGCGGCACGTCGAAGGTGATCGGGTCGAGCACCTTCAGGCGGAACTTGGCCGGGAACGGCAGCGCCGCCAGCGGGCCGAGCGCCATGTTGGCGGTGACCGGGAAGTAGGGCAGGCCGGCGATGCGGGCCACCGACGGCAGCTTGAAGAGGGTGGGCATGGCCTCCTCGGAGCCGACGACCGCGATCGGGATGATGGGGACCCCGGCCCGCATGGCGATCTCCACGAAGCCGCCGCGCCCGAAGCGCCGGAGCCGGTAGCGCTCGTTGAAGGTCTTGCTGGTGCCCTTGGTGCCCTCGGGGAAGACGAGCGCGAGCTGCCGCTCGTCGCGCAGCAGCCGGTAGGCGTTGTCGGGGTGGGCGACGACGCCGCCGGCCCGGGCCCACAGCGTGCCGACCACCGGGGTCTTCTTGAAGAACTGGTCGGCGAGGCCGTAGACGGGCCGGCCCAGCTCGGATTCGATGCCGTGCATGATGACCGGCGCGTCGGAGGGGATGGCGCCGGCGTGGTTGGCCACGAGCAGGGCGCCGCCGGAGCGGGGGATCTTGTCGAGGCCGTCCCACTCGGCCCGGAACCAGTGCCGGTAGAGGGGGTCGTACGCCTTGCGGACGAGCGCCCGGACCCGCTCGGAGCGGCCGAACGCGTCGACGTCGCCGAGCCGGGGGTCGTGGGCGGGCTCGGCGTCGGCCACCGGCGGCAGGCGCAGCGGCACGATCGCCGCGGTCTTCGTGCGCGGACCTCGCCGTTCGGTGCCCTCCTCAGCCATGCGGGAAGCGTACCGCCGTGCGTCAAGCCGCCCCGAAGCGCCGGCCCCTCCCTCCGGTTCGCCGGGCGGGCCCGTCATGGCGGGGGTGCGGGGTGGTTGTGGTGGGTGCCCGGACGCACGCGAGGGCACGCGTGGTGCGGCTGGGTGCATCTGCACGAGACGAGCACGAGGAATCGAGATCATGAAGGCACGGGAGCGGCTTCGGGCCGCGCGCAAGGCCGCGTTGGCAGTGACTGCTGCCGGCGTTCTGGCCGTAACTGCGGGGGGGGGGGCGTAGCTGAGGCAGCTACGTCTTCTGACCTCCTGTATTCGACCGATGGGGGCGCGTCCTGGTCCTCGTCGGCAACGGTCGCGCCGGGCCAGACGGTCCTGGTGCGGCAGTGGTACGACAACGACGGGTCGGCCGGTGAGCAGAACGCGTCGTTGACGACGACGATCCCGGGGCCGTTCACGTTGAACGGTGGGTCGACCGAGGTGTGCTTGAACCCGTCGACCACGAACCCGTCGGCACCGAACGGTACCGAGCTGGTGTGCGAGTCCTCGGCCGAGGGCGCGGTGTGGTCCGGCAAGGACCTCCAGGTGTCGCCGAGCGCGGGTCACTACGGCGAGTCCAACGGCTCGACCTCCGGTGATCTGGCCGCGGGCCGCAAGCGCTACCTGAACCTCCACCGTTGTGAGTACATGGGCGGGACGTTCGCCGATCGCGTCGTCAACATCGTTGAAGGCTATGGCGGCGCGGAGTACTCGGCTGGTACGAACGCGTCGAACACGGCCGATGTGGCTGCTTCGTGTGGGACGGGTGCGGGGCCGTGGTCGCTCTATCAGGCTCATGTGCAGGCCGTGGACCTGCTCGGGAACCGCTACCTGAACCTGCACCAGTGCGAGTACAAGGACCAGAACACCAGTGCTGATCTACGGATCACGAACGTTCTCGATGGCTACGGGGGCGCGGAGTACTCGGCTGGTACGAACGCGTCGAACACGGCCGATGCGGCTGCTTCGTGTGGGACGGGTGCGGGGCCGTGGTCGCTCTATCAGGCTCATGTGCAGGCCGTGGACCTGCTCGACAGCCGCTACCTGAACCTGCACCAGTGCGAGTACAAGGCCGCCACGCTCAGGGAACGGATCGCCAACGTCCTCAACGGTTACGGCGGTGCCGTGTACTCGGCTGGTACGAACGCGTCGAACACGGCCGATGCGGCTGCTTCGTGTGGGACGGGTGCGGGGCCGTGGTCGCTCTACCAGGCGCACGTGCAGGCGCTCGACCTGCTCGACACGGCTCGTGGTCGTGGGTATGTGCAGTATGCGATCTCGGCGCCGGATGATCTGGATGCGTTCTGTGCGTCGAACCCGTCGAACCCGTTGGAGGAGTCCTACACGCAGGACGGGACGTTGA
>Ga0182792_1001176_pt1 | contig 22167 bp, 20 predicted proteins | sample Passage237B_FD_130497 | JGI IMG/M metagenome (GOLD analysis project Ga0182792, IMG submission 130497) | Cellulose adapted compost microbial communities from Newby Island Compost Facility, Milpitas, CA, USA - Passage2 37B (version 2) (version 2) ...
AGCTCCTGGCCACCTCGGCCTTCGGGCACTCCAGGCCGATCTCCTGCATGGCCACGCGGAACAGCTCGCGGTCCTCGGCCATGCGGATGGCCTCGCGCGAGGCGCCGATCAGCTCGACGCCGTACTTCTCCAGGACGCCGTTGTCGGCCAGGTCCAGGGCGCAGTTGAGCGCGGTCTGGCCACCCATGGTGGGCAGCAGCGCGTCCGGACGCTCCTTGGCGATGATCTTCTCGACGGTCTGCCAGTTGATTGGCTCGATGTACACCGCGTCGGCGGTGTCCGGGTCGGTCATGATCGTGGCCGGGTTGCTGTTGACCAGCACCACCCGGTAGCCCTCCTCGCGCAGGGCCTTGCACGCCTGGGCACCGGAATAGTCAAACTCGCAGGCCTGGCCGATGACGATCGGGCCTGCGCCGATGATCAGGATCGTCTTGATGTCTGTGCGCTTGGGCATGTCAGTTGTTCTCTCCGTGCGTGTTCGACATCAGCGCAACGAACCTGTCGAACAGCGGTGCGACGTCGTGCGGGCCGGGCGAGGCTTCCGGGTGGCCCTGGAAGCTGAAGGCGGGGGCATCGGTCAGGGCGATGCCCTGGTTGGTGCCGTCGAACAGCGAGCGATGGGTGACCCGCACGTTGGCCGGCAGGGTCGCCTCGTCCACGGCGAAGCCGTGGTTCTGCGAGGTGATCATCACCCGGCCGGTGTCCAGGTCCTGGACCGGGTGGTTGGCGCCATGGTGGCCGTGCGGCATCTTCAGGGTCTGCGCGCCGGCGGCCAGGGCCAGCAGCTGGTGGCCCAGGCAGATGCCGAACATCGGCACCTTCCTGGCGAGGAACTCGCGGATGGCGGCGATGGCGTAGTCGCACGGCGCCGGGTCGCCCGGGCCGTTGGACAGGAACACGCCGTCGGGGTTCTGCGCCAGGACCTCGGCCGCCGGGGTCTGCGCCGGCACCACGGTCACGTCGCAGCCGCGCTCGGCCAGCATGCGCAGGATATTGGTCTTCACGCCGAAGTCGTAGGCGATGACCTTGAACTTCTTCGGCGCGGTGACGAAGACGTTGCGGTCCAGGTCCAGCTGGCCCTCGTTCCAGGCGTAGGGCTTGCCGGTGCTGACCACCTTGGCCAGGTCCATGCCCTTCAGGCCCGGGAACTTGCGCGCGGCTTCCAGCGCCTGCTCCACGTCGACCTCGCCGGCCATCAGCGCGCCGTTCTGCGAGCCGCGCTCGCGCAGGATGCGGGTCAGCTTGCGGGTATCGATCCCGGCGATGGCGACCACGCCGCGGGCCGCCAGCCAGTCCTGCAGCGAAGCCTGGCTGCGCCAGTTGCTGGGACGGCGCGGCACGTCGCGCACGATCAGGCCGGCCGACCAGACCTGGCTGGCCTCGTCGTCCTGCCCGGTGCAGCCGGTGTTGCCGATGTGGGGATAGGTCAGGGTGACCAGCTGGCGGGCATAGGAAGGATCGGTCACGATCTCCTGGTAGCCGGTCATGGCGGTGTTGAACACCACCTCACCGACCGACAGGCCGCTGGCGCCTACGGATTCGCCCTCGAACACGGTGCCGTCTTCGAGGACGAGGATTGCGGGTTGGGTCACGTCGTTCGCCTTGAGGGTGAAAGGGGCCCTGTCGCCGGCCCGATGGTGAAACCAGGCTGCAAGAAACCGCGGACTGGTGTTTCTCCGGTCCGAGGCGTGGGGTAACAGGCGAGCGGGAATTGTACCGGCGAAGGCACCAAAATGGAACGCCAGGGTTGGCGCTGAAACCTTTCCCTGGCGCGGGTTCAGGCGCCGCCGAACAGCAGCCCGCGCATGGAATACAGCCCGGGTTCACGCCCGGCCAGGCGCAGCGCGGCCTGCAGGGCGCCGCGGGCGAAGATGTCGCGGCTGGTGGCGCGGTGGACCAGCTCGATGCGCTCGCCCTGGGCGGTGAACTGGACCAGGTGCTCGCCGACGATGTCGCCGGCGCGCAGGCTGGCATAACGCGGCTGGGCCCCGCCCCGCCCGGCCGCCTCGCCCAGGGTCAGCGCGGTACCCGAAGGCGCGTCCTTCTTGTGCACGTGGTGGGACTCGACGATGTCGCAATCCCAGCCCGGCAGGACCCGGGCCGCCTGCTCCACCAGCTCGTGCAGCACCGCCACCCCGACGCTGTAGTTGGAGGCCCACAGCAGCGGGATCGAGGCCGCGCCGGCCTGCATCGCCTGGCGCTGCGCCGGCTCCAGCCCGGTGGTGCCCGAGACCAGGGCACGGCCGCGCTGCAGGCACAGGGCCAGGATCGGGTCGAAACCCTCCGGCAGGCTGAAGTCGATGGCCACGTCGAAGTCCGGCACCCCGGACAGCTCGGCGGCGGCGAAGAACGGCACGCCCTCCACCACACGCGCCGCGGGCGGGCGCCGGTCCACGGCGGCCACCACCTGCCAGGTCTCGGGGGATTCGGCCGCCAGCCGCAGCAGGGTCTGGCCCATGCGACCGGAGGCACCGTGGATGAGGACGCGCAGCGGAGAATTGGTCATAGCCCGCGCAGGCTAGCGGGCACGCCGCGATGCCACAAGCGATGGTTTCGGCCGCGGCCCATCCGCGGTCACTGCGCCGATGGCGGCTCCGGGTCCGTGCCTGTGCCCTGCAGGCCGCGCAGGTAGGCCTGAAAATGCTCCAGCAGCACCCGGTTGCCATGTCCGCTGAGGTGGTCGGCGTCGAAGAACAGCGGCCGCCCCTGCTGCAGCGGCTCGCAGCGCGGCCCCGGGCACAGCAGCGGGAACGGGTCCCACAGGCTGGCGCCGGGCAGGCGCGCCACCAGCTCCTGCAGTCCCTCCAGCGCCGGGGCGCGGTAGGCGAGCATGAAGCCGCGCTCCACCGCCATGCCGCGCGCGCATACCGGATTACCGCGGTTGAAGGCATCCGAGCAGCGGTAGGCCGGTGCGGCCAGCAGCGGCTTGGGGGCTTCGACCACGATCCGCACCCCGCGTTGGGCCAGCGGCGCCAGCAGGGCCAGGCTCTCCTCCAGCCGCGCCCGGCGCCCGGCCGCGGCCTCTGCCGCGTGCAGCGCGCGCAGGTTCTCCTGCGGATCGAACAGCTGGTCCTGCTCGGCCAGCCGCGGCAGGCGCAGGCCCGGCAGGAACAGCACGTCGCCCGGCCGGGCCCGCGCGGCCACGTCCTCCAGCGCCGCCAGCGCACCGGCGCAGGCCGGCTGCCGCCAGGCCTGCAGGTCGGCCAGCGCGCACCCGCCCTGCCCGTACAGCCACACCCGCGCCCCCGCGGTCAGCGCATGCCGGCGCAGCATCTCGTTGTAGGCCAGGGCATGGGAATCGCCAACCACGAACAGCCGGGTCTCGGCCACCTGCGGCAGGTCGCACTGCCCGCGCCAGAAGCTGCGCACCGTGGCCCCGCCCACCGTCTCGACGGCATTGGCCAGGCGACAGCCGGGATACTCGGCGCGCAGGCCCTTGGCATAGGCGTACCAGTCCAGCGGGTGGCGGGCCACCGTGCTCAGCGAGAGCCAGGGCTGGGCCTTGAGGCTGGCCGCGTGCAGTCCGGCGCCCAGCAGCATGGCCGCAAGCGCGGCCAGCACCACCCGGCCGGGACGCTGGATGGCGCGCCGCCGCCACGGCGTCTCGATCCAGCGCCAGGACCCAGCGGCCAGCAGCAGCGACAGCGCCAGGGCCAGCACCTGCAGCAGCGGCGCTTCCAGGCCCACGGTCCAGCGCATCAGCACCAGCACCGGCCAGTGCCACAGGTAGAGCGAATAGGACATGCGCCCCAGGGCCACTACCGGCGCTGCTCCCAGGAGCCGTCCCACCGGACCGCAGGGATGGCGGTGCAGCAGGGCCAGCAGGGCGAGGCTGGCCAGCACCGCCGGCGCTCCGTCCGGCCAGGGAGCGTGTCCGGCGCGGCCGGACAGCAGCGCGTATGCGAGCAGGCCGGCCGCCAGCAGCGACAGCAGCTCCCGCAGCGGCCCCGGCAGGCCCAGGCCGGCGTCGAAACGCGAGCGTCCCTGGCGGTCGCGCCACAGCACCAGGCCCTGGTACAGCAGCACCCCGGCGGCCAGCTGCCACAGGCGCGCCCCGGTCTGGTAGAACGCCGCCGTCGCCTGCCCCGCCCCGGCCTGGTGGATCGCCCAGGCCAGCGAGCCGGCGCCAAGCAGGACCAGCAGCAGCGCCGCCAGCCAGCGCAGCCGGCGCCAGCACGGCAGCAGCCAGGGGAACAGCAGGTAGAACTGCTCCTCCACGCCCAGCGACCAGGTGTGGGTATAGGGATTGAACTCGGCGCGCGGGGAGAAGTAGTCGTTGCCGATCCCGGCCAGGACCCAGTTGGAGAAGCCGAAGAAGGCCGCGCGCCCGGCCTTGTCGCTGGACTCACTCAGCCAGGACTGGGGAATGAACAGGCAGGCGGCCAGCGCGGTGGCCAGCAGGCAGGCCAGCAGCGCCGGCAGGATCCGGCGCGCGCGGCGGGCGTAGAAGCGCAGCAGCTCGGCGCCGGCGGCCAGGGGCGGCAGGCGGTCGCTGGCGGCGCTGACCACGAAGCCGGAGATGACGAAGAACACGTCCACGCCGAGGAACCCGCCCGGCAGCGCGGACGGGGCCAGGTGGTAGAGCACCACGGCCAGCACCGCGACCGCACGCAGGCCGTCGACATGGGCGAAATAGCCATCCCCGCGCGCTGGCGTGGCTGGCGGGCGGGCCGCGGCGTGCATCGCGCCAGGGCCGCCGTCACCAGACCAGGTCGTCGGGCACCTGGTAGCGCGGGTCGGCGTAGGGATCGTCCTCGGCCGGCGCGTCCGGATCGACCTTCAGCGCCACCGCCGGGGCGAACACCGCCTCGGCCTGGGCCAGGACCTCGGCGGTCACCAGCAGGTAGCGGCCGTTGAGCTGGAGCACGCCCAGCTGGCCGGCGTTGAGCGCCTTGAGCTGGTCGGGGGTGACGTAGATGCGCTTGATCTTGCCGCCGTACTCGAAGTGGCGCGCGATCTCGGCATCGGGGTCGTTCAGCGCCTTGTCCTTGAGCAGTTCCTCCAGGCGGGCGCGGGCCTCGCGGCGCTGGCGCGCCTCCTCCTGCCTGCGGCGCTCGGCCTCCAGGCGCTCGGCCTTCTCCTGGTTGGCGCGCAGCGCCCAGGCCTTGCCCAGGTCGATCTCTTCCTCGCCACCGCGGGCCGCGGCCTTGCGGTTCTGCTGCCCCTGCGGGCGGCCCTTGCCCTGGCCCGGGCGGCCCTTGCCGTCCTTGCCCGGGTGCGGGCGCGCACCGGCCTTGCCGCCAGGCTTGCGCTCGGGCTGCGGGGACGGCTTGAAGCCGAGGTTGAGCAACTGGTCGCGGAGGCTGTCGATCATGGTCAGGCTGCGGCGCGGGCCGCGTGCACGGGCGAAAGGCGCAATCGTGTCGGAAGCGCGGCACGGCGCGCAAGCGCGCCTGCAGCTCGGTTCAGTAGTGCGGCGGCGGCGGCTCGCTGGCCGGATCGGCGTAGAGCGCACCGCGCAGGCCGCGCAGGTCGGCCAGTACCGCTTCCAGCAGGGCATCGCTGCGGGCGCGCTCGCGGCGCGCCTCGGCCAGGGCTTCGCTCAGGTCCTGCAGCGCCTGCTCCTGGAAGGCCAGGCGGGTTTCCAGTTCGACCAGGCGCTGTTCCAGCGCTTCATCGGCTTCGCGTTCGGGCAGTGGACTCATCGTGCTTCCTCCCCGGGCGCACGGACCGAGCGCCCGCGACCAATGCCGTAATAGGCCAGGCCGGCCAGTTCGATCTCTTCGGGGTCGTACAGGTTGCGCCCGTCAAACACCACCGCGTCGGCCAGCGCGGCCTGCAGGCGGGCGAAATCCGGGCTGCGGAATTCCTTCCACTCGGTGACCACGACCAGGGCGCTGGCGCCCTCCAGCGCGGCCTGGGCCGAGTCGCACAGGACCAGGTCGGGCCGCTCGCCGAAGATCCGCCGGGCCTCGCCCATGGCTTCGGGGTCATAGGCGCGGACCGTGGCCCCGGCTTCCCACAGCTGGGCCAGCAGGCGCCGGCTGGAGGCCTCGCGCATGTCGTCGGTATTGGGCTTGAAGGCCAGGCCCCAGACCGCGACCACCTTGCCGCGCAGGGCCGCGGCGTCACCGTAATGGCGCTGCATCAGCTCGAACAGGTGGCCCTTCTGGCGCTCGTTGACCCCCTCCACCGCCTGCAGCAGCTGTGGCTGGTAGCCATGCTGCTGGGCGGTGCGGGCCAGCGCCTGCACGTCCTTGGGGAAGCAGGAGCCGCCGTAGCCGGCACCGGGATAGATGAAATGCCAGCCGATGCGCGGGTCCGAGCCGATGCCCTTGCGCACCGCCTCCACATCCGCGCCCACCCGCTCGGCGATATTGGCGATCTCGTTCATGAAGCTGATCTTGGTCGCCAGCATCGCGTTGGCCGCGTACTTGGTCAGCTCGGCGGAGCGGACATCCATGACCACGAAGCGGTCATGGTTGCGGTTGAACGGGGCATACAGGCGGCGCATGCGCGCCACCGCGGCCGGGCTCTCGGCGCCGATCACGATCCGGTCCGGGCGCATGCAGTCGGCCACCGCATCGCCCTCCTTGAGGAACTCGGGGTTGGAAACCACGTCGAACGGCACCTCCACCCCGCGCGCCTCCAGCTCGGCGCTGATCGCGGCGCGGACCCGGTCGGCGGTGCCGACCGGGACCGTGGACTTGCCGACCACGATGGTCGGACGGTCGATGTGCCGGCCGATGGTCCGGGCCACCGCCAGCACGTACTGCAGGTCGGCCGCGCCGTCCTCGTCCGGCGGGGTCCCCACGGCGATGAACACGATGTCGCCGTGGGAGATGGCCAGCGCCGCGTCGGTGGTGAAATGCAGCCGCCCGGCGGCGTGGTTGGCCTTGACCATGGGTTCCAGCCCGGGCTCGTAGATCGGGATGATCCCGTTCCGCAGGCCCTCGACCTTGGCCGCGTCGACGTCGACGCAGACCACGTCGTGGCCGACCTCGGCCAGGCAGGTGCCGGTCACCAGCCCCACATAGCCGGTGCCGAAGATCGCTACGCGCATCGTGATGTCCGTTGGGGGAGACGGTTCGCTCAGCGCGCCGTGCTTACGGGGCGATGCCCAGCAGCTCGACGTCGAAGGTCAGGGTCGCGTCCGGGCCGATCTTGCCACCCGGGGCACCGTTGGCGCCGTAAGCCAGCTCGGACGGGATCCAGAAGCGGTACTTGGCGCCCACCGGCATCAGCGCCACGCCCTCGGTCCAGCCCGCGATCACCTGGTTGAGGCCGAACTCGGCCGGCTGGCCGCGCTCGTAGGAGCTGTCGAACACGGTGCCGTCCAGCAGCTTGCCCTCGTAGTTCACGCGCACGGTGCTGGCCGGGTTCGGACGCGGGCCGCTGCCCTCGCGCAGGACCATGTACTGCAGGCCCGAAGCGGTGGTGATCACGCCCTTCTGCTTCTTGTTCTCGGCCAGGAAGGCGGCGCCTTCGGCGCGGTTCTTCTCGGCGGCAGCCTGCTGCTTGCGGGTCATGTAATCCTGCAGGGCGGCGGCGGCCTCCTGTTCGCCCAGCAGCGGGGTGCGGCCTTCAAAGGCGGTGCGCACCGCCTGGAACAGCACGTCCAGGTCCAGGTCTTCCTGCAGCGGCGCCAGCGACGGGCCGATGGCGCGCTCGCCCAGCATGGTGCCGACGTCCTGCTTGGACGGCGCGGCCGGCTCGGCGCCGGGGGCCATGCCCGGGATGCGCTGCCCGGAGCGGGCGGCCAGCACGGTCTGCAGGGCCATGTGGGTGGACTGGGCCTGCTCGTCGCTCTGGGTCGGCTTGCCACCGGCGAAGATGGCGGCCACGCCGCGCTGCATCGCGGCCAGGTCCACGTCCTGGGCAACCGGCTGGAACGAGCGGGCCACGTCCAGGCCGATCGCGTAGCTCACCTTGTCCTTCTCGCTGGCCAGAGTGGCCTTGTCCTCGCCCATGGCCACTCCCGTCATCATGCCTGCTCCAATAACCAGCGACGCCAGGGCGCCGCGAACGCGGTTGTTCATTCGTTGGGTTCCGTTGGTTGATCCAATCCACCGGCCAGGGGCCGGTACCGGCTCATTGTCGCATGGGCGCGGGCCAACCGGGTCAGCGCGCCGGACGCGGAGCCTGCAGCTCGCGCTCGATGGCCGCCACCAGCTCCGGATCCTGCGGTTCGGTGCGGCTGGGCCACTGACCCACCACCCGCCCATCGCGGCTGACCAGGTACTTGTGGAAGTTCCAGCCCGGGGCGGTGCCGCTGGCCTCGGCCAGACGCCGGTACAGCGGCGTGGCCTGCGGTCCGGTCACCACGACCTTCTCGTACATGGGGAACTTGACCCCGTAGGTCAGGGTGCAGAACTGCTGGATCTCCTCCTCGCTGCCTGGCTCCTGGCCGCGGAAGTCGTTGGAGGGAAAACCCAGCACGGCGAAACCGCGGCCGGCATAGCGCTGGTGCAGGGCCTCCAGGCCCTCGTACTGCCCGGTATAGCCGCACTTGCTGGCGGTATTGACCACCAGCAGGACCTTGCCGCCGTGCTCGCGGGCCAGGTTCACCGGCTGCTTGCCGGCCAGCGGCCGGTAGTCAAGGTCCAGCAAGCCCGGGACGGTACCCGCCAGGGCCCAGCCGGCAGCCCCGGCCACGACGGCAAAAGTCATAAGAAACATATATTTGAGTCGCATGACCAGCTCCTGGATTTGGTGCCCGGCAGCAGCCGGGGCTATGCCATCAGTTGGGTTGCGGGGACAGTTGACGCTGCGTGTTTCGGTGTTATAGTTTGATACAACACCACTCATCCAGAGCAGGACGCCCATGAAGCAAACCACCCTCGCACGCAGGACCACCCTGGCGGCCCTGGGCCTGGTCGCGCTGCTGGCCGGCCTGGCCCACGTCCTGCCCCAGCCGCGTTCCGGCCTGGATTATGGCCCCGCCGCCGCCAGCCTGGTGGAACGCGGTGAAGCCAGGCTCGGCCAGGCCAGCCAGGCCTCGCTGCGGCGGGTGCGCGCGTCCATGCCCTATTTCTCTTTCGCGCAGTCGCTGCGCCCGCGGGGTTGACCCATGAGTGACATCCAATGGAGCGACGGCGCTCCGATCTACCGCCAGCTGAAGGAACGGGTGATCGCCATGATGCTGGACGGCGTGCTCAAGCCCGGCGAGGCCCTGCCCTCGGTCCGCCAGGTGGCCGCCGAGTACCAGCTCAACCCGATCACTGTCTCCCGTGCCTACCAGGAACTGGCCGACGAAGGTCTGGTGGAGAAGCGGAGGGGCCTGGGCATGTTCGTGACCGAGGAGGCCTCCCGCCAGCTGCGCAGCAGCGAGCGCGACCGCTTCCTGAAGGATGAATGGCCGGCCGTGGTCGAACGCATCCAGCGCCTGGGCCTGTCGGTCCAGGAACTGCTCAACTCCGTGGGGATTCCGCGATGAACGCTGCTGTCCAAGCTCCTCTCCAGGCCGACGCCGTGGTTTCGGCCCGCGGCCTGCGCAAGGCCTACAAGCACAAGCTGGCCGTGGCCGGCGCCGACTTCGACATCGCCCCCGGGCGCATCGTCGGCCTGATCGGCCCCAATGGCGCCGGCAAGACCACCGCGCTCAAGGCCATCCTCGGCCTGACCCCGTTCGAGGGCCAGCTGCGGGTGCTGGGCATGGACCCGCGCACCCAGCGCGACGAGCTGATGAACCAGGTCTGCTTCATCGCCGATGTGGCGGTGCTGCCGCGCTGGGTGCGGGTCTGCGAGGCGATCGACTTCGTCGCCGGCGTGCACCCGCGCTTCGACCGGGCCAAGTGCGAGCGCTTCCTGGCCAATACCCAGCTCAACCCGAAGCTGCGCGTGCGCGAAATGTCCAAGGGCATGATCGTGCAGCTGCACCTGGCCCTGGTGATGGCCATCGACGCGCGCCTGCTGGTCCTGGACGAACCGACCCTGGGCCTGGACATCCTCTACCGCAAGCAGTTCTACCAGCGCCTGCTGGAGGACTACTTCGACGAGAACAAGACCATCCTGGTGACCACCCACCAGGTCGAGGAAATCGAGCACATCCTCACCGACGTGCTGTTCATCCGCGACGGCCGGATCGTCCTGTCGGCCGAGATGGAGCACCTGGCCGAGCGCTACAGCGAGGTCCTGGTCGGTCCCGAGCGCCTGCAGCAGGCCCGCGAGCTGGGGCCGGTGGAGGAGCGCGCCCTGCCCTTCGGCAAGACCGTGATGCTGTTCGACAACCTCCCGCATGAGCAGGCCGCCGCCCTGGGCGAGGTCCGCACCCCCGGCCTGGCCGACCTGTTCGTGGCCCTGATGAAAGGAACCTACGCATGAACGCCGTTGCCTCCGCATCGCGCAACCGCTGGACCACCACCTTCGCCTGGCTGCTGCGCCGCGAGTTCTGGGAGAACCGTGGCGGCTTCCTCTGGTCGCAGCTGATCGCCGGCGCCATCGTCATCATCCTGTCGACGGTGGGCGCGGTGATCGGCGTGGTCCAGATCCGCGGCAACCTGGTCACCGATGCCTCGCGGATCGACGACGCCTCGCAGGTGGTGCGCGGCCTGGGCACGGCCGGCGACGCCATCCTCGCCACCGGCTTCGGCCTGACCTCGGTGGTGCTGGCCTTCGTGGTGTTCTTCTACGCCCTGGGCAGCCTGTACGACGACCGCCGCGACCGCAGCGCCCTGTTCTGGAAGTCGCTGCCGGTGTCCGATACCCAGACCGTGCTGTCCAAGGCCGCCTGGGCCCTGGTCCTGGCGCCGCTGGTGGCGATCGTGGTCGGCCTGGCCATCGGCCTGGCGCTGTGGGCGATGGCCGGCCTGGCCCTGCTCACCACCGGCCTGCCGCATGCCAGCGCCCTGTTCACCCAGGCCCACCCGCTGCGGATCATCGGCCAGGTGCTGGCAATCCTGCCGCTGGGCCTGCTGTGGTCGCTGCCGGCGGTGGGCTGGCTGATGTTCTGCTCGGCCTGGGTGCGCAGCAAGCCCTTCCTGTGGGCGGTGCTGCTGCCGTTCCTGGCCTGCGTGATGGTCAGCGTGCTCGGCGCCATGCCCGGCCTGGACCTGCCGATTGGCCAGTTCTGGTACGTGCTGGTGTTCCGCGGCCTGCTGAGCCTGGCCCCCGGCAGCTGGGCCCTGCCCGGCCTGAGCGAGCGCCTGGAGGGTCTGGGCGATCCGGCCGACCTGCTGGCCACCCTGCTGGGCCGCAGCACCGAGCTGGAGCTGTATGCCCGCGCCGACCTGTGGATTGGCGCGCTGGTCGGGATCGGCTTCATCGCCGCGGCCATCTACCTGCGCCGTTGGCGCGACGAGGCCTGATCGGCCCGCACCCGAGGAGTCTCCCATGCGCCACGCCTTCCTGACCCTGCCCCTGCTGCTGGCCGCCTCGCCCCTGGCCCTGGCCGCCCAGCCCTGCGCCCACTCCGCCCCGCTGCAGCTGCAGCTGGACCTGGAGGGCGTGCGCCAGGTGCGCTTCGAGGCCGGCCCGCACGACCTCAGGCTCGACGCCGCCCCCGGCGCCGCCCACCGCCTGGCCGGCCGCGCCTGCGCCAGCCGCGCCGAACTTCTCGGGCAGCTGGAAGTGACCCAGCAGCGCGAAGACCAGACCCTGGTGGTACGCCTGCACAGCGGGGCCAAGCCATCCCTGTTGCCCGGCAACCACTACGCCCGCATCGAGCTGGCCGGCAGCGTGCCCGACGACCGCCTGGTGCAACTGCTGGTCGGCTCCGGCCAGGCCCGCCTGCAAGGCGCGGCCAGCGCCAGCGTCGATCTCGGCTCCGGCGACGTGGAGCTGCACCGCATCCGCGGCCAGGTCACCGCCCGGGTCGGCTCCGGCGACCTGGAGGTCCGCGGCGCCGGCGCCCTGAAGGTGCTGGACATCGGCTCGGGCGATGTGGAGGCCTCGGACATCGCCGGGGCCACCGAGGTCCAGCGCATCGGCTCGGGCGAACTGGAGCTGGAACGCGGCGCCAGCCTGGAGATCGGCACCATCGGCTCGGGCGATGCGAACGCGCGCGACCTCACCGGCGCGGTCAGGGTCGGCAGGATCGGCTCGGGCGACCTGCGCGTCCACGGCGCCGCCTCGCTGGAAGTGGGCGCGGTGGGCAGCGGCGACATCGAACACGACGGCATCAAGGGCAGCGTGCAACTGCCACGCGGCCATCACTGAGGAGGAGGTCGACCATGAGCAAGATCCGCAACCGGGTGCTGCTGCCGCTGCTGCTGTGCGCCACCCTGCCCTTCACCGCCACCGCCACCGCCGCCAGCCCGCTCAGCGAGAGCCTGGCCGAGGCGCGCCGGGAGGTCCAGCACGACCTGGCCAAGGCCCGGGCCGAGCTGGAAAGCGGCAACCTGGAGCTGGGCCAGGGCCTGGTCTTCGGCAAGGCCAAGGACCGCGCCGACGGCCTGCCGCGCGCCGAGATCACCCCGCAGGGAGACTTCCTGGTCGACGGCAAGGCCGTGGCCATCACCGCCCAGCAGCGCCGCGAGCTGCTGGACTACCGCAACCTGGCCCTTAACGTGGCCCGGGCCGGCATCGACGTGGGCGAGCAGGCGGTCGCTGCCACCTTCCAGAGCCTGGACCGCGGCCTGGCCGGCCTGATCGCCAGCGCCCTGGCCGGCACCTTCGACGAGGAAAAGTTCGAGCGCGACATCAAGGCCAGGATCGAGCCGGGCGTGGTCCAGCTGTGCAGCCACCTGGAACCGCTGCGGCAATCGCAGCAGAAGCTGGGCGAGAGCCTGCCGCAGTTCCGGCCCTATGCCACCCTGACCAGGGCGGACGTGGACGACTGCGTCGATGAGGTCCGCCGAGAATTCGCCAGCAACTGAGGTTCCCCATGCGCCGCATCCTGCCCATCCTCGCCCTGGCCGCGCTGCTGCCGCTGTCCGCCTGCAAGCCGACCCCGGCCCCGGAGGCGGCCGAAGCCGGCGCCGAGGACGGCGTCATCGCGCGCACCACGCGCCAGGCCATCGACAAGGCCAAGGAGAAGCTGGCCAGTGGCGACGTGTCCGTCGGCGGCAGCCGCAGCGGCAAGCTGCGGGTCAATGGCTTCCAGATCGGTGCCAACAGCGAGCGCACCCGCCACCTGCCCCCGGCCGCGATCACCCCTGCCGGGGACCTGCTGATCGACGGCAAGCCGGTGGCGGTGGACGAGGCCCAGCGCGCGCTGCTGCTGCAGCACCGCGCCAATATCCTGGCCATGGCCGGGCAAGGCGTGGAAGTCGGCCTCAAGGGCGCGGCCCTGGGCGCCAGGGCCGCCACCGGCGCGGTGGCCAATGTGCTGGGCGGGGACCGCAAGCAGTTCGAGGCGTGGATCGAAGCCGAGGCCGTGAAGCTCAAGGACCAGGCGCTGGAGCTGTGCGGCCGCCTGCCGGCCATCCTGCAGTCGCAGCAAGCCCTGGCCGCGGCGGTGCCCGAATTCCAGCCCTATGCGGTGCTGGAACAGGACGATGTGGCCGAGTGCGCCGAGGACATGATCACCGACAGGAACGAAGTGGTGTTCAGCGTGGACTCGGAGGACTGAGCCTTCAGCCGCCCGGGCGGCCGTGGAGCCCGCCGCGCGCCAGCACGGCCGGGTCCAGCAGCGGCTCCAGTTCCCGGCGCGGCAGCCCGGTGACCTCCATCGCCACCTCCAGCACCGGCCGGCCCTGGCGGTAGGCCTGCTTGGCGATGGCCGCGCCCTGCTCGTAGCCGATCACCGGGTTGAGCGCGGGGACCAGGATCGGGTTGCGGGCCAGCGCCTGCCTGACGCGGTCCGGGCGCACCTTGAGTCCGGCGATGGCCTTGTCGGCCAGCAGCCGCGAGACATTGGCCAGCAGCTGGATCGACTCCAGCAGGTTGGCCGCGATCAGCGGCAGGGTCACGTTGAGCTGGAAGTTGCCGCTCTGCCCGGCCACCGTGATCGCGGTGTGGTGGCCGATCACCTGGGCGGCCACCATCACCGTGGCCTCCGGGACCACCGGGTTGACCTTGCCCGGCATGATCGAACTGCCCGGCTGCAGCGCCGGCAACTCGATCTCGCCCAGCCCGGCCAGCGGCCCGGAATTCATCCAGCGCAGGTCGTTGGCGATCTTGATCAGGGCCACGGCCAGGGCATTGAGCTGGCCGGACAGCTCCACCGCATCGTCCTGCGCGGCCAGGCCCTCGAACTTGTCCGCGGCGCTTTCGAAGCGGGTGCCGGCCAACGCCGCCAGCGCGCGCGCGGCGCGCGCGCCAAAGCGCGGATCGGCATTGATCCCGCTGCCGATGGCGGTGCCGCCCAGCGGCAGCCGCCGCAGGCGCTTGAGCGCATCCTCCAGGCGCCCTTCCGCCGAGGCCAGCTGCGAGGCCCAGGCCCCGAACTCCTGGGCAAAACTCAGCGGCATGGCGTCCATCAGGTGGGTGCGACCGGTCTTGACCACCCGGCCCAGGCCGCGCGCCCGGCGCTGGATGGTCCGGCGCAGGTGGCGCAGCGCCGGCAGCAGGTCCTCCACCACCGCCAGCTGGGCCGAGACCCGGATCGCGGTGGGCACCACGTCGTTGGAACTCTGGCCCAGGTTGACGTGGTCATTGGGGTGGACCCGGGTGCGCCCGGCACGGCCGGAGGCATTGGCCAGGCTGGCGATGACCTCGTTGGCATTCATGTTGGACGAGGTGCCCGAGCCGGTCTGGTAGATGTCCACCGGGAAGTGGGCGTCATGCCGGCCCTCGGCCACCTCCAGCGCCGCGGCGCGGATGGCCCCGGACACGTTCTTCGGCAGCAGGCCGAGGCCGGCGTTGACTTCCGCCGCGGCCGCCTTGATCAGGCCCAGGGCGCGGATGAAGCCGCGCGGCATGGGCCGGCCGGAGACCGGGAAGTTCTGCACCGCGCGCTGGGTCTGCGCACCCCACAGGGCCTGGGCCGGCACCTCCAGCTGGCCCATGCTGTCGTGTTCGATCCGGGTGCGGGCGGGGCGGGCGCTGGCTGTCCTGGACCGGGGGGAGGTCTTGCTCATGGGCATCTCCGGGAAACGGGCGCCGGCCGGGGCGGCCGGCGCCGGGCGGGGCCCAGCATACGCGGCCCGGCGTTGCCGTCAGGTGGGCGCCGCCGGGGCCGGCCCGGTATCGGCGGCAACCGTCCGCCTGCGCCGAAGCGCCGCAGGCCCTAAACTAACGGGCTTTCCTCCCACGCCAGCCCGCTCCCATGTCGGATTCCGCCCTGCTTGCCCTGTCCCCGCTCGACGGCCGCTATGCCTCCAAGGTCGATGCGTTGCGCCCGATCTTCTCCGAGTACGGCCTGATCAAGGCCCGGGTCACGGTGGAAGTCGAATGGCTGCTGGCCCTGGCCGCCGAGCCGGGCATCGCCGAGCTGGCCCCGTTCTCCACCGCCGCCCAGGCCCGCCTGCGCGCCCTGGCCGAGGGCTTCTCGGTGGCCAACGCCGCCCGGGTCAAGGAGATCGAGCGCACCACCAACCACGACGTCAAGGCCGTGGAGTACTTCATCAAGGAGCAGCTCAAGGACGACGCCGAGCTGGGTCCGGCCCTGGAGTTCGTGCACTTCGCCTGCACCAGCGAGGACATCAACAACCTGTCCTACGCGCTGATGCTGCACCAGGCCCGCGAGCAGGTCCTGCTGCCGGCCCTGGACGGGGTGGTCGCGAGCCTGCGCGCCCTGGCCCACGAACAGGCGGCCCAGCCCATGCTCTCGCGCACCCACGGCCAGACCGCTTCGCCCACCACCCTGGGCAAGGAGATCGCCAACGTGGTCGCCCGCCTGGAGCGCCAGCGCGCGCAGATCGCCGCGGTCGAGCTGACCGGCAAGATCAACGGCGCGGTCGGCAACTACAACGCCCACACCATCAGCTATCCGGACCTGGACTGGCCGGCCTTCGCCCGCCGCTTCGTCGAGTCGCTCGGCCTGCCGTTCAACCCCTACACCACCCAGATCGAGCCGCACGACAACGTCGCCGAGCTGGGCGATGCGGTGCGCCGCGCCAACACCGTGCTGGTGGACCTGGCCCGCGACATCTGGGGCTACATCTCCCTGGGCTACTTCAAGCAGAAGCTCAAGGAAGGCGAGATCGGCTCCTCGACCATGCCGCACAAGGTCAACCCGATCGACTTCGAGAACGCCGAGGGCAACTTCGGCATCGCCAACGCCCTGTTCGAGCACTTCTCGGCCAAGCTGCCGATCAGCCGCTGGCAGCGCGACCTGACCGACTCCACCGTGCTGCGCGCCCTGGGCACCGCCTTTGGCCACACCCAGGTCGGCCTGGACTCGCTGGCCAAGGGCCTGGGCAAGCTGATGGTCAACCCCGAGCGCCTGCAAGCGGACCTGGACGCGGCCTGGGAAGTGCTGGCCGAAGCCGTGCAGACGGTGATGCGCCGCCACGGCCTGCCCAACCCCTACGAGCAGCTCAAGGCCCTGACCCGCGGCCAGGGCATCACCGCCGAGTCCATGCGCGGCTTCATCGAAGGCCTGGACCTGCCGGCCGAGGCCAAGGCCCGGCTGCTGCAGCTGACCCCGGCCGGCTACACCGGCCTGGCCGAGAAGCTGGCCCGCGCCATCTGAGCCACGCTGCGCGGGCGCAGCTGGCACCATGGCGCAGGCGCCGGCCTGCGCCTTCCGGCCCCGGCCACCCGACAGGATCCCGCCATGCGCCTTCGCCCCTGCCTGCCCGTCGCCCTGTCCTGCCTGGCCGCCCTGTCCTGGCTGGCCGGGCCCGCCGCCGCGGCCGATCCGGCCTGCGCGGCCGATGCCGGCTGGGACACGCCCTCGCCCCCGCGCCATGTCCATGGCAGCACCTGGTTCGTCGGCACCTGCGGGATCAGCGCCATCCTGGTGGCCTCGCCGCAGGGCCACGTCCTGCTTGACGGGGGCACCGCGCGCGGCGGCGAACTGATCGCCGCCAGCATCCGCGCCGCCGGCTTCCGGCTGGAGGATGTGCGCTACATCGGCCTGTCCCACGAACACTTCGACCATGCCGGCGGCATCGCCGGGCTGCAACAGGCCAGCGGCGCCACCGTGGTCGGCACCGCGGCCGCGCTGCGCGTGCTCCAGGCCGGGCGCAGCGACCGCAGCGATCCGCAGCTGCTGGAACTGGAGCCGTTCGCGCCGCTGCCCGGCCCGGTGCGCGAGCTGGCCGATGGCGAGGTCCTGGAACTGGGGCCGCTGCGCCTGGTCCTGCATGCCACCCCGGGCCACGCCCCGGGCGGCAGCAGCTGGAGCTGGCGCTCCTGCGCGGCCGGCGAATGCCTGGACATCGCCTACGCAGACAGCCTTACCGCCATCTCCGACGAGGTGTTCCGCTACAGCGCCGAAGATGAACACCCCGGCTACCTGGCCGCCTTCCGCGCCAGCCTGGACAAGGTTGCCGGCCTGCCCTGCGATATCCTGCTCACGCCGCATCCCGGCGCCAGCGAACTGTGGTCGCGGCTGGCCCGGCCCGGCGCCTGCCGCGCCTATGCCGATGCGGCCCGGGAGCGGCTCGAGCAGCGCCTGGCCCGGGAGCGCGCCAACCGCTGATCCGCCCCGCGATGCCGTCGACGCCATGCCCCTGCTGATCCAGATCAACGTCGACGCCCCGCCGCGCCCCCAGACTTTCCATTGCGCCGCCCCCGCGGCGACCGCCGGCCGCCGTCCCGGCGCGCCGGCCAGCCCGCGCCCGCATCGCCGTCGCGGCCTCCAAGAGACCACCCCATGACCCGCAAACTCCCCGCAAAACCCGCCAAGTCCGCCCGCAAGGCTCCGGCCGCGCGCGCGGCCACCGGCAGGCCGGCCGCCCGCCGCCGCGAGCTGCCGTTCGAGGTCGATGCCTCGCGCCAGCAGCCGCTGGGCATGTCCGCCCAGGCCTTCATGCGCGACTACTGGCACAAGCGCCCGCTGCTGATCCGCAACGCCTTCCCCGGATTCCAGACCCCGCTGATGCCCGAGGACCTGGCCGGCCTGGCCTGCGAGGAAGGCGCCCTGGCCCGGCTGATCAGCCATGACCGCGGCAACGACCGCTGGGACGTGCGCACCGGCCCGTTCCAGGAAGAGGACTTCCCCGGCATGCCCGACCACGACTGGACCCTGCTGGTCCAGGACGTGGACAAGTGGGACCCGGACGTGGCCGCGCTGCTGGAGCACTTCCGCTTCCTGCCGCGCTGGCGCATCGACGACGTCATGATCAGCTTCGCCGCCACCGGCGGCTCGGTCGGCGCCCATGTGGACCACTACGATGTGTTCCTGCTGCAGGGCTACGGCCACCGCCGCTGGATGATCGATGCCAGCGTGGCCATGGGCCGCCCGGCCCCGGACCTGGCCTTCCGCGACGACGCGGCAATCAAGCTGCTGCGCCAGTTCAACCCCACCCACGACTGGGTGCTGGGCCCGGGCGACATGCTTTACCTGCCGCCGCTGGTGCCCCACCACGGCGTGGCCCAGGACCCCTGCCTGACCTTCTCGGTGGGCATGCGTGCGCCCTCGGCCGCCGAACTGATGGGCGACTGGCTGGATGAGGTGCTGATCGACGCCGACGAGGCCATCCGCTACCACGACGAGGACCTGGCCCCGGTCTCCGACCCCAATGAGATCGACGTGCGGGCGATGAACCGGGTGGTCGAGGCGCTCAATGCCATCCGCATGAACGACCCCGACCGCCTGGGTGACTGGTTCGGCCGCTTCATCACCACCTACCGTGCCGCCGGCGACATCCTGCCCTCGGCCGAGGCCTGCCCGCGCGAGGAACTGGAGTGGCACCTGGCCCAGGGCGCGGTGCTGGAGCGCCACCCCTGGTCGCGCATGGCCTGGCGCCGCCACCACGGCGACCGCCACGCCAGCCTGTTCGCCAGCGGCCGTTCGCTGGAGCTGCCGGTGTCCCAGGCCCGCCTGCTGGCCGACGCGTCCCAGCTCGACGCCGCCGCCTGGCAGGGCCTGGGCCAGGCCGGGCGCGACGCCGCCTACGCCCTGTACCAGGCCGGCCACTATGCCTTGCAGTCCGGCCAGGACGCCGGGGACGACGCGGCGGCATGAACCCGGCGGCGCCCCAGGTCCTGGTGGTCGACTACGCGCGCGAGCACGTGCGCCTGCACGCCCTGCGCGCCCGGGTCTTCATCCAGGAGCAGAACGTCCCGGCCGAGCTGGAGCGCGATGCCCTGGACCCGCTGTCCACCCATGTGGTGGCGGTGGACGCCGACGGCCAGTGGCTGGGCACCGCGCGCCTGACCCCGGAACGGCGGATCGGGCGGATGGCGGTGCTGGCCCACGCCCGCGGCCGCGGCATTGGCGCCGCCCTGCTCCAGGCCCTGGTGGACCTGGCCCGCGCCCGGGGCTGGCCGCGGCTGGAACTGCACGCGCAGTTGCACGCCCTGCAGTTCTACGCCCGCGCCGGCTTCGTGCCCGCCGGCCCGGTGTTCGAGGAGGCCGGGATCGGGCACCGGCTGATGGAACGGCGCCTGCCCGGACCCAGCCCGGTGGAGGACGCCGAGGCCGCCGCGGCGGTGCTGCTGGCCCTGGCCCAGCACGCCCGCCGGCGCCTGTGCCTGTTCAGCCGGATCCTGGACCCGGGCCTGCTGGACCGCCCCGAGGTGCTGGAGGCCCTGCGCCGCTTCGCCGTGCGCGGCGGCGAGCGCCAGCTGCGCATCGTCCTGCAGGACAGCGCCACCCCGCAGCGCGAGGCCGCGCCGCTGCTGCCCCTGGCCCAGCGCCTGCCCAGCGTGTTCGCCTTCCGCCAGGCCGAGGAGCCGCTGGACCTGGCCTACCCCTCGGCCTATGCCTTCAACGACACCGGCGGCGCGCTGTTCCGGCCGCTGGGCCACCGCTTCGACGGCGAGGGCGGGATCGAGCACCCGGTCCAGGCCCGGCGGCTGCAGCGTGAATTCGAGCGGGTATGGGAGCGCTCACGCCCCTGCGTGGAGTTCCGGGCGCTGGGCTGAGCCGGCCCGGGCCGGCGGCGGCGGGGCGGCCCCCGCCGCCGCGGGGAGTGTGAACCGCAGCTTCACCACTGGCATTCCGACCGGAGTCTTAGACTTTTCGGGCAGATCGCGGCGGCCAGCTGCGCGTGAATGGGGGTTATACTTTTGCGGCTTTAAGCCCGCTGCCCGGGCCTGGGGCTCCGGCCCGCTCCCCATCCAGACGCGACATCATCGTGGACAACCTACTCAAGCAGTTTGCGCAGTCATCGCAACTCGGCAGCAACGCCGCCTTCATCGAGGACCTGTACGAGCAGTACCTCGTCTCCCCGGACAGCGTAGACCCGAAGTGGAAAGCCTACTTCGACGGTTTCAAGGGCCGCGAGGCCGGTGATGTCCCGCATTCGGCGGTCATTGCCCACGTCGCCCAGGCCGCGCGCGACGCCGCCAGCGGCGTGGTGGTGGCCGGCGGCGGCGACGAGCGCGAGCGCAACGTCGGCCGCCTGATCACCGCCTACCGTTCCCGCGGCCACCTGGGCGCCCAGCTCGACCCGCTGGGCCTGACCCCGCCGATGAACCCGCCGGACCTGGGCCTGGACTTCCACAGCCTGACCGAGCGCGACCTGGACACCGAGTTCAGCACCGGCGGCCTGGCTGGCCAGCCGCGGATGAAGCTGCGCGACCTGCTCGCCCGCCTCAAGGCCACCTACACCGGCCCGATCGGCGCCGAGTTCATGCACATGGCCGAGGTCGAGCAGCGCCAGTGGCTGTACCAGCGCCTGGAAGCGGCCGGCGGCAACTACAACCTCGACACCGAGACCCGCAAGCGGGTGCTGGAGCGGCTGACCGCCGCCGAGGGTCTGGAGCGCTACCTGCACACCAAGTACGTCGGCCAGAAGCGCTTCTCGCTGGAAGGCGGCGACTCGCTGATCCCGCTGCTGGACAGCGTGGTGCGCAAGGCCGGCACCGACAAGGTCAAGGACATCGTCATCGGCATGGCCCACCGCGGCCGCCTGAACGTCCTGGTCAACACCCTGGGCAAGAACCCGCGCAAGCTGTTTGACGAGTTCGAGGGCCGCTTCGAGCACGACGACCGCGCCGTGGCCGGCGACGTGAAGTACCACATGGGCTTCTCGGCCGACATTGCCACCCCCGGCGCCCCGGTGCACCTGGCCCTGGCCTTCAACCCCTCCCATCTTGAGATCGTCGACCCGGTGGTCGCCGGCTCGGCCCGCTCCCGCCAGGAGCGCCGCGGCGACACCGAGCGCAAGCAGGTCCTGCCGATCCTGATCCACGGCGACGCGGCCTTCGCCGGCCAGGGCGTGGTGATGGAGCTGTTCCAGATGTCCAAGGCCCGCGGCTTCGACGTCGGCGGCACCCTGCACATCGTGGTCAACAACCAGGTCGGCTTCACCACCAGCAACAAGGAAGACGCCCGCTCGACCCTGTACTGCACCGACGTGGCCAAGATGGTCGGCGCCCCGGTCTTCCACGTGAACGCCGACAACCCCGAGGCGGTGGTGTTCGTGGCCCAGCTGGCCTACGAGTTCCGCCAGACCTTCAAGAAGGACGTGGTCATCGACCTGGTCTGCTACCGCCGCCACGGCCACAACGAGGCCGACGAGCCGGCGGCGACCCAGCCGGTGATGTACCAGACCATCCGCAAGCACCCGACGACCCGCGAGCTGTACGCGGCCCAGCTGGAGAAGGCCGGCGTGATCCCGGCCGGCGCCGGCAAGGCCCTGGTGGACGAGTACCGCAACAAGCTCGACTCCGGCGAGGTCACCACCGAACTGGCACCCTCCAAGCCGGAGGACTACGAGCTGACCATCGACTGGTCCAAGTACCTGTCGGGCAAGCTCTCCGACGCGGTCGACACCAGGGTCAAGAAGGCCACCCTGGTGCAGCTGGCCAAGATCATCAACACCATCCCGCAGGGCGTGGAACTGCACCCGCGCGTGGCCAAGATCTACGAGGACCGGCTGAAGATGACCGCCGGCGAGATCCCGGGCGACTGGGGCTTCGCCGAGAACCTGGCCTACGCCACCCTGCTGTCCGAGGGCCATGGCCTGCGCCTGGTCGGCCAGGACGCCGGCCGCGGCACCTTCTTCCACCGCCACGCCATCCTCCACGACCAGAAGACCGACAGCTACTACCTGCCGCTGCGCCAGCTGGTCGAAAGCCCCGAGCAGGCCACCGTGATCGACTCGCTGCTCAGCGAGGAGGCGGTGATGGCCTTCGAGTACGGCTTCTCCACCACCGACCCCAATACGCTGGACATCTGGGAGGCCCAGTTCGGCGACTTCGCCAACGGCGCCCAGGTGGTGATCGACCAGTTCATCGCCGCCGGCGAGGCCAAGTGGGGCCGCATCTCCGGCCTGACCCTGCTGC